>Ga0210384_10000854_pt1 | contig 44147 bp, 30 predicted proteins | sample IncBWH2MmetaG_FD_160574 | JGI IMG/M metagenome (GOLD analysis project Ga0210384, IMG submission 160574) | Forest soil microbial communities from Barre Woods Harvard Forest LTER site, Petersham, Massachusetts, United States - Inc-BW-H-2-M | ecosystem: Environmental > Terrestrial > Soil >... | reverse complement strand
AAATAGCCGAGTGTCTGGTAGCCCCAGGAACCGTCGAAGGGATGCTCCATGATGGGGAGAAGCTCGATGTGTGTGTAGCCCAGATCTTTGACGTACGGGATGAGCTGGTCGCCGAGTTCGCGGTAGGTGAGCCAGCGGTCGTGAGTTTCTGGGACGCGGCGCCAGGAGCCGAGATGGACTTCGTAGATGGAAACAGGAGACTGGAACCAGTTTTTTTGCACGCGATGAGCGAGCCAATCGGCATCGTTCCAGTTGTGATGATCGAGGCGGGCGACGACGGAGCCGGTGTTGGGGCGAAGTTCGGAACGGAAGGCATAGGGATCGGCTTTGAGAGGGAGAATATTTCCGGCGGGGCCGACGATTTCGTACTTGTAGATGGCGCCCTCGGGAAGCTCGGGGAGAAAGATTTCCCAGATGCCGGAAGCGCCGCGTGCGCGCATAGGATGGATGCGGCCGTCCCAACCGTTGAAATCGCCGACGACACTGACGCGCTTTGCACTGGGGGCCCAGACGGCAAAGTGAACGCCGCGGACGCCTTCGAGGGTGATGACATGAGCGCCTAGTTTTTCGTAGGTGTCGTAATGGCGGCCTTCGCCCATTAGATAGAGATCGAATTCGGTGAGCACGGGAGGAAAAGCGTAGGGGTCGAAGAGTTCGAACGGGACGCCGTGATGGGTGCGGCCCTGGATTTTGTAGCTGCCTGGAGCAGGAGCGGTGGTTTGATTCGAGGGCCAGGCGGCTTCGAAAAAACCCTCAGGGCGGAGTTTGACGGCGTCTGTGACTTTGGCGGGAGCGAGAGTGGCGCCTTCGACAACGATGGGCTTTAAGGAGATGGACGCGGCATCGGCCCAGGGGAGGAAAAAGCGGACGGCCCAGCCGTCCTTCACTGGATGCGGGCCGAGGAGGGCAAAAGGATCGGAATGACGCGCGGCGATGATGGCGTCGATTTGCGCGAGGAGGCGGGGATCAAGTGCGCTTGACGGGGTAGGCTGCAGAATAGGGCGCTGCTCGGACAAGTTCACTGTCTCCGTATGGTGATGGAAATAAGACGATGGGCGAGCTTAGACTGAAAGATGGCCCGCGTCCCCTAAATCTTAGGGGGTTGAGAGCACAATTGCTATCTCGTTCGCTGGATAAGTAAATTTCCGACGACCAGGCAAATCAGGCACTGAGTTCAAAGCTGGTTGGATTCTCACTATGACCTGCGACCAGGGATTCATCCTGTAGAATTGGCCTGTCGCGAAATCCTCATCAGAAGTGTGCCAAAGTGGATAGTTTTGTGATACGCCCGTGCTTATCCTCGGCCAATGAGAATGCGGGACCTCTCGCCAAGAGCGCTGCTCGCTGTCGCTTGTCCTAAGTGCGGGGTCGCTGCCGGCAAACGCTGTTTGCTTTATTCTGGTGGCATGCGCAACGAATCACACGTCGACCGAAAGCTCGCTGCGATTGAGGCTTTTGAAGCGAAAGGAATTTCCTCCCGGGCCGGGTGAATCCTAGTAAGCCGGAGAGGATGTAGTTAAGATGACCAGGTCGCTTTTCACGCGGGAGAAGACTATTGATAATGCCGCCAGCCGTTTTCCCGGTTTTGTTCGGGGGAAGCGGATATTCCCAAGGGTATTCAAAATACTGCTGGTCTTGCCTGTAGTCTGTCTAGTCCAACAGCCACATTCCTTCCAGCTTCATCCCCCTTTACCGCAAGCCGCGGGCACTATCGGTGTTGATCCTCAATTAGGACCGCAACCGCCTTGCGGAGCGGAACCGATTCCGCCCTACCCGAGTCTGGATGCGTCGGTTTTTGTGGAGTCATGGAGTGTGCCAAATTTCGGCCGCGACTGGCGGCCACCGGCGTGCACCGGTTGGTCTGAGGTGGGATTTACAACGTTGGTAACCACCGTCGCTCGATTTCGCTATACCTCGGCAGCGGGAGGCTTGCTTCGCCATATCGGGGCAATTTCAGCGCGCGCGGGAGTGCGCTACTGGTCGACCACTCACAAGCAATGGCAGACATTGGTTGTGGACGCCTACGCGCTGACCGACTCGCAGTCCGGTCAACGCCGCGGAGACTTCACGCTCGATGAGCTGACGGCAGGAAAAGTACTGTACTTTGAACAAGCGGACAACCTCTCAGGCAAAGCCACCTACCGCATGCACATTGCTGAGGCTTCGGCAGACCGAGTGGTGTTCGACATCCAGAACGTCAGCACGATGCGCTATCTCTTCATACCTATCCTTCATCCGGGTGAGGTGCAGTCGATCTACTTTCTGGATCGCGAATCAGATGGTGTGTGGCGCTACTACAGCATCGTGCGCACAGGAAGGGGCGCCAACCGGCGGCTTATGGGAAATGAATCTTCCTCAATCAATCGAGCAGTTGCGTTCTACCGCCATCTCGCTGGAATTCCCACCGACCAAGAGCCGCCAGCGGCGCGATGAAGGAAGAAGTTACGGGGTCTTCGCAACGGCAATAATGGGTATACCGAGACGCAGAGCTGTTTGATCCCCGGGAGCGAATGGCGTTTCGCTAGGCGGCACGGCGGGGCTGCACTATAATTCGCGCCGAGATGACGCAGATTCCAGGCACAAGACTTGGGACGTACGAAGTGAGTGGACCGCTGATGCGGGCGGGATGGGAGAGGTGTATTGGGCGAAGAGCGCGCGGCTGGATGCAAGGCGCGTGAGGGGCAAATATTTCGTCGGGTCTGTGGAAGCTGAATAGGTCGATCAGGGAGCGGACGAACAAAATGCGGATTCATTTTGGAGTGCAGGCATTCGTTTTGATTCTTTGCGGAGTGGCGATGCTGATGAATGGACCAGCGAGTGAAGCGCAAGATCGATCGCAGGGGCGATCGATGGTGATTTCGCGCGGGGGGATTGTGGCGGCGGAATCGCCGCTGGCGGCGCAGGCGGGAGTGCGGATCCTGGAGCGCGGCGGGAATGCCGTGGATGCGGCGATTGCGACGAACGCGATGATGGGCGTGGTGGAGCCGATGATGAACGGCATCGGCGGGGATTTGTTCGCGATTGTTTACGATGCAAAGGCGAACAAGCTTTACGGAATCAATGCGAGCGGGTGGGCGCCGAAGGGATTGACGATCGAATTTTTGCAGAAGCAGGGGCTGAAGAGCATGCCGCAGCAGGGAGTGAATGCGATCACAGTGCCGGGTGCGGTGGATGGATGGCAGAAGCTGGCGGACAAGTTTGGGAGGAAGAAGCTGGCGGAAGATTTGGCGGCGGCGATTCGAACGGCGCAGGACGGTTTCCCGGTGCCGGAATGGACGGCGGCGTATTGGGCGTCGGAAGTGGATTATCTGCGGCGAGATGAAGAGGCAGCGAAGACGTATCTTTCGGGGGACCGCGCGCCGAAAGTCGGTGAGGTATTCCGCAATCCGGAATTGGCGTGGTCATTGCAGCAAATTGCGCAGCATGGACGGGATACGTTTTACAAAGGGGAGATTGCGGCGAAGATTCTGGAGTCCATGAAGCGTCACGGCGGGCCGATGAATGCGGAGGACTTGAAGGAGTATTCGAGCGAATTCGTGGAGCCGATATCGACGACGTACCGGGATTGGACGGTTTATGAATTGCCTCCAAACGTGCAAGGGATGGCAGCACTGGAAATGCTGAACATCATGGAAACATTTCCGATGGGGCAGAAGGATTGGGGATTTGGTTCGACGAACGCGCTGCACGCGATGATCGAGGCGAAGAAACTGGCGTATGCGGATCTACGGAAATACATCGGCGATCCGCGAGGGCGGAAACTGCCGGTGGCGCGGCTGATTTCGAAAGAGTGGGCGGCGGAGAGAGCGAAGCTGATCGATGCGCAACGAGCAAACTGTGACACGACGGCGGGAGAGCTGCCGGTTGGGAACGATACGACGTATTTGAGCGTGGTGGACCGCGATGGGAATATGGTTTCGTTGATTCAGAGCAACTACGAATCGTTCGGATCGGGAATCGTGGCGCCGGGAACCGGATTTGTGCTGCACGATCGCGGAGGACTCTTCAGCATGGATCCAGCTTCGCCGAACGCGCTGGCGGGAAGGAAGAGGCCGCTGCATACAATTATTCCGGCTTTCGCGCAGAAGGGCGATACACGGGTCGCGTTCGGGATTATGGGCGGGTGGAACCAGTCGCAGGCGCACGCGCAATTCGTAGCAAATCTTGCGGACTTCAAAATGAACATTCAGGCGGCGATGGAAGCGCCGCGGTTCAGCAAACATACGTTTGGCGGATGCGACGTGATCCTGGAGAACCGATTTTCGCAGATAGTGCGGAGCGATCTAACGAACAAAGGACACAAGATCGAGTTGAAGGGGACTTACACGAGCAATGTGGGCGGAGGCCAGGCGGTGATGCGGGACTTTGCGGCGGGGGTGAACTACGGGGCTTCGGACCCGCGGAAAGATGGGCAGGCGGCGGCGGAATTACCGTTTGAATAAGGGATTGCGACTAAGTTATGAGGGACAGAGAAGGTTGGGAGTCTGCAAGAAACTTCCCATATAACGGCCCGGAGGGAAGAATTCTGCCTTCCGGCGGAGCTAACGCTGTTGGCAGATTGCGCTAAAGTCTTAAATATGAATAACTTACAATGTGGCCGCATGGCCAGTGAGTTGCACCTGTACCAAGGGACAGGGAACGCGGCCCGCAGCTACGCGACCTGGATGTGGAGACCCTGATGGGGTACGGTCGAGTGGCTTTAAGCCTCGTACGAACCTTTGCGGCGGCTGCGGTCCTGTTTTTCATCCTTCCAGCGAGTCATGCGCAGACGGTGGACCTTTCCGGGCGGTATCAGTGCGCGCAGGCGAAGATGCACGGGAAGGTGATCCCGTGCACCGCGGCGCCGCTGATTCTGAAGAACGATGGGCGATTCGAATTGCGCGGCTGGGAAGGAAGTTACCTGGTGAATGGGGAGTGGGTGGAGCTTTCGGATTCGCTGGTCCGCGCCAAAGCCAAGATCGAACCGGGACATAAGATCGTATTGCGTTATTACGGGAAGCACGGGCTGGTGGAAATGACGTTTGAGCGGCGCGTGACGGAGCTCGGGAAAACGGCGCTAAGCTAAAAGCGTTTCGTGAACGAAGCAATTCTGTGCTTAAGCGCCTTCTGTAGATCCATTCTTTCAAACAATCCATTTTATTTTGCAGATGGCTGCCACCCGCGGCCGCGTAGGACTTTGCCTGCGGCGGCGCCGGTGAGTTTGCCGTGGTCGTATTCCACCTGGCCATTGACGATGGTGAAGTCGATGCCGGTGGAGAGCTGATCGGGCTTGGTAAAGGTGGCGTGGTCAATAATGGTTGTGGGGTCGAAGATGGTGATGTCGGCGAAATAGCCGGGCTTGAGGAGGCCACGGCTGTCGAGATGCTCGCGTTGAGCTGGGAGAGAAGTGATTTTGCGAATGGCGGCCTCTAGGGGCATGAGATGCTCGTCGCGGACATAGTGTCCGAGGAAACGGGGCATGGAGCCGAAGGCGCGGGGATGCGTGTGGGGCTCGTAGGTGGGACCGTCGAGAGACATTTCGTTGGCGTCGAGACCGATGCTCGTCCATGTTTGGCTAAGGCCAGTGCGGAGATCTTCCTCGCTGGCCATGAAATAGATCGCGCCGGTTTGCGCGTTGTCGGCGAGGACGAAATCCATGAGAGTGTCTTCGGGGGATTTTTTCCAAGCCTTGGCCACATCGTCCACGGTTTTGCCCTCGAATAGTTTTAGATCGGGTTTTTGAACGGAAGAAATGAGAACACCGGCTCCGCCACCGCAATCGTAGAAAAGATTCTCCCAGTCCGGATGATCACCCACTAATTCTTTTTTGATGCGCGCGCGAACTTCGGGATCCTTCAGTCGAGCGAGAAGTTTTTGGGTGCCCCCGTCGGCGACCCAGGGCGGCAGCGCGGAGGCGAGGGCCGTTGCGCCGGCGGGGTAGGGATACATGTCCGCGGCGATATCGAGGCCGGAGTCACGGGCGAGCTGGATGGTAGCGACGACATTTTTCATGGTGCCCCAGCGAGGCTTGCCACTGACTTTGAGATGAAAGATTTCAACGGGGAGATGGGCTTCGCGGCCAATGCGGATGGCTTCGGCGAGCGCGGGCATTTCCGAAGCGCCTTCGCTGCGCATGTGTGTGGCGTAGAGGCCGCCGTATTTGGAGGCGACTTGGGCGAGGGCGATGAGCTCTTCCGTTTTGGCGAAAATATTTGGCGGGTAGATGAGGGCGCTGGAGACGCCGAGAGCGCCGTCCTTCATGGCTTGCTCGACAAGAGATTTCATTTGATCGAGCTCAGCGGGGGTGGGAGCGCGATTGTCGTCGCCGATGACAGCTTCGCGGATTTGCGCGGAGCCGACGTAGGTGCCGATATTGAGAGGGGTGCCTTGTTTTTCGAGTCGGCGGAAATAGCCGTCGAGGGTGGTCCAATCGATGGAAAGTTTGTACTGATCGAGAAAGGGTTTCATCGGCGCGATGGTTTTTTCGTTTTGCGGGGCGATGGAGCCGCCTTCGCCGGTGATTTCCGTGGTGATGCCCTGGGAGAGTTTGCTGAGGGAGCGATTGTCGAGGAGAAGAGAGACTTCGGACTGGCCGAGCATGTCGATGAAGCCGGGAGAAACGATGCGGCCCTTGGCGTCGATTTCGCGTTTTGCGCGAGCTTCGTGCAAGTCGCCGATGGCGGCGATGCGATCGCCGTTGACGGCGACGTCGGCGGAATACCAGGGATTGCCTGCTCCGTCGATGATGTGGCCATTGCGGATGATCAGATCGTATTCGGCGGAGGTAGCGGTCGCAGAATCACTCAAATCAGCGTCATAAGCGGCGGCGGCGATTTCGCCGAGGGCTTGGCCGGCGATTTGCTGGGCGGCGTCGGGATCGGGAGCGAGGGAGACGTGATTGACGTAGGCGGCGAAGGCCAGTTTCCTGCCGTCTTTGGTGATGACATAGCCGGCGAGGCCCTTGCCGTTCAGCATCATTTTGCCATTGAGTTTGTCTCCGGACCCGAAGGTTCCGGTCTTGGCGTGGACGTGACCGGCGCCGGGTGAAGTGGTTTGGATTTTCGCGAGGGTGCCGTCTTTGCCGAGGATGGGGAGGGCTTTGAAGAAGACTTGATAGTCGGGGCTAGTCGTCCAGTAGGTAAGGTAGTGCACCATGAAGTCGGGGCTGAAAAGGTCGGCCCAATCACCGCCGGCGCCATCGGCCTGGGCTGCGCCGGAAAGATCGAGTTGAGCGGATTGCAAGAATTCCTGTTCGACTTTGAATCCGGCGTTGAGAGGATTCTTCAGGTCTTTGGCAACAAGGGTTCCCAGGAGATAGGGACCCATGCCGGCGTGGAGATTCTGGCTGACTTTCAAGGTGACCTTGATTTCTTCAGAGAGCGGGGGAGAGACGTGCTCGGTGACTTGGTTTTCAGAAGTGTAATAGCGCGCGAAGGAAGAAAAATCGGCGGGAGCAGGAGCGGAGGGGAGTTTGATTTCGACTCCTGAAGCAAGAAGGGCTTCGCGTAGAACGGTTTCAGCGAACTTTGACGGGGAGGGCACAGCGAAAGCTGCAGTCTGCGGCGCGGCGCCAAGGGGCAGATTGCCGGTGAGAGTGACTAGGACGGAACCGTCAGGGTTTGTAGTAGTGCTGGGAGTATCGAAGGAAGGCTTGGTCCCGGCAGGAGTCGTGATGATTCGATTGATGAATTTGATGTAAGAAGTGTGAGGGGAAGATTCGAGCGCGACGGGATCGCCGGCTTTGGCGCCCGGCGTGGCTACGAGATCGATGACGTTATCGTTGATCATGATCGAGGACATGACCACTTCGGTGCCGCCTTCGCGGGGACCATCGGGAAAGAGTGATGTGTCGATAAGCACGCGGCCTTCGATCTTGCGAATGCCTTTGGCGGCCACGTCTTTGGCTAATTGCTTGATGACGATGAGGGGATCGCCGGGGAGCGCGGGGCCGTCGTAAGAATGATCTTCATCGACAAAGGCGAGAGTACCGTCGGGCTGGATGCGATTCGAAAGATTGGGGTCGCCGCTGGCAACGAGCATGAGGTCGCCCTTAAGTGTGCCGTGCTTGTCGACGGGGACGGTGCGGTAGATGCGCGTGTGGAAGACGTAATCCTGCCCCAATTTCGCAAGGAGCGTGCCTTCAGTGAGAATTTTTGTGGTAGAGGCGGGCACGAACAATTTGTCAGCGTTGAGGGAGTAGAGGACTTTGCCGGAGTCGAGGGAATAGAACTCGATGCCGAAATTGGCGTGGGCAAATTCCGGGCGGCTCATAACTTTCTCGATGCGCCTTGCGAAAGAAGGATCGGACTGCGCGCGGGCGGGCGGGAGTGGAGCGGCGAGAAAGAGAAAAGACAGCGTGACAATACTGATGAGAGACAGCCTTCGCGAATTCGTTTTCAAAGCAGAATCCTCCAAGAAATACTTCCGTTTCGCTGCTAGTGGACCACGTTTAATCCATGGCCGAGTCGAGCTTTTCGAACGGGACATTCGAGATCGCGTATTCCTTCCAATCCTTAAAATCGAAATGCCACCATTCGGATTCGTAGACGGTGAAGCCTTCGGATTCCATGGCGCGGCGGAGGAGATCGCGGTGCCAGCGCTGAAGGGAAGTACCGCCGGGATAGCTCGGGAACGAGCGCGGGGACATTTCATCGTAGCCGCCGGGCATTTCGATGGGTTTTCCGGTGGCCAGATCATAGAGTGTGAGATCGACGGCGCAGCCGCGGTTGTGGCGGGAGCCTAGCGCGGGATCGGCGACGAAGATTTTGCCTTCGGGCGGGGTAGCATCCCAGAAAATTTTGGTGACGTACCAGGGACGATAGGCGTCATGGATCAGCAGGCCGTAGCCGAGTGGTTTGAGCTTTTGCTGGACGCGGAGGAGGGCTTCGGCGGCAGGGCGTTGCAGGAAGGCGCGAGCCTGCGAGTAGACGGGAGTACCGAGGAAATCGTTGGAGGTGGCATAGCGAATGTCGAGATGAATCGATGAATCGAGGGAAGTCAGTTCAACGAGCTCCGGGCCCCGAAATGTGCCGGCTTCTATGGGCGGCGATGCAACGAGTGCTTCCTTGCGCAGCTCTTCGATGGGGCGAACTGGTTTGATGCGCGCCACGTTTTTGGCATCAACGCCGTAGTCAAGATGATCCAGCGACATCTTGCCAGTAATTAGGACAAGTCCACCTGAGGGTTGACGGCCAAAGCGCACTAGGGGTGCGTCCGGCTCATTCGACTCAGGAATTGCGAAGGAACCTGGCGAGATCTCCTTCAATTGCCATTCCTTGCTCTGATTAAATTGGAACAGCTGACCATTGCGCTCCAGAATCACGCGGGGTTCCTTCGGAGATCCATAGTCGCCAATCCACGGTTTCCAATCAGCGCGAATGTCAGCAGGTTTAGGACTAGGGAGAAGCGCAGAACTCTGTTGAGAAGCGGCGGAGAGAGCGAAGCAAAAACAGAATAGGAAAACTAGAAGAGTTCGTCGCTTGTAGCAAATGCGGTCACCTAGCACGCCAGGTCTCCTTTTCGGTCGTCCAGCATTCGATGAGGTCACGGCGGACATGATAGCCGAGTCCGGGAGAGGTGGGGACTGGAATCGTGCCTGTGGGAGAGACTTCGACGGGGGATCGATGTCTTCTTCTTCCCAGTAACGCTTGCTGGCGGAGACGAAAGGCGCTTGAGGCGCATCTTGAGCTTACGAAGGGTGACCTCTTCAATGTGCATGAAATCTCCGGTTGGAGTGGAAACAAAGGCCCGCAACAAATGTTGCAATTCAGGGCCAATTGCCAATAGCCACAATAAGAGAGCAGGTGAATAGAGTCAAGAAATTCCAGGCCGCGGTTTATTGTGAACAACTCAAACGAGATAAGCAGAGACGATTGAAATATTAGAGAGTGTACCAGCGGGAACCCTTGCGCTGCTCCTCAGCGATTTCCTTTGCCAGGGCTAGTGTTTGCGCGCGACGATATTGGCCAACGGCAGCGAGCAGGGTGTTCAGCAAAGCAACAGGAGCCGCGTATGAAGCGCCGAAGGACGTGGATTCAATGGAGGCCAGAAAAACTTCGTCGCATTCACGCGCGAGGGGAGAAACATATGTATCAGAGAAGCCAACACAATAGGCACCACGAGCGCGGGCCTGGCGCGCACCTTCGATGGTCTGCCGGAGCCCACGGCGGAAGCTGATAGCGAGCACCAGATCCTTTTTGTTCACGGCGCGCACAACATGCAGAATCCTGCCCGCGGAGGTGGCGGCAAAAATAGGCAAACCCAAGAGACTGATTTGATATTCGAGGTAATAGGCAAGAGTGACGGCGAGATCGCCGGCCAGAATTACGATGCGACGGGCATCATAAAAACGTTTGGCCAGGGCCACGAGGCGCCGGGCTTCCAGGCTGTTTTTCAGACCTTGAAGGTTCTTAAGATCTTGCTCAAGCGAATCGCGGACATGGGAAGGCATACTGACGTCGCAGCCGGCGGACCGCATGGTATCCAGAGAGGTGGCGTAGGCGAGAGAGAGCTCGTGCAAGTGGCGCTGAAATTCGCGGTAGCTGGCGAAGCCGAGTCCGCGAACGATACGGACGACGGTTGCGGGATCGGTGCGAAGACGCTTGGCCATTGCGCGCACGCTGAGCAGCACATATTCGCGCGGATGCTCGAGGATGGGCCGGATGATTTCCTGGCGTTTGATGCTGAGCTGGTCGATGCGCTCTGCAAGATGCTGAGCCGTTGAAGGAGGTCGAGCCTCTTTGCGCTTCATCACGCGAGAGGATTGCCCAAATTCAGGCGCGTGTCAACCGAGGTGAATCAAGCGGTGAATGAATCCGCGTGGCGAGCCGACGCAGCGTTATTTTTTTGAAGCGGCGGCCTTGTTTTCCAGGCCGGGCGCGGTCACCGGTTGGAGGAAGGGCATCATGGCGCGCAGTTTGGGACCGAGCTGCTCGATGGGATGAGATTGCTCGCGATGCCGGGTGGCGAGGAAATTCGGGCAGCCCTTTTCGTTCTCTTCAATCCAGGCCTTGGCGAAGCTGCCGTTGCGGATTTCCGCCAGGATTTTGCGCATCTCATCGCGCGTTTGCTTAGTAATGATACGTGGGCCGGCGGAATAGTCGCCTTGCTCGGCGGTATCGCTGACGGAGTAGCGCATGTAGCTGAGGCCGCCGCGGTAGATCAGGTCAACGATGAGCTTGAGTTCGTGGAGGCATTCGAAATAAGCAACCTCGGGCTGGTAGCCCGCCTCGGTGAGTGTTTCGAATCCGGCTTTGATCAATTCGCTGACGCCGCCGCAGAGTACGGCTTGTTCACCGAAGAGGTCGGTTTCCGTCTCCTCGGTGAAAGTGGTTTCGAGTACACCGGCGCGGGTGCAGCCGAGTCCTTTGGCGTAGGAAAGCGCGAGGGCTTTTGCGGTGCCGGTGGCGTCCTGCTCAACGGCGAGGAGCGCGGGAGTTCCGCCGCCTTCGGTGAAAACCTCGCGGACGCGATGGCCGGGAGCCTTCGGGGCGATCATGGAGACGTCGACGCTGGCGGGAGGCTTGATGGTGCCGAAACGGATGTTGAAGCCGTGTGCGAACATCAATGTCTTGCCGGGCTTGAGATTAGGTTCGATGGCATCGCGATAGAGTTTGGGCTGCGTGGTGTCCGGGGCGAGAATCATGATGACATCGGCCCAGGCGGCGGCTTCCGCGGGCGTGTTGACCGTCAATCCTTCTTTTTCGGCTTTGGCGCGGGAGGCGCTGCCTTCGGGGAGGCCGACGCGCACGGAGACGCCGCTGTCGCGCAGATTCAGCGAATGCGCGTGGCCCTGGGAGCCATAGCCGATAATGGCGACTTTTTTCGCTTGAATAAGGGAAAGATCCGCGGAGTTGTCGTAGTACAGATTTGCCATTTGCTTCCTCTCGTGACCGGTTTGCGGTCGCAACGAATTCGCTTCATAACTGCCTGCAACGATAGTTTGACTAATCGCTGCGCATTAGGAGAGGACAGGCTGGAATACCCGTCCTATTTTGACCCCGCCGCCACTGGTTCGACCGATACCGGCGGTGCAATCGGCGGACGGAGCAGGTCCCCGCCGCGGGTCATGGAGATGCGGCCGCTGCGTGCCATCTCGAGAACACCGAAGGGGCGAAGAACTTCGAGCAGGCCGTCGATTTTGTCGACCGCGCCGGAAACTTCGATGATCAAGGACTCGGGAGCGACATCCACGACGCGCGCGCGGAAAACTTTGATCAATTCCATGAGGTGAGGGCGATTCTGCTGGTCGGCAGAGACTTTAATCAAGGCGAGGTCGCGCTCGAGCAGCGCGCGGCCGGAGATGTTTTCCGCGAGGCGCACGTCAACGAGTTTTTCGAGGCTGGCTTCGAGGCGATGCGCGCCTTTTTCGTCGGTGTGGGCGACGATGGTCATGCGCGCGATTTCCTCGTTTTCGGTGGGGCCGACGGTGAGCGAGTCGATGTTGATGGCCAGGCGGCGCGCAAGTGAAGAGACGCGGTTGAGGACGCCGGGTTTGTTTTCGACATAAGCGACGAGTGTTTGCATAGGATCCTCTTTTTCCGTTACGGCTCCGTGGCGGTTTCGACGAGCGGACTGTTGGGACGGCGAATCATATCGCTGAGCGATGCACCGGCCGCGACCATGGGATAGACGGAATCTTCCTGCTCGACGCGAAAATCGATGAGCACAGTTTCGGCGGATTGCCTCGCGGAGCGGATGACGGGGAGCACTTCGGCACGCTTGGTGATGCGTTCCCCGCGGATGCCGAAAGCGTTGGCGAGCGCGGCGAAATCCGGAGCGACCAGCGGAGTAGCCACATAGCGCTTGTCGTAGAAGAATTCCTGCCACTGGCGGACCATGCCGAGGAAGCCGTTATTAATGATGGCGATCTTGATGTTGATCTTTTCCTGGACGATGGTGGCGAGCTCGCTCATGGTCATCTGAAACCCGCCATCGCCGACAACGACCCAGACTTCCGCATCGGGCTTGGCAAATTTTGCGCCGATGGCCGCGGGAAGAGCGAAACCCATAGTGCCAAGGCCGCCGGAAGTGATGAGCGTGCGCGGGCGATTATGATGGTAGTACTGCGCTTCCCACATTTGGTGCTGCCCCACGTCGGTGACGACGATGGCTTCACCGTGAGTTTCTTTCCAGAGATCGTTGATGACGTGGGCGGCGTAAAGATGGCCATTGTCGGGAAGACTTTGGATGTCGACTACAGCGGAATCGCCTTTCGATTCGGCGATCTGACGAATCCAGGGGCTACGGTCGCGGGTTTCGATGTGCGGGATCAGTTTTTCGAGGACTTCGCGGGCGTCGCCAACGAGGGCGGCGTCAACCTTTACATTCTTGTTGATTTCGGCGCGATCGATTTCGATGTGGATTTTGCGAGCGGTCTTGGCATAAGTGCTCAGGTCACCCGTGACGCGATCATCGAAACGCATGCCGATGGCGATGAGGAGGTCGGCTTCCTGGATTGCATTGTTGACCCAGGCTTCGCCGTGCATGCCCATCATCCCGAGGTTCAGCGGATCGTTGGCAGGGAAGCAGCCGATGCCGAGAAGGGTCATGGCGACGGGAAAATTGCCGGCGCGGACGAATTGTTCGAAGGCGCGCATGGCACCGGAAACCAGGATGCCGTGTCCAGCGAGAATGACAGGGCGCTTTGCGGAGTTAAGGAGTTCGACGGCGCGGTCAAATTCCGCTTGATTGTGATTGGTACGCTGGCGCTTGGGCGGAAGCTTTGGCGCGGAGGCTTCCCAACTGAATTCGGCGGAAGCCTGCTGGGCGTCCTTGGTGATGTCGACGAGGACAGGGCCTGGACGCCCGCTGTTTGCAATCACAAAAGCTTCGCGCATGGCGCGCGCAACGTCTTCGGCGCGGGTGACCACCACGTTGTGCTTGGTGATGGGCATGGTGATGCCGGTGATGTCGATTTCCTGAAAGGCGTCGGAGCCGAGGACCTTGCTGCTGACCTGGCCGGTGATGCAAACGACCGGAGAAGAGTCGAGCATGGCGGTAGCGATGCCGGTGACCATGTTGGTGGCGCCGGGGCCGGAGGTGGCCATAGCGACTCCGATGCCGCCGCTGGCGCGGGCGTAACCGTCAGCCATGTGCGTGGCGCCCTGTTCGTGGCGCACAAGGACGTGGTGGAGCTTCGATTTGCCGAGGGCGTCGTAAACCGGGAGAATCGCGCCGCCGGGATAGCCGAAGATTTCGCGCACGCCAAGACGCGTGAGCGATTCGCAGAGAATTTCTGCACCGGTGAGCTTCATAGAGTCCTCGAAGGGGAGCCAGGTTGAACTGGCGCTGAAAAGGATGCCGGAACAGTGGTGACCGCGCCAAGAGAAGCAGAAGAAACGAGGAAAGAGTACTTAGCCATGACGCCGCTTGTATGACGCGGCGCCGGCGGTTTCCAGGTGGCGAGACGCTTCTGGATTTCAGCGGCACTGAGCTCAACGTTCAATTCGCGATTGGGGAGGTCGAAAGCGATGATGTCGCCGTTCGCGACGGCCGCGATGGGACCTCCGTTGGCGGCTTCGGGGGCGACGTGTCCGGCCATTAGACCGTGAGTGGCGCCGGAGAAGCGGCCGTCGGTGAGGAGGGCAACGGAATCACCGAGACCTGCGCCGACGAGAGCTGCAGTGACTGCGAGCATTTCACGCATGCCGGGGCCGCCCTTAGGACCTTCGTAACGGATGACAACGACATCTCCTGCTTTAATGGCGCCGTTTTCGACTCCCGCGAAAGCGGCTTCTTCAGTGTCGAAGACGCGGGCGGGGCCGCGGAAATTTTGCAGATTGTGGCCGGCAACCTTTACCACGCACCCTTCTGGGGCGAGATTTCCTTTCAGGATAACAAGCCCGCCTGTCGGCTTGAGAGGCGAGTCAAGCTTGCGGACGACTTCCTGAGAGGGCGTTTCCTTGGCGGCGGCGGCTTCCTGGGCGAGAGTGCGACCGGTAACGGTGAGGCAATCGCCGCGCAATAATCCGGCTTCGACCATGCGCATTGCGACAAGCGCGGTGCCGCCCGCCGCGTAGAGATCGGTGGCGACAAAGCGTCCGCCGGGCTTCAGGTCAGCAATGATCGGTACTCGCGAGCTGATGCGATCGAAGTCATCGATGGATAGAGCGATTTTTGATTCGCTGGCGATGGCGAGAAGGTGCAAGACGGCGTTAGTCGAGCCGCCGGTTGCGGCGACTCCGGCGATAGCGTTTTCGATTGCGGCTTTGGTGATGATTCTTGAGGGCGTGACATTGCGACGCATAAGATCGAGGACTAATTCACCGGCACGGTGACCGGCATTTGCTTTTGCCGCGTTTGCCGCGGGAACACTCGAGAGTCCCATCGGGGCGATGCCGAGAAATTCACAGACGAGCGCCATGGTATTTGCGGTGAACTGCCCGCCGCAGGCGCCAGCGCCGGGGCATGCCGCGCCTTCGAGGGATTTGAGTTGCGCGTCGGTCATTCCGCCGCGAGCGTGGAGGCCAACGGCTTCGAAGACGTCCTGAATCGTTACCGAGTGGCCTTCGAATTGGCCGGGAGCGATGGAACCGCCGTATAGAATGAGCCCGGGAATATTCAGGCGAGCGAGGGCCATGACGCCACCGGGAATGGTTTTGTCGCAACCGACAAGGACGATGAGAGCATCAAAGAGATTGCCGCGGGTCACAAGTTCGATGGAATCGGCGATGACTTCGCGGCTGATGAGGGACGTGCGCATGCCCTCGGTGCCCATGGTGATGCCGTCGGAGATGGAGACGGTATTGAATTCGAGCGGAGTGCCGCCGGCGGCGCGAATGCCGTCTTTCACGTGCTGAGCAAGTTCGCGGAGGTGATAGTTGCAGGGGCCAATTTCAATCCAGGTGTTGGCCACACCGATGAGGGGCTTGCTGAAATCGTCGTCGCGGAGGCCGGAAGCACGAAGCATGGCCCGCGCAGGCGCACGATGCGCTCCGTCGGTGAGCGTATGACTGCGGGGCTTCGGAGATGAGTCACTCACTACTTAGTCCCTTCGATGGCCATCCACTGCGGCCATCCGGAGAATTGCTGCACGAAACTGAGTGATAGCCAGATGAACTTCCAGCGACCTCTAGCCAGACGGCTATCCTCATGTATGAGAAAACCGGCGGGTCTACGGGAATAAGCCGCCCTACGTTCCAGTCTACCAAGCAACCAGCCACGACTGCCGAGGGATTCCGATTTTCCTGATGGCCAGACGAAAAGATATACGTTGGCCACCAAAGAAAGAGCATGAGGGTTGGAGGGTCAATGAGTCAAATTAATAGAAATGCTGAATCGAATAAAAACAGATTATAGGTCAATAATCCGAATTTGAACTTCGCGGAGCGGTGAACGGAATTCGGCTGAGCTCGGCAAACGGGCATCTTCCTAAGAGTACGGACATCTAACCGTATGTGGTATTTCAATTTGCAAGAAGAGCCAGCGGGGGACGGATGGGATCAGGGGCGGAGGTACTTGTCATTGGCGGAGGGCCGGCAGGATTGGCGGCGGCCATAGCGGCACGAAAAAAAGGATTAGAGGTTACGGTAGTCGACGGGGCGAAGCCGCCGATCGACAAAGCATGCGGAGAAGGGCTGATGCCGAACACGATCTCGGCTCTGCGCCAGCTCGGGATCGAAATTGATGCGCGCGACGGCCGGGTCTTTCGGGGATTGCGCTTCCTAGATGCAAACGGCGAGGCAGAAGCTAACTTTCCGGGGACGCTGGGAATCGGGATTCGCCGGACGGCACTACACCAGAAGATGCTGGAGCGAGCTCAGCAATGCGGCGTGTCTCTTCTTTGGAACACGCCGGTTAGTGGCCTGAGCTGTAGAGGGGCAATCGTTGGCGGTAGAACGATGATGGCAAAGTGGGTGATCGGTGCGGATGGAATACACTCGAGGGTGAGGCGCTGGAGCGAACTGGAAGCCCATACGGAGAACGAGGCACGCTTCGCGCAGAGGCGTCACTACCGCGTGAGGCCATGGACAGATTGCGTGGAGATTTATTGGGGCCAGAGGAAGCAGGCTTACGTGACGCCACTGGGGAATGAGGAGACCTGCGTTGTGGTGGTTGCTACAGAGCCGCGGGTGGAGTTTACAGAAACTTTGCGTGAATTCCCGGGGCTGGCCGCCCGCCTGGCGCATGCGGAGCTGAGCAGCGCGGAGCGCGGCGGATTTACAGTGACGCGCAGGCTCAGCCGTGTACACCGGGGGAATGTCGCGTTGACGGGAGATGCGTCGGGGAGCGTGGACGCCATCACCGGTGAAGGACTTTGCCTGAGCTTCCGGCAGGCCATTGAACTTGCGGATGCATTGGAAGCGGGAGATCTTGAGAGCTATCAGTCAGCGCACAGACGACTCTTGAGGCGGCCCAATTTTATGAGCAGGGTGCTGCTTCTGCTAGGACGAAATGTGCAGTTGCGGCGGCGCACGTTGAAGGTGTTGGCAAAGGATCCCAGTCTCTTTGCCCGCCTGCTTTCCGTACATGCAGGAGATGGTTCGGCGTTGCAGTTTGGTGCAACGGGCCTGCATTTTGGTTATCAATTCCTGACAGCATGACTCGGCCCATCCGATGACAATAACGCCTCGAGTCGGAGTAACGCGGCTGCTCTGCGTGACGGCGCTTGCTATTGCGGCGCTGCTCGTATTGAGCGCTTTGCCGCAGCATGCCACACCACAGACAGCCACCGGCGAACTGGCTCTTGTGCTTGATCCCGCTACAAGCAAGGTGCACTGGACGCTGGATAGCTCGCTGCACACCGTTCATGGAACATTTGCGTTGAAGAAAGGGACGGTGCGAGTAGAGCTTGCGAGCGGGAAGGCCAGCGGCGAAATCGTAGCAGACGCGACGAGCGGAAATAGCGGCAACGACGGGCGAGACAAGAAAATGCATAGAGAAATCCTGGAGAGCGGACGATATGCGGAGGTTGTCTTTCGGCCCGATCGTGTCGAAGGGAAAATAACTTCGCAGGGGGCGTGTTCCGTGCGGATCCATGGCATCTTCATGCTGCATGGCAGCGAGCACGAATTGACGATACCCGTTCAGGCGGAGTTGGGGACGGACCATTGGTCGGGCAGCGCGAAATTCGACATACCCTACGTCGAATGGGGATTGAAGAATCCGAGCAACTTCCTTCTGAAAGCAAACCACGCGGTGAACATCGAGCTGGAATTGAAGGGGAGTCTGCAGCGTCCCACGGCGCCTTGAGAGAAAGCTAGTCTTCCGATTCTTGAGTCACAATATGAACATCTACAGCGGGTGATTCGCGCAAGAAGCGGTGAACCGCGGATAGGTAGAGATACTTGCGCCAGTCGTGGACCGCGGCACGGCCGAATATCACGTGGGTAATGTGCTTCGAACGAACGAACTCCGCGACGCTGTCGGCGATGCTGCGGCCTTTTAAGCGAACCACCTTTGCGCCCAGGCTTTCGGCGAAACGCAAGTTGGCGGCCAGAGCATTTAGGTTTTGTTCTTTGGCGCCAAACTCGCGGTCCACGTGCACAACGTAAAGTTCCGCATCCATGCGGCGCGCCATGCGGGCGCCGCGCGCGACTAGGAATTGTCCCGAAGGATTGGAGGAGAGACACACAGCAATGCGTTCGCGTACCGCCCAGTTTTTCCGGATGTCCTGAGATTCCATATAAGATTCGAGGCTGCGATCGACCTGTTCGGCGACCTGGCGCAAGGCAAGCTCGCGAAGGGCGATAAGATTGCCGCGGCGGAAAAAGTTTTTGAGAGAACGCTCGACTTTTTCGGCGCTGTAAACATCGCCGCGCTTCATGCGATTTTGCAGGGCTTCCGGGGTGAGGTCGACCATCACAGTTTCGGTCGCAGTGAGAGGAACCCAGTCGGGAACGGTCTCGCGCACGGTGATCCCGGTAATGGAGCGCACAACCGGTGCGATACTTTCAATGTGCTGGATGTTGAGCGTGGAAACGACGTCAATTTTTGCGGCGAGAAGCTCTTGAACGTCCTCATAGCGCTTCCGGTGCTTGCTACCGGGGATGTTGGTATGAGCAAGCTCGTCGACGAGAACGACCTGGGGATGGCGAGCGAGAATGGCGTCGACGTCCATCTCCTCGAAAACCGTGCCTTTGTATTCAATTTTCTTTCGGGGAACAGATTCGATGGTGGTGATGAGCTCTTCAATGCCTTTGCGCCCGTGGGTCTCGACGACGCCGGTAACCACATCTTCGCCGCGGTTCTTCCGGCGAATAGCTTCGCTTAACATGCTGAAGGTCTTGCCGACTCCGGGAGCGTAACCGAGAAAAAGCTTGAAAATGCCGCGGGACTTTTGCGGCGGGGAAGCGATTTCCAACCACTCTTCCGGTTTCTTCGGCAAAGGATTATCTTCTCCGCGGCAAACGGGATGCCTGGGCTAGAATAGACAAATGCAGAGATTTCTTGCCGGCCGGACGTTCGGCTCCTTGCTGTCCATATTGATTATTGCCGGCATCGCGCTTCTTTACCGTCAGGTAATTCCCGCCAATCAGACCACGGTTGCGCTTTCGTTCCTGCTGGCAATTCTAGCAGTTTCGGCGGTCTGGGGGATGGCGGTCTCCGTTTTCATGTCCGTTGTGGCAGTGCTGGCCTTCAACTATTTCTTTCTGCCACCGGTGCGAACTTTTACGATTGCCGATCCACAAAACTGGGTGGCTCTTGCGGCATTTCTGTTCACTTCGATCATGGGAAGCCAGCTTTCGGCCCGGATCCGGAAAGAGGCGGACGAGGCGCATGCGCGCCGCCGTGAAATCGAGCGGCTGTATAAGTTCAGCCAGAAGCTACTTGGAGAAGGCAACGTCATTCAGCTGATGAATGCGATCCCGAACTATATTGTGGAAAGCTTTGAAGCCGGCGCCTCAGAACTGTTCCTGCCGCACAAGGACAAATTCTATCGGTCGGGATTTGGGTCTTCGCACCTGGATGAAGAAAAAATGAAGACGGCGTTTTTCCGGGATGAAATGACCATCGAAGCGCAGCAGAGCTTGTATTTCATTCCAGTACGATTGGGAGTCCGAGCGATTGGGAGTCTCGGGATTTCGGGCGCGCGGCTTTCGCGGCAGACGCTGGATGCGGTAGGCAGCCTGGTGGCAATTGCGGTTGAACGCGCGCGAGCTGTGGAGCAATTGAGCCAGACGGAGGCGGAGAGGCAAGGAGAGCGGCTAAAGTCCGCGCTGCTGGATTCCGTAACGCATGATTTCCGTACGCCACTGACTTCCATGAAAGCGGCGGTTACCAGCCTGCTGGCCGACAGGAGAATAGACGCCGCGCAGCGCCAGGAATTGTTGAGTATCATCAACGAAGAATGCGATCGATTGAATCATCTTGTCGAAGAGGCTTCGGAGATGGCGCGGCTGGAAGCCGGGGAGATCGAGCTGCATTTTGCGCCTACGCCGGTTGAAGAGATCCTTCAGGAGGCGTTGGCGCAAATGAAATCGTCGCTGGCAGGCCGGACGGTGGAAATGAAACTAGGTGCAGAATTGCCGCGCGTGCAAGCCGATCCGGAGCGAACCAAGGATATTCTGGTGAATCTGATCGACAACGCCAATCTGTATTCAGGGAAAGAGGAACCGATCACCATTTCCGCGGAGCGAACCGGCGATTGCGTGACGATCAGTGTGGCGGACCGCGGCCCGGGCATCGACGACTTTGAGCAGGGAATGATCTTTGACAAGTTTTACCGGGGGAAGGATCAACGATATCTTGTGCGGGGAACGGGAATGGGCTTGCCGATCGCCAAGGCTATTGTGGCGGCGCACAAGGGAACGATTAGCGTTACAAGCCAGCTTGGTCACGGTTCGGTGTTTTCGTTTACGCTGCCCATTGCCCGGGGAACGGAAGAATAGGAATGAATGCTGCCAACATCCTGGTCGTGGATGACGAGCCACAAATCCGGCGCGTGCTGCGCTCCACGCTGTCCAGCCAGGGCTACGTGATTACCGACGCGAAAACGGGTGAAGAAGCTGTGGAATCGGTGCGGAAGAACAAGCCCGACCTAGTGCTCCTGGATGTGAACATGCCGGGGATGGGGGGCATCGAAGCTTGCCGTGAGATTCGGCGAGCGTCGGAAGCGCCGATCATCATGCTGACAGTTCGAAACGCGGAGAAGGACAAAGTTCTGGCGCTGGATGCCGGAGCCGACGACTACGTGGTGAAGCCTTTTGGGATTGAGGAGCTGCTGGCGCGCATCCGTGCGGCCCTACGGCGCTATGCGCCTGGAGACGCGCTGCCTCCGTTTGTTTCGAAGGACCTTGCTCTGGATTTTGAAAGCCGGCAACTTACAGTGCGGGGTGAAGAAGTTCATCTAACGCCGAAAGAATTCGATGTGCTCAAGCATCTGATCGCCAACCAGGGCAAACCCCTGACCCACCGGCGCATCCTGCAATCCGTTTGGGGACCGGACTACGGCGAGGAGACAGAGAATTTGCGCGTGGTCATCAATCAATTGCGAAAGAAAATCGAAACAGACCCCGCGCACCCGAAGTACATTCGGACGGAGCCGTGGGTGGGTTATCGATTTCAGCCCCCGCGTGTCAGTGCCGCGAAAACCTCTTCCCGAAAAGCCTGACGATTAACGCTTTGGATGCCCTGCATCCAGGGCGAGATTCAGCTCAAGAACATTCACGCGAGGCTCACCGAGAACGCCGAACTGCCTGCCCAATGAGTGTTGAGCAACGAGTGCGCGCACAGCTGCTTCGCTCATGCCGCGCACACGCGCGATACGCGGTACCTGGAATTCCGCGGCCGCGGGGGAGATGTGCGGGTCAAGTCCAGAACCAGATGAAGTGACCAGGTCCACGGGAATTTCCGCGCCGGGGTTTTCCGCATGCAACTTTTCCGCGTCCGCCTTGACGCGCTCCATGAGCTGATGATTGGTGGGGCCAAGATTCGGGCTGCCGGAGGAGGCGGCATCATAGCCATTGCCGGCTCCCGAAGGCCGAGAGTGGAAGTAGGCTGGCGAAGAAAACGGCTGGCCGATAAGTTGGGAACCCACGATCTGACCTTGCTTCACGATCAATCCGCCGTTGGCTTGCGCGGGGAAGAAGAGTTGTGCGAGCCCAGTTACCGCCAATGGATAGAGCAGTCCGAACAAGACGGTTGTGATAAGGGTCATCAGGATGGCGATTCGGAGATTCTGTTTCATGAGGCGCCTCAAGCCATGTGCAGATAGGTGATCATCACATCGATGAATTTGATTCCGAGAAAAGGTGCGACCACTCCGCCAACTCCGTAGATCAGAAGATTCTGACGCAGCAACGCTGCGGCTCCTACGGGGCGATAACGAGCTCCACGCAGGGCGAGCGGGATGAGCGCGATGATGATGATGGCGTTGAAGATCACCGCGGAGAGAATGGCGGACTGCGGAGTGTGGAGGTGCATGACGTTCAGGACTTCCAATTGAGGAAACGCCGCGGCGAACATGGCGGGAATGATGGCGAAGTATTTTGCGACGTCATTGGCGACGGAAAAAGTCGTGAGGGCGCCGCGCGTGATCAGCAGCTGCTTGCCGATTTCAACGATTTCAATGAGCTTGGTCGGATTGGAGTCGAGGTCGACCATGTTGCCGGCTTCCTTTGCGGCTTGCGTGCCGGTGTTCATGGCCACGCCGACGTCGGCTTGCGCCAAGGCGGGGGCGTCGTTGGTGCCGTCGCCGGTCATGGCTACGAGCTTGCCCTTGGCTTGCTCGCGCTTGATGAGCGCCATCTTGTCTTCCGGCTTGGCTTCGGCGAGAAAATCATCGACGCCGGCTTGACGAGCGATAGCGGCAGCGGTGAGCGGATTGTCGCCGGTAATCATCATGGTACGGATTCCCATGGCGCGCAGATGGTCAAATCTTTCGCGCATGCCGCCTTTCACGATGTCCGTGAGAGCAATCGCGCCAAGCACGTGATGATTTTGTGCGACCAGCAGCGGAGTACCGCCCCCATTGGCGATCTCCTTGATAATTTGTTTGATCTCTGGCGGCACCACCTGCCCTCGCTCAGCGGCGTATTTCTCGACGGCGTCGGGCGCGCCTTTGCGGATTTCCGTGCCGTCCATGTCCACGCCGGACATACGCGTTTGCGCGGAGAAGGGAATGAAGGTTGGATTGTGCGGCGCCAATTCGCGACCGCGGAGGCCATACTTTTCCTTGGCCAAAACCACAATGGAGCGGCCCTCCGGCGTTTCGTCGGCGAAAGAGGCAAGCTGCGCCGCGCTAGCGAGATCCATTTCCTTCACGCTGGGAGATGGATATAGCAGGGTAGCCTGGCGGTTGCCGAGCGTGATGGTGCCGGTCTTGTCGAGCAGCAGCACGTCAACGTCACCGGAAGCTTCCACGGCACGCCCCGACATGGCGATGACATTTCGCTGGATGAGCCGATCCATGCCGGCAATCCCGATTGCCGAAAGGAGTCCGCCAATGGTTGTCGGAATCAGGCAAACGAGGAGCGAGACGAGCACAAAAATGGTTTGCGGAGCTCCGGAATAAACTGCGAAGGGTTGCAGCGTCGCCACGGCCAAAAGAAAAATAATCGTCAGGCCCGCCAGCAAGATATTAAGCGCGATCTCATTGGGAGTTTTCTGACGTGACGCGCCTTCCACAAGGCGGATCATGCGATCGAGAAAAGTCTCTCCGGGATTTGAAGTAATCCGGACCCGAATTTCGTCGGAAAGGACACGCGTGCCGCCGGTGACCGCCGAACGGTCACCCCCGGATTCGCGAATGACGGGAGCGGATTCTCCGGTGATGGCGGATTCGTCCACCGATGCGACTCCCTCGATCACTTCACCGTCGCCGGGAATGAATTCCCCCGCAGAAACCAGTACAACGTCGCCGCAACGCAATTTCGAACTGGCGATGCATTCCGTCGAGCCGTCCGCACAGATGCGGCGCGCTTCGGTTTCTGCTCTCGCCTTGCGCAGCGTTTCCGCCTGCGCTTTGCCGCGTCCCTCGGCCATAGCTTCAGCGAAATTTGCAAAGAGCACAGTGAACCAGAGCCACAGGGTAATCTGCAGGCCGAAGCCAAACTGCCCGGCATGAGCCAGGGTATCGCGCACCAATTGGATCGAAGTGAGCAATGCTCCCACTTCAACCACGAACATGACAGGGTTTTTGATCATGGTGCGCGGACGCAGTTTCCGGAAAGAGTCGACGATGGCGGTCTTCAGGATCTTCGTGTCAGAGAGCGACGTTGACTTGACTTGTGAGCCGTGGTCCATAGGTTCCCTAGAATGACTTTCCGGCGAGCATCAGCAGATGCTCGAGAATGGGGCCCAGGCTCAGCGCCGGGAAAAAAGTGAGAGCCCCAACAATCAGAATTGTGGAAACAAGCAAAACGGTGAAGAGAGGGCCGGTCACAGGAAAAGTGCCCAGAGAAGCGGGCGCAGCTTTTTTTCCAGCGAGATTTCCGGCAATTGCGAGAATGGGAATCACGACAAAGAATCTTCCGAGCAGCATGGCGAAGGCGGTGCTGGTGTTGTACCAGAGGGTATTTGGATTGAGGCCGCCAAACGCCGAACCGTTATTGCCGACCGAGGAGGTGTAGGCGTAGAGAATTTGGGAAAGACCGTGAGGGCCCGGATTCGAGATGCTTGAGGTGCCGAACTTCGCGACCACGGCTACCGCGGCGAACATAAGAATAGTCAGCGAAGAAATCAGCACCGACAACATCGCCATTTTGACGTCGAACGCCTCGATTTTCTTTCCCAGATACTCCGGCGTTCGTCCGACCATGAGGCCAGCGATAAAAACGGCAAGAATCACGAAAACGAGCATGCCGTAAAGGCCGGAGCCGACGCCGCCGAAAATGACTTCACCGAGCATGATGTTGACGAGGGGAACCATGCCGCCCAATGGCGTAAACGAATCGTGCATTCCATTCACGGCACCACAACTAGCATCGGTCGTGGCGGTGGCGAAGAGAGCAGAGTTCGCGATGCCGAAGCGGACTTCTTTGCCTTCCATGTTGCCGCCCGAGTGCAAGGGGCCAGCGACTTGATTGACGCCAACTAGTTGCGGATTGCCGCGGGCTTCTGCCCAGTACACGGCGCCCACACCAACGAGGAACAGCGCGGTCATCGCTGCCCAAACGGCCCAGCCATGACGCGGCGAGCCAGTCATTCGCCCCAGCGTGTAGGTCAGCGCGGAGGGAATCGCAAAAATAAGGACCATCTCGAAAAAGTTTGAAAAGGGCGTCGGATTCTCGAACGGGTGGGCGCTGTTGGCATTGAAGAAGCCGCCGCCATTGGTCCCGAACATTTTGATGGCTTCCTGGGAAGCCGTTGGACCGAGCGCAATGGTTTGCTGGGTAACCGTTTGCGTCACGGTCTTACCGTCGGAACCCTGCGTCTGAACCGTCTGCGGCTCGGCCAGCTGTGCCTGGGCATAGGGCTTGAGGTTTTGAACGACTCCCTGCGAAATCAGTATGAGGGAGCCAACGAGGCACGCCGGCAGCAACACCCAAAGGAAACAACGCGTGAGGTCAACCCAGAAGTTACCGATGGTTTTCGACTCGTGTCGCGCCACACCTCGGATCAACGCAATAGCCAAGGCGATGCCCACGGCAGCGGAAGCAAAGTTGTGATACGCCAGGCCGGCCATTTGAGTGAGATAGCTCATGGTCGATTCCGGTGTATAAGCTTGCCAGTTCGTGTTGGTAGTAAATGAGGCCGCGGTGTTCCACGCCAGATCCGGGGAAACGTTCGCGAGGTTCTGAGGATTGAACGGCAGCCAGTGCTGGAGGCGCTCCATCAGGTAAAGCACAAGCATGGAAACGCCGCTGAATAGCAGCATCGCAACACCGTACTCGGTCCAGGGCATTTCCTTGTTCTCGTCGACGCCCGTAACGCGATAGAGCAGCTTCTCGATAGGCCGCAGCGCGGGATCAAGAATCGTACGTTTCCGCTCAAACACGCGGACGAGGAAAACGCCCAGTGGTTTGGTGATCAGGAAAATCACGGCGAGAAATAGGCCAATCTGAAACCACCCGTTCGCGGTCATGTTCAGAATTTCTCCGGCTTGAGCAAGGCCACGAGCAAATATCCAAGCAGCAATACACAAATCACGATAAGCGCGATATTCCCAAGCACAAAAAGTCTCCGTCTTACTTCAATCGCTCACAGGCGCGAAGATACAGAATAGCCGCCCCGAAAACGAGCACCGTCACCACAATGAAAACGAGATCGAACACTGAATTCTCCAGGCCCATGGTATGGGAGAGAAGCTTAGAGAGTGATGAATTGTAGCTAAGGATTTTGTGAAGGAAAAGCCGGTGGTGGCCGGGCCGGGGGGCGGCAATTTCAGTGCTTATGGGCCTCCGGCCAATAGACGAACTGGATGGAAGTCGTCAAGTTTTTCTGGAGAGTGGGAGCGAGCAACGGGAAGAACCACTGTTCGTATTGAACCAGCGCGGAAGCACTCCAGTCGCGGCTCAATTGATACTCCGCGCGAATGGACGCGTCATTGATGGTGCCGCCGTTGGGAATAAATCTTGGATCGACTTTGACGTGCCGATATCCGAACTGCAGGGAATTGCGCGCGCTTAGCCAGTAGCGGCTGGTGGCCTGAATCCCCGAGCCGTCGCGGCCGACCCAATTTCCCATCAATACTTTCCGATTGGTGTAGAGGTCCCGGTAATAGTTGTCCCAATAGATGTACCGGCCAGGGCCGTCCGTGCCAACGGTGTTTGTGAGCGGCGCTTCGACCCGAAGATCAAGTTTTGCCAGGCGCGGGAAATGCGTGAGGTACAGACCGGGGCTAATCCCCGCGCGCCGCGGAGCTGCGAGAGGAGATGGATCGTCGGCGGAGATGGAATCGTTGTAGATGGTCAGCCACTTTCGAAGCAAGGGAAGGCGGTAACTGAAATCGAATCCGCCGTCGCGCTTTCCGGGATCCTTGTTCGCAGGTTTGACTTGATAGCTGGTGGCGCTGAAGTAGGACAAGAAAAGACGGTAGGGAGTCAGGGGGCGTCCCTCGCCGCCCACCACCACCGTGCGGGTGAAGCCAAACTCAAGATTGCGCGTGGGCTTAAAGCTGATTTTTTCGCCGTGAAAGAAGGGATTGGGCGAGAGAATATGGCCTTGCAATTTTCCGAAATAGGCATTCCAGCGCATGGGCCCGAGAAATCGGAGAATCCAAGGGAGATGAAATGGCGAGACACGGTCGATGTGAAACATCCGCACCGGTGGAGCATTGTCGCTGAATAGCAGCGGGCCACTTTCTCCTGGGCCCCACCACTGGCTCTCCTGGCCATAGGAAAGCTCCCAGTTTCCGATGTTTAGTCCAACATATGCATCGAGCAAGCGCGCCTGGTTACGCGCGGCTGTGGGCGAGGGCGTAATTGCGGGCACAGCATCGACCGCTGCGATGGCATTCTCGGCGGCCACGGGGATGGCTGGGCCCGAAGGCGCGTGCTGATATTCTCCACGGGCGTAAATTACCCAACGTCCCGCGGTAGCCCATCCGGAAAATCCGGCGACGCTGTTGAAGCCTTCCTGATACGGCCGGCCAAAATCATTGAAGAGTGTCTGGCCAAAGTGATAGCCGTCCGTGAGCGGCGGGCCGGATATTTCGGTCATTCGCGTGTAGACAGACTCAAGACGGAAAGCTCGATTGTCTCCCCCGGCCAGAAGATTGATCTCTGGCGTGAATTCTTGCAGCAGCGATTCGTAGAGGCGTGAAGAATCTGTTTCGTCTCCCGATTCCTGTAAACGGTCCGCCGCTTCATTAACCAGCCGCGCGCATTCGAGACGGGTCCACGGCTTCATTCCAAGAATGGCATCATTTATGGCGCCCATTGCCACGAGACGGTCGAGCAGTGGATAGATCCAGCTATCCAGCGGAACGTAAGGCGAACCCATGGCACTCGGCCCGCGGTCTGTGGCCACCAGTGGCGAATCCGAGAGATCTCCGGCCGTTCCACCCCCAACTTCGGAGTGGTGGTGCGCACGATAAACCTGCCAGCCTGAGAGCCATCCAATGCCGCTCCCAACAAGAACCTCGGAAGGGAAATGTTTTTGTCCGCGCACCCTGGCGATGGAGATCGCGGAGGCGGCGCCGTAGGCCAGGAACTTCGTTAGGGGTCCGGGGTATTCGTGCGTGAGCACGCTCGCAACGGCCCAGGCAGCAACCGCGTGGTCCGAGGGAAACGAATCACCGCCTTGCCAGATCCTGCCGTGAAAGGAATCCACACCGGGACGTTCCCGGCCCGTCGCATACTTCACCGCGGTTGATACCAGAAGTCCATCCAGAGCTGCTTCGCCGCTCAGAATCCCTGCTTCTTGTTTGTGCGGATCACCGGTGATTCTGCCCCACAAATAAACGCCGCCGGTCACGCCCGCCATTCCAGCGAATCCGAAGTTTGAAAGATTTCGGTAATTCTTCAGCGTGCCTGGTGAGTTTGACTGATGGAGATTGACATCCCGGTCGGTAAGCAGCAATCCAGCCGTAATCCCTGCAAAGGGCACGAGCCAATCGGCATATCCAAGGCGAAGATGAACGGGGCTGGTCCAGATGGCACGCTGGTCGCGAGCAATGTTCTTGAATAGCTGCACTCCAAGCTTGTTTTCCGCTGCATCTTCTGATTTTGCCACCTGCACTCTTTTTGCGCCCGTATTTGAAGTGCTGTCGTACTCTTTTTTCGATATGCCTTCTTCACGCGTGGTCGATTGTGGAGAATCTTGCGCCAGCGCACTGGGTGCTTTCCATGAGAGCAGACCCAGCAACAAGAAGAGTCCTAGCGAGCCCATGCGAAGAACCATCCGCCTCCCGTTTGTAGACGTAGCAAGCGAATTCACACCGTGGTATCGGCAAGAGAAGGGCCACTGGGAACGCGTCGTGTGTGCCGTCTATGCGCTTGAAGGAAAATAGGTTATGCAGTTTTCTGGGGAGAAAGGGAAAGCCGCATTCCCAATTTGGAATGGCCGGGGTCCGATTTGAACCACAGCGTTTAGATCGGCAGCCGTAGTCGCGCTTCACAGCCGCGAGAGTCCGAGCGGTTCACTAAGGTGAGTTCACCGCCGTGGGCTTCCGCGATCTGGCGGCTAAGGACGAGCCCGATGCCCGAGCCGCCGGGCTTGGTGGTGAAGAAGGGAACGAAGAGATTCGCAGTGTTGGGCAAACCCGGGCCATCGTCGAGGACTCGCACGTCCAGCTGCGAGCCGTGGCGCGACCAGCCAACCTGAACGGCTCCGCCCGTTTCGAGAGTGGCATCGGCGGCGTTTCGAACGAGATTGATGAGCAACTGCTCCAGCTGATCGGCATCCGCCGAAATAACAACTTTTGAGCCTTCGACAACACTGACTTTCACGCGCGTTTCAAGTTTTACGGTACGGCTAATCCAGTCCGAGACGTTGACCGGCAGCAATTTTGGCTGTGGCAGCCGCGCGAGGTGGGAGTACGCGGCCATGAAACGGCCGAGCGCTTCGGTGCGAGAACGAATAATGCTGAGGCCCTGGCGCAGGTCGTCCAAAATCGCCGTGGACGATTCATTCTGCAACTCTGACGACTTCATGGCGCTCGCGAGTCCACTTTCCAAACCTTGTGCGACCGATTGGATTGGCGCAAGCGAGTTGTTCAGTTCATGGCCGAGAACGCGGATCAGGCGCTGCCAAGCTTTGCGTTCTTCGTCGCGCAGCGTGCGGCTCAGATCGCTGAGCACAACAAGATGATGAGGCAGCCCTCCTTCGCGGAAGGAGCCTCGCCGCAAACCCCAGCGTCCCGAACCGCCGGGAAAATTCAACTCCATCGTGCGCGCAGGATCTCCGTCCAAGCAGGCAGCGAGGCCCAACTCTTCCGCCGTGAAACCAAGCAAACGCTCAGCGGGACGTGCCAGCAACCGCTCCCCCGCGCGGTTCACGAGGCGAAGTTTTGAATTATTGTCGAATGTAAAAATGGCGAGGTCAATTTCTTCCATTACTGTGCGCATCAGTGCGATGGCCTCCAACGCACCCAAACGCTGCTGCCGGAGCATTTCGCTCAGAGCATTGACTTCAATCATTACCTCGCCCATGGCGTCGTCGCTACGCGCGCCGCGAGCGCGCAAGGAGAAATCTTCCTCGCGCATGGCGGCAAGAAGATTCGAAAGCGTCTGCAGGGAGAAGACCACACGATTGCGCAGGGAAAATGCGAATCCCGTCCAGAGAGTAACGATCAGGAAAGCCAGGGTCCAAAACGAGCCAGAGGAGAAATTGCCAGTCCACAGCAGGATGAGCGCAATCAACGAACCGGGAAGGCCTGCGGCCAGCGCGAGGAGCTGGATGCGGCGCTCATAAGTCAGTCGCGTCATTCCAGTCCGTGTTTTTGCAGCCGGCGGTACATGGCACTGCGGCTCAATCCCAGCGCTTTGGCGGCTTGACTGACATTTCCTTCGTGGCGGGAAAGCGTGCGCTGAATGAGGTACCGTTCGACTTCATCGAGACTCATTTCTTCGAGCTTCGCAGCGCCTCCCGCGGATTGCGCGCGCAGGCCAAGGTCCGCAGCGCGAACTGAGGGGCCCGGTGAGAGAAGCACGCCTCGCTCGACCGCGTGATCGAGCTCGCGGACGTTGCCCGGCCACCCGTGATCATGAAGCGCCTTGAGCGCGGCAGTATCGAAGCCCGAAATATTCTTGCGGTAGCGTTGCGAGTAGCCGTGAAGAAAATGGTGCGCGAGAAGATCAATGTCCTCGCGACGCTCGCGCAGCGGGGGCAGCTGAATCTCAATGGTGTTCAGACGGAAAAGGAGGTCCTGGCGAAAGCGCCCGGCGGCAGCTTCGGCGTTAACGTCCGCGTTGGTTGCAGCCAGGACGCGAGCGTTGACACGGCGCGTTGTGGAAGAGCCCACGCGTTCAAGATCACCGGTTTCCAGGACGCGCAGGAGTTTCGCCTGCAAATTCAACGGCACATTGGCAATTTCATCGAGAAAAAGCGTGCTGCCGTCCGCGAGTTCGAAGCGCCCCACTCGGTCGGATCGCGCATCGGTAAAAGCGCCCTTTACATGGCCGAAGAGCTCGCTTTCGAAAACGCCTTCGGACAATCCACCGGCGTTCACCGTGACCATGGGCTTCGACGCTCGCGCCGACAAGGCATGAAGAGTTCGCGCCACGACTTCCTTGCCCGTACCGTGTTCACCGGTAATCAGCACGTTGGCATCCGATGGTCCGATTTGGCCAATCAGCTCAAGTACCGGAGCCATCGCAGGAGACTTTGCCAGAAATGTTGGACGCGATTCCGCACGCAGGATACGATTTTCCGCCTCCAGCCGCGACGCTTGGCGCAAAGCCTGCCGCAGATCGATCTGCGTGCGCAAAATCGAGAGCAGGCGCGTGTTCTCCCACGGCTTCTGAATGAAATCGCGCGCGCCCCTGCGCATAGCTTCGACGGCTACCTCGATGCTGCTCCACGCCGTCATCACCACCACGGGCAGCGTGCTGTCCAGCATCTGGATATTGGTCAGCAGGTCGAGCCCCTCCTGGCCCGAGGTCGTATCTCGCGCATAGTTGAGGTCCATCAGGACGGCGTCGAATTCGCGCGTCTCGATGGCGCTGAGAGCCTCCGCGGGCGATGCCACCGCCTGAGTTTCGTAGCCCTCGCGCTTCAGCAAGAGCCGCAGGGCGTCGCGGATGTCCGCCTGGTCATCCGCCAAGAGGACTCGATAGGGTTGCGCGCTGGTTGTTTTCATTCCACTCTGTAGACGGAGTTTACCCTACTGTTGTTTCCGAGGCACGCCCGGCAGCACGCCGCGTCGGCAGCCATCGTCAAGATGGGAAGGGCTCTGAAGGCGAAGCTCCTCGCGAACATCCGGAGGGCGTAGCGGATCCCGCAGAAAAGTCGCCTCCCTGTGCCACCTGCTGAAGCGAGTTCTCTGTATTTACGCCGGGTGGGATGCAGTGGCGTGCGCCCCGGCCGTGGCCGTCTCGCTGACTACCCAGCCGTCCTTCAACTGGATGATGCGGCTTCCGTAGGAGGCGTTTCTCTCCGAATGGGTGACCTGAATGATCGTTGTGCCGCCATCATTCAGCTTCTTGAAGAGTTCCATGATTTCCTCGCCCTGCGCCGAATGCAGATTTCCCGTCGGCTCATCGGCGAGGATGAGTTTAGGGCTAAGAATCACCGCGCGCGCTACGCCAACTAGTTGCTGCTGGCCGCCGGAGAGCTGATTGGGGAATAGATCCTTCTTGCCGACAATGTGGAACCGGTCGAGGGCGTCACAGACGAGGCTGACACGTTCCTTGTGCGGTACATTCTTGTACGACAGTGGCACTTCCAGGTTTTCAAAAACCGTCAGATTGTCGATCAGGTGATAGCTCTGGAACACGAAGCCGATGTTGGCTTTGTGCAGCTCGTTGCGCTTTTTTACGTTGAGCTTGTGGACAGCTTCGCCGGAGAAGTAGTAATCGCCGCTCCATGCGCCGTCCAGCATTCCGATAATGCTCAGCAGCGTGGATTTTCCGGCGCCGGAAGGCCCCATGATGGTGACAAATTCCCCGGGCTGAATATCCAGGTTGATTCTGCGCAGCAAATAAAACTTATTCGGACCCGCCTCGACAACTTTCTCCAGATTTCGTAGTTGAATCAAAGGTTCCACATCGGCTCCTTGCGGTTCGAACGCTGAATCGCGTTTCTATCTTAGCGCATGTCCCGGTGGTACAAATCCTGCTTCACTCGTACCGCAGGGCAGTGATGGGATCGACACGCACAGCGCGCCGTGCGGGAAGGTAGGACGCCAACGTTGCTACGGCAGCCAGAATCACTGGGAGAACGATGAATGCGACGGGATCGGCCACCTTCACTCCGAACAACAATCCGGACATCGCATTAGCCAGAACGAAAGCAACAGGAAGCCCGATGCCCATGCCGATCACTGTGAGCAGCGCGCCCTTCCCCATGACTAGCCGTTGAATATCGTTGGCCGTGGCTCCCATGGCCATGCGGATGCCGATCTCGTTGGTTCGTTCGCTGACGGCATAGGACATCAATCCGTACACTCCCACCGAGGCCAGCACCAGTGCGATGATTCCCAGAATGCCCATCATTACAGCGACATAGCCGATGCCTACAATCGAGTCGCTGATGACCGTATCAAGCGGCTTGATGTCAAACAAGGAAAGTTCGGGATCCACCGCCGCGACCTGGCTGCGCGCCTCACGGGCCAAAGAAAGCGGGTTGCTCCCGGTGCGCAACACCATTGCGCCGTAATAGGGCGGCGCCTGTCGGAAAGTTCGGTAGATGGTAGGAACGTCGTCTTTGTTGATCCAACTGTAGTGCACATCATCCACGATCCCCACAATCGTCATCCACGGCGAGTTGTTATCGTCCGCCTGGCCGATCTTCAGCTTCTTCCCCAGAGGACTTCCGTCGGGAAAATACCGCCGCCCCAGGCTCCTGCTGATCACCGCGACGCGCAGCGTGCTATCGGCGTCGGCGTCGGCCAGCTCACGTCCCTCGCGGAGCGCGATCTGCATCAATCCAAAATAGTTCGGGCTGATGGTTTGCACGATGGCGCTATTCATTTCGCTGCGATCCTTCGTCGCGCGTCCTTCGACTGTGAACGGCCGCGTGCCTGTTCCTCCTCCATTTGCATAAGGAACGGAGGTGACCATCGCGGCTGATTGTACGTTAGGGAGTGTCGAGAAGCGTTGCAGTACTTGCTCGTGAAACGACAATCGCTCCGTCTGCGCTTTGTAGCGCAGCTCCGGCAAGCTCACGCTCATCGTGAGAATGGACTCCGGGTGGTACTTCTCATTCACGTTGATCAGTGCTGTAAAGTTTTTCACCAGCAAGCCGGCGCCGACCAGCAGCACAAGGGAGAGCGAAATCTCCGCAACTACGAGGGCATTGCGCAAACGATGACGCGCGCGGCCTGCAGACGATCCCCGCCCGCTTTCTTTGAGCGTTTCGCTGACGTTGCTGCGCGACGTTAGCAATGCCGGCGCAATCCCGGCAAGGATGCCGCTAAACAATGCGATGGCCAGCGTAAAAAGAAACGCGTTGGCATCCAGGCTGATGGTCTTCCACCCGGCGACGAACTTGGCCACGTCCGCGGGCATGTGCGCAAGGATCAGCGCGATGTCCCATTGTGCAAACAGCAATCCTGCTGCGGAGCCCAGAAGTGCCAGAAGTATACTCTCGGTCAGCAATTGGGAAACGATCCGCCCGCGGCTCGCTCCCATGGCTGCTCGAACTGCCAGCTCCCTCTGCCGGCCGGAAACTCGTGCAAATTGCACATTGGCGACGTCAGCGCAGGCAATCAGCAGCACGAATCCCACTGCGCCCACGAGCAACAGGGTGTACTGCCTCGTGATGGTCCCGGTTGCAAATTCGCGCACGGGCATAACGCGAAGTTGCCAGCCCTTGGAAGAATCCGGATAAGCTTCAGCCTGGCGTTGCACGATGCCGCCCATTTCTGCGGTGGCTTGCGCCAGTGAGGAATCCGGTTTTAACTTGCCGAGTGCAAAGATGTAGCGCGCGTTCCGCTCCGCCCGTTGTTTCACATCCAGGGCCAGAGGCATCCACGCTTCCACGGGCATAGGGAAATCAAACCCCTTGTCCATCACCCCCACGATGGTGAAAGTCTTGCCATCCACTTTGACGGTCTTGTTGAGAACATTCGGATCGGAGGCAAATCGCCGCTCCCACAGGCCGTAGCTGAGAATGATTTCCTGTTCTTTTCCCGGCTGTTCTTCTTCGGGTAGAAAGGACCGGCCCATTTTCGGCTGAACCCCTAGAAGCCCGAAGAAATTCGCAGTTACATCGAACCCCTGGACTTTCTCCGGCTCGCGATTTCCCGTCAGGCTGACTTCATCCCACTCGTAAGCCGCCATTTGCTCGAATGATTTCGCTTGTGCCTTCCAATCCAGATATGTCGCGGGCGCCACTGGATTTCTGTCGATCTCTTGCTGCGGACGCACATTTACCACGGCCACGATGCGCTCGGGGTTTTCAAACGGCACCGAATGCAGTAGAAATGCCTCGGCCACGCTGAACATCGCGGTATTCGCGCCGATGCCCAGCGCCAGCGCCGCGGCACAAACCACCGTCGCCAGCCGGTGCTTCCACAACATGCGCGCGCCGTAGCGAACGTCCTGCCAGATGGTGAACACAATGTCCTCCGAGGATCAGGCTCCGACGCGCGCTTCCTGGGTTTCCTCGACGATACGCCCGTCAAAGAGATGAATCGTGCGTTCCGCGAAATTTGCATAGCGCTGGTCGTGTGTGACCATGCAGACGGTCGCACCGTTGCGGTGCAAATCGCGCAGCAATTCCATCACCGCTTCGCCATTTTTGGAGTCCAGGTTTCCGGTGGGCTCGTCAGCCATCAGAATCAGTGGATCGCCGACGAGCGCGCGGGCCACAGCGACGCGCTGTTGCTGACCGCCGGAAAGCTGCGAAGGATAGTGACGCAGCCGGTGTGCCATGCCGACGCGTTCGAGGGCGTGCTGCACCTTCTGCTTGCGCTCCGCCGCGCTCGTGCCACGGTAGGTCAACGGCAGTTCCACGTTTTCATACACCGTCAAGTCGCCGATCAGATTGAACGCCTGGAAGATGAATCCAATTTCGCGGTTGCGAATCCGCGTACGCTCACTGATCGAGAGGTTCGCCACCGGTTGCCCGTTTAGGGTGTAATTGCCGCCGGTGGGCGAGTCGAGCAGCCCCAGAATCGAGAGCAGCGTCGACTTGCCGCAGCCCGAAGGCCCGGCGATCGAGATGTACTGCCCCTTCTTGATCTCCAGGTGAATCTCCGACAAAGCGTGCGTTTCCACCTCATCGGTGAGAAACACTTTCTTCACGCCTTCCATCTTGATCAGTGTTGCCGTTGCGTCGGTCATGTCGTCTCCTTCGAATGGATGCTAAGAGTTTTGTCTTTCCAAAATTCCTAAAACCGGTCCTGTCCCTACCTTGGTTCACAAATCCGTTGTTCCCAACGCTCACTCATAACGCAGCGCCACAATGGGATCGATTCGTGTCGCTCGCCGCGAAGGCAGGTAGCACGCTGCCAGTCCCACCAGGCAGATAACACCCAGAGATGCCACATAGACTGGAATGTCCCCTGCGTGCACTCCGTACAGCAGCGACTCGCTCAGCCGCGCCAGCCCGTAAGCCATCGGCAATCCAACCAGCGCGCCTACCATCATCATCCATCCAACTTCCTTGAACACCAGCCAACGCACTTGCCCGCTAGCTGCACCCAGCGCCACGCGAATCCCGATTTCCCGCGTCCGCTGCACTACCAGGTACGCCAACACTCCGTAAATCCCCAGCGCCGCCAGCAGTGCCGCCAACCCGCCAAACGCCGCCGAAAGCGTTGCGACGATGCGCTCGGCGAATAAATCCTCGTCCACCACACTCTCCACGGACTTCAGCTCGTACACCGGCAAGTTGGGGTCCGTTCCGCGAACTGTCTCCCGCAGTGCATTGGCGATCAAGAGAGGATCCTGCTGGCTGCGGACATAAAAACTCATGCCAAAAAGTTTCCCGAATTGCGAATAGGGCTGATAGAAATACGGCCGCGCTTCATCCCGGACGTGTGCCTCTTTAGCATCTTTCACCACGCCAACGATCTCGATGTTAGGCTTAGTGTCATTACCCCCGCCCTGCGCGATGTGCACGCCGATCGGGTTTCTGTTCGGAAAAAACTCCTTCGCCATGGCTTCATTGATGATTGCCACCTTCGTGCTGATCGCTGTGTCTCCGGCGTTGAACTCGCGCCCCGAAAGCAGCGGAATCCGCATGGTCGAAAAATAGTTCGGGCTCACTGCGTCATAATTCACGTGCCGATCATCCGTGTCCAGGTTTGGTCGGCCTTCCACCGTGATATTCGTGCCCATATCCGTCCCCGTCAGCACCGCTATCTGCGAGGACCCCACCCCGAGCACTCCCGGAATCGCCCGCACCCGCTCCCTCAACTGGTCCACCAGTGCGATCGTTCTTGCCGCGTCATACCCACCCAGTTGCGGCGCAATCGAAAACGTAATCAAGTTCTCCGTGCTCAAGCCCAGGTTTTGCTTCCGCAGGTTCCACAGCGTCCGGGAAAACAACGCCCCGCCTGTCAGTAAAAGCAGGGTAAAGGCCACTTGGCCTGCAACGAGGAACTTGCGGAATCGCACGTGCCCCGGTCCCGCGGAGGTCGTTGAACCCTGCTCTTTCATCATCTGCGAAACACCGGTTCGCGTCGCGCGCCACGCCGGCACCAGCCCGAAAAGCAGCGCCGAGACTGCCGTCGCCGCCGCTGCAAACCCCAATAGACTTCCATCCACTTGTGAAGTAATACCTTGCACCCCTGCTTCAGTAACGACGGCTTGCGTCAAAATGTTCATTATCCAGACGCCTAAAATCAGCCCCACAAGCCCTCCCCCCAGCGCGCAGAGGAAGCTCTCCACTAGCAGTTGACGCATCATCCGCCCCGGCGTCGCTCCCAGGGCCGAACGAATTGCAAATTCGCGCTGCCGGGCAGCCGCTTTTGCCAGAAGTAGATTCGCCAGGTTAGTGCATGCAATCAGCAGCACCAGAGCCACCATCGCAAACAGTGCCTTCAGGGGCGGCCCCGAATCCCTCTGAACCGTTGTCCTGCCCTGCGCCCCGGGGTACAACACGATCTTCTTGCTTAAGAATTCCTTGCTCTCTTTTCCATTCGCCCGCAGCTTCAGCGTGGCCGCTTGCTGCTCCAGCAGCCCCGGGTAGTCCACGTTGATACCGGCCTCCGCTTGCTCCATCGACACGCCCGGCTTCCGCCGAGCCAATATTGCCAAAAACGAATCATTCCAGTCGTCCAACCCATTGCGAATCGGGGTCATTTGCGCCTTCATGGTCATGGGCACAAAAATGTCAGGCGTTTGCCCCACCTGAATGCCGGTGAATCCCGCTTGCGCTACCCCGACAATGGTCATTTCCGTGTTGTTTACCAGAATCGGCTGATTGAGCACGCCCGCATCCCCGCCGAAATGCCGCGTCCAATAGGCATGGCTCAGGACCAGGACGGGGTGGGCGCCCTGCACGTCGTCATCGGCGGGCGAGAGTACCCGGCCGAGCGCCGGCCTCACTCCTAGCACATCGAAATAATTTCCTGTTACGAGCTCGCCGGAACCTCGCTCTGTTTGTCCGTGGCTCGCGATACCGGCGGCAAATTCATAGCGCGCGATGACTCCGTCAAACACCGCGCTGTTCTTCGCTAGCCCCTTGTAGAGCGGGTAGGAAAAAATCTCGGAATCGTCGCCATCACTCCAGGTATGCCCATGTTTCGGCCCAGGCGACTTCAATATCACCAACTCATTGGGATTGCGCACCGGCAAACGGCGTAAGAGGACCTGATGGAGCAGGGAAAAGATTGCTGTGTTAGCGCCGATGCCCAGCGCCAGCGTCAGAATCGCAATCGAGGTAAAGCCAGGGTTTTTCGCCAGCATTCGCAGGCCGTAGCGCACGTCCTGCCAAAGCGTGTGCATCTTCATCCTCCCGCGATCATGCATTCAAGGAATTTAGGGTTGCTTCGTTGCAAAAAATCTTTCTTTCGAAGTCTCGCCTCGCGTAGCGCCCAAGCCGTTACTTCAGCTGGATACGGTCGAAGTTGTCCCAAGCCGACATGTCGGAGAGGATCACTTTGTCTCCAACCTTCAAGCCATCCACGATTTCAATCGTGTTCACCGAACTCCGGCCCAGCTTTACATTGACGCGCACAGCTTCCGTTCCGTTTTCCACAATCTTGAAAATTCCGATCGTGCTGTCCGCCTGGCCATGCACCGGCCGGCCCACATAGAGGACGTCCTTCAGATTCTCCAGCGTTACCGTGCCATCCACGCTCAGGTCGGCCCGGCAACCATTAGGGCAGGGCTCGTCAAGGGTTACGTCAACCGTCACCGTGCCATTTACCACTGATGGATCGATTCGCGACACGTGCCCGCCAACGATGCCATTCCGCGTATCAATCGATGCCTTCTGTCCGGGCACCACATCCTTGGCCTGTGTCTCCGCAATCTTGATTTCTGCTTTCAGCTTCTTCGGGTCGGCCACCCGCGCCAGGTTCGTGCCGGGCGTCACGCGCTGCCCGACTTCCACGGGTACAATTTGCAGCACGCCATCGATGCCCGCGCGCACATGCAGAGCCTCCAACTGGCTCCTTTTCAATTGATAGAGCGCTTTCTGTTGGTCGATTTTTGCCTGTTGTGCGGCCAATCGCGCTGTCGCGGAATCCGTGGCGATTCTCGTTTTGTCGCCCTCAAGCTGTACGCGGATGGCAAGCTGCTGTTCCTTGACTCTGGAAAGGCGCTCCACCACATCCGCCGCCAGACCTTGCTTGAACAGTTTTTCATCCACTTCGTGTTGGATTTTCGCTTGTTCGTATTCGCTTCTCACTCCCGCTTCGATCGCCTTCTGATTCATCAACTCGCTGTTAACCTGCACTTTAAGGTTGGCGTAATCTGCTTCCGCGCCTTTCAGCTGGAATTCCGCGTCCAGAGCGGTTTGCTGCAAAGTCGGGTCGCTCAGTTCCATAATGATGGAATTTGGCTTAACGATCGCTCCCGGACGCAAAACCCAGCGGTCCACGCGCGAGTCCGTCTGCGCCGGGATCCACCGGATGTCTTCGGGAACCAGTGTCCCCAGTCCGCGAACCTCGCGAACCATCGGCCCGCGCTTTACTTCGTCCGGCCACACCGTGGCCTTGTCCACGCTGGGCGCTGCTGGCCGCAGCCGCGAAAGCCCGAAGCTCACTCCCCCAACTAATAGGATAGCCACGGTTGCGAACACGATCCGCTTGATTTTCTTTGCTCTTGCGTTGGATGGTCTTTGAATGTCCATAGAGTTTCCTGCCTTATAGAACGCAACTCACCTGCCCCGTGTTCCCTTCCGTAAGTCTACGCCTTTTCAACGTATTAGCCTCCCCTCTTTCGCGAAAACCTCGCCAAATTGCCCGGAAATGGGATTCCCCGTCCCACCTTCGGACAAGCCCAGCCCATCCACCCGCTGCCTCCAAAGCGAAGGTGACACGCGTCACTTCCCGCCGTGATGCACGTCACTGTCCGCCCACATCGTTCGAGCTATGACTTGGAAGGACGATGAATACCCCGGCTTCCCAGGAGGTACCTCGATGGCCTACCGCATGCGCGTCATACCAACAAAAAAGCGGCGTATAATCCAGCCGGACGCCCCCATGAAAACTCCTTACGGCTTGCAAGTCATTGAAAGCTGTTTGACATGCCCGCTCGTCAAGGAGCGCATATTCTGCGATCTTCCGCGGCCTGTGATTGCCGCCCTCGACGCCATCTCTTCCTCCGCGACTTACCCGAAGGATGCAGTCCTCTTTGTCGAAGGCCAGGACCCTCGCGGCGTGTTCATCCTGTGCCACGGCCGGGTGAAGCTGTCCACGAACTCGGCCGACGGCAAGTCCATCATTGTTCGCATCGCGGAGCCTGGCGAGCTCGTGGGTCTCCCCGGCACGCTCTCCGGCAAACCCTATGAGCTTACTGCCGAGGCTCTCGAACCGCTCCAAGCTAATTTCATTTCGCGGGATGCCTTCATCCACTTTCTGAAGGAACACGGAGAAGCAGCTTTGCGCGTGACGGAAATCCTGAGCCAGATCTATTACGCCACCCTTCTCGAGGTCCGCTAGCTGGGATTTGCGAGTTCTACCGCTGAACGGCTTGCACGCTTCCTCCTGGATCTTCCCGCTGCCCCTGGGCAAAACAACGGACATGTCCGAGTCACCCTGACGTTGACCCACAAGGAGATTGGCGAAATGATTGGGGCTTCCCGGGAAACGGTCACGCGCCTGCTTGCGCACTTCAAGCGCGAACGCCTCATCGAAGTTCACGGCTCATCTCTGATCATCGCGGACAAGCCCAATCTCGAAAAGCTATTGGAAGGCTGAGCCGTCCCGCATCTGTATGGGCCGAACCCGGACTTCCATCCATCCTGCCGTTCAGCCTAAGGGCCCAGACTTCTGCTCGGTCATCACCCGAATATGCACCATGCCTGTAGGTACCATTTAATTCTCAAGAGTGTGCAAGATTGAACAGCCTTCGTTTTGCACAACGTTTTAATCTGTCCCACACTTTGGACCCCCGGCAACTGCAGCACAACCAAGTTCGCGCTGGTGGGTTTCCGTCCGACAAAACCAGCGCTATTCAAGCACCTGGAATAACCTGCGGGGGCGCCATGTGACAGGCATCACAGACTTCGAGAGATTCTCAAACTTAATCTGCTGCATAGCAACGTGACGCGGCCTCCCGTTGTGAAGCCGCCGGGAGTAAGAATGGTTGGGTCACTTCATCGCTACGTTCCCATCTCAACTGCACTTCTGGTCGCTTCGTTAATGGCTCTTTTCCTGCTCGTTCCAGGCCGTGCGCAGCAAAGCGGAAAGAAGCCCCAGCCCGCGCACGAATCCAAGTCGTATGAACGCCCAACGGATCCTTCACTCTACGTGGGCGAGGAAACCTGCAAGACCTGCCACGAAGACATGCCCTCCAAGGATTTCGTCAAGAACTATGAGGGCTCACCGCACTTTGTCACCACCATGGATAAGAGAAAAGGGCCCGAGTGGCACGGGTGTGAAGCCTGCCATGGTCCTGGAAAGGCCCACGTCGACGGCGGCGGCGACAAAACCAAGATATTTACTTTCAAAGGATCTTCCGCACAAGAAATCAGCGCGCGCTGCCTGGGTTGCCATGAATATGGCGCCGAGCACAGTAACTATGCGCGCTCCGTCCATTTACAGAACGGCGTTGGTTGCACAGATTGCCATGATCCGCATCACGCAAAAGAGAGTCAGTTCCTGCTCAAGGCCAGCCAGCCTGCGCTCTGCTACAGCTGCCATCTCGATAAGAAACAGCAATTCAACCGGCCGTTCCATCATCGCGTGAACGAAGGCCTCGTCAAGTGCACCGACTGCCACAATCAGCATGGCGGCTTCCTCACCCGGCAATTGCGCGCCACCGCGACAGAAGACACGGTTTGTCTCAAATGCCATACCGACAAAGCCGGGCCCTTCGTCTTCGAACACGAGACCGTCAAAATCGAAGGCTGCGTTTCCTGCCACACCCCTCACGGCTCCTCAAACCCCCGGCTTCTCAAGCGCGCCCAGGTCAATTTACTTTGCCTGGAGTGCCACGCCTTCTCGGCTGACCAGGGCGGTCCTCCAGCCACTCCCACTTTCCACAACCAGGCGCAGAAGTATCAAGCCTGCACCATGTGCCACCAATCGATTCACGGCTCCAATTCCAACCAGTTTTTCTTCACGCCCTGAGAAAAAACAGCCATGCGACCAACAAACCACGAATCGAAAACCGCGATGAAGCGCCGAATGGCTCGCATCAGCTGGGTGGCGTTCAGCGTGCTGCTTTTTGCGGGAGCTCCCCGCGCGCGCGCGCAGCAAGATGTGGAACAGAAGGGCATCGAACAGGGCAACTACAACGTAAAACAGTCCATCGAATTCGGCGGGCGCTTCACCAGCATCTCTGGAGACACCCAGGCCTACGACTCCTTCGTGAATTTACAGCAAGGCCCGCGCCTCCTGGGATTTACGACGGAGATGAATTCCCTCAATCACCACGGAACTCTCTTCGACCGTTTTTCCTTCAGCAATTTCGGCTACGGCGGCGATCCCAACCAGGTCTCGCGCCTGCGCATTGCCAAGAACACCTGGTATAACTTCGACGCACTGTTCCGCAAGGACGAAAATTTCTGGGATTATTCGGTCCAGGCAAATCCCCTGAATCCCACCACCCCGTTTGTCAACGGCCCGGCCGGATTCGGCGGAACGGCATGCACTGCCTGCGTTCTAAGCACCTCGCCTCACACCATGAACACTCGCCGCAAGATGGGCGATTACAATCTGACCCTCCAGCCGAATTCCCCCGTGCGCTTCCGCATGGGCTACTCCCGCAACATCATCGAAGGCCCCGCCTTCACCACCATTCATCAGGGCACCGAACAGTTTCTTCTGGAGGACGTCAAGACCACCGTCAATACCTATCGTCTTGGAATCGACATCAAGGTTCTGCCTCGCACCAATATCAGTTACGACCAGATTTGGAACTACTATAAAGGCGACACCGGCACGACCGATTTTGCTCAACCCTTTCCGGTTTCGCCCACGCAGAACGTGGACCTCGGAGTTTCCTTCAATGCCGGCGCCAGCCAGCCGTGCGGTGGAACCTTCCTGGCCTCCGGCTTTGTCAATCCCGCTTGCAGTGCCTACTTCAGCTATCTGGACCATGCGCGCACGCGTACGAAGACACCCACCGAGCAACTCAACATCCAGTCGAATTTCTGGCCGGACCTCGACCTCTCCGCCCGCGTCAACTATTCTTCCGGCGATGCCTCCGTCGCCGGGTATGATCAGACCCTCTTCGGTCGCGAGTCGCGCACCAATCTCCGCAATCAGTTCACCACCGGTCCCGTCTTCGGCCGCCGTGTCGCTGCTTCCGCGGACTTTGGCGCCACCTGGCACATCACCAATAAGCTCAGCTTTCAAAATTCTTTTCACTACACCAACTGGCATAACCCCATGGAGTTTGACGCCTCCACTTGTTCATTTTTCAGCCCCAATCTTCTGACCAACGCCAATTCTTTCACTCCGGGCTCTCCGGTTCCGCTCACCTGCGCGCCTCCCGCAAACGTCGCGCCTGGAACCGTTGTTCACAACGCCAGTTCCGCTCCGGATCTCGCCATCGTAATCAACAGCAACTTCCTCAAGCAGGATGAGAAATCAAATCTCTCCCAACTCGACTATCGCTTCTCCGAAAAGTTCGGAGCGCGCGTCGGATTCCGTTACCGTCATCGCTTTGTCGCGGATAATTTCTTCGATGCCGAGAATGAAGTCTTTTACCCGGGCCCGACCCCCGCTCTCGCCGCACGTGGCGCCTGCGCTCTGCTGGCTCCGGCGCCAACCATCACTCAGGCGAACCTCCCCACAGGCTGCACTTTGAACGGAGATGGCTCGATCACTCTTGTCGCCGGCTCTGGCTTCGCTCCGGCTTCCGCCATTGTTCCTCCGATTAACGAATACTCCGGCTTGTTCGGTCTGTGGGCCAAGCCGCTGCAAAACTGGACCATCCGGTACGATATGGAACTGATGAGCGCTGACGGTTCCTTCACCCGTGTCAGCCCCACGCATTCTCAGGAATACCGCGTCCGGTCGAAATACAACGTCGCCAGTTGGCTCAACCTCAACGGCAACGTCCTCGTCTGGGAAAGCCGCAACAACGAGTTCCAGCAAGGCGATCTCCAAAGGTAGG
>Ga0210384_10000853_pt1 | contig 44165 bp, 28 predicted proteins | sample IncBWH2MmetaG_FD_160574 | JGI IMG/M metagenome (GOLD analysis project Ga0210384, IMG submission 160574) | Forest soil microbial communities from Barre Woods Harvard Forest LTER site, Petersham, Massachusetts, United States - Inc-BW-H-2-M | ecosystem: Environmental > Terrestrial > Soil >... | reverse complement strand
CTACCACCCGACGCGACCTAGCCCGGCCAAGCAACCACCCCGATTTCCGTTGACACAGCAACCCCTCCGGATACATGATGCCGGACACTGAGCCTCGGAAGAGCTTCCGAGGCGCACAGCAGACCTTGGGGCTTCCCGTCTTGTTAATGACCTTCAGCACCGCACCCATCTTCCTCAACATTGGTGCGTGCAACCTGGCGGTGGTGAGTTGGGTTATACCGGACGTGAAATGGTCGGACCATCCGGGATCGAAGGACAATAACGGTACCGGCCCCGACTATGTCGCCAGCCTCGTGGATGCGATTGGCGAGAGCCCATGCACCAACACTCCGGGCGATGGTAAAACCTATTGGAACAGCACCGCCATCTTCATCGTCTGGGATGACTGGGGCGGCTGGTACGACCACGTAAACCCGAGCACCGCACCGGGCCTTGGCAGTCCGCGAAAGCTGCTCAACCTCAAGCTGGGGTTGCGGCTACACCTACGGTTTCCGCGTGCCGTTCCTGGTGGTCTCGGCATACGCTCCCGTGGGCTATGTATCCGGCGATACCCGGAATCCAGGAGGCGGGGAGAAATTCCCTTTCATCCACGACTTCGGCAGCATCCTCGCGTTCATCGAAAACAACTTCGGTATACCGATTGGGCAAATTAACTCCCAAAATAACTACGATTTCGCTGATGGTCGCGCGCCCGACGGCGCAGGTGGCAACATTCCGCTAGCGGACTTCTTCGGCCTAACGGCCCCACGCCCCTACACGCCGATTACGGTCTATCACCCGGTAAGTTACTTCACAAATAATCCGGCAGGCCCGCAGGGGCCGGGCGACGGCGGGAGCGAGGACTAAAGATGCAACGCTGGCTGTTATGGTCTACGTTTGTTCTAGCGGCGTTTGCCACCGCGCTATCCCTCGGCCCGGTCGCCTGGGCGGGGGGCAAGTACAAGGTCCTGCACGCCTTCAAAGGCGGATTGGACGGAGGAGGGATTTACGCCCCCGTAGCCTTTGACAGCGAAGGGAACTTGTACGGTACAACGTGGGGCAGCGGGGCACATGGGGACGGCACGATCTTTAAGCTGACGCCTTCCGCGAACGGACGTTGGGCCAAGGAGGTTTTGTACAACTTCTGCGCGCTGTCCCATTGCTCCGACGGCGCTCTGCCACTCGCGGGCCTCACCCTTGACGCCGCGGGCGATCTCTATGGCACAGCTGGCGGCGGGATTCAAAACTCCGGCGTCGCCTTCGAGCTTTCGCCGCCGACGGAGGATCAGCCCAGTGGCTGGAGCTTCCAGGTGATCTACGATTCCGGCTCGGATGGTCTACTTCTGGACACGGCTGGCAACCTTTACGGAGCATGGGGACCCGGAAAATACGGCAAAGGGGACGTTTTTGAACTTTCCCCCGGCTCCAATGGCTGGACCGAGACCTACCTTTACAGTTTCTGTCCCACGTCCTGTCTCGATGGCGATGAACCCACCAGCCCGCTGACTTGGGACGCCAGTGGCAATCTCTACGGCGCGACCGAAGGCGGCGGTAAGGGCAACCTGGGAGTTGTTTTCCAGTTGGAGCATACGTCGAGTGGATGGAAAGAGCATGTCCTGCACAATTTCCCCACCTCCCCAACCGACGGCTATGATCCCGATGGCGGGCTGACCCTCGACCAAAAAGGCAACGTGTACGGAACCGCATCGCAAGGCGGCAGTAAGGGCAACGGCACTGTCTTCCAGCTAACCCGCGGCGCGGACGGTCGCTGGAAAGAAACCATCCTCTACAACTTCCCGCACGCCTTCAACAATGGCGGCGGGGCCGACGCCGGAGTCATCTTCGACCGTGCCGGCAACCTGTACGGCACCACCCCCGGCGGAGGCGACCCCAACTGCCAATGCGGAGTGGTATTTAAGATGACGCCCGACGCGAAAGGCGAATGGACCTACACCGTCCTGCACCGTTTCACCGGCGCCGACGGATTCGATCCCGAAGCCAGTCTGACGCTGGACAGCAAGGGCAACATCTACGGCACGACCGTTGCAGGCGGCGCAGGCGGTGCCGGCGTCGTATTCGAGATCACGCCGTAGCCCCCGATTTTTCCCTTGACCCACCCGCTCCAAAACGGCTAACATAATGACAGATTGATTTGCTGTTTGATAACAGCAGTGCTTCAACCGTTCTTTGACAATATCATGATTCCCGGCCCGCGGATTCATACGCCAATCGGCCCAGGGTCGCGCTAACTCCTTTAGAAGGGATATTTTAGAGGGTATCCCCAGAGTTCCTCCCTGTTTTCATACACTTAGGAGGCAGGAAGTCAGGGTATCCCTCCAGTAAGTCCTTTAGAAGGGATATTTTACAAGGGTATCTCGAAAGCAGATCCTTTGTTTTCATAGATCTGGCAGGAAAACGCATTTTTGAGGTATATACCCTATACTCTACAGTAAACACGCTAGTAAGCGTAGTAACTTAAGAGTAAACAGTCCCCGGAGCCAGCCCGGCAACATCGCCAACTCGCCCCGCCTCGCAAGGCGCTAACATCGGTTACGTGGAGCCCCGCTCACTCGTCGAATACCTCGACCGCTTTGCGCAATGGGAGCAAGAGGCTGCCTACGTGCAGCGCCGCGGATATCGCACCGTGCGCTGGTCGTACCGGCAAATCGCCGATCTCGCGTTTCAGTTTGCCCGCGAACTCGATGCCCGCGCGATCGCGAAATGCGATCGCATCTTGCTCTGGGGTCCAAACTCTGCCGAGTGGGTAGCGGCATTTCTCGGATGCGCCCTGCGCGGCGTAGTGGTCGTCCCCATGGATGACGTCGCCACCCCGGACTTCGCCATGCGCGTGCATCAGCAGGTCGGCGCCAAGTTGCTGGTCTGCTCACGAGAGCATTTCCAGCACTCGATCCCAACCCTGCTTTTCGAAGACTTGCCCGAAGTCCTGGCAGCACATCCGCCGGCAGCCTCTCCCGCCGAAGTCGAGCCTGCGGACACCCTCGAGATCGTTTTCACTTCCGGCACCACCGCCGAACCCAAGGGAGTCGTAATCTCGCACGGCAACGTACTCGCCAACGTCGTGCCGCTCGAGTTGGAGATTCGGAAATACCTCAAGTACGAACGATGGGTGCATCCAGTCCGCTTCCTGAATCTGTTGCCGCTCAGCCACGTCTTCGGACAATTTCTGGGAATCTTTCTGCCGCCGCTATTGGGCGGCACGGTGATTTTCCAGGACACGTTCAAACCGGCAGACGTGATCAGCACTATCCATCGCGAGCGTGTTTCGGTACTGGTCGCCGTGCCGCGCGTCCTGCAGTCGCTAAAAGAGAAGATCGAACGCGATCTCGAAGATCAGGGTCATGCCGATCAATTCCGGCAACAGTTTCGAGACGCCGGAGGCAAGCACTTCGTGCATCGATGGTGGATCTTCCGCCGCATCCGTCGTCAGTTCGGATGGAAATTCTGGGCTTTCATCTCAGGAGGCGCCGCCCTCGACCGCGACACTGAAGAATTCTGGGGACGTCTCGGATACGCCGCCATTCAGGGCTACGGCCTCACCGAAACCACCTCGCTCATCAGCGTGAATCACCCCTTTCGGCTGGGCAAAGGCTCGATCGGGAAAGTGCTGGCAGGACGCGAAATCAAACTCGCTCCAGATGGAGAAATCCTGGTGCGCGGAGGAGGCGTTGCGGCAGGCTACTGGAACCCAAACAATTTTCAACCCGTTGCGAGTGAAGAAGGCTGGTATCCCACCGGCGACCTCGGTGAACTCGATGCTCAGGGCAACCTCTACTTCAGAGGGCGCAAGAAAGATGTCATCGTCACCCCGGCTGGCATGAACGTTTATCCCGACGATCTGGAAGCCGCCCTCCTGCGCCAGCCTGAAGTAAAAGATGCGGTCGTCATCGCACTGCCGCGCAATGGAAATGCTGAACCGTGTCCAGCAATTATCCTGCGAGGTGCGAACATCGATCCCGCACTCATCGTGAGACGGGCGAACCAATCCCTGGCCGAGTACCAGCGCATGAACACTTGGGTTATATGGCCCGAGGAAGATTTTCCTCGAACCTCCACCCAGAAGCCGCTCCGAAACGTAATTCAGAAGGCAGTGCAAGTGCAGTTGGCGCAGAAAACTCCTGGCCGGATGCCGTCGAGTCCGCTTGCGGAATTGATCGAGCGAATCACCGGCCGCGCGCCATCCCAACTCTCGCCGGATGCGAACCTCGAATCAGAACTGAATCTCAGTTCGCTCGACCGCGTGCAACTCTTGAGCGCGCTCGAAGACCGTTATCAGATCGATCTCAGCGAGACCCGCTTCGCAGCCCTGAACACGGTGGGCGACTTGGAGCGCATGCTGCACGGAAAGCCTCCAGTACGCGTCGCATACCATTATCCGCGCTGGGTTCAGCGCTGGCCCGTCACCTGGGTCCGTCTTGCGGTGCATTACTTGTTGCTGCGCCCCGCGGTATTTCTCTTGGGATGGCCTCACGTGGAGGGACGGCCGAACTTACGCGGAGTACACGGTCCGGTCCTCGTAGTCTGCAATCACATCGCCGACGTCGATCCAGGTTTCGTATTGACCGCACTTCCCGCCCGCCTAAGACATAAGCTGGCAATCGCCACCGGCGGCGAGGCTCTCGAGGTATTGCGCACTCCGACCGCGACACGAAGCTTTGCACGCAAAGCTTATGACCGATTGAAATGGACGCTCGGAGTGTCGTTGCTCAATCTCTTTCCGCTGCCGCGCGAAGCGGGATTCCGCGAGAGTTTCGCCTATGCCGGAGAATCCGTAGATCGCGGCTACAGCGTCCTGGTTTTCCCCGAGGGCCGCCACACCACCGATGGCAAGTTGATCCCCTTCCGTGCTGGCGTCGGCCTGTTGATCAACAACCTGCAAATTCCTATCGTGCCCATGCGCATCGACGGACTGTTCGAAGTAAAGCAAGCGGGAAAGAAGTTCACCCGGCCCGGTCAAGTTAAGATAACGATCGGAGCTCCACTTCAATTCGAGCCGGGAAGCAACCCCGAATGGATCGCGCGCGAACTCCAGAAGACAGTGGAACAATTGTAAGCACTCATCACTCGTCTACGAAGCGCCGGCGTTCACATCACGATCTTTGTCTTGCTGCGGTAGAGGTGGAAGTCCGAATACCGGTGGAGTTGCTGCACTACCTGCCCCTTAAAATCCCAAGTGGTCGTCGCTTGCTGCGGCAGCCAAAGCGGGTCCGCCGCTTCCGGCGGGCGAACCTCAAAGAAAAGAACTTGCGACGTGAGGGTTCGCAAGTAAATATCCGGGCGCGGCGCCAGCAGATCCCTTCGCAACCGAACTATGCGGAAGTCGGATTCGTCAATCCACGCGATTCCCTGGAAGAGCACTGGAATTGATGTTCCCCCGAAGTCGACTTGCCCTGGGAATTTTACTTTGTCGGGGATTTGAGCGAAGGCCAGCACGAGTGTTGCGTGCCCATCCATGCGCTGGTGGCCCAGCAAACGAAACCGCGACTCAACCAGGTTGCCGGGATGAAACAGCACCCAAGCGTTGGCGACGCCCTGCGCAAGCGGGGCGGTGCCGGTCTTGGTCTTATCGGTGCGATACTCGTCGAGCACGACCCCTCCGTTGGTTTCATGACGCAGGACCAGATATTCGAATTGCTGATGCCAGGTCGGACCTCGCGGCTCAATCTTGGTGACCACCTGCTCATGAGAAATTACGTTTGGCATTTTTCTCAACAGGTCCAGACTCTTGTCGCCAGTTTTCTTGAGAACCTCCGCCAACGGTTGTTGATCGGGCACCGGGTCCAGTCCGCGCAACTCGGGAATATCGGCAGCCAATTGTGGCAAGGGATCGTCCAGATACGGCTTCGCGTTCGCCCAGACCGAGCGGTCGAAAGACTGGGGTGTGAGCTCCACATCCGCTTGACTTTGACTCCGGGAATTGACGTCGGATAAGGGATGCAGCAACTGAGCCAACGCGTGAAAGTCGGGATCCTTCCCCAGTTTGGTTGCCTTCAGGAATTGCCATGCCTCCCCATTCACTTCACCAGCGACTGCATCGTAGTTCTGGTCATGGCCCGAGATTTCATGAAGATCCACGGCAAAACCACGCCTGTTGAAAGCATCCCGGGTAGCTCTCACCTGCGAAAGAGGGAAGGACAGATTATCCGTTCGCGCCCAGATGGAAATCGGAATCTTGCGCTCCGCGGAGTCGATGAGTTTGAAATTGCTTTCGAGCAGGGATCCGGTATAAATCGCGGTCGCCGCGAAATACTCCGATTCCACAATCGAAAGGTAAAGTGCGTACGCGGCTCCTGCGGAATAGCCGAACACGTAAATCCGCCGGCGGTCGACGGCATACTTGGATTCGACCTCCCCCAGCACCGCATGCAGAAAATCGGGACTGTCTTTTCGATAATCCCACTTGGCGGGATCACTGGAATCCGGAGCCACCAGAATGACCCCTTCGCTCTGAGCGAGTCCCTGCCAGAGATCTACGAGAGACGAACCGTCGTAGCCGGACCCGTTGAGCAGAAGCAGCACCGGCGCCGGCGCAGCAAGCCGGCTCGGGATGAGCACGTGATACGCACGATTCTCACCGCCGAAGCTCAAAGTTTCCTTTTGGACGACATCACCCTTGTCGGCGTCAATTGCGGCAGTCGCCCCCGGGCCCATGCTCAAGCCATCAGACAGAAATGCACCGCACATCAGAAAGACGGCAATCCCTGAGCTGAAGAGATTTTTCATAAGGATCTGCGCGCGGGAATCTTACTCAACGCACCGATTGTATGGCGGCAACCGGGTTACTTCAGCCCGGCAACGGTTCGAAACGGGCCCTTCCGTAAACTGAGGATTGACCGGCCCAAGGCCAGCGAGCGCAATGATGTTTGTTCAATTGACCTGGACGAGTCCATTTCAGCGTAGAAGTTTGCCTTTCCGATATGAATGACATTTTAAGGGCGGAAGCAAACATTGGGATTGCCAGGGAGTCGTTTGAGAACAGAAAGGCAAAAAGCCGAACCGTAGGCTCAGCTTTCTTGTCCAATCACTGTCCTTAGACCCACACTTGAACGCCCACAAACCGAACCAATCGCCGTTTTATCACGGCCCGAAAACATACGCCTCGCCCTGGGACGCGTTCGCCCCGACCGTTTGCAGGAATGCTCCAGTAGCGAATATATCAGCTGTGGCAGCGATAGAAAGCCCGAACTCGGCACCCGCGCTCCCGTCGGAAGCAACGAACTTCGCTGTGTATTGGGAGGTTGTTTTCCAGCCGCTCGCAGGCTTAACAAATTCGTACACAGCGCCCTGTTGGGCATTGGAGCCAATTTGAGCATCTGGCGCACCGAGGAAGATAGTGCTCCCACTTATTGAAAGGCCTGCACCGAAGAAATCGTTCGCGTTTCCATCCTTAGAGGTGAGTTTTGCCGTTTGCGTGGCATTGGCCCAGCCGCCGGCTGGCTCCACGAATACATAGGCCGCTCCCTGGGAGACATGAGAACGCACCGTCGCGTTATAAGCACCGACCACGATCGTATTTCCGCTGATCCAGAGTGTCGCTCCGAGTAACGCGTCTTTAGCCCCATCGGATGCAGTCAGCTTCGCTTTGAATACCTTAGTAGTTTTCCACCCTGTAGCGGACTTCGTGTAGACGTAAGCGGCGCCGGAACCGGTTGAAGGCGGGTATTGCGGCGCCCCGGAAACAATTGTGCTGCCACTGATCGCAACCGCCCCACCGAATCCGTCGTAGGCCTTACCGCCAGAGGCGGTCAGCTTGGCTTTGAATACCTTTGTCGTTTTCCAGCCTGCAGCGGGCTTTGTGTAAACGTAAGCGGCGCCTTGTCCCGTATTTCCGCCGACCGCAGCGTTATCAGCACCGACCACGATTGCGTTCCCGCTGATAGCGACCGACTCCCCGAATCCGTCATTCGCCATTCCATCCGAGGCCGTGAGTTTGGCTGTTTCCGTCATATTGACCCAGCCGCCGCTGGGTTCTACGAATACGTACGCCGCGCCTTGTCCCGCATTGCTGCCGATCGTTGCCCCGAGCGCACCGACAACCACGGTGTTACCGCTTATCCCGACGGCGTCACCAAAAAAATCGTTCGCTGCGCCATCTGAGCTAGTGAGTTCGGCCGTCTGGGTCATGTTTTGCCAGCCGCTCGATGGCTTGACGAACACGTAAGCTGCGCCGTGATAAGACAAAGACGGCGAGCTAAAGGACGTAACAACGACAGTGTTGCCGCTGATTACGCACTGAAAACCGAACAGGGAGCCGGCTGCGCCGTCCGATGCTGTCAGCTCGGCGAGCTGTACAAATGGATCAACCGTCACAGGGTAACGGGCGCCTTCGTCCTCGACTCGCACCAGCAGCCGTTCGCCCTGCATCTCCAACCACGTGTGTAACTCCTTTCCTGTGGCGTCCTGAGCAGTCAATCCGGCGTATCGAAGCACTGTATTGCCGGCGGAATCGCTCAACTCCAAGCCTTTGCCACCCTCATCAACTGAGACGGGCAGGTTTTCGGGCAGGGCCAGTGCCATGGTTAAAGGCTGGCCGTGGAATTGACCCGGTCGTTCCCTAAGAGTGAATCCCTGTTCCAAACCCATCGGCCCGTTCACGTACCACTCCGTCAAAGAACCACGCTGGAATTCGACCCGATTGAGATTGGCTTCGGGCGTGACGGCCTGCACCGCCTTCAGAGCGTCGCCGTAACCATAGCCTTGCAGAGCCATGTTCCAGTGCACGCTGCCGCTGCTCACCTCTACACCCTGCACGGCAAAACGAGTATTCAGACGTTGCGAGAGGGTTATCGCCTCGAATCCGCCGCTCGCCGCTAGCGCGTGGTATTGGGACGTATCCTTTCCTAAGCTGGCGGAGATGCTTGCCTGCGCAGCAACTGGCAAGTTTGAGAGTGGCGTGCTCCTAGGCCGGACAGATGCGCTGGTGCACAAAGTCAATGTGACAAAACACATCAAAGCAGACATCATTCGCACGAGTCTCATGGAAGATTCTCCTTCGGGGAACGGGCCAAGGGGGAAGCAACAACCGCGTTGCAGGCACCGCGCGACGCGGTCTCGGGAGTATCCTTCAAGAGGTACCCGCTGTCAAGTGTGGGAAGGTTTGCATGTATTTGGACAGTTGGTTTCTGCGAGCCGCTGGAAGTTCTGCAGATTAATCCGGCTGCTAGTTGTCCCAGATGACAGGCGAACTTGACTACTGTCGAGACCAGTCCATCACGCGTTTTGACCGCTGGTCAATGAGCGGATGTGGCGATGTCACAACTGTTAGCTAATTCGTCAAGGTTGCAAGAGAAGAGAGGCCCAGGTAGAGATATAAGATGGCTCTGCAACGGAAAACCCCGCTTTGAGGACGTTCTAAGACACCTATCAGGTTATTTTGCTCACCCCTAGTGATTCTTACAGTACCAACTTAGTCTGTCCTTTATTACACTCCGATGAATTCGGAACCGAGGAGCGCTTTGGGAGGGTGAACATGCCAGCCGCCACAGCAGTCGCACTAAGCCGTCAAAATGGAAAAACCGCGCACCCGCTGAAGGGTCGCGAGCCGGTTACCCCTAGCTGGGTGGGGCGAGTCCCCCAACTCAAGCCGGGCCAGTACCACGATGGCATGCCCATCCATTCGCCGGAATACATCTGCTGCAAGCTGCTTCTGCGGCCCAACAAGTTCCATTCGCGAGAGAGCTTCTTTGACTTCGGCAAGGTCATGCGCGAGCCCGCTAAAGAGCACGGCGTGAAATACACGACCGAAGGCTTCCTGGAGCAGCCGGTCAAAATCCGCGAAGTGCTGTTTATTGACACGGATGACTTTCGCCTCTACAACAACGCCTTCATTCTGCGCCGCCGGATTCCGTATAAGGACGGTTTCCCAATCGGCGAGCCCGAGATCGTCTTCAAGTACAGGCATCCCGAATTGCAGACTGCGGCCGAAACGGATGTGCGGCCGAATATCCTCGGAGATCACCGCGTCAAGTTCAAGGTTCAGGCCCTGCCTTTGAAGGAGAAGCTGGGGGGCATCCGCCTGCTTTTCTCACACAACGTGCAGTTCACCCGCGGAGCCATTGGACTAGGCCGCGAGAATATCCGCGACATGGACTCTTTGATCGACTTGCTTCCGGTGCTTGGGAAAGTCAGGAAGACCCCGAAAGAAGAGATCCATTTGGTCAGCAATACCATCGTCGAGGAGGTGCTGCAGGACATCGGCCTGCTGGATTTCGGTTCGGGCCTCACCTGCAAAGCAAACGTGGCGATCTGGCGTACCCGCGGTGAGCACCGTCCGCTCATCGGGGAGTTCGCTTACCAGTTCAGGTTCAAAGACCGTTCGCAGCTCAGCCCGGAGGCATTGCGCCGAACGGAAGCATTCTTTATCGCCCTGCAGTATGCCGCCGAGGACTACATCGCGCTGAATGCGACGAAGACCGCCACCGTGTACCGGTTGCTGGGCAATCCGCCCAATTCCCATGAATGAAACGCAAGCTTTATGTCCGAATGAAGGGTTCATGGTCGTGAGCCATGCCTGATGCCGCTGCTAAATCCGCACTGCAATTCGGGGAAACTGCTGCCAAAGCGGAAGCAGTTTCCATCTGGGAGATATTCCTGGAATTTCTGATCATCGGCGCCACCAGCTTCGGCGGTGTCGTACCCTATTTGCGCGGCAGCCTGGTGACAAAGCGGCACTGGATTGACGACAAAGAGTTCGTTGAGATGCTGTCCATCAGCCAGAGCCTGCCGGGACTCAACGCCACGAACATGGCGGTCCTGGTAGGAGAGAAGCTGGGCGGCGTGATGGGCTCAATTGCCGGGATCATCGGGGTCTGCCTTCCGGGTGGATTGCTGATGTTTGCGGTGGGCATCTTTTACCACCACCACGGCGAGCATGTGTGGATCACTGCCGCATTGAAGGGTGTGGCGGCGGCGGCAGTTGGTCTGATCTTGTCCACGGTTGTGAGCCTCAGCAAAAAGTCGCTCTCCCACAATTTCGATTTCGTGTTCATCGCAGCAACGGTGATTGCAGTGAACCGGTTGCACCTGGGAGTGCCGCGTACGCTGGTCGTGGTCGGGATTCTGGCCATTCTCTTCCACCATCCGCGCAAGGCGCAAAAAGAGAGCGTGAAGCCATGAATGAGATTCCAGCGCTGATTCGCGTGTTTGCCTATCTATCCATACTCACTGTCGGCGGCGGCATGGCGGCTTTCCCCGAAATGAAGATCCTGACCGTCGATGTGCACCAGTGGCTTACGTTCCCACAGTTAATTCACTTGTACAGCGTTGGCCAGATGGCTCCCGGGCCAAACATGATGATGATCGTGTCGATTGGACAATGGGCGGGTGGAATCCTGGGCGCGATCGCTGTCCTGGGTGCTTTCTTCGGGCCGACTGCTGTGCTCGCGTTCATGGTTGCCAAAGCGTGGAAAAAGCTCGAGAAATGGCCGTGGAGAACGTCGATTCAGCGGGGACTGGCACCGGTATCGATCGGGTTGCTGCTTGCTGGTTGTTTCAGTATGGCCAGAGGCGCCATTACCGGAACCGAAACCGCGGCCATTGCGGTTGCTGTATTGCTGATCCTGATGCAGTACAAAGTAAATCCGGCGCTGCTGGTGCTGGCCAGCGCGGGCGTCGGTATTCTTACGTTCATGCCTAAATGAGCTGTGGCCACGCAACCCGCCTTCGGCTTGATGAAGAAGAGTAGCCGCTCGGGGCCCTGGTTTTTCGCTAAGCTTGCAAATCAGGAATTCTGCCGCAAATGATGATAATGGCGCACGAGACCGCACCTTGTTTATAATCTGCGGCCATGGAACACAAACGATTTTTCATCGCAGCAGTCTCGTCCGCGATCATTTTCTGGTCGCTGTCCAGCGCAGCCAAGACTATAGTCGAAATGAAAGATGCCCAGGGCAAGAGCGTGGGCTCGGTCGTGTTATTGGAAAGTGGGACCGGCGCGAAGGGCGGAGGCGTGGTACTCAATCTCAACCTGCAAGGCCTGCCGCCGGGCACACACGCCATCCATTTTCATCAGAACCCAAAGTGTGATGGTCCGGACTTTAAGTCCGCAGGACCGCACTTCAACCCCGATGGAAAAAAACACGGGCTTCAGAATCCCGACGGCCACCACGCCGGAGACATGATGAACTTCAGCGTCGGCGAAGATGGTTCGGCCAAGCTGAAGCTGACCAACGACGATGTTACCCTTGGCGACGGAACCGAGAGCCACTCGCTCTTTAGCAACGGCGGAACCGCGCTGGTCATCCACGCCGACCCGGACGACATGAAGACCGATCCGGCGGGAAACGCGGGCGCTCGCATCGCCTGTGGCGTGATTACCAAGTAGATTGCCTCTAGTGGCCAGGGCCAACGGGAGCAGGTTTCGTCGGCGAGATGTCAACTTTGATCGCGGGAGCGTTGTCTTGCTTTCGAGTGTCAACGGAGACCACCCCGAGGCCTCCGCTGGAATCAACTGATCGCAGCGTCTGGGTGTTTCGCGTTGTACCGCCGAGCCCGGGGCGAACAATATCAATAGCCTCTTGCGTGAGGCCCAGGCTGTCGCTGGGCTGTCCAGGGTTTCGCTGCTCCACCTGCTTTACGGTTGACTGCGTACCATCGTCACCCTTCCGGTGCACTGTCGTAACCCGCTGGTTGAGGCGCAGGCTGCCTTCCACCGGCGACCCTGGAAGATTGTTGGAGTAAGTTTCCACCGTGGCGCGTTTCTCGCCAGAATTTTCCGATTCTTTGCTGACGGTTCGCTCGACTACCGACAGGTTCCCGTCAGTCCCTGGTTGCAGCACGCGCTCTTCCTTGGTGCGATTCTTGCCGTTGTCCTTAACGGTGCCTTCTCGGACTTCGCTGAGCTGCCAGTTGCCGTTGGAGTCGGGCAACAGAGTGGACTTGCGGAACTCAACACTGTGGTCGCTCGTCTTCGTGTTGCGTTCCGTCGTCTGCATGGACGCCGCCAAACCTCCATTGGGCGAGGCTGTCAGAAACGTGCTCTTCGTCTCCTGCACGGTGGGACTGGTTTGCCGCGTGTCTTGAATCTCGCGCTGGACGACTTGCAATGTCCCATTGGCATCGGGATTCGATGTGGTGCGCACGACTTTCACTTCGCCTCCCGGTAAGCTGCGCTTTTCCTCGTCGGTCACCTGCACCAAGGTTTTCCGGCCATCGGAATCTCTGCCGAATGCGCGCTCGACAGTTCGGACGGTGTTGGCATCGACTTTTATGGTGTCCGTTTGCAAGTCCAGATAAGGAGCATATCGGCCGTACATTCCCATAGCCTCGATACTTTGATTATCGACAGTACGGCCAGCAGCCTCGGTATGGTTTTCCGACGTTCTGCTCGGATTCAGACTGCTGGGCAGTTGCTGCCGGGTGGTGGCCGTCCAGGACTGGCTGGTGTCGCCGGTAGAAGCGTCGGAGCCGGGTTGAGTCTGCGCGTGCGCCCACCGCGGAGTCAGCCAAACCAACAGGAGAACTGTCGACAGGCAGCGCAAAAACAACAATCGAAGGGACGAGAGACGAGGGGATTTCATGAGTCTCCTTGATCGCGCAAGCGAGTTGCAACTCGGAATCGACCCGGAGCCGCCACGTCTAAGAATAAACCTATTTGTGAGACCAGTCCCAGCGACGCAATGTAAACTATTGGAGACCTGGCCCGGAGGGATGTGTGAGTGGTTGAAACAGGCGGTCTTGAAAACCGGTGCATGGGGTCTGGATGAACCGGGTAAGTGCTTGAAATGAATGAAACGCAATCACTCGTAAACGGCCGAAAATTTCCAACTGTAGTAAAACTGTAGTAGTCGGAGAGGTGGCCGAGCGGTTGAAGGCGCCAGTCTTGAAAACTGGAATACGGGAAACTGTATCGGGGGTTCGAATCCCTCCCTCTCCGCCAGACCTTTGATTTCTGCTATTTACAGTACGTGACTACCAACTGACTACCAAATTCCGATCATTTGCCTCCGCGCGGTATTAAGCACTGGAGGCAACATGGCAGTCACACTCTATTCGCCTACCTTAAAGGTAAGGACGCTGAGTCGGAAGAAGCTCAGGAACATGCGAACAGCAGCAGTCTGGCGCTGTACGCATAACAAATTTGGATAGATTCAGGCCGGTGTCGATCTGCAACTCTCCAGCAGGTCTGCTTCCACGGCTGTCGGCTGCTGACGGCAGGATTGCGCTGATTCGGGCAGGCCGCAGCCCTCGGCCTACTTAGAGCCACTTAGTGTTTACTCGAACGGTCAACCTTCGGGGTGCGGCTTCTGCCGGCCTCAATGCTCTGTGGAAAAAACAGGCTTGACATCACCGACGTCAATGTATAGCCTTCGTCCTAATTTGGCGAAATGAAGGATGAAGCCGTTTTGTTTTCGGCTTCTCATCCGAGGGGGCTTCTTACTCGCCAAAGTTTTCCACTAACAGGATTAGTGTCTGAGACGACGTAGGCTTCGCATTACGCTGGATTTTCTTGTTCCAGCGCATGAGGAGGACTATCTTGGCACACCACTTGATGGAAACTCGCATCATTCCCGTGAGCCGTCCACTTATCAGCGAAGCCCGTTCGGAACGATCGTGGTTCTCATGCTTGCCTTGTTCACTAGTAAACCAAGCAGCCGCTGTCCAGTTCTCCCGCTGTCGAGACATGATAAGCGTTTTCCTTCTAGCTCTTTCCTTTACGGCGTGCTGCCACTATCCACGCGGGCGCGCCAAGTACTCGCCAGTCGCAAGTGCTACCACTCCTAGCCTGACGATTGTGGCCTATGGTGATACGCGGACGGGTCCGTTCGGCTTGGGCGATAACGCTCGTCAAGCTGTACATGGGAAGATTGTGGACGATATCTTCAGAAACGATGGCAGCATCAATGCTGTCATCTTTACTGGCGATGCAGTGATGAGTAACTTTTTTGCGTGGAGGAGCAAGTATTGGAAGTGTTTTTTGAGTCAGTCGAACCGCTTTGTCGCAAGTGGCATCGACTTCTATCCAGCACTTGGCAATCATGAGGTTCTACCCTCCATTGTACCGGCCCTAAAGACGACCTCCGCTGAAGCAACAGGGTTTGTTCCAAATGTGCAGAGAGCTACTGCAACATCGATCCAGGAGCAGTTGTCACGAGCATATGACATGGGGGAGGAACCGAGAACACCCATTACTGTGAGGCAGACTGCTCCAGTTGAAGAGGAAGTCGACTTCTCTACTGCAAGCGGGTTGAGGACTGTAAAAAAGTGGGAAGCCGGAATAAACAGAGGTGACGTCTTAAGTGCCAATAAGTTCGGCCAATTTGAACACCACCTTCAATTCTCTTTTTACAAACTTCCAAGAGATGAGCGATGCCACAGTGATGCGGATACCTTCCGCACCGACTATTTGGACCGTGCGAAATATGGATATCTTCGACCACTCTTGCAGGGGTCTTACTATGCAAAGGTTCTACAAAACGGCCCCGTTCGTCTAAAGCTGATTGCGTTAGACACTAATTGTCTCGACTCACAATCCCAGCAAGACTTCTTCGCCTCTGAGGTGCGTGGGTTCGATGGTCCGATTATCGTTTTCGGCCATCATCCACCGGTCGATTACTCCCAACCAGGCGCTTCTTGGGACTTGGTTCCGGGCTGGGGCGAAACAGAAGATCAGTATATGAAGCGTTACCTGACCTTCCCGGAAGGAAAGAAAGTTGTTCTGTGGATCTTCGGGCATGTCCACAACTATCAACGCAGGGGTCCATCAGGAGAGGGGGCGGATGCGATTTCACCAGTGCTCCTTATTGCCGGCGGTGGTGGAGCTTCACTAGATCAGGCGCCAGCCGGATTTCAGTGGCAACCTTCCTCTTGGCACACTCCTTTTTATAGGGCCGAGTACAGTCAGGTCAGAGTAGCAGTCACGCCCACGAACATCGGAGTCGTGGTTCGCGGAGCGGACAACATTTCGAGCGAGTTCAAGGTAATCGAAAGTTTTACGATTCCCCTCGCTGCAGCAAGTTGGAAGTAAAGCCATCCGGGGCGGGTATGGAACAGACAAACGCAGCGTGTTCTAGGAATGGGTGCATGATCAGAATAAACCGGAGCTTCGAAGCCACAAGCCAAATAGCTGAGTCGGGCCTTCTTCGATCAAGCGAGCGCGCATTCTCGAAGGCGCGGATTGCATGTGCGGCTACTCTGGTTGCATTGTTGATACTATGCGGAGCAAAAGTCGTACTGGCCGACGACATACCAGGTGAGTTGTCAATAACCCACTCTGTCAGCGCGGCCGGAGCTTCGGTCGCGAGCATCCCAATCCCGACTTTACCCGGTGCTGGTGGTTTGGAGCCCAAGCTGCTACTCAGCTACTCAAGCCAGGATGGCAACACGGGATTTGGCCTCGGATGGAGCTTGAATGGATACTCAACGATCGTCCGAGGATCAAAAACTCGTGATGTTGATGGTGCGCCCGGGCCGATTCAATACCAATACGATGACGCCTTCTACCTCAATGGCGAGCGGATAGTTCCCGTAGCGCAACTCTCTCCGAATGACCCAGCAAGTCCATGGTGGTTGCCCGGTGGATTGATTCCGAAGGGTGCAATGGAGTTCCGCAAGTGGGTGGATGATGGGACCTTGATAGTTGCAATCCTCACTGGCGGAAGCGATCCAACACATCCGGCGATCGATAGCTTCATTGCAGAGACTAAGAGCGGTATCCGGACAGAGTTCACATTGAAGGTTGGGGGCTCCATTCTGCCAGCGCCGGCAATCTATTTGCCGTCGCGATCAATCGACACCGCCGGCGACTACATTCTGTGGCACTTCGTTGTGACTGGATTGGCTTATCAGCTTTCAGCTGTTGAATACACGGGGCTCGACGGCCAGCACCCGATACTTCCCTTTGCGACGATCAACTTTGCCTACGAGACCGCTCCGAGGGCGCTCCTGAGTCATCTCCTAGGACAGCAGCGTTCAAGACCACAAAGACTCAAAAGTGTCGTCACGATGTTGAACGGCAGCAGTGGGGTGGCGGCCAAGGGTCTCGTGTTGACTCTTTCGTACAAGGAAGCCCCGGATTCTTCCGCCGATGCATACTATCTTTCCGGCGCTCAACTTACGGCTGTGGGTGACAACATTCCCGCAGTTTCTTTTGATTATCGGGTGCTGCCGGCTAACGCTGCATGGACTAGCCTCGTCGCGCCAAGCGGTCTTCCTTCTCTCGGTGGAACTGCTATACCGCCAATACCAAACGCTGCCTATCGGTTGGGTTGGGGCAACCCTGGACAACTTCCCGCCCTGTTCCTGTCGACTTACAGCAATGGCAAATTTCTGTCGAAGACTTTCCTCTTTTCGTCGAATGCATGGACCGAGACTGAACGTCTGCGCGCTCCACCAATCCCTTTTGTAGACTCTGCCGGAAAACCTTTAAATGTTGTCCTGATGGACGTTAATGGGGATGGTTACACTGACCTTCTCCAACTAGTCGATAAGGGGCAAGCCTTTATTCAGAATCAAAATGGATGGACGAACAATACTTCTTACCATGTGTCGTTTTCCCAGCTTTTTAAGAGCTCAGAGCTACCCGTAACGCCGATCCGGCCGCTGCGCGTAAATTCGTACAATAGTGTCGGAGAGGACCTACTGGTTAAGCTTGCCACAGGATACGCTGTAGTCCTCAACAAGCCCACCGGGTGGTTCAGGCCACCCGATCCGTCTCTAAACTTCTCACCTGCAGGGGACGAACTCGCAATCGGCGATTTCAATGGTGACGGCCTTGACGATCGTGTTGATCTCGTCCCTAACGGCACCGCATTATCTCTTGAGACCTATACTTCGAAACTCAACTCTCAAACCTGGACGAAAGAGACGAGCGCAGCGTGGGCCTGGACCGCACCCGTTACTGGTCCTTTCCATTTGAGAGCTATCCGCACCTCCAATTCCTGCCAAGCTCTCCTTGTTTCAATCTATGACACTACCCAACACCAAGAAAAACTTTTCGTGTTGCAAGGCTCGGCCAATGGTTGGACACAACCAGTGCCGTATGTTGGGAGCGGAGGCCCTTTTTTCTTTGAAAACGATGGTACACCTCTATCGCCTTCATTTTTGGACGTGAATGGCGATGGACTAACCGACATCATATTGGATCAAATCGATAGTCACGGGTCGAAATTCCAACAAACTTGGCTTCAATCTCCGCAGACGACCGGCTCTACTATTTCTTGGAAAGACAACAGCGCATATGACCCTCCCGTTCTGATAAACGATTCCAACAATTACATCGTCGCCCCGTGGGATCCGTCAAACAAGAGCACTGTCATCATAGCCCTGCCGTCGCATGACCAGACAACGGGCGCAACCTACATCTCCAATAGCAGTGGATGGCAAAACACCACCAGTCTTAGCTGGACGCCATCCATATCACTGGTTACAACGAAGCAGAACGCTGGGTCCATCCAATTCGTCGACTTGAATGGAGATGGCGCGCAAGATCTGGTATACAACGATGGGCAAGAAGATCCTTGTATCTTGCCAAGCCCGACAGACACTCATTGCGGAGCGCAGCTTAATCTTGCAGGTAAAGGATCATGGACTTCACACAACGAATTCGCACCGCCGCACCCTCTCGAAAAGCCTGGTGACTTGGGCGCTCGCGCCACATTCGTCGATGTCAATGGCGACGGATATGCTGATCTGGTCTATTCATACATTGACGGTAGTACCACAGTTAACGAAATTTATCTAAACGGCACACTTTTTCCCGGATGCAAAGGATGGGCGATTGCAAACCAAATTTGTCACCCCGCAAATTGGAGTCTCCCTCAGGGAGTGGTATTCACTGACGTTGCTCGTGGCGATTTCGGCTGTAGATTCGTTGATATCGACGGCGATGGCCTGCCAGACATCATCTGCTCGAAAGAACTCTATGACCCTCAAACCGGAGAGTCAATAAAGTCCAAGATTTACATTAACAATGCTCGGGGGAATCCGTGCCAATCACCCGACCCGTCAGACAGCAAATGGTGTGACATTACCATTTCGCTCCCGGTGGCCTTCGCATTCGACCTTGGTAGCGGGCCCACACTTAATTTGGGGACGCAGTTAATCGACATCGATGGCGATCGCCTTCCGGCGCTCGTTGCTGCCTATCGTGATCCGCTAAACCCCGGGCCCGGTTGTCAAAAATGTGGGATTTACAAGAATCTGGGAGGAGGCAGCTTCGCTACCAGTCCCAGCGCGCAACTACCAAGTGGAGTAATGCTGGACGCTGAGTATTACCCCGCTCCGAAGGACGGGTATGAGATTAGCTTTATGGACATTGACGGCGACGGACTCCCTGACATGGTCCAATTTATACCGGCCCCTCCTCAATCCCAGACGCCAGCCAAGGCTCAAGTCTATCTGGGAAACGGAATTACCTGGGATACCCCCCAAGCCGATTCGCCTTGGCCCTTCACCGATGCTACGAATCTCAACTTTGCTGGGACGCACTTTGTGGATGTTAATGGTGATGGTCGATTAGATGTCGTCTACAACGTACAAGGAGGAACGTCCGGTGTACTCTTGAATACTGGCAATGGATGGTTCTCAGCCGGGAATAACTCAGGTCTCGTACCGACCCTGCCATTTATTGACTCGTCGAGCAATGACCTCGGTGTGCGGCTCATCGATGTGACAGGCGACGGCGCACCAGATCAACTCCAGTCGAACGCACAGGGACAGTCCGCTTACCAAAATCCCGGTGCGCGGGACGGCATGCTAAGCATCGTTAACGATAGTCTGGGTGTCAGGACCTGCTATTCGTACAAAACATTGGTTGACTTTGGGAACTATGCCCGGATAGCTTCTGACAGCACACCTCAGTCGCCAGGTATTCCTCTCGTCCCATTTAGTCCTATTGTCTGGCAGACCGTCACGGATGAGTCTAGCGACTGCACTGGCCCGTCGACGTATGGGCGTAGGTTGACAAGTTCATACGCTTACGAGGGATTTCGCTTTGATCTTTTGAACTCAATCGCGTTGGGCTTCTCTCGAATCGAACATACGGATCAAGCAGCGGATACTCCTGCGTTTAGCATCTCTCATCTTACTCGATTTAGACAGGAACCTCATCTCGTCGGCCATCCTCGGTTGGAGCAGACGATCGTCAACAAAGATGGTAACGCAACTGTCGTTGATGAAATAACGAAGGCCTGGGATGTACGCCGTGTGAACATCGTGATCAATGGAGTTGCGGCACCCGGGTACCTGCAATTGCTTTTAGGAAAGTCGGTCAGTAAGACGTTTGATTTGAATGGCACAGGCAAAGTTGCCAGCGACGTTGAGACAACTTTCAAAAGCTACGATGACTGGCTCAATGTGAAAGAAGTCGACGTGACGAAACCGGGTCGGGCCATTCAGAGTTTACTCAGTGATTACACTGGTAAGGATTTCGACCGATACGGACGCCTTACCAACAGCAGATCCACTGTAATTGACGGGAACGGCCAACAAGTTAGCCAGCGTACGTCTACGTTCACATACTTTGACGTGGGACTGCCCCAGCGACTATTGCTTCAGACGGAGGCCATCGATGTCGGCGACGATGAACTGAATTCGCAAACGACTTATGAGCGTGATGATCGGGGCAACATAACATCTACGACCAAGGCTGCGGCTAATTACGCTCGCCGGAACCGTTTGAGGTCGTCGACGAGCCAGTATAGCGGGACGTCGCGTCGCGAGGGTTTTCAGTACGACCCACAACTGCTTCGCTATATTGTCTACCATACCAATGCGAAGAGCCAGCCCACCTCCCTGGTTTATGATGCCAACTCAATCGGTAACAGCTTTGCTCTGCCAACGAGCAGCACCGACCCGAATCAGTTGAACTCGCGCAAGACCTATGACGGCTTGGGCAGAACAGCATCACTATCAGCGCCCGACAAGGTCACACACAACTTTGATCGCTATCAGAGTCAGCAGGCTCCTGCCGAGTGGTTGGCAGGCATCAACCGCATTGCATCGGTGGTGGTGCCAGCGCAGAATGCGACAAATGCGCCATGTCCATCCGCGAGTCGCACGCTAACCTGGACGCAGCAAACAATCGGCTTCGCAGAGGCGGAGCGGGTGACCGGATCAAATAAAGCGCCCCGGCTCGTTGGTGCCAAGATCTACGATGCTCGAAATCGAGTGATCCGTACTGTCAATTCTCGTACTGATGGCTTGAGAGCTCGCTTGGCCTTCACGGATTCTAAGTATGACACGCAGGGGAGACTAGTCGCGGAATCTCTATCCTATTTCTCGGGCGACACTCCGCATTGGACTGTTTATGACTATGACGCCCTGGGAAGGCGCACACTAGCCGTGCGTCCGGACGGTTCGGTTTCTCAACTTTGTTACAGCGTTACTGACCAAGGGCTTAGGGAGACACTCGTCGACGCCCGTAAGAATGTGACGCTCGTTCAGCTCAACCTGGATGGGAAGCCGATACAACTTACACGGGCGGATCAAGGGAATGTTTACCTCTCGTACGATGCAATGGGTCGCGTCTATGCCGTCAAGTCGCCGTCGGGCGCTATCACTATGATCGAATTCGACGGGCTTGGGAATCGAAAGCTTATCAACGATCCCAACTCGGGAAAGATCGAGTATAGCTACGACGCGTTTGGGCAGCTACGCGAGCAGCGCTCCGGTTCCCAGCAGGCCGTCGAGCTGGATTATGACGAGCTCGGGCGAAAAGCGTGGGAGTCGCGTTACGACCAGGAAACGAAGTGGACGTACGATAAGCCCGGAGCCATAGGCCGTCCCGACACAATAAGCTTGGCTACTCAAAACTCGCCTACAATTCTCACATACACTGAGAACTACTACTATGACGGCTATGCTCGGCTCTCAAAGACTGTAAGCAAACTGGACGCGACGAAATCGCTCCGAGGTGGCGATACCCACTACTCCGGAGCGTATTCTTTCTCCTATGATCCTTATTCCGTCCTCAACAAGGTGGTATACCCGTCGTCCTTGACCGCTTCTGGTCCCATCGTCGTCATTAAACGGCAGTACGACGACGCCACAGGGCAGCTGCGACAGGTTGATGACATCACCAATAGCAATCATCGTCATCTATGGACGCTAAAAGCTGCGGATGCGTCGGGTCGTACTCGGCTCGCCAGCTTTGGTAACGGCACTAGTGAGACGAAGACTTTCGATCCGAATAGCGGTCGGATTATGTCCTTCTCAGTCGCCTCTTCTGCAGGGAAGGCGCTGGCAACTGAAAACTACACGTACGACATTGTAGGAAATTTGTTGTCTCGATTGAGTGATGGCCGTGATCTGGAGAAATTTGGTTACGATCAGCAGAATCGTCTGACAAGCGTTGATAGATCGCGGAGAATTGTATCTGTAACTTACGACTCCGACGATCGCATCAGAACCAAGAGCGATGTAGGTGACTACCATTACTTCAGCGATGCAGATGCCGCTAAATACTGCCATTCCGGTGCGGGATCGGCACCGGATGCCCTGTGCGCCGTTCGGGACGGTCAGGATACAACCGATACGTTTGCGTATGACGAATTCGGAAACGTTAAAAGCCACGACTTCTCTGGGTTGCAGCAGCACAATATTGGTGTGGACTACACGTACGATCACCATGTTGGGAGCCTTGAGGTTCAATATCCTCTGCGTGATCCAGCAATCGGGGAGTACTATTATGGGCCTTCCGGCCAACGCATACTGTCGCGTGAGAAAAACGGAAGGCGTTATAAAGAGACCGTCCATGTGGGTCTCTATGATCGTATTTCGGTTAAAAGTTCCGGTAACCGGAGAAAGGTCACTGATCGGTTCTACATTCTCGGGGATCAAGGTGCATTTCTTACAATAGACGCAACCGACCGGGGAAGTGGGACGGGGACCGGCGGTCGCAATCTACACACCGCTTCGCTCTACCAGCACCATGATCGACTCGGTTCCATCGTCCTTCTGACAAAGGACGATGGTCGCACCGGTGCTCGCGTTCATTACGACCCTTGGGGCAAGCCCTCTGGAGATCTCGATCCCGGTCGGGATGACAATACTCGCCTGGACCTTGAAGCCGCCTGGACACGAGGATTCACCGGCCAAGATCACATTCCAGATTTCGACCTGATCCACATGACCGGACGAGTCTACGATCCAAGATTGGGTATCTTCCTAAGCGTCGATCCCCTCGGGGGGCAAACTCAGACCGGGGGTGATCTCAATCCCTACCTTTATGCAGATGGTAATCCTCTCGCTATTACGGATCCCACGGGATTCTGGGGGTTTAGCGATATCGGGAATGCTATTAGCAGCATCGGCCAAGCGATTGGGAGCGTCGGCCAAGCGATTGGTAACGCAATAAGTTCCGCTGCTACCGCCGTAAGCTCTGCGCTCCAGAACGCGGCTCAGTGGGTGGGCCAGAATTGGCGTGAAGTTGCAACTGTAGCTGTGATCGCTGTTGTTACGTTTGCTACTGCCGGAGCGGGCACGGGACCGGTTGTGGCCGCTACATTGGCCGGAGCAGCCGGCGGTGCCACGGAAACAGCATTGTACGGAGGTAGCGTTCAGGATGTCATTGTCGCGGCCGTAGAAGGCGCAGTGTTTGGTGGTTTTAGTGCTGGCTTAGTCAATGCGGGATTGAGTTGGGAAACCTCTGAGTTGGCCCACGGCTTTGTTGGTGGCATTCAATCGGCGATGAGCGGTCAAAACTTTACGAGCGGCTTTGTTATTGGCGCGCTCTCACAGCTCAGCGGTAGTTCGATTACGGTCTCATACACCTCCGGATGGACCGTAGCCGAGCAAGTCGCGCTGAGCGCCGTCGTCAACGGTGTCGTCTCCGAGGCTCAGGGTGACAAGTTTGCAAACGGAGCACTGACTGGAGCATTTCAGCAGCTCTACCTCGACGCTGATCAGGGACAGTGGCAGATCAAGAGTGTGATCGAAGCCGCGGACGTTCTTGCATACTCGGTTCAGCCTCAACTGGGAGTCAGCGGATTGATAGGCGCGGTTGGTGTCATTCAGCAGTCCGTGACCTCCACAAGTTTTCATCTTTCATCCGGTTATGCTCAAGTAGATACGTTCTTGAACATTATTCAAACGGGCGCCAACGATTTGACTCAGCTGGAAACCGCGGTTGAGGCCTTGCAACCGAAGCCGCCATCTCCAGGTCTGTTTCCGTCGGGAATTCTATTTTGAGCGTTCCTCCTGCTGAGCCGCTCGGTTCGAAGATGGTTGGCTTTTACTCGCAAAAAGCCAGCGTCGAAGACGCAGAGCTTCATCGCATCCGCAAGACTTATGCCGACACGCTGCATGAAGAAGGGGTGTCGGTAAACACCATCCGTATCCGGCTTGGACACGAGTCGCTCGATGTCACGCTCGCCTACCTCAAAGGCAAAGATGCTGAGTCGGAAGAGGCGCAGGAACATGCGAACAGCAGCAGCCTGGCGGTGTATGCGTAAACTGCTCAAATTAAGAAGCGCCACAGTTGGAGATCTCTTGCCGACAACGCCGGGATCTCCCGTTCTCATCTTTAGACCGCTAGTTTCCGGTTAGCCCGACCGGGTGGCCCAGGGTTTTGATCTTGCGGGCATTACCAACCCAGTGGGAACGGTGTACGCAAAGATCGTTAAAGGTAGGCCACCCCGGCCTTTGCTTTGGCCAGAATGGAATGAAGTGGCGGCGAGAGGTTAAATGTCACATGAGGGCTGTGGATTTCTTCTGGGGTCGTACCCCTTGCGCCTGTCGTAAAATCATCGACTTGGTGTCCCAGCGTGCGTATTCCAAATCAGATCCTGAAGTGCGTTGCCTTTATTGGTGAGGTTTCTCATCTGGATGATAAGGGGAATGTGTTCGGAGACCTGCACGCAACGGGATTCTTCGTGTCTGTGCGCGGTTCTGAAGCTCCTGAGTTACGGCACGTCTACTTCGTTACCGCGAAGCATGTAGCGGAGGACATCAAAGACAATCCGCCCTACATTTTGGTCAACGGTTTAGACGGCAGGCCAACTCATATCGTCAACTATGGCCCTCAGTGGTTTTATCATCAAACGGACGCAAATGCCGACGTCGCGATACTGGAAATCGCAGAGCAATCCAATGTGGATAATCTTGCCGTACCCGCAGACGATTTCGTAACACAACTCGATGTTGAAACCCGCGAATCGGTCGATCTCGGCGACGAAGTCTTCGTCACCGGTCTTTTCACCCCCGCTCCCGGGCAAAATCGTAATATGCCGCTGGTGCGTCACGGAAATGTAGCCATGATTCCAGACGAGCAGATCCAAACCGAGCTGGGATTCAGCGACGTGTATCTGGTTGAGGGTCGATCTATCGGAGGACTAAATGGCTCGCCGGCATTTGTGAGGCGCACCGAGAACTTCAAGATCGTGAACGACGGAAGAGTTTCTGAAGTTTGGTGTCCTGGTCCTTTCAAATTACTTGGTTTGATGCACGGCCATTGGGAAATCAGGGAGTCGGATATAAATAATCCCCTGATCCAGCACGACCGAAAGCATGGAGTGAACCTTGGCATTGCTATCGTGACTCCTGCGTTCAAAATCCTCGATATTCTCAACGAGCCAGCCCTCCACACGATCAGGGCTTTAAAGGACGTGGGTCTGCGTGTAAAACGCGTTCCGCCTTGTGGAACTTAGAGCGGTGGGTGGCCTACGGTTTTGATCGTGCTGGCATTATCAACGCAGCGGGTGCCCCGTTGCTTTGTTTTCCGCGAAGGGCAGGAGTTCGGAAATGCCGGCGCCAAGTGGGTTTGATCACGTGTCCACAACAAAATCAAATATCACACTCAGCATCGCCGCCCACTCTTCGACAAGGTCAAGGCAGGCTGTTGCAAAAAACGCAAGGACGGGCCTGGACGAAGACAAGCTGCGACCGAAGTTCTTGTTGCCCCTCGCAAGGTTTTTGCGTGAGAATCGACACATGCACGATCAAGAGACAGCTCAGGAAAGAGCAATAAGGCTGTTGAAGGTCCAACTCAAGGAGATAGGCACACACATCTGCGGCCTCAACGATGACCAGCACCACGACTTCAAGGCGTGGCGCGACACGACCCGGGGATACTTGGAGAGGTTTCTGGGCAAAGAAAACCACCATGCCACGAGGTTCGTCGGCACCCGGTTCCACGGTCCTTCGTACCTCAGGAGCGACTACCCGGGCGTACCGCAGGGGCCGTCGCGGCGCGAGATCGAAGAACAGGTACAGGCGTTCCAGACGGGATGTGCCACAGCTACGGCGACGCTCAAGGCTGCCATCAAGGAGATCGAGGAGTTCGGGCTTCACGAAGAACAGCCCAGCTCCGGCCCTGCCACGCGAGGGCGGGCGGCGAGCGGCGGAGTGAGCCAGACCTTCAACGCGCCTGTGAGCATCCACAACCTCGCAATAGCGGCGGACAGCGCTATCCAAAAGATCGGGAACATGGGCGACCAGACGAATGTGAGCCTCAGAGAAATCGCGGCGTTGCTGCCGCAGAGTCTCGACCTCACGCCTCGCCAAGTGCAAGACGCGCTGAAGGGAATCGAGGTCCTCGGCGCCGAGACGCAGAAGCCCGTCGAGAAGAGAGACTGGAAGTCGATACTCACCTCCGGCAAGCTGATCATGGATACCATAGGCAAGGCGTCGGACTTGGCGCATAAACTGGCGCCCTACACGCCTCACATAATCGCCCTTATCGAGGCGTCGAAGCACATCAAATGAAATCGCGGCTCGGAGTGAGGGCGTTCCTGCGCCCTCCAGTTCGTCTGACTATGCCTGCCCGCCTTCATTTCCAGCGTCTTACTCCGACTGGTTCTCGTCGGGCGAGAACCTGGAGGAAGACCATCCCAATTTTGCCGACTGATAAGATGTCGAGCAGACATGGACATTAACATCAGCGCGAAGGAACTTAGGCGTGTCGCGCTACATGAGGCGTCGCATGCTGTGATGGCGGTGCTGGGAGACCTGCCCTGCTGGGGGATTTTCGTGCAGGGTAGCGGGTTCGATTGCATGTTCTGCACTATCGTGACGAGTGGGCAACCGTTGGGGAAAAGCGACTTCTTGCACGCGGCGGCTGGCGCTGCCGGGCACTTGGTGATCTTCGGCGGCTACTCACAACCAACGACGAACGCTGACCGAGAGATCTTCGCAGAGCAGGGTGCGCCGTCTTGGGACGAAACAGTTGAGGAAGCACGGGCCGTACTGGCGCCTGAGCGCGAGAAGATCGAGGCGTTGGCGTCGCTGATTGAAGAGACGGTGAAGAGCACTGCTGACGGCATGGTGAAAACGCGAATGATGGACGGAGACACGAGGCCGTATCGCGAGTTGGTGTCTGCGGAAAAGCTGTACAGCATCGTCGATCGCAAGCCCCCGGCCTTGGTCGCTCAGTGGTTGCAGACGGAGATTGGTGGAGGCCAGGCTGCCAGCCTTGGGTCGTAACGGCGGGTACCGTCCTTTGATCTTTTCTGGGCCACTCGCCATCATTCGGCCGCAAGCGTCCTGTATGGCTTTGTCGTCAACTTTCGCTCCTTCCGCAAGGCGGCCACATCCTTGGGCGTAAATACGCGCAGTGGAGGTCGTCCCAATCGTTTACCTTGGCTTCGAGCGTGTTGCAGCCCAGCCTTCACCCTTTCGGCAATCAGTGAACGTTCCCACTGAGCAATGGCTCCAATGATCTGAAACAACATCTCCCCATGCGGAAGCGATGTATCGATGGCCTCAGTACAAGAAACAAAGCCGATCCCCAGTTCTCTAAACAACTCCAGGGCGTGCAGCAGCTGCTTCAGGGATCTCGCGAAGCGGTCGAATTTCCAAACGCAAACAAATTCGAGCTTTCCTCGACGGCAGTCCTCTAGAAGTGCGTCCAGGCCTGGCCGTTTTCCGATGACACCTGAGACTGTATCCGCGTAAACCTTATGAAGAATCCAGTTTCGTCGGGCTACGTAATCGCGCAGGTTTCGTTCCTGCATCGCCGTGTTCTGCTCGCCGGTGGAGACCCTGACATAAATCCCGGCACGTTTTGCTCCCACGGTTCGTCCTTATCGCAACAGTATTTTATGTATTTCATACTATATCTATTAGATTATGAAAGCCGATTTGATTTATTTCTAAAAAATCACGACCTTTTCCTCCGCCACAACGGTGGGAAACGGGATTTTTGACGGAATCGTGCCGTTGAGTTCGGTTAGCTGTTACCTCATTCCCTCGGAAGGAACAACTAACCGAAAATCCTGTAGGGTCCCAAGTGCCACCACCGCTCGATAGGTTCTTGGAAGTCACACACGGAACTTCTTATATGAGCCTAAATTCCTCGAGGCTTCAGCACACAATGCAGGCAATATCGCGAATGCTTCAGATGCTCGCTCCACCCAGAGCTTTCTCCCGAAAAACTTCTCCCCGTCGAGCATTTTGACCGCCTCTTTCGCGCTGTAGTGATTCGGCATTCGGACGATCGCAAAGCGACGTGACTCGTTATGGCGACCATACGCACGAAGGGACAACGATCATCGATGGCTGACTACTGTGCTGCCGGCGACCAATCGAGCGGAACCATTGCAGGGGAGGGAGCAACTGATGTCCCGAAGATGCGGGATGCCATGAAGGCCATCGTGGGAGCCGGGAAGCCGCGTTCAACCTTTGGAAAGAGAAATATCGATTGATGTCACGGATACTGCTCACGGGGCAGCGTTCTTAGGAAATTCTATTGCGGGGACATGAAGGTCTATATCGCCAATTTCGGGAGAGGAAACTGAGCGTGGCCGAATTGCCTGAAGCATAGCACTCTCGTCGTCATGGATGACGAACGTGTTCATCCGTTCTGGCTTCGTGGCGACCGGGAAGGCTACATTCAGCTGGCACAGAAGCTTTTCGACGACGATGACGAAGAACCCGAACTCCGCTGTTCGTTGGATCGAATCGATTCCACTCGGCATTACGAGCCCGGAAATCTCCAGGTAGTCTGCAAGTTCGCCAATAGCTGGAAGGGGATTTACGATAACGATGTTTTCGTCCACTTAATCGGAAAAATCCGCTCTAACAACGAACCAAAATACTAGGCGCTAGTCGGCTCTCGTATAGGAGTATTCTCGCTAGATCTATTGGCTCGTGACCCGACTCATGGTCGAGCGATAAATACCCAATTCAATTCGTCATGCAGCCGCTGCTGGGCCGGGCAAGGGGCTAGATTTCCTGGTTGTTAGAAAACCCTCCCGAAATCGGCTTTTTGAAGCCCGCATAAACATTGGCTTCTCTCGAACTACTGCCTCGCGTTAGAAAAGTGTAGTTTTCTAATCCGTTTATAGGTCGCACTGGGAGAGTTTTGATCCGTTGAAACCCAAAATATTTCCTACTTCGGTGGATTCCAAAGGTTTCTTATTTTCCCAACCACCCTCACCGATTGGGACAACTGTATGAACCGGCTTCAGGAAGTTCGCTGAGATCTCGGGATGAATATTCGGCGGACGGCTGACTTCCGCGACGATGGTCCAGCGTCTGTTTTCATCCAACCCAACATGGTAACCGTATGCATCCTCGTCCTTTCTCTACTTCGCGATCCATGGTTGCCCATTTAGGCATAGGCGCTACCTCGTCGGGTGCGACTGCGAGTCGAGAAATACAAGATCGGGGACGCGGGTGGCCGAGTCTGCCTCGTCAGTGATCGAATTGACGGGGTAGTATGGATAGGGGAAGAAAACAACACCCACCTATCTTTCTAGTTACCTATTTACTGATGAGCAAACGTGAGGCGTGCTGCGTGCGCGGAGCGGAGCTGCGTGCGGGGAGCGAGGCGCCTTTCGCTTGACTTAGAACTACTGCGGGTGGATAATTCCCCCCAGTTTCGGCAGAGCCAGTCGCTCTCAACATCTCGCAGTGTTCAAAGCGACCTTCTCTTGCTCTCCGTAAGCTCATTGGTCCATTCCCTAGGGCTTCCCCGGTGGCCCTCGCACGACCGGCGCGAAGAGGCGTCACCCTTGTAGGAAATACTTCACCCGTTGGCGGTTTCCGCGCCATTGAGAAACAAACTCAGCGTCCGAGAGTTGCAGCGAATTTTCCGGCCAGAATGCGGTGGCGCCTTCCGCACGCAACTCCTCAAGGAGAGATTTATGAAAATCAGATTCTTGATGTGCACTACTGCAATCACGTTGTTCGCTGCGCTAGCAATGCCGGTCCGGCTCGCCGCGCAGGAACACCTTCGTTACAAGCTCGTCGACCTGGGCACGTTAGGCGGCCCCCAGAGCTTCGGCGATGCTGGCCATGGAGCTGGCAACATAAACAACGGAGGGACGGCCGTGGGCGTTGCGGACACCGCCACTCCAGATCCCAACTACCCAAACTTCAACCCACTCATCAACGCGTTCGGCCCTGAACCCTTCATCTTTCACGCGTTCACATCGAAGAACGGCGCCGCCCTTGTTGATTTGGGAGCGCTCGCGGGCACCAACGTCAGCAGCCCCATTAGGATCGGCACAAACGGATTGATCGTTGGAACGTCAGCAAATGGCACTATCGATCCATTGACAGGGTGGCCCGCAACCACTGCTGTCCTATGGAAGGATGGCCAGATCACCGACCTTGGAACTCTGGGGGGATATGAGAGTGAGGCGTTTTCTGTTAACAGCCGCGGCCAGATAGTCGGGTTCTCCGGAAATACGGTAAGCGATGCCTACTCCATCCTCGGCCTTGGGACAGAAACGCGCGCGTTCCTATGGCAGGACGGGATGATGCATGACCTGGGCACCTTAGGCGGTCCCGACGCATTCGCCATAGGGATGAACGAGAACGGTCAGGTGATTGGCTTCTCTTACATCAATTCGGTCTCCGCCCCTTGTACGCTGACCACCGGTGCTTTTTTGTGGGAGGAGGGCAAGATGGTGAATCTGGGGACCCTGGGAGGCAACTGCACGGGACCCGGTGCTATCAACAGCCGGGGCCAGATCGTCGGAGGATCGAATCTGGCTGGAGACACGACGGCCCACGCTTTCCTTTGGGAAAAAGGAACTCTTACTGACTTGGGCACCTTGGGCGGAACATTCTCAGGTGCAACCCACCTTAATGAGGCCGGTGAGGTCATTGGAGGAGCGACTACTGCAGGGGATCTAGCGTTTCACGCATTCTTTTGGAGACATGGTGTGATGACAGATCTCGGAACTGTCGGAGGTAACGATTGCAGTAATGCCTTTGGCATTAATTCAAAGGGTCAGGTCGTAGGTCAATCGTTCCCCTGTAACGTAAACGTGGTAGCACACGCATTTCTGTGGGAGCACGGACACATCATCGACCTCAACGATTTTGTCCCTCCCGGTTCCGACCTGACGCTAGGAGACGCAGAGGAGATCAATGACCGTGGAGAAATATTTGCCGATGCGTCTCTCCCTAACGGCGACCATCGTGCCGTAGTGCTAATCCCGTGCCAATATGACGATAACGGTTGCCAAGGCGAGAAGCCAACCGGCGTGACTCAGACTAGTCCAGTACTCATTATGCAAAACGCAACCGCGAGTGGTCCTTCACCTAGCGAGAGGGTGGCTGCAATCCGCGCCCGACTGGCCCGTCGTTATCCGTATCACGGCTTCGGGATTTATCAACCCAAGTAATTTCAGGACTCCCCGGGGGCCCTCGCACGACCGGCGCGAAGAGGCGTCACCCTTGTAGGAAATACTTCACCCGTTGGGCGGTTTCCGCGCCATTGAGGAACAAACTCAGCGTCCGGGAGTTGCAGCGAATTTTCCAGCCAGAATGCGGTGGCGCTTTCCGCACGCAACTCCTCAAGGAGAGATTTATGAGAACCAGATTCTTGATGTGCTCGACTGCAATCACGTTGTTCGCTGCGCTAGCAATGCCGCTCCGGCTCGCCGCCCAGGACAATCAAAATCACAACCACAAGCACCATCATTACCAGGTCATCGACATGGGCACGTTCGGTGGACCCTCGAGTGACACAGAAGACGAACTAAAGGTTCTCAACAATCGAGGGATGCTCACGGGTAGAGCCGACACGTCCACCCCCGACCCCAACTTCCCGAACTCATGCGTCTTTTGCGGCCCATTTATCGACCATGCGTTCCAATGGAAGGACGGTACGCTAACCGACCTGGGCGCACTTCCTGGACTCAACACTAGTGCCGCAAACGCGATCAGCGAGAGTGGGTTGAGCGCTGGCTTCTCGGAAAATGGTGAAATCGATCCCCTGTTCGGCATTCCTGCGATCCACGCTGTTCTCTGGAAGAGTGGTCAGATTATCGATCTCGGTACCCTGGAAGGGGGCTACGAGAGCGCCGCTTTCAATGTCAACAGCCGCGGCCAAGTGGCCGGATTCAGCTTGAACTTAGTGCCTGATCCAATTCTTGGAGTGCAGGAACGCACCTTCTTGTGGGACAAGGACAGTGGTATGCAGGATTTGGGCACATTGGGAGGCAATGACGCGGGCATTATCGGCGGGCCTCCGGTAAACAAGGGTAACGTAGAAATTAACGAGCGCGGGCAGGTAGTTGCGTGCTCGACCACCAACACGATCATCAATCCCACTACCGGGCTGCCTACTATTGATCCATTCCTTTGGGACAGGGAAAGCGGAATGCAGGACCTCGGCACATTCGGAGGCACGATAGGGTGTGCCGTCAATCTTAACAATCGGGGTCAAGTCGTAGGTTACTCGAATTTGCCAGGCGACCAAACGGCACACCCTTTTCTGTGGACCAAACCCGGACTACTGCAAGACCTAGGCACGCTGGGAGGGAACTACGGATTCGCGATCTGGGCCAACGAAGCCGGAGAGGTTGTCGGGTCTGCCACTATTCAAGACGGGGCAATTCACGGCTTCCTCTGGAAGAAGGGGGTAATGATTGACCTCGGGACCTTGAGTCCCTTTCCTAATAGCGACGCAGAATGGATCAATTCGAACGAACAGGTCGTGGGCAAAGCAGCCTCGTCTGACTTCAGCGTCCAAGTAGCAGTTCTCTGGGAGAACGGCAACCCGGCGGTCGATTTAAACACCTTGATTCCTCAAGGGTCGGGCCTGCAATTGACGGAAGCTCGCAACATCAATGATCGTGGAGAGATTTCTGGCGGGGCGGTTGATTCCGACGGCAATAGTCGTGCCTTCCTGCTGATCCCGTGCGACGAGCATCACCCCGGCGTCGAAGGCTGTGACTACAGCATAGTTGACGCGATTGCCCCAGTGCCCCGACCGAGACCCGTAGTTCCCGACGTACGCAGTGGGACGTTGCCTCCGTCAATCCTGGGCCGGATGAGCGAGTATCGCTTCCCCGGCATCGCATTAGGCGCCAGGAATTAGGCCCCTCGTCAAATTGAAAGAGAAAAAGGAGATGCAACATGAAATCCAGATTCTTGATGTGTTTTGCTGCATTGACATTATTCGCTGCTACGGTTTCGCTGGCTGCTCAGGGACAAAGGAAAAAGCACGTCCAGTACACGGTCACTGACCTCGGCACGCTACGAGGGTCGTTCAGCGAACCCCACGGCATTAACAAGAGGGATTGGATTGTTGGTGCTTCGACTACGGAAGGTGATCTGGAACTGCACGCTTTTCTTTGGCGGCATGGGATGATGACCGATCTAGGTACCCTAGGAGGCCCCAACAGCATCGCGGGGACCCTCGCTGAAGATGCCAAGAATGGCCAAATCCCCGGTCTGGCTGAAACTTCAACCCTTGATCCGCTGGGAGAAGATTTTTGCGGCTTCGGCACTCACCTAATCTGTCTTGCATTTCTCTGGCAAGACGGAGTCATGAACCCACTTCCGGCTGCTGGAGGCAACAACAGCATTGGGGCCGAGGTCAACCGCCGAGGACAGGTAGTCGGCACCACCGAAAACAATACGCCCGATCCGAATTGCGCTCCTCCACAGGTGCTGCAGATCGTGGGGGCCATTTGGCGAAATAGGCAGATTGAGCAACAACTTCCACCATTCCCCGGGGATTCTGCCTCAGCTGCCCAAGCAATCAATGACCATGGCCATGCGACTGGGTCTACGGGACTTTGTTTTCCGTCTCGCGCCGTGCTGTGGCGAGATGGCCAGGTGATCGACCTCGGAAACCTTGGAAGCACCTTCTTCAATGCGCCCTTCGATATCAACAACAGGGACGAAGTCGTTGGCCAAGCCAATCTGCCCGGCGATCAGGTGCAGCACGCGTTTCTCTGGACTAAAAAGACAGGCATGCAGGATTTGGGCACCCTGCCCGGGGATCCTAATAGCCAAACCGAGAGTATCAACAACAAAGGCCAGATCGCGGGCGTGTCTTACGTGGCTCCGGGAAACGGTCGCGCATTCCTTTGGGAGGACGGAGTGATGACCAACCTCAACACGCTCGCCTGCCCAGGCTCCATTTACCTTGCGAATGCACTGGACATCAATGATGAGGGCCAAATCGTCGGGGATTCGATCCTGAGTAACGGGGACATTCATGCCTATCTGGCGACACCCACTGACGTGTGTGAGCGTAAACGTGGCTCTTCGCCACACGGGTCTGAAGGCCAGCCCGTTATATCACCCAATATCCAAAAACTCCTGCAGCATCGAGCTCGATATGCCGGGATCGCCACAGACCGTTAAAGACGAAATCGTGCTACAGAGATGAAATCCGATTGTTGATTTGCACGACGAAGTAAGTTCGCGAGTTGGGCTTGGCACGGCGTTTCACCTGCTGGGCCCAACTTAGGTACTTCCGCCTGGAAGTGTCCGCTCCGAACCGTTCCCCGCTCCCGATCCGGTCTCGATTCCCATGTCGTGGGTGTAGCAAAATCCCCTCAGGTCGTAGTACCCGAAAGACATCGGCATCACCAGCACGATCGGGTATGGCCAACCCTGGGCTGGCTCGCTCTTCAATCGCCAGCTTTTTAGCGCAAAATTCGCTTGTTGGTCGGTGATCATATTCGAATGCGGCGCGCTGCCACTAGCCTTTTTTGGTGTGAGAGGCGCATGGGTGATTATCTTCGCCGGTATCTGCTTTCACGTAGGCATCGCGGTCGTTATGGGCCTCAACAACTTCGTTTGGGCGTTTGCCGGATGTTACCCGGCCCTGCTGTTGCTCACTTCTCAGATCCAGCATCTTTCGCGTCACTACTGGGGTTAGCGCACCAATTAGGAGTGCCCTGGCCGAATTTACCCTCGGGGTAGCCATCATGAAACGCAATGGGGGATGGGGCTCTCAAGATTGAGACCTCTGCCGTGTTAAGCCCGAGCCGAGAAGCTTGGACATGACTGTAGTAAAACTGTAGTAGTTCTATGTTCATGACCGAGCAGATCGGATCAAAACGGAGCAAATTGAGCGGCTGGTAAGTGGTTGACGAATCATGTAGAGTAGAGAATTTTCATAACGGTTCAGAACTCACCTGTGAACTTGAAAACCGGCATACCCGAAAGGGTATCGGGGGTTCAAATCCCTCCCTCTCCGCCACTCCAGGGTCGGCACATACACGCGGCGGAGATCATTATGGGACAACGGTTCTTTGAGATTCGACACCAGGGCAAAAGGGTCAGCGAACACGGAGGATGTGTAACGGCGTCGCGTGTTTGGATGTTCTACTGTCTTCAGAAAACCACCTGCCCAATCCTCAAATCGCGGAGGATTTGATTTCGGAAGCTGGAAGGCCCTTCGAACACGTCAGTTTCCCAGCGTGAGAGCAACTGATCGGCAAGACGCTTGTTCGATGTGTGCGTGCTCTTGCACACTTGGCGACCGTTGACGGTTACTGCCATCATCCAATTACGGCTCCCATCGCGTTTGTATAGGGTACCCATGTTTTTCTCAAGCGTAAATCTGGCCTTCCCGTGTTCACTTTTTGCACAACGCGTGGGCCGTAAACACCGTACTTCAGCGCAATTTCTCTGAAAGATGCTTTGGTGCGAGCGCGTTCTTTCCGAAGCCGTTCCTGCTTGGCCATGGTTGCCAGCAATGAAATCACTACGTCTTTGAAGGTGCCGCAGGAATCCAGATACGGTTCAGTGAAACTCTTATATCCCCAGGATGGTTCGCCCAGCGAGAAGGCAGCGTAAGTCGAGGACAACTCTACGTCCCAGTGCGCAACAGGTCGAATTCCCCGCTTTCCGGCTGGAAGTTCCTCTTATTCGGGCCGTCACAGGAACCGCGAAATTTCTGACACTCTTTTGTCTGGGGGCTGGTATTTTCGCCAGTTCCTCTTCGGCCCCCGGCAGCTTAGCGTCTCCGCATGCCGGTGTGTGTCACCTCCCCTGTCGACCGAGGAGAAAAGCTCTTTGAGATGAAGGAGTCACCAAAATGAGTCGACCGGCCAGTCAGGAGCAACTCCGAATTAAACCTGTTTTCGGTCGGCGTTGCAGAAACGTTTAGAAACCCAGGTCCAACTGCACAGACGCTAGGAAATCGCAGAGAAGAGAGGAGTTCTTCATGAAAACCCGAGTCATATTGTTTGCATTGCCCATTTGCTTGATAGCAACGATCGCCACCGGGCAGCAGGTCTCGGTGAACTACAACCACAGCCAGAGTTTCGCAAACTACCACACCTACGCCTGGGGCTCGAATAACGCCAACCAAATCCAGAACTCGATACTGGCGCAGGTCGCGCAACAAGACATCAATTCGGCTTTGCAGGGCAAGGGGCTGCAGATGGTGCAAGAAAACCAGAATCCCGATCTGATCGTCACCGGCAACGGCGGGATGAGACAACAGACCTCTTACAGTGCTTGGGGCATGCGCGGGATCGGCGGCGGCATGGGCGGTATTACGCCGGAGCAAAACGTCGAGGGAACCATGATTGTGGACCTCTATGACGCAAAGACTCAGTCTCTCGTCTGGCGCGGGATCGCTCAAAATACGCTGAACAAGAACGGCAATAAGAATCAGCAGATGGTGGAGAAGGCTGTCCAGAAGATGTTCAAGCAGTGGCCGTAGTGAGCGCGAGCCGCATTATCCGCTCGGTCGCTCCGGGAATACCAGATGAAGGGAGAATCATGACTAAACGCTCTTACGTTTTCGCAATGGCGATTGCGCTGCTTTACGTCACCGTTGCCAACGCGCAGTATCCGGTCGTGGACGCCATCGCCAACAAGGTGGCCCAGAAGTATCAAACTTCCAGCTGCGAGCAGTTATGGCAGCAGAGATCGCAGAAAAAGCCACCGACACAACAAGAGCAGGAAGCCACGCAAATGTTGCGCAACGATGCAAAAATGCGTGCTTCATTCGTGAACATCGTTGCGGCTCCCGTTGTTAACAAAATGATCGAATGCGGCATGATCCCGTGAAAGTCGCTGCCGACGATCTGGAACTCGTTACCGGGAGGAGGGGCCATTTACCGGGTGCCACTCCGTGAGCCAGTCCGTGCGTTGCACTGCTCGTCGGTCAAGCGAACAAAATGCGGGTAATAGGAGAGTCACAATGAATCGAGTCACTGCCAGAACGAGCGGCACACGGCATTCCATCGGCACGCCCCGCGCTAGCCATAAACACGTGCTGTTCATCGCTGGAGCTTTGCTGGCTGCGGTCGTCGTCCCTACAATCGCCCAGATGGATGCAAGTGGAGACCTGCAAGAGAAGATCGCAGCCGTGAAGCAGTCGATTGCAGAAAATAAGCAAAAACTACAACACTACCAATGGGTGGAAACAACCCAGCTCACCCTCAAGGGTGAGGCTAAGCCTGCCAAGTCGTCGCAGTGCATGTACGGCCCGGACGGGACGGTCCAGAAGACTCCGATTGGTCCCCCGCCGCAACCCCCGAGTGGGGGCAGAATGAAGCAGAGAATCATTGAGAAGAAGACAGAAGAAATGCAGCAGTACATGGGACAGGTGAAGAGTCTTCTCGCCATGTACGTGCCACCTGACCCGCAGAAAATGGCGCAAGCATTTCAGTCCGGCAACGCTTCGTTGAATCCGAATCCGGGAGCACAAGCTGTGGCGCTCGTCTTCAAGAACTATGCCCAGCCGGGCGATCAGATGACGCTGACATTCAATACCGCCTCCAAGAAAATCAGCTCAGTAAACGTGAACACTTACATGGATAATCCGAAGGATGTAGTCACGTTGACAGTCCAAATGGCCAGCCTGCCTGACGGCACGAACTATGTCCAGCAGTCCCTTCTTGATGCCACTGCGAAACAGCTCCAAGTGACTACGACAAATTCCAATTACCAGCCGGTCGGGGCACACTGACAGACAAGCGAAGGTTACATGCCAAATCAGAAGCGCAGACCCAAGCAGAGAGGCATCGTTGCGGCAGTTCTGCTCGCGGTCATGCTGACTGTCGCCCCGGTCGCGGCGCAGCAGGTCACGGGAGAGTTGGGTTCGCCCAGCGCCACGACCACCATCGACGGGAAACAAATTCCGCCACCGCCCCCGAAGTTCGGCGGAGTGATCAAAGAAAGCGCCAAGGATTCCACGCCCTGGTGGCCGCCGCGAATCGTGCCCCCAAAAGGCGCACCCAACGTGCTTCTCATCATGACTGATGACCAGGGCTACGGTGTGTCGGGGACCTTTGGCGGTGTCATCCCGACGCCGGCGCTTGACCGTATCGCCAAGGCCGGGTTGCGCTATACGCAGTTCCACTCTACGGCTCTGTGCTCGCCGACCCGGGCGGCGCTGATCACCGGACGCAACCACCACTCAGTCGGCTTCGGCGTCATCGGCGAATTGTCTACCGGCTACCCGGGCTACGACTCCATCATCGGTCCAGAGAGTGCCACGATCGGCGAGATCCTCAAGGAGAACGGCTATGCCACGTCGTGGTTCGGCAAGAACCACAATACGCCAAGCTTTCAATACAGCAGCGCGGCTGGTCCTTTCGAGCAATGGCCTTCGGGGATGGGCTTCCAGTATTTCTACGGTTTCATGGGCGGCGAGACCGATCAATGGGAGCCGTATTTGTTCCGCGATCATACGCAGGTATATCCCTGGGTCGGAAAGCCCGGTTACAACCTCATCACCGACATGGCGGACGAAGCCATCCAGTACATGCGCGATCTGAATGCGGCAGCTCCCGACAAGCCGTTCTTGGTCTACTACGTGCCAGGCGGCAGCCACTCGCCGCACCAGCCGAAGCAGGAGTGGATCGACAAGTTTCACGGCAAGTTCGACATGGGCTGGGAAAAGATGCGGGATGAAATCTTCGCCAATCAAAAGCGCTTGGGCGTGATTCCGCCGAATACCACGCTGACACCGTGGCCGGACGGACAGGCGGCGTATGGGGGAGCCAAGTTGCCGAAGTGGGACTCGCTTACAGATCTGGAAAAGAAGATGTATGCCCGCGAAGCGGAGGTATTTGCCGGCTACACCGCCTATACCGACAATGAGATTGGCCGCGTCATACAGAGCGTCGAGGACATGGGCAAGCTCGACAACACGCTCATCATCTACATCGTTGGCGACAACGGCACCAGCGCGGAAGGTAGCGTGTACGGCACATTCAACCAGTTGACCGCCTACAACGGCATCATTAACGAGCCAGAGGTCAAACCCGTCCAGGTGATGAATGCATTGCACTATGAAAACTGGGGCTCAGACAAGACCTACCCGCACATGTCAGTGGCGTGGTCCTGGGCGTTCGATACGCCTTTCAAGTGGACGAAGCAGGTGGCATCGCATTTCGGCGGGACCCGGCAGGGCCTGGCTATTTCGTGGCCCGGCCATATCAAAGATGTGGGCGCGATTCGCACCCAGTTCCATCACATGATTGACATCGTCCCGACCATCCTTGAAGCCTCAGGCATCCCGGCGCCGGATACGGTCAACGGGATCAAGCAGAAACCGATCGAAGGCGTGAGCATGGCCTACACTTTTGATCAGGCAAACGCAAATGCGCCGTCGAAGCGCGACACTCAGTATTTCGAGATGGTCGGCAATCGTGCGATCTATCACAACGGTTGGATTGCTGCCACAACACCACCATCCCCATCCTGGGAGTTGGGAACGGGCACGATGCCGGCCCTCAGCGACTACCACTGGGAACTCTATAACATCGGCGAAGACTACTCGGAGTACAACGACCTGGCAGCCAGCAATCCCGCCAAGTTGAAGGAGTTGCAAGCATTGTTCCTGACCGAGGCGGCGAAATACCAGGTTCTACCGTTGGATAATTCGGGCTTCGTGCGCCTGCTGGCGCCGAAACCGAGCGCGATCGCCGGACGAACCGATTTCACCTACACCGGTGTGAACGTCGGCATCCCCGTCGGCAATGCTCCCAGCATTCTGGATCGTGATTACACCATCACCGCCAACATTACGGTCCCCGAAGGCGGCGCCGAGGGAGTGATTGCAACCCTGGGTGGGCGCTTCGGCGGCTACGCACTCCTTCTGAGTCACAGCTTCAATTGGTGGCTCAAGTCCGATCTGTTCAAGAAAATAGGACTTGGGTTGCTGATTCTGGGCCTGCTTCTTGTCTGGATGGGCAAACAAGGAAGGTGGATGAAACGTTTCGGCTATGCTTTCTTGCTAATCGCCGCCTTCGGACTAGCTGCTGTGTTTGCCACAGACCTCTTTGGCATTGGTCGAGGCAGACCCGTGTTCGTTTACAACTTTCTGGACTTGGAGCGCTTTCGGTGGATCGGGCTGTCTTCGCTTGACGCGGGCAAGCACACAATCGTGTTCGATTTCAAATACGATGGACCGGGTCCAGCGAAGGGTGGTACGGGAGTGCTCTCGGTGGACGGCAAAGAGGTCGCCCGCAAGACCATTGAGCACACGATTCCGTTGCTCATGTCGATAGACGAGACCTTCGACATCGGGCTCGATACCCGCACGCCCGTGGATTTCAGCTATGAGGTGCCATTCCGCTTCACCGGGACTATCGACAAGCTGAACTATAAGCTCGGTCCGGAACAGTTGTCGGCGGAGGACAAACGGAAAGCTGCGGAAATACTGGCCCGAGCCATGGACTAGGCGGTGAAGAATTGGATCTCCGAATCACAACGATTGACTTGGGGAACGCAGAAACTAAGGAGATGATGAGATGAGCCACAACCACTTCACTCTGGCCTTCGCCTTGAAGTCGCCCGCAGACGCAAAGGCGGTGGGGGAAGAACTTCCGCCACTGATGTCGGGGTTATTTCAAGCAGAGGATGCAATCGGCACAATTCACTACTCGCGCTTTACGGTTCTGAGTGAAAAGACTCTCCTGTTCCTTGGCGACTTCGATGGCGAGTTCACACAACTGATGGTTGATCTCGCCAAACATGCCGGGCCGGTCTTCGACGCAATCCTCCAGCATGTCGATAACCCGGCGCCCACTCCGGTTGCCAACAATGTAGATGCTTTCGTCGAATGGGCGGCGGATCACCTTGTCCATGCGGTGAACCTCTACACCGCTTACGAAGGCGTGACGGTCAAAGAGATCAAGGCTATGGCGGCCGCCGCTGACGTCTCTGGCGCCACTAAACAGCTCCCATTCCTGGTGATCCTGCCCATCAAGTCGAAACTGGCTTACATCGAGGTTCAACTGATCCTGCGTGCGCGGGGACACGGCACAACCAAAGACCTGGACAAAGTTGGGACACCGCACTTCGCACAGTTCGTCCCACTCGAGGACAACCAGATTGGTTTCTTTACGGTCTATGACGGTACGTTCAATGACTACATTGCAGATTTCACAAAGAACATCGGAGAGGTCTTCGATCTGCTATTCAAGTTCACTAAGGGCGCTCCGCCCTCACCCTGCAGAAAGCACCTTCAGGAGTTCATTGATTTTGCGGCGGGAGCCAACAGAGAGCCGATCGGGTTCTACAAGGCATATCCAGGCCTGAGTGTGCAGGACATCAAAGCCTTGGTCGCTGACAGCAAGTCACAGGCAGGTTCGGCCGCGTAGTTACGAACTGGGGTCAAGAAACGATCAAGCAGGAGACAGGCAGTGAGTCAGGACGTCAAAGAAGACGCGCCACAGACAAAAGAAAGCAGAGGCCTGCTCCGTCATCTGTTCGGGCGCGGCGGGCATGAATCCTCGGCCTCTGACGGCCGTTCGGGGCCAAGCACGCTTGACCTGGCTGATATTCAGGGTTTCATCCTGCGCGGTTACCGGATGCCGATGGTGCGGCATTTCCTGCTGACTGTGGGCCACCCCGCCGACGCACGGAAGATGCTCGGAAGGTTTATCAGCGGCGACGAGTCAGACGCACCGCAGATCACCACCGCCGAAGACTGGCACGTAGGCTTCGAACCCGGACCGGGAGATAATCCGGCAGATATCCCACGACACAAGCCTGACTACTGTCTGAACGTGGGCATTACCTGGCCCGGAATGCTCGCGTTGGAGATCAAAGATCGGGTCCCGGCACTATCGTTCAAATCGTTTGGAGCGTTCACAACCGGAGCTGCCGAACGAGCGAAGTTAGTGGGCGACACCGGCCCAAGCGCGCCGGAGAACTGGGTCGGCTCCTTTGGCAAAGGAAGCGATCACGTGTTGGTGACGCTGCACGCCATCAGTCCAGAGGCGATGGCCAGTTACAGCGGCCGGCTGTCTGCACTCTTCGCTGAAGACGATGCCTTTCGCGAGATATGGCGGACTGACGGGATGGCGTGGATCGAGATGAAGGACGGCAAGCCGACCTTCACGTCCAAAGTTCCCTTCGGCTACACCGACGGCATCAGCATGACCACTATTCGAGGTGGCCCCGAACGATATCACCCCGATCACCAGCAGCCCTGTGAACCATGGCTATTTGTTTTGCGGGAGGACGCTGAAAATTACAATCTGCCGGAGCCTCGAGAACTCAGCTTGAATGGTAGCTTTGCCGTCTTCAAGATGATTAAAACGGACGTGGTCGGATTCGAGAATTTCCTGCAATCGAACAAGGACAAGATCGATCCCGAATTGCTTGCAGCCAAGCTTTGCGGACGCTGGCGCAACGGCGTGCCGCTCGCATTGTCGCCAGAGACCGACAGTCCTCCAGGCGGGATGTCGCTCGAGCAAATGAACAATTACGAGTATGTGAATGCGGATGGCTCAGGTGATCCCAAAGGACTGCGCTGTCCAGTCGGCGCGCACATGCGCCGCATCAATCCTCGAGGCCAGCCAGTCACGGGACAGGGCCATCCCGGAGGCAGCAACAATACGCACCGGCTGATTCGTCGAGGGATGCCCTACGGACCGAACTATGATCCGACCAAGCCCTACGATGGCATCGAACGCGGGCTGCTCGGCTACTTCATCAACTCCAGCATCGAGAACCAATATGAGTTCGTGCTGAAGCAATGGGTAAACGACGCTGAATTCGCCGGCTCGGTCAGGCTGCACCCTAAATCGAAAGACCCGATGGTTGGCACGCAGGACCCGGCGGAAAGCATTTTCGTGATTCCGCAGGCGAATGGAGCGCCGCCCGTAAAAATTACAGGCTTCTCCAGCTTCGTTACGACCAAAGCCGCCGCCTACTGTTTTCTGCCCAGCATCACGGCAATCAAATTTATCTCCAAACTGGCATGAGGTTTCTATGCTCTTCCTGACCAGATGGTTCGGAGTAACCGCAAGCGACGTCGATCGGGATCTTGCACGCGAACACTCTGACATCGAGCAGATCACGGAGAAGAGTCTCTTGCTGCAGGCGAATGCTGCCGCCAAGCAACACCGGCCTCTCGGCCGCGGAACTCATGCAAAGGGTGTCTGTGCCAGAGCCCAGTTTGAAGTATCCGGTGTTACCGCTGGACGTGAGTCTGGGCTAGCGGCGCGGCTAGCCCAGGGGATGTTCGCAAAGCCTGGTGTATATCCCGCGATCGTACGATTTGGAAATGCTGATCCCAGCAAGAATTCTGACTTCAAGGCCGACGTTCGATCCTTATCGTTCTCCGTCGATCTGACTCGAAATGGAACCACGATGCCTGGCACGAACGTTGACCGGCAGGACTTCTCGATGCAAAACGCGACGACTCTGCCCATCAACGACTCGCCTGCATTTCTGGCGATCATGAAGTTGCTCACAGCATCAAACCCAGCCGTCGGCTTGTGGTCCCTGCCGCCCAAGGACAAGTTGAGGGTGTTGAGAACGCTTGCATTGGTACAAGTGCAGGCACACCAGAAAATCAAACCGTACCAGCAACTGCGTTATTGGAGCACGGTACCGTTTCGTCACGGACGTGTTGATGTGGTGAAATTTTCGGCGACGCCGTCTCCGGACAATCCGGCAGGTCGTCTGCAAAGGAGTAACCCGAACGGCCTGCAGGATGAACTGATCCGGCATCTCAACGAAGATAGTAAGATGAGCAGTTTCGATTTCGGCGTCCAGTTCCTCGACCCTGACCGAATGACGTATTGGGGCAAGCGCCACGACTCCAACTTTTGGGT
>Ga0210384_10000852_pt1 | contig 44225 bp, 46 predicted proteins | sample IncBWH2MmetaG_FD_160574 | JGI IMG/M metagenome (GOLD analysis project Ga0210384, IMG submission 160574) | Forest soil microbial communities from Barre Woods Harvard Forest LTER site, Petersham, Massachusetts, United States - Inc-BW-H-2-M | ecosystem: Environmental > Terrestrial > Soil >... | reverse complement strand
TCAGGCCACCTCGGTACGTGTGCCACCCCAGAAGCACGCTGACGATCCCGCCACACAGGGCCGCGCCGGACCGACAGGCTACCCGCCTCGGCCGCCGATCAAGTAGACAGCCCGCCGCGACCGACAAGCACGCCCCGAGGCCAAGGGAAAACTTCATCAGGACATACAGCCCGGCGACCATTCCGGCCAGCCCAAAGACGACCACGCCGGACCGGCCCTGGCTTCGGATCCCGATCAGAAGCAGGAGGACGAGGAACCCGAAGCACTGATACTCAATCGACTGGATGTCGAGGGCATAGAGGACGAGGGCCAACAGAGCGACCCGAACCTTCGCGGGCAGGTCGACCTCCCGCCATACGTACACGGCGGCGGCCGCCGCCGCGGCCGAGACCAGCAGAAGCGAGAAGACGAGCTTGTAGACGACCAGCCTTCCGATATCCATCGTCGACAGGAGATAGCCATACGGGCCGAACGTCGAAACGAAGTCGCGTCCCCACCGCAGCGGCCGAGTCGCGGCGTAGTTGAATGCGTAGATGAACGAGGGGTCGAGGCCGGGGACCGTCGGCCAGATGACAAAGTCCCGACTGAGGGAAACCGCAGCGACGACTGCTCCGAGTATCGCCCACACCAACGAGGACCGGAGAGGAACCCGAGTCGCCTCCACGTCCGGACCCGACTACGTTTTTACTGCGACCAGCCAGGACTGGCGGCCGAGAATCCGGTGAGCGATCGGAACCTTCAGGTACAGCCACACCAGGAACGGATGCTGAGGGAGAGCACTCTTGGAGGTAAATGGAAGGAACCGCGCGCGGACTTCCGTCGGCCTCAAGCCGACGAGTTCGAGGGCCTCGACCAGGGACCGTTCCGTGAGCGGAAGATGATGATCGAAGAAGTCCCAATACGCCCCGGACGTATAGCGGATGTTCGGCTGAAGGATCAACAGTTTCCCGCCCTCATGCAAGACGCGGCGTATCTCCGCGAGGGTCCGCAACAGATCCTCCTTCGAGAGAAGATGCTCGAAGAAGTTGCTCGCAAAGACGACGTCGATCGCTCCATTCGGGAAGACGTGGAGGTCTGTACTCACCCCCTGAACCACCTCGACCCCGGGGCCAGCGTGGGACCGCACGTGCTCGTCTAGGTCAAACGCGATGCGCCGCCGGCATACAATGTGGTTGATGAACTCACAGTAGCCAGCGCCCATATCGAGCACCGTGCTTTCCGGCTCCACGTACCGCTGGAAGAAGTGTCGACAGAGGACGCGCCAGATGCGGTCTTTTCGCTCCTTCTCGTCCTGCGAGAAGCGAGCCGAATACAACTTGGAGAGGTTGGGATCCGGCATGGAGTCAGCGTAGCGTTCTTCGGGCAGGCCGCGCCTGCTTTTTGTCTCTGCTCGGCAGGATCTCCTTCGACATCCGCCGAGCCTTGACGAAGATCGCCCGGAGCATTGGCCGGGTGAGCTTTCCGGTGAACGTGTTCTGTTGGCTGGGATGGAAGCTCCCGAGCAGCGCGATGTTATCGGCGGGCATGCGAGCTGAGACCCCGTGCCCGAACCGCGGCAGCGGGCGCGGTACCGCCTGGCCGGCCTCGCGACGGGTTCGCAGGTAGGCGTCCCACCCGATCTTGCCGAGGGCTACCACGACGCGCACGTGTCGGAGGAGCCGGAGCTCCTCCAGCAGGAACGGCTGACAGCGCCGTAGCTCGATTGGAGTCGGCTTGTTGGCCGGCGGCGCGCAGCGCGCGGTGGCGGTGATGTACGCTCCGGCGAGACGGAGGCCGTCGTCCGGATCGATCGAGGTGGGCTGGTTCGCGAAGCCGGCTTCGTGCAGGGCGCGGAAGAGCCAGTCGCCGCTGCGGTCGCCGGTGAACATGCGCCCGGTGCGGTTGCCCCCATGGGCCGCCGGGGCCAGGCCGACCAGCAGCACGCGCGCCTCCGGGTCACCGAATCCGGGCAGCGGCCGCGCCCAGTAGCGCTGGCCCCGGTACCGGCGCGGCGGCTCGGACGCGACCGCCTCGCGGTGCTTCACGAGGCGCGGGCAGCGGCGGCAGTCGATGATTCGCTGGGCGAGGGCGGCGAGCGCGGCGGCCCGTGGCGTCGTATTGTCCTTCCGGCGAACTTGCCCGACAATCACGCGAGGATGATAACGACCGGAGCCGACGCATGACAAGCCGCGTGCCCGCCCTGATCGTGCACGGCGGGGCGGGCGCGGACCCGGGCGGCCGCGACGAGCTGCGGAGTGGCATGCGCGAGGCGGTGGCAGCCGGCTGGCGCGCCCTCGCCGGGGGCGGCAGTGCCCTCGACGCGGTCGAGGCGTCGGTGCGCAGCCTCGAAGATCACCCCCGCTTCAACGCCGGCCGCGGCTCCGTACTGACCTCCGAGGGCACCGTGGAGAACGACGCCTCGATCATGGAGGGCGACATGCTCCGGAACGGGGCGGTCGCGGCGGTCTCCGGGGTGCGCAACCCCATCACGCTCGCCCGGCGCATCATGGAAGACGGTCGCCATTCGCTCTTCGCCGGCCCGGGCGCGCTGGACCGGGCGCGGGCGCTCGGCGTGGAGCTGTGCGATCCCGCCGAGCTGATCACCGAGCACCAGCGGCGGCGCCTGGCCGCCCTCCAGGCGGGCACGGTCGGCGCGGTCGCGCTGGACCGGTTCGGGACCATCGCGGCCGCCACCTCCACCGGTGGCACCTCCGGCAAGCTGCCGGGACGAGTCGGCGACTCGGCCCTCGTCGGCTGCGGCACCTATGCCGAGAGCACGCTCGGCGGGGTCTCCTGCACCGGCGACGGGGAGGCGATCATCCGGGTGACGCTGGCGCGCCGGTCCCTGGAGATCCTGAAGACGGTTGGAGACCCCAGCCACGCGGCCGAGGTGGCGCTGAGCGTGCTGGTGGAAGAAGGCCGGGGTCAGGGCGGGCTCATCCTCGTCGACTGGCGTGGCCGGATGGGCTGGGCCCGCTCCACCGTCCTCATGCCGGTGGGCCTCATGTCGCCGGGTCGCGGCGAGCCGGAGCTACCGTTCTGATCGCGCGGGCATGATCGACGTCGCGGACGTCCGCGCCGCGCAGGCGCGGCTCGCCGGCACGCTCTCGGAGACCCCCTGCCCGTACTCCGAGACCCTCTCCGCGCTCACCGGCGCTCGGGTCTTCGTCAAGCTCGAAAACCTCCAGATGAGCGGCTCGTTCAAGGAGCGCGGCGCCGCCAACCTGCTGCTGCAGCTCGGCCCCGAGGAGCGCGGGCGCGGAGTGGTCGCGGCCAGCGCGGGCAATCACGGGCTGGCGGTGGCCTTCCACGCCCAGCGGCTTGGCCTCGCGGCCACCATCGTGATGCCCGAGTGGGCGCCGCTCGCCAAGGTCACCGCGGCGCGCCGCCACGGGGCCACCGTCGTGCTGCACGGAGAGAATTTCGACGAAGCCTACACGCGTGCGCGGGAGATCGAGGGCGCGAGCCGGCTCGTCTTCGTCCACCCCTTCGACGACCCGCGGGTGATCGCGGGCCAGGGCACGATCGGCCTCGAGCTCCTGGCTCAGGTGCCGGACCTCGACGCGGTCCTGGTTCCGGTGGGCGGCGGCGGCTTGATCGGCGGCATCGGGGTCGCGATCAAGAGCACCCGACCGGAGGTCGCGGTGATCGGGGTGCAGTCGCAGGAGATAGCCGCGATGCGGAGCGCCCTCACCGCGGGCGCGCGCGTCTCGGTGCCGGCCGCCACCACCATCGCCGACGGCATCGCGGTGCGCCGCGTCGGCGAAGAGCCCTTCGAGCTGGCGCGCCGCTACGTGGACCAGGTGGTCACGGTGACCGAGGAAGAGATCGCCAACGCGATCCTGCTGTTGCTCGAGATCGAAAAGACGGTGGTGGAGGGCGCGGGCGCGGTGCCCCTGGCCGCGCTCGCCAACCGGCGCGTGGCTCTCGCGGACCGGACGGTGGCGCTCGTGCTCTCCGGCGGCAACATCGACGTCAACCTGATCGCCCGGGTGATCGAGCGCGGGCTCGTCAAGGACGGCCGCCTGGTGCGGCTGCGGGTGCGGTTGCGCGACCGCCCGGGGACCCTGGCCCGCCTCGCCACGCTGGTGGCGGCGGCGCGGGCCAACGTGCTCCGCATCGAGCACGACCGGGCCTTCTCACGGGCCCCCGTGGGCGACACCGAGGTCGAGCTGACCCTCGAGACCTCGGGTACCGCGCAGATCGAGGCCCTGAAGCGGCAGCTCACCGAGGCCGGCTACATCGTGGAGGAGGTCGCTCCGAGCTGACCCGCCGGGGGGCCCTCAGGGGCGCGACTGGCTGAAGCGCGCGGCCACCACGCTGCCCTCCCCGTCGAGCCACTCGCGCACCGTCCGGTAACCGTACCGGAGGGCCGCCCGGCTCGCCTCGAAGCCCATCGAGGGGCCCACCAGCGGCGAGGGCTTGGGCTCGGGCTGGATCACCAGGACTTCCACCTCCGGGTGGACGAGCTTGATCTCGCGCAGGCCCAGATTGAACAGGTTGAGGCTCGCGATGTGCCCGGCCTGCTCCATGATCGCGTAGAGCCCGCCCCGCCGGATCTCGGCGGCCTCCGGCTCGGTCAGGCACTGCGGCACCGCCGGGTTGAACGCCACCAGCACGCGGGCGCCCGCGTCCACCGCCAGATCGGCGTGGCCGGTGTAGCCCACGTCGCCATCCACGTAATCGCGCCCGCCGATCCGGTACGGCTCGAAGAACCCCGGGATCGCGGACGAGGCCGCGATGGCCTGGGAGATCGGCACGTCCATCAGGTCGCCCTGCCCGAAGACGACTCGCTCGGCGCGATCCAGGGAGACCGCCGGGATCAGCAGCGGCTTCGGAGTCGTCACGAAGCTGTTCGACAGGCTCTTGGTCTGGAACGCTTCGCGGATGTACGCCTCGAGCGGCGCGAGCGAGAAGAAGCCGGGGGGCATGTCACCGCCGCTCCGCGCGAGCAGATCCGGCCACTCCAGCCGGAAGTCGCTGACCGCGCGCTTGCCGATGGCCCACGCGAACTGGGCCAGGTTGCGGGTGGCCCCGGAGAACGATCCCTTGTGATAGACCGCGCCGCGGTGGAAGTTGAGCGGGTCGTCCCGCTCCTCGTCGAGGATCGTGTACAACTCGAGCGGCGGGACTCCGTTGGCCATCAGCGCGCCCACCACCGAGCCCGCGCTCGAGCCCACGTAGAGATCGAAGTCGTTGGCCCGGAACCCGGGCACGCCCTGCTCGAGCGCGGCGAGAGCTCCGACCTCGTACATGCCGCCGATGACGCCGCCGCCGGCCAGCACCATGGCTCGCCGTGTCGGCCCCGGCTTGCTCCAGCCCAGGCGCTCGAGCCAGCCGCGCAGACCGCCCGAAGGGTTCACCTGGGCGCGATCACGACCCCGTGAACTTCGGGGGGCGCTTCTCGAGGAACGCGCGCACGCCCTCGGCGTGATCCTCGGAGGTGATGGCCTGGGCCTGCGCATAGGCCTCGAAGCCGAGGGCGGTCGTGAGGTCCACCGTGCCGGAGCGATTGAGCAGCGCCTTGGCGAGGCCAATAGCGCCCGGCGGGCCCGCTGCGATACGGGCGGCCAGCCCGCGGGTGGTGGCCTCGAGATCGGCGGCCGGAACCACCCGGTTCACGAGCCCGATGCGGAGAGCCTCCGCCGCGTCGATGATGTCGGCCGAGAACACCAGCTCCTTGGCCTTGGCGAGCCCCACCAGGCGGGGCAGAAACCAGGTGCCGCCCCCGTCCGGCACGAGGCCGATCTTGGCGAAGACCTCGCCGAAGCGGGCGCGATCGGAAGCGATCACGAGGTCGCACCCGAGCGCGATGTTGCAGCCGGCGCCGACCGCGAAACCGTCCACCATGGCGATCGTCGGCTTGGGGAACTCGAAGAGGCGGATCACGAAACGGTTCAGCGACTCGACGCGCGCCCGGCCCTCGGCCGCGGTGTGCCGCTTGGCCGCCATGGTCTTCACGTCGCCACCCGCCGAGAAGTGCCCACCCGCTCCGGTGAGGATCACCACGCGGGTCGCCGCCTCGGCTTCCAGCTCGTCGAGCACGGTGAGCAGCTCACGCCGCATCACCAGATCGAGGGCGTTTCGCGCCTCGGGTCGGTTGAGCGTGATGGTGGCCGTGCCGTCCGCCCGGCCCACCAGGATCGTGCCGTAGCCCATCAGCGACCTCCCGCCACCGTGTGGTCGACGAAGAACCCGATATGGGTCAGTATATTCCAGCGTGGCACGAGCCGAGAGCCGCATATTCTCGCGTGCTATCATTTCGCCACATGACGCTCGCCGCCGTCCTCGGACTGCCTCCACACGTCCTCCGTGCCGTGATCGGGATGGTGCACCTGCCCGCGCTCCCCGGCAGCCCCCGGTGGAGCGGGGACATCGCCGCGGTGGTACGGGCCGCGCTCGACGACGCGCGCGCCCTCGCCGAAGGGGGCGTCGACGCGCTGATGGTGGAGAACCACGGTGACGTCCCCTTCACCGCGGGCCGGGTGGACGCGGCGACGGTCGCGGGCATGGCGGTCGCCGTCGCCGAGATCCGGCGGCAGGTCGCGCTCCCGGTGGGCGTGAACGTCCTGAAGAACGACGTGCGGTCCGCGCTGGCGGTGGCGGCCGCCGCGGGGGCGCGCTTCGTGCGGGTGAACGTGCACGTGGGTGCGGTCGCGGCCGACCAGGGCATCATCCAGTCCGAGGCCCACGAGAGCCTGCGCTATCGCCGGCTGCTCGGCGTGGACGTCACGATCCTGGCCGACGTCCAGGCCAAGCACGGCATGCCGCTGGCGCCGGTGCCGATCGAGCAGGAGGCGCGCGACTGCTTCCACCGGGGTCTCGCCGACGCGCTGGTCGTCTCGGGCACCGCCACCGGCGAGCCCACGCCCATGTCCGATCTCAAGCGGGTGCGGGACGCGGTGCCGGAGGCGCCGCTCCTGGTCGGCAGCGGCGTGACCCCGGAGACCGTCGCGGATCTCCTCGCGGTGGCCGATGCGGTCATCGTCGGCACGTCGATCAAGCGGGACGGGCGGCTGCTGAATCCGGTCGACGTCGGGCGCGTCCGTCGTCTCGTCACCGCCGCCCGGGGCGCCCGCGCTTGACGCTTGCTTCTTCCCCTTCCCCCCTCCGAGAGAGAGGGCCGGGATGAGGGCGGGCTCGCTTCGGCACGCGGTAGAACTCGTGGCGCTGATCGCGCTGGCCGGCTGCGCGCTGATCACTCCCCGCCCCGAGCCCGACCCCGCGCGCCTCCGCGTCGCCGACCTGCTCCTGGTCGGGTTCAACGGCACCGAGGTCGCGGGCAACGAGGAGGTGCGCCGGCTCGTCTGCGACGTCAAGGTCGGCGGCCTGCTCCTGTTCGAGCGCGACACCGCGAGCGGGCGGCCGCGGAACATGACGAGCCCCGCCCAGGTCACGGCCCTGACGCGCGATCTGCAGGCCCTGGCCGCGCGCTGCGCCGGCCGCCCGCTCTTCATCGCAGCCGACGCCGAGGGGGGTCGGGTCATGCGCCTCTCCCCGCGCCTCGGCTATCCGCCGACCCCGTCGGCCCAGGAGCTGGGCGAGCGCCACGATCCGGCCTTCACCCAGGCGGAGGCGCGGCGCATGGGCATGATGCTGCGGGAGGCCGGGATCAACTGGAACCTGGCCCCGGTGGTGGACGTGGCGGTGAATCCCGAGAACCCGGCGGTGGTGAAGCTCGGCCGCACCTACTCGGCGGATCCCCGGCAGGTCGCGGCGCAGGCGCGCGCGTTCGTGCTTGGCATGCACGAAGCGGGCGTGCTCACCGCGCTCAAGCACTTCCCCGGCCACGGCTCGAGCCAGAGCGACTCGCACCAGGGTTTCACCGACGTGACGGAGACCGCCCGGTTGCGCATTGAGCTCGAGCCCTATCACGAGCTGATCGCGGCGGGCCTCGCCGACAGCGTGATGACCGCGCACGTGTTCAACCGCGGCCTCGACCCGTGGGATCCCGCCACCCTCTCCCGCTTCACGGTGAGGCGCCTGCTGCGCGGCTGGCTGCACTACTCGGGGGTCGCGGTCTCCGACGACCTGCTGATGGGCGCGATCGCCCAGCACTACGGCCTGGAGGAGGCCGCGGTGCTCGCGCTCGACGCCGGCGTGGACGTGCTGCTGATCTCTCAGAACACCGGTCGCATCGACGACCGCGCCGCCGAGCGCGTGGTCGCCGCCATCACCCGCGCCATCGCCGCCGGCAAGCTCTCCGAATCCACCGTCACCGGCGCCGTCGCCCGCGTCGACGCTCTCCGCTCCCGCCTTCGCTAGCCCTATTTCAGCGACTGGAGGAAGCGCTCGACGTCGGCACGGGTGGGGAGGGCATCCTGGGCGCCGCGGCGGGTGCAGGTCAGGGCGGCGGCGGCGCTGGCCAGCGGGATGACCTGCTCCAGGCTGCCCCCGGCGGCGAGGCCCACCGCCAGCGCGCCGTTGAAGGCGTCGCCCGCGCCGGTCGTGTCCACCGGGGTGATCGGGAACGCCTCGAAGTGCACGACCGAGTCGCCGTCGCAGACCAGCGCGCCCTGCTCGCCCAGCGTGATGATCACGGTGCCGGCCCCACGCTCGCAGAGGCGCGCGGCGGCCTGGCGCCCGGAGTCGAGATCCTGCACCTCGATGCCGGTGAGCGCGGCGACCTCGCCCGCGTTGGGGGTGAGATAGCTCACGAGCGCGAGCAGCTCGTCGGACAGCTCCTGCACCGGCGCCGGGTTCAGCACGGTGATCACGCCGTGCCGGCGGGCCGTCTCGAGCGCCCAGCGCACCACCGGCACCGGCACCTCGAGCTGGCAAAGCACCACCTCGGCCCAGGCGATGGCGTCCTCGGACGCGCGCGCCATCTCCACCGTGAGCCGGTGATTCGCCCCGGGCGCCACCCCGATCTGATTCTGGCCCTCCCGGTCCACGAAGATTAGAGCGGTCCCGGTCGCGGAGTCAGGCGTCGTCACGAGGCCGTCCACCCCGATCCCCTCTGCGGCGAGCCCGCGGCGGATCTCCGCCCCCGAGGTGTCGTCGCCGAGACACCCGACCATCCGCACCTCCGCGCCCAGCCGGCGCGCGGCGACCGCCTGGTTGGCGCCCTTGCCGCCGTGGTTCACGAGTAGCGTGCCCGCGGAGACGGTCTCGCCCACCCGTGGCAGCCGCGGCAGGGCCACCGTGAAGTCGAGGTTCGCGGAGCCGATCACGCAGACGCGGGGCACAGGCCCTCCAGCACCATGCCGAGCACCCGCTCGGCGTCGACCTCCATCGCGACGCGGCAGTTCGGGGCCCGCTTGCGGTGCGACGGCATCTCCCGCCGATCGGCCAGCGAGAGGCCGCGGGTGAGCCGGCCCTCGCGCTCCACCTCGACGAAGAAGGGCTCGAAGCTCACCAGCGACGGATCGAGCGCCACCGCCATCGCGAGCGGGTCGTGCAGCACGATGCCGCCCCCCTCTCGCTCTCCCCCGAAGGCGAACCCGTGCAGGGTGAAGTCGAGGATGAAGCGGGCGACCAGACCGGGACAGCGCATGAGCCGCTCGGTGAGCACCGCCTGCGCGAGCACGACCTTGCGCGTGACGTCGAGCGAGACCAGCTCGATCGGGAGCCCGGCCTCGAAGACCGCCGCCGCGGCGTCCGGATCCACGTAGAAGTTGAACTCGGCGGCCGGCGTCACGTTGCCGGGCACCGCGACGGCGCCGCCCATCACCACGATGCGGCCGGCCCGGGCGAGCCGGCGCGCATCGAGCGCGGCCGCCGTCGCGAGGTTGGTCAGGGGTCCGAGCGCCACCACCGTCAGCTCGGATCCCCACCGATCGGCTGCATCGAGAATCACCTCGGCGGCCGGGCTCATCTCCAGCTCGTCGACGAGCTGAGGATAGCGGGGCCGCCCGTCGGGCTCCACGAAGCGGTCGAGGTTGCCGAGGCCGTCCTGGCCGTGCACGTGGCCGGCGGTGACCAGCGCGCGCTTGAGCGGAGCCGGCGCGCCGCGCGCCACCCGGGGCCGGGGGTCGCGGGCGGCCACCGCGAGAATGCGCTGGGCGTTGCTGGTCGCCAGGTCCACCGAAACGTTGCCCGCGACGGTGGTGAGTGCCTCGACGGTGACGTCTCGCGCGGAGAGCGCGAGCAATATCGCCAGCGCGTCGTCGATGCCCGGGTCGGTGTCGATCACGAGGTGCCCGCTCATTTGGCAAGTTCCCGTGGGAGCCCGTATCATACTCGACCGTGGAGTGCTGAGTTCGCGCAAAGGAGGCTCGGATGCACACGCGGGGCGTCGTGATCGATCGACGGATGTTCCTCGGCGCCATGGCCGCCGGCCTTCTCTTCTCGCCGTTCGCCAGCGAGGCACAGCCGGGGGCCAAGATGTGGCAAGTCGGCTTCCTGACCGGCGGCGGGCGCCCGCCGGACGGTGCCCCGCCGTTGGCCTTTCGACAGGCCCTCCAGGAGCTCGGCTACGTCGAGGGGCAGAATGTCGCCTACGTGAGCCGGTGGGCCAACGCCAAGCAGGACCGTCTCCCGGGGCTGGCCGCCGAGCTGGTCGGGCTCAACGTTCACGCGATCGTGACGGTGGGAGGGCCGGCGACGGATGCCGCCAAGCGCGCGACCTCCTCGATCCCCATCGTGATGGCGCTGGTCGGCGACGCGGTCGGCCTCGGTTTGATCGAGAGCCTCGCTCAGCCCGGCGGCAACGTCACCGGGATCACCGACGAATCCGTCGCGCTCAGCGCGAAGCGGCTGGAGTTTCTCAAGGAGGCGGTGCCGAAGGCGATGCGCATGGCCGTGCTCTGGAACGCGGACGATCGAGGGATGACGCTACGCTACCGCGAGGTGGAGAAGGCGGCGCAGACACTCCACGTGACGGTGCAGCCGCTCGGCGTTCGCGAGCCCGACGATTTCGACACTGCCTTCTCGGCGATGACCCTGAACCGTCCGGATGCGCTCCTCCTGGTCACGGACGCGCTGACGCTGCTCAACCGCACGCGCGTCATCGAGTTTGCCGAGAAGCACCGAATTCCCGCCATGTACGAGTCCGATCCCCTCGTCCGCGATGGGGGGTTGATGTCGTACGGGGCGAACCCCGACGACAACTTTCGCCGGGCCGCGACCTACGTCGATCGGATCTTCAAGGGGGCCCCGCCGAATCGCCTGCCCGTCGAGCGGCCGACCCTATACTATCTTGCCATCAACCTCAAGACGGCGAAGACGCTCGGCCTCACGATCTCGCCGTCGCTGGTGCAAAGGGCGGATCGGGTGATCGAGTAGGAGCCGACACTACGGAGGGAGACGATGCGGAGATTCACGACGGGGGTCTTGATCTTGATGGCCATGGCGGTCCTCGCGGGCTGTCTCATCGGAGGGCCAGCCGATCCCTATTTCTACTCGGCCACCCCATGCGATGGGTGCTGGCACGGGACGTGGGGGGGCCGGGAGGGCTGGCATCGCGGCGGCGGGCGTCCGTGGGAGCAGCCACATCACGAAGGCGACCACCTGGGCGAGGGTCATGTCGGAGAGGGGCCGATGCATGAGGGGCATCACTAGCACACCGCGACGGGTCGGCGGCGCCGGCGCGCCGACTCAGTCTCCGCATGCCGGCGCCCGGCGGATCACGTGGACGCGGCCGGCGGAATCGGCTACTCTGGGGGCACCAGCGGCCATCCTGCCCCGGCGGGTCGTGGGCGTAAACGGAGGAAAGGGATGCACATCCGGATCACGTATTGCGGCGAGTGAAACTACCTGCCCCAGGCCTCCAGTTTGCAGGCCGCCATCAAGAGTAAGTACGGCATCACGTCCGAGCTGCGCGAAGGCGTCGGCGGTATCTTCACCGTCGAGGCGGACGACAAGATGATCTACGACAACCAGGTCACCTACCGCTTCCCCGAGGATCGCGAGATCTTCGACGAGATCGACAAGCTCAAGGGCTGACCGGCGGCCGCTCGAGGTCGCCCCGAAACGCCGGGTCGGCGACGTGGATTAGCTCCCGCGCCCGCCCGGCGTCGCTTTTTCCACGCAGCGCGGCCACCCCGTGCTCGGTGACCACGTAGTCGGCCAGGAAGCGCGGCGTGGTCACCCGCGCCCCCGGGCCGAGCCGAGCCACGATCCGCGACCGGCTCCCCCGCGCCGCGGTCGCGGGCAGCGCGATGATGGATCGGCCGCCCGCCGCGCGCGCGGCGCCCAGGACGAAGTCGAACTGCCCGCCGATCCCGGTCACCTGCTGACCGTCCACGCTCTCTGCGTTGACCTGTCCGAAGAGATCCACCTCCAGCGCCGAGTTGACCGAGACGAAGTGGCCGAGCGTGCCGACGACCTCCGGATCGTGGACCAGGTCGGAGGGTTCCATGTTGACGAGCGGGTTCTCGTGGCACCAGCGGAAGAGCTCCGCGGTGCCCATGATCTCGCCAACGTCCATGCGGCCGGGATGCAGGCGCTTGCGCGCGTTGGTGATGACCCCGCGCCGCACGAGCGGCAGCATGTGGTCGACCAGCAACGAGTGCACGCCCAGGTCCTTCTTGTCACCCAGCGCCTCCATCACCGCCTGCGGGATCGAGCCCACCCCGACCTGCACGGTGGCTCCGTCCGGGATCAGGTCGGCCACGTGGCCCGCGATGCGCCGCTCGACCTCGCCGACCGGCGTGGGCGGATACTCGAGCAGCGGATGCTCGGCCTCGGTCCACACGTCCACCTGGGAGCGATGGAGGAACGCGTTGCCGAGCGTACGGGGCATGCGCGGGTTCACCTGGGCGATGACCAGCGGCGCCCGCCGCGCCGCGGGCAGCGCGTAGCTCACCGAGACGCCCAGCGAGAGATAGCCCCCGCGTGCGGGCGGCGCGGCGTGCACCAGCACCGCGTCCGGCGCCCACGGGCCGCCGGCCGCGAACTGGGTGACGGTGTCGAAGTAGCGCGTGGGCACGAAGTCCACGTCGCCCCGGCCCGCCGCCACCGCGAGGCGCGGCGACATGTGCCAGGTCGCGAAGCGGATCTTGCCGGCGTAGCCCGAAGCCGCGAAGGGGTAGTCGTCTACGCGCAGCCCGCCCATCAGCGTGATCGGCGCGAGCCGGTCGGCCTGGCGCATGATCTCCGCGAGCAGCGCGGACGGATCGCCGCAGCCCGGCGGCAGCAGCACCTTCATGCCCGGGCGGAGACGGCCCACCGCGTCGGCGAGACTGGTCTGCTCGAACGAATGGGCCATAGAGCGCGGGTAGTATAATCGCGCGCGGACAGGCCCTCAACGCGCCCCGCACGAGGCGACCACGAGCACCTCCCAACCGAAAGGGGACACTCCATGGCGGTCCATTCCCAGTGGGTGACGACCGGGCTCGAGTTCGAGGGACATCGCATCGTGGGCTACCGCGGCGTGGTGCGCGGGATCACGGTGCGCTCCCGCAACCTGATCGTGAACTTCGGCGCGGCCATCCAGACGCTCTTCGGCGGCAACATCACGCTGTACACGGAGCTGTGCGAGCGGGCGCGGGAGGAAGCCTTCGAGCTGATGCTCCAGCACGCCACCGAGACGGGCGCCAACGCGGTGGTCTCCATGCGCTACGACGCCAACGACGTGGCGTCCGGGGTCACCGAGGTGCTCGCCTACGGCACCGCGGTGATCATCGAGCCGGTGAAGGCCTAGCCCCTTGCCGACCGCGGCACCGGGACGGTACTCTCGGGCCGCGGGTAGCGACCCCTCGACGCGCAGCGCTCCCGGAGGAGGAGACGACATGACGACGGATCGGCGGAGCTTTCTGAAGAGCGCCCTCGCCGGCGCGGTGGCAGCGGTGATGGCCGGACGCACGTCTCGAGCGTACGCTCAGGGCATGAAGATCAAGCCCAGCGGAACCGACGTGCTGCTGGTCGTGGACGTGCAGAACGACTTCATTCCCGGGGGCGCCCTGCCGGTCAAGGAAGGCGATCTGATCGTGCCGCTCGTGAACCGCCTCGGCGCATCGTTCGAGCACGTGATCCTGACCCAGGACTGGCACACGCCGGGTCACATCTCCTTCGCCTCCGTCCACGCTGGCAAGAAGCCCTTCGAGACCACCCAGCTCGCCTACGGGACGCAGGTGCTCTGGCCGGATCACTGCGTGCAGGGCACGGCCGGCGCCGACTTCCACAAGGACCTGAAGATTCCCCACGCCGAGCTGATCATCCGGAAGGGCTATCGCAAGCAGATGGACTCCTACTCCGCCTTCTTCGAGGCCGACGGCAAGGCCAGCACCGGGCTCACCGGCTACGTGAAGGATCGCGGCTTCACCCAGGTGTACCTGGTGGGGCTCGCCACCGACTTCTGCGTCTGCTGGTCGGCCCTCGATGCACGCAAGGTAGGCCTCGGGGCCTCGGTCATCGAGGACGCCTGCCGCGGCATCGACACCCAGGGCTCGCTCGCCGCGGCCTGGGACCAGATGAACAAGGCCGGGGTGAAGCGCATCAAGTCCTCGGACATTGCGGTCTGAGGGCCGGTGTACGGGACGGTGTAGGCGCGGCCGAGGGGCGGTGTAGGTGCCGTGCGGGGCCGCCGTGCTGCCGTCTCGGGGCTCCTGCTGGCGGGCGTGCTCGCCAGCGCGCCGGCGGGTCCGGTGGTGCCGCCCGCGCGGGCGGAGCACGCGATCGAATATCGCTACACGGTGCTGGGCTACGTCACCGACGCCGCGGGGCGCCCGCGCCAGGGTGTGCGGGTGGAGCTGGTGCGGGAGAAGACCGGCTTCTCCTACCTGGGCGAGACCGACAAGGCCGGCTTCTACGTGATCATCGCGCGGCTCGGTGACGAGAGTGCCGGTGAGTCCCTCTCCCTCCGGGCCGACGGCCAGACCGTCGCGCTCAGGGCCCGCATGGACCCGGCCGACCACGAGACCGAGCGGGGCACCCAGGTGGACTTCACGGGCCGCCGCCTCCTCGAGCGACCCACCGCCTTCGCCCCTACGCTCAAGCGCTTCCTCTCCCAGTGACGAGCCGGGTCTCGGCGACCGGAGCAGCGGAGCGGATGGACCGCTTCTATTCGATCGTTCAGCTCGTTACACGATTCTGGCTCTGGTTCTTCTTCAAGCAGGTCGAGGTCGTGGACGGCGACCGCGTGCCGCCCGTCGGGCCGGTGCTCCTGTGCATCAACCACCCGAACAACCTCATCGACTCCCTGCTGATCGGCGGCGTCCTGCCCCGCAAGGTCCACTACCTGGCCACGGCGGCCCTCTTTCGCAACCGGCTGGTGGCCCGCTTTCTCGCCGCCTGCGGGGCGATCCCGGTCTACCGGAAGCAGGACGACCCCGACAAGATGGACCGCAACGTCGACGCCTTCGCTGCCTGCTTCCGGACACTCGAGCGGGGACGCCTCGTCGGCATCTACCCGGAGGGCACCACCCACGCCGAGAGCCGCGTCCAGCGGATCAAGACGGGTGCCGCGCGGATCGCGCTGGAGTACGAGACCTCGCGGGACGGGGCGCCGCTGACGCTCGTTCCGGTCGGGCTCACCTTCGAGGCCCGCAAGTCATTCCGCGGACGCGTGCGCGTGGCCTTCGGCGAGCCGATCGCGGTCACCCCCTACGCCACCGTCTACCGGCAGGAGTCGGCGAAGGCCGTGGAGGCCCTGACCAGCACGATCCAGTGGAGCATGGAGGCCCTGGTGCTCCACGTGGCCCGGCCCGAGCGGCAGGATCTCATCCGCGCAGTCGAGGAGATCTACCGCGGCGACCTGATCCAGGCGCTGCAGGCGGCGCGCGGCCTGAGCGCCCGCCAGATCGACCCGCTCCGTCTCTCCCGTGGCATCGCCGACGCCGCCGCCTACTTCGAGGCGCGCGATCCCGAGCGTATCGCCCGGCTCTGGGACGGGCTACAGCGCTATCGCGCCCTGCTGGCCGCCCATCACGTACGGGACCAGGCGGTGCGCGCCCGCGGCCAGAGCGCGGCCCACCATGGCCGTCTTCGCCGCTCGTGGGAGGCCTCCGCCGGCCTGCCCTTCTTCGCCTACGGCCTCGCCGTCAACGGTCTCCCGTACCTGCTGCCGCGATGGCTGGCGCGCCGCACGGCGCGCAAGGAGACCGACTACGCGACGACGCGGCTCCTGGCCAGCATCGTGGCCTTCCCGCTCTTCTGGACGCTCGAGAGCTTGCTGGTGTGGCGGCTCGTCGGCCTCCGGTGGGCGCTGGCCTTCGCCGCGTCGCTGCCGCTCTCCGGCTTCATCGCCTATCGCTACCTGGGCGGGATGAGCCGCCTGCGCAGCCAGCTCCGCTTCGGCCTCCTGGCGCTCACCCATCGGCACTCCGCGAGCCGGCTCCTCGCCGAGCGTCAGGCACTGGTCGCCGAGCTGGAGCGCGCCCGCGACGACTACCTGGCCGCCACCCGGGGGAGCAGCTTTTGAGCGTGCACCGGCTCGAGGAGCTGTCGACGCCACAGCTCGACGCGCTGGACCGCGCCCGGACCGTGATCATCCTGACCGTGAGCCCGCTCGAGACCCACGGCCCGCACCTGCCGGTCGGCGTCGACGCCTTCACCGCTCGCTATTTTGCCGAGGCGATCGCGGAGCGGCTCGTGGCCAGCCGGCCCGGCTGGTCGGCGGTGCTCGCGCCGACGCTCCACCTGGGCTCGTTCACCTTCGAGACGGTGGGCACCGTCTCGGTCCGCCAGCGCGTCGTCCGCGATGCGGTCGTGGACTACGGACACGCCCTCGCCCGCGCGCGCTTCCACCACGTGCTCGTCTCCAACGGGCACGGCGGGCCCGGTCACCTGGTGGCGCTCGAAGAGGCGGCCGGTATCGTGTCCCGTCGCCACGGCATCACGATGGCGTCGTTCACCGGCCACCTGGCCTGGGAGTTCCTCCGCGGGCGCCTCCTGCCGAAGATCGAGCAGGGCCTCGGCCGGCCCCTGACCTCGGACGAGCGGGCGGCCTTCGCCGACGACGCTCACGGGGGCTGGTGGGAGACCTCGATCATGCTCCTGCTGCGCCCGGACCTGGTCCACGAGGGCTACCGCTCTCTGCCGGCGGCGCGCTACTCTCTCGGCCAGCGGCTCCGCCCCAACTATCCCCTGCGAGACGGCGGGGCGGGCTACGTCGGCCATCCCGCGCTGGCCGATCCGACCTTCGCGCGCGCCGTCACCCAGGTGCTGCTCGACGAGGCCATGGTGGTGGTGGACGGGCTGCTGGACGGCCGACTGCGCCCCTCCGAGCGCCGGTCCCCTTTCTTCGCCATCCCGGTGTTCCGGACCAATTTTCGGCGCGCCGCGGGCGCCGTCGCGGCGGCGGCGGCGGTGCTCGCAGGCTGGTGGATCCTCCGCTGACAAAGGAGACGACGATGAAAGCCTACGTGCTGATCGAGACCGCGGCCGGCAAGACCAAGAACGTCAAGAAGGCCCTCGCCAAGATCAAGAGCGGGCGCGCCACGGTGGCCGCGCTCGACGCCGTCACCGGGCCCTACGACTTCATCGCGGTGGTGGACGGCCAGTCCCTGGACGGGATCGGTAGCCTCGTGACCGATTCGATCGGCGTCATCGACGGCGTCACCCGGACCACCACGTGCGTGGCGGTGACCGTCGGATAGGGCCATGCACGTTCTCGTCATGGGCGGTACCGAGTTCATCAGCCTGCATCTGCTGCGCGCGCTCCAGCAGCGCGGCCACGAGGCCGCCGTCTTCAACCGCGGCCGCCACCCGGATCGCCTGCCCGCCGGCGTGGCGCTCATCGCCGGCGACCGTAAGGACCACGCCGGGCTGCGCGAGCGGCTCCGCGGCCAGCGCTTCGACGCGGTGTTCGACGTCACCTACGCCCCGACCCTCGCCGAGGACGTGGCCGCCCTGCTGGACGCGCTGGCCGGCTCTCCGCACGTGGTCTTCGTGTCCACGTGCCGGGTCTACGACCACGCGCGGCCCATCCCCTACTCGGAGGACACGCCGCGCAATCTCTACTGGGGCGACTACGCGCGCCACAAGATCGGCGGCGAGGACGTGCTCTTCGAGCGCCACCGGACCCATGGCCTGCCGGTGACCATCGTGCGGCCCACCCACGTGATGGGTCCGCTCAACACGCGAAACAATGAAACGTTTTTTATGGACCGAGTCAGCCGCGGGCGGCCCGTCCTGGTACCGGGCCACGGCGGCTGGCTGCGCCAGTTCGGCCACGTGGAAGATCTGGCCGACGTGATGGCCGCGCTCCTGGGCGACCCTCGAAGCCGCGGGCAGGCCTACAACGTGATGGGCGAGGACGTGATCAGCCAGGTGGGCTTCGTGGAGCTGATCGCGGAGGTGATCGGCCGGCCGGTCACGCTGCGGCACTTCGACCCCGCGCTGCTCAAGAGCTTCGACAGGCCGGGGCCGGTGTTCGGCCAGAACCTGGTCTACGACTGCCACGCCGTGCACACCACGAGCAAGCTCCGCACCCAGCTGGGTCTTCGCCCGCGTTACACGCTGCACGCCGGGCTCGCCCAGACGTGGGAGTGGTACCGGGCCCAGGGCCTAAGCGAGCGGCCGGTCGACTTCTCCTTCGAGGACCAGCTCCTCTCCAAGCTCGGCTCGTGACCCGCCGCATCCTGGTGTACACCCCGGATCCGGGGGAGGGGCGCGCCTACGCCGATCTCATCCGGCTCCCCTCGCGCGCGTTCACGGTGCACGTGGCCGAGACGCCCGAGCAGGCGGTCGGTCCCGCGGCCGAGGCGGAGATCCTCTACGGCTGGAGGCCGCCGCGCGGCCTCCTCGGGGCCGCGAAGCGGCTGCGCTGGATCCAGGGCATGGGCGCGGGCGTCGAGCAGCTGCTGGTGCCCGAGGTTGCCCCGACCGTCCGGATCACCCGCGTCGCCGGCATCTTCGGCCCGTGGATGGCCGAGTACGCGATCGCCTGGGCCCTATGGACAACGCAGCATATAGACGACTTCCGCGGGAGCCAGCGCGAGCGGCGCTGGGCGCCCGTCAACCCGATCCCCCTGCGCGGCCAGACGCTCTGCGTGGTCGGGCTCGGCGACATCGGCCGCACGATCGCCACGTCGGCCCGCGCCCTCGGCATGCGGGTGATCGGCGTGAGCCGCAGTGGGCGCGGACCCCGCGAGGCCGAGCGGGTCTACAAGACGGGCGCCCTGCGGAAGGCCCTAGCCCGCGCCGACTTCGTGGTGCTGACCCTGCCGCTGAGCCTGGCCACGCGGGGTCTCGTGGGCGCGGCCGAGCTCTCGGCCATGAAACCGTCGGCCTGGCTGATCAACCTCGCGCGGGGACCCATCGTGCAGGAGGCCGCGCTGCTCGACGCCCTCCGCGGCAGGCGGATCGGCGGGGCCGTCCTCGACGTCTTCGACACCGAGCCGCTGCCGGTCGAGCATCCGCTGTGGGGCTTCGACAACGTGGTGATCACGCCCCACATCTCGGGGCCCAGCACGCCGCCGGAGATCGCGCCGATCTTCAACGACAACCTCCGCCGCTACGTCGCCGGCCGACCGCTCCGTTACCTCGTCGACCGGGCGCGGGGCTACTGAGGCCGGGGCCGAGCGCCCAGGCTATGCGACGGCTCCTGATGCGTTACGGACTTAGCAGTACAGTTTTCCCGTGTTCGCGCACTGGATAGCACCGAATACGGCCGGCACGGGCACAGCGTTGGGTACAGGTCCGACGGGAGGAAGAAATGGCAGGGTACCGTTGTTGAATGATGCCTCTTGTGAGCCTGGCGAACGATGAACCTGCCCGAGCGCCGTCGCTATCTACGCCCGCAAGAGCGTGGCGAGACGACTACGCTGGCTGGCTCGGCTCGTGCCCGAGCACTTGACGCTCCACGTCCCACACGTGGAAGCATGCGACGTGGAGCTGCACGCCGCTGGACTTGGCGCTCAGCCCCTCCATGAGCATCTGGCCTTTGGTGACCGTCTCGCCGCAACCATCGCAGGTTTCCCCGTTGCCAGGGCCGCCCCAGAGGCGGGGGATGTGGTTGTGCGGAAGGCGTCCATCGGCGAGCCTTTCCCGAATCATGATGCGAAGGGCGGGCCTGTCCATAGTGGACCTCGCGGGGTTTGCAGATTCGACACGCCAAATTCACCGAGGTCTCGGCGCCGGGGGCGCCAACCCGTAGGCCGGGGTGCAGGCAACGGACAGAGTGCAGCAGTCGCCCCATGGCGCCTATTGGACTTTGGGCCAATGGCTCCACGCCTCGAATGGAGGGCTCCTGGTGATGGCCGCACTTCGGCTACCACCGGATCCCACTCGAGGTCATGAACGACGACGGGCGGGTCGTCTACTTCACGCCGGAGCTTACCGCGCTCCTGACCGCGCACGTCGCGCGCATCGAGACCCTGGAGCGCCACGTCGGCCGGATCATCCCCTCCCTGTTCCCGAACTTCGAGCGGCCGCACTTCGGCGACGCACGCCGGGATATCCGTAAGGCCTGGAGGGCGGCCTGCCGGCGGACCGGCTACGCGGGCAAGCTCATGCACGACTTCCGGCGGACGGCCGCGCGCAACATGGTCAACGCGGGCGTCCCGGAGAAGGTGGCTATGACCATCACCGGGCACAAGACGCGAGGGATCTTCGACCGCTACCACATCGTGAGCCCCGGCGACCTCAAGACGGCCGCCGCGAAGCTCGCCCAGCACCTTTCGGGCACAATCGACCTGAGTTCGGGCACAGTGACGCCCTACGGCCGACGTCCCGCAGGCCACTGGCTACTGAGGCCGCGGCGCTCCCGACTTCCCGATCCCGACCCGGATCACCTCCCCGCGCCGCGCCCACCGCGCCACGGGGAGCGTCAGCTCGAGGAAAAGCTTCAGCACCCCGTACACCGGCCGCCACTCCGCGAGCCGCGCCAGGCGCACCAGCCGGTGGTCACGGAGCCAGAAGCCGAGGCTCCAGAGGTAGTACCGGGGCTTGGCCTGGTGCCAGCACCAGACGACGCGCCCGCCGGCCTGGCCGGCCACCCGCTCGAGCGAGGCCGGCGTGAAGTGCGAGAGATGCCGCGGCAGCTCGAGTCCGGACCAGGCGCGCCCGAAGAGCCGCGCGCCCAGCCCGCCCGCGTTCGGCACCTCCACGATCAGCAGGCCGTCGGACGCCAGCCACTCGAGCATGCGCCGCACCGCGGCCACCGGGTCCGGCACGTGCTCGAGCACGTGGAAGGCGGTGATCACGTCGAACTCGCCGGCGCCGAAGGGCGCGCCCAGCAGGTCGCCCGCGTGCACGCGCTCGCTGAAGCGGCGCGCCTTCTTCGCCGCCGCCTCGTCGACCTCCACGCCCGCCACGTCCCACCCCAGCGCCGCGGCGACGCCCAGAGCACCGCCCGATCCACAGCCCACGTCGAGGTATCGGCCGCGGCCTCGCCACGGCGGGCAGTCCCACCTGAGCCGACGGTGCAGCAGCCGCGCCCGCAGGCGCGTCAGGAGAGCCGGATGCGGCTCGGCGAGCGAGGCGTAGCCCAGGCGGGAGGCGAGCGCCCGCCGCACCGCCCGCACCCGCGCGGGCGAGCCCTTGAAGGGAATGCGCGGCGAGGGCTCCTGGTGGCGCGGGTAGTGGTCGGGGTAGCAGTCGGCGAGCCGATCGTCGCGCACCCGGGGCCGCTGGTAGAGGAACCCGCAGCGCCGGCAGCGCGCGACCGTGTAGACGCCGGGCACCGCGAAGGCCCGGTCGGGAGTGGCCCAGAGCGCGTCCGCCTCGGCGGCGCCGCAGAGAAAGCACGGCGCCTCGACGGTGGGAAGGCCCGCGGGTGTCACCCGCCGCCCCGCATTACTTCTTCGACAGGAGCCAGTGGCCGACGGCGAGGTGGGGCAGGCCGGAGCGCTCGAAGGTGTCGACCGCGTCGGCGGCCCCGCCCACGATGGGCTCGCCGTGGAGGTTGAACGAGGTGTTCAGCACCGCGCCCACGCCGGTGCGGCGCTGGAACTCGCTGATCACCGCGTGGTACTCCGGGTTCCACTCGCGCTCCAGGATCTGCGGCCGCGCGGTGGCATCCTGGGGATGAATCGCCGCGGCGAGCGCGTCGCGCGCGTCCGGCCGGGTGGCCATCGCCAGCATCATGTAGGGCGACGCGAGGCCCTTTGGATTGACGAGATAGTCGCCCGCGCGCTCGGCCAGCACGGTCGGCGCGAACGGCATCCAGAAGTCGCGGTTCTTGATCATGCGGTTGATCAGGCCGACCACGCGATGATCCGAGGGGTTGGCCAGGATCGACCGGTTGCCGAGGGCGCGCGCCCCGAACTCCATGCGCCCGGCGCAGCGGGCCACCACGCCGTCGGAGACGAGCAGCTCGGCGATGCGCTCCTCGATGCGGTCGTGGAACGCGACTTTGTATTGGCCCTCGAGCCGCCGCTCACGGATCACCGCCTCCGCCTCCTCGTCGGTGACCGACTGGCCGAGATACGCGGGGCCGAAGGGGTGCGGCGCCGCCGCGACGCCGCGGCGCGCGCACTCCTGCAGGTATCCGAGATACGCCGCGCCCACCGCGTTGGATTCGTCCCCGCACGACGGGAACGCGAAGAGCTCCTCGACCCAGTCCTCCTGGCCGATGAGCATGTTGGCCTTGACGTTCATGAAGACGCCCCCGCCGAGGGCCAGCCGGCTCCCGCCGTAGCGCTGCTGCATCAGCCGGATCCAGCGGAGCAGGACGTCCTCCAGCAGGCGCTGGGCCCCGCCCGCCACCCAGTCGAAGCGCAGGCCGACCATGGCCCGCAGCAGGAGCTGGTAGCGCTCGCCCGGCGCGAGCCAGCGGAATCGGGCGGGGCGGCCCTCGTCGAGGTCGAAGACCTCGCGCAGCGCCGCCTCCGCGCGCCGCGCGTACGTGTCCGGCGCGTAGGGGGCCATGCCCATGACCTTGTACTCGTGCTCGCCGAACTTCATCCCCAGAGCCAGCGTCACGAACGAGTAGAAGGCGCCCACCGACCCCGGCGCGCTCGGCGTCGCCTCGTGGCGGTCCAGCGCGAGCCCGCGTCCGGTGGAGGCGGTGGCGCAGAGGCCGTCGCCCGAGTTGTCGTTGGTGAGGACGAGGGCGTCGCGGCCCGCGAAGCCCGAGCCCCAGTAGGCGGCGGCCGCGTGGCAGGCGTGGTGATCGAGCGACGCGATGCGCTCCGCCCCGATCCCGAGGTGCCCGGTGACGAAGGCGAGACGCTCGCGCTGCGAGATCCCGAACTTGCCGCGCGAGGCGTCGATGAGCCCGAACTTGGCGCCCCACTTCCGCACCTTCTTCCGCAGGGTCCGCCGCCGCGACGGCCAGGCGACGCCGTAGTACTCCTTGACGTACGCCTCGTCGTGGAGAACCCGATTGAGCCACTCGCGCGAGGCCGCCCGGGCGCCGGCCAGGGCCACCAGGTCGATCTCGGACGGGCTGATGCGGAGCTCGCGCAGCAGGGCGTCGATGGCCTGGCGCGGATACCCCGAGTCGTTCTTGAGCCGGCTGAAGCGCTCTTCGGACGCGCAACCGATGACGCGCCCGTCCCGGAGCACGGCCGCCGTCGCGCAGTGGGTCTCGGTGATCCCGAGGACGATCATGACCGGGGTAGTATACCGCCCGCGTCGGCCCGGTCCCTCACCCTGCGCTCGACTCCGGCTACTGGGCGGGGGGCGCGGTGGCCTCGAGCGTCATCACCACCCGCTCCCGGTCGCGCCGGACCACGAGCGGCAGGGGACCTTCCGTTCCGGCGGCGAGCAGGGCCTCCCGCACCGCGTCGAGCGTGAGCACCGGCCGCCCGTTCACCTCGGTGAGCACGTCGCCGACCTGCAGCCCCGCCCGCTCCGCGCGGCTGCGGGGCACGACGAGCGCCACCGAGAGCGCGACCGGAGGCCGCGCGCCGCCCAGCTCCGGCTGACCCTCCGGATCGCGCACGAGGAATCCGTACTCCACCGCGACGCGCTCGGCGGCCACCTGGTCCGGCATCACGCCCACCTTCACCTGCACCGGCCGGCGGCCTTCCTCGCGTCGCAGCACCGTGAGCTTGACGATCTCGCCCACCGAGGTCGACGCGATGGCGCGCTGCAGGCTCCTCGTGTCCACCACCGGCCGGTCTCGGAAGGCCACCACGAGGTCGCCGTTCTTCAGCCCCGCGTCGGCGGCGGGCGTCTCCTTGATGACCTCGACGATCACCGCTCCGAAGCCCTCCCGGAAGCCGAAGCGCTTCGAGATGTCCTCCATCTCCTGCTCGGAGAGATCGCGGATGCGCACCCCGAGCCAGCCCCAGCGCGTCGCCGCCTCACTCGCCGGGGCGAGCAGCATCGCCGCCAGCAGCAGCGAGGCCAGCGCGCGGGATCGCGGGCTCAAGCTCGACCGCCTTCGCCGGTGAGCTGGCTCAGCAGATCGTCGAGGGCGCTGGCCAGCCGCTCGAGCCGCCGCGCCACGTGCAGCTCCTCCAGCAGCGCCTGCCGCACCGCCGGCGCGGGCACGAGCGCCGAGGCCACCTGGTCGCACAGCTCGGCCGGATCGCCGAGCGCTTCGAGCGTCTCGCGCAGCTCGGTGCCCGAGCGGCCCACCGCGTCGAGGATCTGCCGACAGCGCGTCTTCACCCGGGCGGCCAGCGCCGCCACCTCCGCGCCCTCGGCGCCGATGTCGCCGAGCGGGGTCGCGGCCACCATCCGGTAGAGCGTGTCGGCGGGGACCTCGCGGTCGATGCGCGCGCGGCACTCGCCGCGCAGCAGCAGGTTGAAGCGACCGGTGGCCATGCGCTCCCACTGCACGATCCGCCCGACGCCGGTGATCGTGTAGACCGCGGGCTTGCCCTCGTAGCTCGCCTCGTACCCCGGCTTGAGGCCCACCACCGCCAGGCGCTTGTCACGGGAGAGGCAGTCGGTGATCATCGCCCGGTAGCGCGCCTCGAAGACGTGGAGCGGCAGGAGCGTGTGCGGGAAGAAGGTGAGATCCGGGAGCGGGAAGATCGGAAGGACGACCTGCGCGGCCACCGGCCCTACCCGATGCTGGGCAGCTTGAGCGCGGAGACCGCGTCCACACGCGCGGCCGCCGCGGCCGCGATCTTGCGAAACGCCTGCGCCTGGGCCGAGTCCGGCCGGCCGACCGTGATGGGCACCCCCGCGTCACCCCCCTCGCGGGTCTCCATCTCGAGCGGGATCTGCCCGAGCAGCGGCACCCCGAACTCGTCGGCCACGCGCTGGCCGCCGCCCTCGCCGAAGATCGGGTAGCGCTTCCCGGTGTCGGGCGCCGCGAAGTAGCTCATGTTCTCGACGATGCCCAGGATCGGCACGTTCAGCTTGCGGAACATCCCGAGGGCCTTGCGCACGTCGAGCAGCGCCACGTCCTGCGGGGTGGTGACCATGACGACCCCGGAGAGCGGCACCACCTGCGACAGCGAGAGCTGCGCATCGCCCGTGCCCGGCGGCATGTCGAAGACGAGGTAGTCCAGCGGCCCCCAGTTGACGTCGCGCAGGAACTGCTGCACCGCCGAGTGGATCATCGGCCCCCGCCAGACGAGCGCCTCGCGCTCGGCCACCAGGAGGCCGATCGACATGATCTTGATGCCGTGGGCCTCCACCGGGATGATCTTGTTGTCGAACATGCCGGGGCGACCTTTCGCCCCCATCATCAGCGGGACGTCGGGGCCGTAGACGTCCACGTCGACCAGTCCGACCTGCGCGCCCGCCTGCTTGAGCGCCAGCGCCAGGTTGACCGCCACCGTGGACTTGCCGACGCCTCCTTTACCCGAGGACACCGCGACGGTGTGCTTGACGTCCGGGATGAGGTCGGCGGGCGCCGCGGCCGGCGGCGCGCCGTGCTGATGGCCGCCCGCTGCGGCGGGCGGGCGGGCGGTGGCGGCCGCGGAGCCCATCTTCACGTTCACGCGGCTCACCCCGGGCAGCTCCGCCACCGCGCGCGAGGCGCTGCTGTGGAGCGCGGCCTTCGTCGCGGGCGCCTGGCCCGTGAAGGCCAGCGTGAACGAGACTTCCGCGTCCAGGATGCGAAGCTCCTTGATGAGACCAAGGGTGACGATGTCCTGACCGCGGTCCGGGTCCTGGATGGCCCGCAGCGCGTCCAGCACGCTGCGTTCGGTCGGAGCGGCGGGCATGGGCTCTAGCTCTCCTGGGGGATCATTCGAGGGTCTGGCCGAAGTATACGCACAATGCCCGGGCCCATGCCACGGTGCTTTCCAAGCCCTTGGAGAACTTGAAAGATCGACCCGGACTTGCTACAACGGTCGGGTGCTGAGCGCCGACGACTTCCGCCGTGTGATGAGCCACTTCGCCTCCGGGGTGACCATCATCACCGCGTGGGACTCGGCCGGCCGGCCCACCGGGCTCACCGCCAGCTCCTTCACCTCCGTGTCGCTCCACCCGCCCCTGATCCTGGTCTGCGTCTCGCAAAAGGCGCAGAGCTACCCGGCCATCAAGGACGCGGGTCGCTTCGCGGTCAACATCCTGAGCATGGGTCAGGAGGCGGTCTCCCGCCGGTTCGCGACCGCGCCCAGCGCGACCGGGGACGAGAAGTTCGAGGGACTGGAGTATCAGCCCGGGCCCCACGGGCTCCCGATCCTGAAGGACGCGCTGGCCGAGCTCGAGTGCTCGGTGGTGCACGCGTACCCCGGCGGCGATCACACCATCTTCGTGGCCCAGGTCGAGGCCGCCGGCTGTCGCGGCGACGCAGGACAGGAGCCCCTCCTGTACTTCCGCGGCAAGTATTCCCGTCTTCACCCACACCCAGGAGGAGCGCGCTGATGCCGGTTCCACTCTCTCGCCCGCCGGTCGACGACGAGATCAAGGCCGCGGTGCTGGCCGCCATCGACTCGCGACAGTACATTCTCGGGCCCGAGTGCAAGGCCTTCGAGCAGGAGTTCGCCCGCTACATCGGCACCAAGCACGCGGTGCTGACCAGCAGCGCCACCGCGGCGATCTGGATGATCCTCAAGGCCTTCGGCGTCAAGGCGGACGACGAGGTCCTCGTGCCTTCGCACACCGCCTTCCCCACCGTCGAGGCCATCTGCTTCGCGGGCGCGACGCCCATCTTCGTGGACGTGGACGACTCCTACACGGTGGACCTCAAGGACGCGGCGGCCAAGGTGTCGCCGCGGACCGTCGGCTTCGTCCCGGTGCACCTCTACGGGCATCCCGCCGACCTCGACGGGATCCGCCGCCTCTGCGCGGAGCGGAGCCTCTGGCTGCTCGAGGACTGCGCGCAGGCGCACGGGGCCGCCTGGCAGGGGCGCAAGGTCGGCACGTTCGGCCGCGCGGCGGCCTTCTCCTTCTACCCGTCCAAGAACCTGACCGTGATGGGCGACGGCGGGCTGCTCGTCACCGACGACGACGACGTGGCCGCGCGCTGCCGGCGCCTGCGCGACCACGGCCGGGTCAACAAGGACGTCCACTCCGAGGTCGGCTTCAACCTCCGGTTCAACGACATCCAGGCCGCGGTGGGCCGGGTGCTGCTGCGTCGACTCGACGCCATGAACGATCACCGCCGGCTCCTGGCCGAGCGGTATCGCACCGGGCTCGCGGGGCTGCCGCTCCAGCTCCCGGTGGAGGCCCCGGGCGCGCACCACGTCTATCACCTCTACGTGGTGCGTACGTCCCGGCGCGACGCGCTGGCCAAGTTCCTCAAGGAGCGCGGCATCGCCACCGGCATCCACTACCCGGTCGCGAGCCACAAGCAGCCCGCGGTCGAGCCCTACAACCCGCCCGCGCTGCCCCACACCGAGCGCATCGTGAGCGAGATCCTGACGCTGCCGATCTCGGCCGGCCACACCGTGGCCGAGGTGGACGAGGTCGTGGCGGCGGTGAAGGAGTTCTTCAGCGCTCGGTGAGCCGCCGGCTCTGACCGACTGCGCGGCGCCCGTGAACATCCTGCAGATCTATCCGAAATCGGACTACTTCACGGGCGCCGCCATCCAGGTCCGCGATCTGGCCAGCGGGCTGGCCGCGCGCGGCCACCGCGTGGTGCTGGCCACCCGCCCCAACCCCCACTGGGAGGAGGCGTGCGCCGCCTCGTCGGTGGCGCACGCTCCGCTGCCGATGCGAAGCAGTCTCGATGTGCGCTCCGCGTTCCGCCTCGCCCGGCTCATTCGCCTGCACCAGATCGAGGTCGTGCACTGCCAGAAGGGCCGCGCCCGCTCCCTCGCCCTGCTGGCCGGGCTCGCCGCCAGGATCCCGGTGATGATCCTGAACCGGGGCGTGAGCTTTCCCGTCGACCGCTGGACCCGGCTCGGCTACACGACCGCGCGGGTGACCGCGATCGTCGCGGTGTGCGAGTCGATCAAGCGCGGCCTCGTCGCCTCCGGGGTGCCCGCGGCCAAGATCGAGGTGATCTACTCCGGGACCGACCTCGGGCGCTTCCATCCCGGCGTCGACGGTCGGCGCATCCGCGCGGAGCTCGGCCTCGCGCCGGAGCACGCCCTGGTCACCCAGGTCGGGGTCCGCTCCTGGCGGGGCAACGACGACGTGCTCGAGGCGATGACGCGAGTCTGTCACGCGGCGCCCCACGCCCGCCTGCTCTTCGTCGGCGCGCCCGCCCCGCGCATCCCGCAGCTCCGTGACCAGGCGTTCCGCCGGGGCGTCGGTGAGGCGGTCTCCGTCTTCGGCCACCGGCAGGACATCCCGGAAATCCTGGCCGCGAGCGATCTCGTGGTGGACGGCTCCTACGCGGGCGCCGGGCTCACCGGCTCGCTGCGCGAGGCGCTCGCGGTCGAGACGCCGGTGATCGCCACCGACATCGAGGGACACCCGGAGCTGATCGTGGAGGGCGAGACCGGCCTCCTGGTGCCCCCGCGCAACCCGGACGCGATGGCCCAGGCCATCCTCCGCCTGCTCGAGAACCCCACGCGGGCCAAGACCATGGCCCGGGCCGGCCGCAAGCGCGTCGAGGCCCACTTCTCGATGGCCCAGAAGGTCCAGCGCACCGAGGCGCTCTACCAGCGGCTCCTGGCCGCGCGGACGACACGGTGAAGGCCCGCTACGCGCTGCTCGGCCGCCTGCTGCCCTACCTCCGTCCGTACTGGCCGGTGCTGGCGGTGGGCGGGGCGCTGGCCCTCCTGGTCTCGGGCGCGGAGGCGTTCATCGCCTGGCTCGTCAAACCCGCGATGGACGACATCTTCCTCAAGCGCGACGTGACCATGCTGAAGCTGATCCCGCTGGTGCTGCTGGCCGCCTACGTGGTCAAGGGGGTCGGCCGCTTCGGCCAGGCCTACCTGATGGCCTCCGTGGGCGAGCGCGTCATCGCCCGCATCCGCCGCGAGCTGTACGCCCACATCCACGCGATGCCGCTCTCCTTCTTCGCCTCGCTGCACTCCGCCGAGCTCATGACCCGCGTGGTGAACGACGTCAACCGCCTGGCCCGGCTCTCCTCGACGGTGCTGGTCATGGTGGTGCGGCACGTGGGGACCATCGCCGCGCTCCTGGTGGTCATGTTCCTGCGCGAGTGGGTGCTCGCCCTCATCGCGATCGCGATCTTTCCGGCGGTGGGCCTCACCGTGCGCGCCATCGGCCGCAAGCTCTACCGGATCAACAAGGGGGCCCAGGAGAAGATCGCCGAGCTCAACGTGATGCTCCAGGAGTCCTTCACCGGGACCAAGATCGTCAAGGCCTTCGGCCGCGAGGGGCTCGAGCAGGAGCGCTTCAACCACGTCAACGACCGCATGCTGGCGCTGGCCCTCAAGGATCACCGGGTCGACGAGATGGCCGAGCCCCTGATGGAGATCCTGGGCGCGGTTGCCATCATGGGGGCGCTCTGGTACGGCGGCTACCGGGTGATCTCGGGCGCGCTCACCCCCGGCGATTTCTTCTCGTTCACCGCCGCCGTGATCCTGCTCTACGGCCCCGTCCGTTCGCTCTCGCGAACGGTCAACACCGTGCAGCAGTCCATCGCCTCGGTGGAGCGCGTGTTCGAGATCCTCGACACCCAGCCCGGCATCGTGAACGCCCCCGGCGCGCAGGTGCTTCCCGGCTTCGCGGAGTCGATCGTCTTCGAGGCGGCGGGCTTCCGCTACCCGGAGGCCGAGGACTGGGCCCTGCGCGACATCTCGCTGACCGTGCGCAAGGGCGAGCTGGTCGCCTTCGTGGGCATGTCGGGCGCGGGCAAGACCACCCTGATGGAGCTCCTGCCTCGCTTCCACGACGTCTCGACCGGGCGCATCACGATCGACGGGCACGACCTCCGCGCGGTCACCGTGGAGTCGCTGCGCGCCCTGATCGGGATCGTGACCCAGGACACCTTCCTCTTCCAGGACTCCATCGAGTACAACATCGCCTACGGCAAGCCCGGGGCCACTCGCGCCGAGATCGAGCGGGCGGCCCGGCTGGCCCAGGCCCACGACTTCATCGCGCCCCTGCCCGCGGGCTACGCGACTCCGGTCGGCGAGCGCGGGGTCAAGCTCTCGGGCGGCCAGGCCCAGCGCTTGGCCATCGCGCGCGCGTTCCTCAAGGATCCGCCCATCCTGATCCTGGACGAGGCCACCTCCGACCTCGACGCGGAGAGCGAGTTCCTGGTCCAGCAGGCGCTCTCCGACCTGATGAAGGGGCGCACCGTGCTCGTGATCGCCCATCGGCTGGCCACCGTGAAGCACGCCGATCGGGTGGTGGTCATCCACGGCGGGCACATCGCGGAGATCGGCAACCACGATCAGCTCATGACCCGCGAGGACGGCATCTACCGCCGCCTCGCGACTCTTCAGTCGCTGGACGCGCTCCCCGCGCCCTAGCCTCCGGGCTCCGCGAGGCGCCCGGCCGCGCCGGCGCAGGTGATCCGCGGGGTCGATGCGGCCGCCCGGCGAAGCCACGCTAGGCCGCGCGCGGCGTGTACATGATCACCGCCACCCCGGCGAGACACAGGCACGCCCCGACGACGTCGTAGCGGTCGGGGGCGACCCGATCGATCGCCCATCCCCACAGCAGCGAGAGGACGACGAACGCGCCGCCGTAGGCCGCGTAGACGCGGCCGAAGTGGGCGGCCTGGTACGTCGGCACGATGCCGTAGGCGATCAGAGCCAGCGCGCCAAGGATCCCCACCGGCCAGGCCCACCCCTGCCGCCACCACTGCCACATCAGGTAGCCCCCGCCGATCTCGGCCAGCCCCGCCACCACGAACAACCCGACCGATCTCCAGATCATGACGCGCGCGCTCCTCCCCGCTTGACCCGCTCATTTATTTCGATATACTTGGAAATGTGAAATCGATCGCCCGCCTCCCCGTGGCCCGCCTCTCCGCCAGCCCGCCGCACGTGGAGGCCTTCAAGGCCCTCGCCCAGCTGAGCCGGCTCCAGGTCTTCTTCACCCTCGTGCGGGCCCGGCGCGAGCTGGCGGTGGGCGAGATCCAGGAGGCGGTCGGCATCCCGGGCCCCACCCTGTCGCATCACCTCGACGTGCTTCGGCGGGCCGGCCTCGTCCAGAGCCGCAAGGAAGAGCGATTCGTCTACTACTCCGTCGAGCGGGAGGCCGTGACCACTCTGGTCCGGCTCCTCACCGCGTGCTGTTGATCCTCGCACCAACCGGAGGACGTCATGGGCGCCAACATACATCTCCACGTGCACGTGTCCAGTCTCGAGAAGAGCCGGGAGTTCTACCGGAGGTTCCTCGGCGCCGAGCCGGTCAAGGACCGGCCCGACTACGTGAAGTTCCTGCCCGCCTGGGCGCCGGTGAACCTCGCGCTGTCTCCCGGGCACGCCTCGGCTGAAGGCCGGGTGAATCACGTCGGCATCCAGGTGGACTCCCCGGGCGCGGTCCTCGAGCACCTGGTCCGGGTCAAGGCGGCCGGGCTCATGGTCCGGGAGGAGATGGGGGTCGACTGCTGCCACGCCAACCAGGACAAGTTCTGGGTGGAGGACCCCGACGGCGTCGAGTGGGAGGTGTACCACCTGAACTACGATCTGGGGCCCGCCCCTCGCGCGACGGGGCTCACCATCGCGAGCGAGCCGGGCTGCTGCGGGCGCTGAGCGACACCCGCTCCCGGGAGAACCGGGGCTACTCCCGGAACCGATTGACGATGGGCAGGCGCCAGTCCTTGCCGAAGGCGCGCGGGGTGATCTTGATGCCGATCGGACCCTGGCGGCGCTTGTACTCGTTTCGATCGACCATGGCGATCACCCGCTTCACGGTGGCGGCATCGAAGCCCCGGGCCACGATGTCGGCCACGCCCTGGTCGCCCTCGACGTAGGCCTCGAGGATCGCGTCGAGCGTCGCGTACGGCGGCAGCGTGTCCTGGTCCGTCTGATCCGGCCGCAGCTCCGCGGACGGGGCGCGGTCGAAGACCGAGCGCGGAATGACCTCCCGGTGCGCCCGGTGATTCACGTGCTCCGAGAGCTGGTACACGAGCGTCTTGGGCACGTCCTTGATGACCGCAAAGCCGCCCGCCATGTCGCCGTACAGCGTGGAGTAGCCCACCCCGATCTCGCTCTTGTTGCCGGTGGTCAGCACGAGCCAGCCGAACTTGTTGGAGAGCGCCATCAGGTAGTTGCCGCGGATCCGGGCCTGGAGGTTCTCCTCGGTCACGTCCTCCTTGAGTCCCTTGAAGGGCTTGGCCAGGGCGCGCCGGTATCCGCCCAGCACCGGCGTGATGGGCAGGCGCAGGAACTCGATGCCCAGGTTGCGGGCCAGCTTCGCCGCGTCCCGCCGCGTCCCTTGCGAGGAGAACTGCGAGGGCATCGTGACCCCGGTGACGTTGGCGGGCCCGAGCGCGTCGCAGGCGATGGCCGCGACCAGCGAGGAGTCGATCCCTCCCGACAGACCGAGCACGACGTGGGAGAAACCGTTCTTGATCACGTAGTCGCGGGCGCCAAGCACGAGCGCGTGATAGATCTCGTCCACCGCCTCGAGCACCGGAACCTCGTGGGGCGCGAGCTTTGGCCGCTCCCGCGCCGGGAGCGCCGGGAGCACGATGCGGCGCGGCTGCTCGGTGGTGGCGCGGAGTTTCTCCTTGCGGCGGCGTGAGTCGTGCAAGCGCGCCCGGAAGACCTCGTCGAGGTCCAGGTCGGCGACCACGAAGTCCTCCTCGAAGGCCTTCCCGCGCGCCACGCACTCGCCCTTCTCGTTGAAGACGAACGACTGCCCGTCGAAGATCAGCTCGTCCTGTCCGCCCACCGTGTTCACGAACGCGAGGCAGACGAGGTCGTCGGCCGCGCGCGTGGCGAGCATCTTCTCGCGGAAGCGGCCCTTGCCCGCGTGGTACGGCGAAGCGTTGATGCTCAGCACCAGCTCGGCGCCGCCCAGGGCCTGCAGCGTGGTGGGCCCGGTCGGATACCAGATGTCCTCGCAGATGTTGGCCGCGACCACCGACTCGCCGAGCGCGAAGACCGGCGACTCCGTCCCCGACTGGAAGTAGCGGTTCTCGTCGAAGACCCCGTAGTTCGGCAGGTACTGCTTGTGATACACGCCGGCCTGCGTCCCGTCGTGCAGGAGCGCGGCCGCGTTGAAGATGTCGTCGCGCTTGTCCACGAATCCCACCACCGCGGTGAGGCCGCGGCTCGCGCGGGCCACGTCGGCCAGCGCGCGCAGGTTGGCCTCGATGAAGGCCGGCTTGAACAGCAGATCTTCGGGCGGATACCCGGTCAGCACCAGCTCCGGGAACGCCACGATGTCCGCGCCGAGCGCGCGGGCTCGATCCATCCCGGCCATCACCAGGCGCGCGTTGGCCTCGATCGCTCCCACCGTCGGATTCACCTGGGCCAGCGCCACCCGCACCCGCCGCATGCCGGTATTCTACTCTGTCCGCCCGGCTTTCACCGTCAGGTGCAGCCCGGCCAGGATCAGGAGGCCCCCGACCACCGTGAAGGCGGTCAGCGGCTCGTGTAGCCACCACACCCCGAGCAGGGCCCCGACCAGTGGCTGCAGGTTGACGAAGATGGCGACCCGCGAAGCCCCCACCCGCTCCAGGCACCAGTTCCAGGCCGCGTAGCCGAGCGCGGTGATGACCACGCCGAGGTAGAGGGTCGCCGTCACCGCGGACGCGGTCCACACCGGCCGCTGGCCCGCGCTCCACTCGATTGCCGCGAGCGGGAGCAAGGTCGCGGTGCCCCACAGGATCGAGTACGCGGTGACCACGACCACCGGATGGCGTGCCAGCACAGTCCGCCCGAGCAGCGAGTACGCGGCGTAGGCCAGCCCCGAGAGGATGAGGAGGAGGTCGCCGCGCCAGTGCGGCGCGAACGCCCGCGTGAGGCCGGGGACGCCGTTGACCACCACCACCACGGCGCCCGCGAGAGCCAGCCCCGCGCCGAGCGCCTCGCGGCGCGAGAGCCGCTCGCCCAGGAGCAGCGGTGAGAGCAGGATGAGCGAGGTGGGCTCCACCGTGATCAGCAGCGCGGCATTGCTCGCGGTGGAGCGCGCGATGCCCCAGTGGCTGAACCCGAAGGCGAGCGCGAAGCCGACCAGGCCCATCAGCGCGATCCGCAGCTGGTCGGCGAGACGGATCTGACGGGCAATCAGCCCGGGCGCGGCCCACGCCACCAGGATCACCGCGCCGACCACGGACCGCGCCAGCCCGAGCGTGGCCGGCGGGACGTCGGCCAGCGCGACCCGGGTGACGCTGTAGCTCGTGGCGAAGACCAGGTTGGCGACGAAGAGGAGCAGGTAGGCGCCCGACATCCCGCGAGCTTAGCGTATAACACTCGACCCACCGTGCAGATCTCGGGCGGATCGGCGTGCTCGTCCTGGCTCTGGCCGTCGGCGGCTGTGTGGATGACGGAGCACTACGGGGTGGCCGACGTGACCTTCGTGGTCGGCCGCCAGGTGGGCTCGGAGGGCGCCACGATGCGCGCCGGCGGCGTCCTGACGGTCACCTCCGGGGTGATCGCCGCCTCGAACGACTTCCTCGTCGCCACGAGCTCGCGCAGTGGGTTCTCGGGCACACGATCGACGAGCAGAGCTATGCGACCCGGGTGGACCGCCAGCGGGCCCGGGAACGCAAGGAGCTGGCCGCCAACGCCGAGGCCGTCAAGATCCTGACGCGCCTACTCGATCATCTGATCGGCCCGCTGGAGGAGTGACTCGGGGATCGTCAGGCCGAGCGCGGATCTTGCCGACGTAGGTCCCTGCCTGCTCCCCTTCAGCTTGCAGTCGGTGCGGCGAGCTATCATAATCGCGCGCATGAAACCCAAGATCCCGTGGCTCCCGCACGAGGTCCAGCCGGGCCAGCCCACCGAGCGATGCCCCGTCTGCGGCGCGAAGAAGCTGATGCCGTGGACGCTGCGGCGCGATCCCCAGCGCGTCACCCTGCTGCGCACCTGGGTGTGCGCGAACTGCCAGCACACCGAGGAGCGGCACGAGGCCGAGTAGGGATCAGGACTCGTTGACGAAGTCGAGGAGCAGCCGGAGCCGGGCGAAGTCGGTCCGGTTGAACGGCAGCACGAGACGCGGCAGGTCGGGGAACTCGTCGCCCTCCGCGGGCAGCGGCCCGGGGGCCTGATCGGCGGGCGCCAGCAGGATGTCCTTGAAGCGGGCGTTGAGCTCGTCCACCGCCGAGCTCGACAGCGGCCGTCTCAGCCGGATCACGAGCGAGTCGCGGACGTAGCGCTGCGAGTGATAGAGCCGGTAGAAGCCCTCGATCTCGGCCGCCGCTCGCTCCACGTCGTCGGCGATCCGGAAGAGCCCGGGGTCGTTCGGCGACACCATCCCCCGCCCCACCATCTCGCGCTGGATGAACTCCTGGAAGCTCTTCCAGTACGTCCCGCCCGGCTCGTCGAGCATCACGAGCGGCAGCACCGGAGACTTGCCGGTCTGGACGAGGGTCAGGGCCTCGAACGCTTCGTCCGCGGTCCCGAAGCCGCCGGGCAGGAAGACCATCGCGTGGGCCTCCCGCACCAGGAAGAGCTTGCGGGTGAAGAAGTACTTGAACGAGATCAGCTTGGGGTCCGCCGCGATCCAGGGATTGGCTTCCTGCTCGAACGGCAGCCGGATGTTGAGCCCGAAGGACCGCTCGGCGCCCGCGCCTTCCTGTGCCGAGCTCATCACGCCGCCACCCGCCCCGGTCATCACCATCCAGCCGGTTCCGGTGATGCGCTTGCCGAACGCGTGAGCCTGCTCGGAGATCGGATGGTCGCGCGGCGTCCGGGCCGAGCCGAACACGGTCACCTTGGGGACGTTCCGCCACGGGGCGAAGACCTTGAAGCCGTAGCGGATCTCCTTGAAGGTCGCGTTGGCGATCTTGAGATCGGCCACCCCGGCGCCGTCCTCGTACATCTTGAGCACGGTGGTCAGCATGTCGGCGTAGAAGGGCCAGCTCGACTCCGGCACGCGGAGCTGCTCGAGCAGGGCGTCCAGCCGGCGGTTGGCTTCCTCGGACTGCAGATGATAGTGACGATCCGGACTCACGCTTGCAGTATACACGGCAGCCCTCTCAGGCCAGCGTATGCCGGACCATCTTGCCCTCGACCAGGTACACCACCATCTCCGCGATGTTGGTGGCGTGGTCGGCCACCCGCTCCATGAAGCGCGAGATCAGGATTAGACGGATCGCGCGGGGGATCGCGCGGGGGTCCTCCATCATGAAGGTGAGCAGCTCGCGGAAGATCTGCTCCTTCAGCGCGTCCACCTCCGCGTCCTCTCCGCACACCTGGCGGGCCAGCGCGGTGTCCCCGGCCACGAAGGCGTCGAGGCTCTCCTTGACCATGCGCTGGGCCCGCTCCGCCATTCGCGGCAGGTCGATGTAGGGCTTGAGCTGGGGCTCCCGGTTCAGCTCGAGCACCCGCTGGGCGATATTGACCGCCTGGTCGCCGATGCGCTCGAGGTCGGTGACGATCTTCATCGCGGTGGTGATGAAGCGCAGGTCGCCCGCGGCGGGCTGGTGCAGCGCGAGCAGGCTCACGCACTGCTCGTCCACCTCGACGTCGTAGCTGTTGACCTGCCGGTCCCGGTCGATGACCTCCTGGGCGATCACGTCGTCGCGCTCGAGCAGCGCCCGCATGACCCGTCGGATCTGGTCCTCGACCAGCCCGCCCATGGCCAGCAGGGTCTGCTTGAGGGCTTCTAGCTCTTCGTGGAAATGCCGCGTCATGTGCGTCCTCCCCCTACCCGAACCGCCCGGTGATGTAGTCCTCGGTGCGTCGGTCGTGCGGCGTGGTGAACATCTCCTTGGTCACGCCGAATTCCACCAGCTCGCCCAGGAGGAAGAACCCGGTCCACTCCGAGACGCGGGCCGCCTGCTGCATGTTGTGGGTGACGATCGCGATCGTCAGCTCCTTCTTGAGATCGTGGATCAGCTCCTCGATGCGGCCGGTGGCGATGGGGTCCAGCGCCGAGCACGGCTCGTCCATCAGGAGGATCTGGGGATCGACGGCTAGGGCCCGGGCGATACAGAGGCGCTGCTGCTGTCCACCGGAGAGGCTCACCCCCGACTTGTCGAGGTCGTCCTTCACCTCGTCCCAGAGAGCGGCGTGTCGCAGGGCGCGCTCGACGTCCTCCTGCAGCTGCGACTTCCGGCGGGTGCCGGTCAGGCGGAGCCCGGCCGCCACGTTGTCGAACACGGACATGGTGGGGAACGGATTCGGCTTCTGGAAGACCATCCCGATCCGCCGCCTCACCGCGACCGGGTCCACCCCCGGCGCGTAGAGATCCTCGCTGTTGAGCAGCACCTGGCCCTCGACGCGGGCTCCGGGAACCGTCTCGTGCATGCGGTTGAGGCAGCGGATGAAGGTGGACTTCCCGCAGCCGGACGGGCCGATGATCGCGGTCACCGCGTTCGGGGCGACCGTGAGATCCACCCCCTTGAGCACGAGGAGATCCCCGAACCAGGCCTTGAGGCCCTTGACGTAGAGACCGTCCCCCATGGTCACCTCAGTGCGCGATGGTCCGGCCCCGCGTCGCCACGCGCGCCGCGAGACTCGCCAGGAATACCAGCGTGATCAGCACGAGGGCGCCCGCCCAGGCCTGCCGGTGCCAGTCGTCGTACGGGGCGATCGCGTACGCGTAGATCTGCAGCGGCAGGGCCGCGATCGGCTGATCGAGGCCCTGATGCCAGAAGCGGTTGCCCAGCGCGGTGAACAGGAGCGGGGCGGTCTCGCCCGCGATGCGAGCCACCGCGACCATGACGCCGGTGAGGATGCCCGCGCGGGCGGCCGGGAGGACGATCCGGAGGGTGACCCGCCATCGCGGGATGCCGAGGCCGAGCCCGGCCTCCCGCAGCGCGTTCGGCACCAGTCGGACCATCTCCTCGGTGGTGCGCAGGACGATCGGGATCAGGATGAAGCCGAGCGCGAGACCACCGGCCAGCGCCGAGAAGCGGCGCATCGGCAGCACCACGAGCGTGTAGGCGAAGATGCCCACCACGATGGACGGCACCCCGTTGAGCACGTCGGCGATGAAGCGGACGGCCCACGGCAGGTGACGGTCGCGCGAATCGGCGAGATAGACCCCGCCCGAGATCCCGATGGGCAGGCCGACCGCGACGGCCAGGCCGATCATGACGAGGCTGCCGACGATGGCGTTGGCGACGCCCCCGCCGGGCTCGCCCACCGGCTTCGGCAGGTGGAGGAAGAAATCCAGGTTCACCGCCGAGGCCCCCTTCACGAGCAGGAACCCGAGGATCAGCAGCAGCGGGAGCACGGCGACGATCGCGGAGAGACACGTCAGCACGCTCATGGTCGAGCTGACGAACCGGCGCGAGCTCATTCGCGGCCTCCGCTCGCCGGGCCGCCCACGCTCCACACCAGGAGCCGGGCCAGCCCGTTGACCGCGATCGTGATCAGCAACAGGAGCAGGCCGATCTCGACCAGCGCCGAGACGTAGATCTCCGAGGTGGCCTCGGTGAATTCGTTGGCGATCACGCTCGCCATCGTATAGCCCGGGGCGAACAGCGACAGCGCCACCTCCGGCCGGTTGCCGATGACCATGGTCACCGCCATCGTCTCGCCGAGCGCGCGCCCCAGGCCGAGCAGGATGGCCCCGACGAGCCCCGAGCGGCCGTACCGCAGCACCGCGATCCGGGTCGTCTCCCAGCGGGTGGCTCCGATCCCCAGCGCGGCCTCGCGCTGGGAGCCGGGCACCGCGAGCAGGACCTCACGGCTCACCGAGGTGATGTACGGCACCACCATGATGGCCAGGATCACCCCCGCCGCGAGCATCCCGATGCCGTAGGGTGGTCCCTGGAAGAGCGGAAGGAAGCCGAGGGAGCTTGCCAGGAACGGCTCCACCCAGTCGCGTAGCCACGGCACCAGGACGAAGATGCCCCAGAGCCCGTAGACCACGCTCGGCACCGCGGCGAGCATCTCGATGAGAAACGCGATCGGCGGCCGGATCCAGCCGGGGGCCAGCTCCGCCAGGAAGATCGCGGCTCCGAGCGAGAGCGGCACCGCGATGGCGAGGGCCAGGAACGCGGAGACGAGCGTGCCGTAGATGAAGGGCAGCGCGCCGAATCGCCCCTGGACCGGGTCCCAGCTCGAGGTGAAGAGAAAGCGCCAGCCGAACTTCACGATGGCCTCGCGCGCCTCCCACCCGAGCGCGGTGATCAGGGCGACCGCCAGGAGGACGACGATCCAGGCCGCCCCGGTCAGCCCCAGGCCGAAGAGCCGGTCCCCGAAGCCGATCCCCATCCGCCGCGCCACCCGGGCGGGGGGTGGCGTGTCGGCGGTACCGGCCTGGGAGACCGAGGCGACCAGCATCCGCTACTGGGCGGCCAGGATCGGCTTGCCGGAATAGGTGATCAGCTTGATCTTGGCCTCGATCTGCTTGACCACCGGCGCGGGCAGCGGCGCGTAGAGGAGCGCGGCGGGGTGCTTCTGGCCGTCGTGGATGGCCCACCAGAGGAACTTCACGATCGCCCGCCCCTTCGCCTCGTTGGGCTGATCCTTGTAGACGAGGAGCCACGTGAAGCTCGCCACCGGATAGGCATCCGCTCCCGGGGCATTGGTCATCGAGACGCGGAAATCATCCGGCATGTTCTTGGCCGCACCCGCCGCGGCCGCCGTCGTGCTCTCGATGCTCGGCTCGATGAACTTGCCGGCCTGGTTGCGGATCGACGCCGCCGGCAGCTTGTTGGTGACCGCGTAGGCCAGCTCCACGTAGCCCAGCGACCCCGGCGCGAGCTTCACCTGGCCGGCCACCCCCTCGTTGCCCTTCCCGCCCAGGCCCACCGGCCAGCTCACCGACGTCCCACGCCCGACCTTCTGGTCCCACTCCGGGCTGACCTTCGACAGGTAATCCACCCAGATGTAGGTCGTCCCGCTCCCGTCGGACCGGTGCACCACGATGATCGGCTGATTGGGGAGCGTGGTCGACGGGTTCAGCGCCTTGATCCGGTCGTCGTTCCACTTCGTGATCTTGCCGAGGAAGATGTCGGCCAGCACCTCGCCGGTGAAGGACAGCTTCGGACTGCCGGGCAGGTTGTATGTGGCCACCACCGCGCCCAGCACGGTCGGGATATGGAACAGCTCTCCCGGGGCCTTCTTGAGCTGCTCGTCGGTCATGGGACCATCGGAGGCGCCGAAATCCACGGTGCGCTCCGTGATCTGTCGGATCCCGCCGCCGCTGCCGATAGACTGATAGTTGAAGCGCACTTCGGGATCAACCTTGATGTATTCCTCGAACCACTTGGAGTAGATCGGGTACGGAAACGTCGCCCCCGCTCCGTTCACCAGCATCTGGGCGCTCGCCGCCGCGGGCCAGGCGATCGCCATCGCCAGCATGCACGCAAGAATCGGCCATCTCTTCATCGCGCTCTCCTTGTCTCGTCTCTCTGGGTTTGCCGCGGAGGATGCTACAGATCGATTACCGATCCGTGACGGACACGTTACATTACTGTTAAGGACTACCGACCTCACGCCGGCTCGCGGAATCGGTAGCCGACCCCGCGGACGGTCTCGATGCCCGGCTCGGGCGCACGGGCCGCGGTGAACTTCGCGCGCAGCCGCGCCACGTGCACGTCCACCGTCCGGGGCTCGACGAAGCCGTCCTGACCCCAGACCAGGTCCAGCAGCTCCTCCCGGCCGAAGACCCGACCTGGGGTCCGGACCAGTGCGGCGAGCAGATCGAACTCCTTGCGAGTCAGCTCGACCAGGCGCCCCTTCATCTTGACCTCGAAGCGCTGGCGGTCGATCTCGAGGTCTCCGGCCCGGAGCGGCTGACCGTCGGCGTCCTCGATCGGACGGCCTCGACGGGTCACCGCCCGCACGCGCGCGACCAGCTCGCGCGGCGAGAACGGCTTGGTCACGTAGTCGTCGGCGCCGAGCTCGAACCCGAGCACCTTGTCGCCCTCTTCCACCCGGCCGGTCACCATGATCACCGGGATGGCCTTGGTCTCCCGGTCCTGCTTGAGCCGCCGGCAGATCTCCCAGCCGTTGAGCTGCGGCACCATGATGTCGAGCAGCACCACGTCGGGTTTCGTCTCCTTGATCTGCCGGAGCGCGTCCGCGCCGTTGCTCGCCACCCGCACGTCGTAGCCTTCCCGGGCGAGGTTGTAGCGGATCATCTCCGCCACGTCCGGCTCGTCCTCGACCACCAGGACCCGCGCGGTTCGGCCGCTACCGGCCACACCCGGTTTCTCCGCCGCCCCGCGCCGGTTGCTCACCATCAGCTCGCCCCCCACGCTCGCTCGTGTCATGACCGGAGTCTGCGCCGGAGGGGTTACAGGATGATGACGCCTGGGTAAATGCTGGGTGAACGCACGACGCCCCCGCGGGGGGCGGGGGCGTCGGTTACGGCGGAGCGGAGCGCGCCGTCAGGCGCCGAGCTCGCGTGAGATGATCCGGTACTTGAAGGCGTCCGAGTCGAGGCTGTCCTTCCGGCCCTCGCCGGTCTCGGCCTGGGGATACATCAAGAACGTGACCGCGTCGTCTTTCGAATTCTGAAGCTTGAGGTCGTGGGCGTAGTTGTACGCGAGGTAGTTCATCTCCCACTGGCCGAAGAGCTTGACCCGCGCCCGCTTCGCGGTTGGGTCGTCGAGCGGGATCCCGCCCCGCTCCTCCAGCACCACTTTCCTCACGTCGGCGGGATCGACCGGCACCCAGCCGAGGCTCGGGGTGTAGAACTCGGCCCGGCAATGCTGTGCCTTCGTGATGTCGCCACTCTTGCCGAGGCACTTGAACTCGGCGGAGTCGGCGACCCGGATACCGTAGACGTCCCTGGCGGGCAGCCCGGCCGCACGCGCCAGCCCCACGAAGAGCGCGTTGAGGTCGGCGCACTTGCCGCCGAGGTTACCGGTCTCGAGCATGGCGCGGATGTCGCCCACGCCGCAGCCCCGCACCTTCGGATCGCGAAACGTGTTGTCCACGATCCACTCGTAGATGGCGCGGGCCTTGTCCACGTCGCCGCTCAACCCCTTGGTGATCTGGTCCGAGGTGCGCTTCACGATGCCGTCCGTGCGGATCAGTCGAGTGGAGTCCATGTACTTGGCCAGCGTCGCCCGATCCTCGCGCGCCGGATTGGCGACCGGCTTCGTCACATCCACCAGGCGATCGCGAGTGGCGAAGCGGCTCGTCACCTCCGCCACCGGCGCCGACTCCCCGGCGGGCCATTCGGCGTAGAAGATGGCGGCCCCGTACTTCTCGTCGCGGTACACGCGGGAAACGGTCGCGTTCCCGGTCCACGTCTGACCGAGGCTCTTGTGGTAGTCCGTATCCGGCATGAGCGGCAGCGGCAGCCAGACGCGCGTCGGCCCGGTCGGATTGGCCACTTCCGCGCGTGCCACCACCTCGAAGGCGCGCCATCGGGCCTCGTCCACCCCGGGGACGGCCACGGCGCGATGGGGCCTCACCATCCCTCCCGCGGCCACCGCGGCCGCGCCGATGCCGGTCGTCAGAAACGCCCGTCGATTCATAGGTCCTCCTGGAGTTGATCGGACGCCGTCGTCCGTGGCGCACATCGTACAGGTGCGTCAAGAAAGCGCCAATCCATCCTCCCGATGGAATCCGTGACGTCCTATCGGGCAACCCTATGGGTCCCACGACGTAACAATTCCGTAATTTGACCCGGCGCCCGGCCTCCGCGAGACTCTCGCTCGATGAGTCCCGTCCCGCCCGACGCGTTTGTCAACCGCGAGCTGTCATGGCTGGAGTTCAATCGGCGCGTTCTCGAGGAGGCCCAGGACCCGAGCGTCCCGCTCCTCGAGCGGGTCAAGTTCCTCGCGATCTTCAGCTCGAACCTCGACGAGTTCTTCATGGTGCGCGTGGCCGAGCTGAAGCGCCGCATCCGGGCCGGCGACACCACGCCCGGCCCCGACGGGCTGTCGCTGGCCGAAACCCTGGCCGCCATCTCGGAGAAGGTCCACCGGCTGGTGGATGCCCAGCATCGCTGCTTCCTCGAGGAGCTCGGGCCCATGCTGGCCGCCGAGGGGGTCCGGCTGGTGCGGCCCAAGGAGGTCACCCCGGAGCAGCAGCGCTTTCTCGAGAACTACTTCCGCCGCATCCTGCTTCCCGTTCTCACTCCCCTGGCGATCGATCCCGGCCACCCCTTTCCTCACCTGGCCAACCGATCGCTCTGCCTCGTGGTCTCGGTGCGGCCCGTCGTGACCGGCGCGCTTCCGCACGCCAGCCTGACCGTGGTGCACATCCCCGGGCACGTGGTGGCCCGCTTCGTCGCGCTACCGGCGCCGGCCGGCCAGTACGCCCTGATGCTGCTGGAGGACGTCATCCGGCTTCACCTGCCGGTTCTCTATCACGGCTACGAGATCCTCTCCTGCCACGCCATTCGCGTCACGCGGGACGCGGACATCGCGCTCGAGCGCAAGCGCACCGTGGATCTGTTGACCAGCGTGGAGGCGGGCGTGCGCGAGCGCCGGATGGGTGACGCGGTACGGCTCCAGTACGACGCCGACCTCCCCGCCGATCTCCTCGGCATGCTGGTGGACGAGCTCGAGCTAGGGCCCGAAGATCTCTATCCGGGCACCGGCTTCACCGCCTTCGCTGATCTGTTCCAGCTCTACGCTACGGTGGACCTCCCGCGGCTCAAGGATCAACTCCTGCCGCCCCGGCCGGTGGCCGCGTTCGAGAGCGGCCCCGACATCTGGAGCGCGATCCGCAGTGGCGACGTGCTGGTCCATCATCCGTACCAGTCCTTCGACGCGGTGACCCGCTTCGTGAACGACGCGGCGGCGGACCCTCGGGTGCTCGCGATCAAGATGACCCTCTACCGGGTCAGTCCGACCTCACCGATCGCGGTGGCGCTCACCCATGCGGCCGAGAACGGCAAGGAGGTGGCCGTCCTGGTCGAGCTGCAGGCCCGCTTCGACGAGGAGGCCAACATCCGATGGGCCCGCGCGCTCGAGGAGGTCGGCGCGCACGTGGTCTACGGCCTGCCCGGCTACAAGACCCACTGCAAGGCCTGCCTCGTGGTCCGGCAGGAGGCCGACGGCATCCGGCGCTACTGCCACCTCGCCACCGGCAACTACAACGTCCGGACCGGCGGCGTCTACGGTGACTTCGGGCTCTTCACCTGCCGCGAGTCGTTCGGTGAGGATCTGACCGAGCTCTTCAACATGTTGACCGGCTACACGCATCCGCGCGCGTTCCGCA
>Ga0210384_10000851_pt1 | contig 44261 bp, 37 predicted proteins | sample IncBWH2MmetaG_FD_160574 | JGI IMG/M metagenome (GOLD analysis project Ga0210384, IMG submission 160574) | Forest soil microbial communities from Barre Woods Harvard Forest LTER site, Petersham, Massachusetts, United States - Inc-BW-H-2-M | ecosystem: Environmental > Terrestrial > Soil >... | reverse complement strand
GGTCACCGTTACAAGTGGGTCCGGGGACACTGGGAGCGTCCTCCGTTTGAAGGGGCATACTGGATCCACCCGCATTACGACCACTATCGTGAAGGCTGGCAATGGCACGAAGGACATTGGGACCACGAAGACCACGACAACGGCCATTGGCGCGACCATGATCGTGGGCGCAAGCATGATGATCACGACCGCGAGCATGAGCATCACGACCACGACTAGGTGCTAGGGTCAACCAGGGCGGCTGCCCAGAAAAGCGCCGCCCGAACCCTCTTCCCCGCCCGTCTGACTGGCAGTTCTGATTTCGCCGTTCATAGGCGCACAGGCAGCTCAGACGAGCGATACAAAATTTCCTAATCGCTCTTACCCGACTCTTCCGACTGCTACACTCACCCCATGCTGGCCGATTACGCTGTGCGAGTGGAGACATCTCGGGGCAGGCGGAACCTCGAGCCTCCGCATCCCTATCGCAATGACTTCCAGCGCGACCGCGACCGCGTAATCCACTCGCGCGCCTTCCGCCGCCTCGAAGCCAAGACGCAAGTTTTCACACGCCGCTATTCCGATCACTTCCGCAACCGCCTCACCCACACCATGGAAGTGGCGCAGATTGCGCGCACCATCGCAGGGCAACTCGGCCTCAATGTGGACTTGGTCGAAGCGCTTGCCCTCGTCCACGACGTCGGACATCCGCCTTTCGGCCACGCGGGCGAACGTGCACTCGATGTTGCCATGCAGGAGCACGGCCTTTTCTTCGATCACAATCTGCACGCCCTGCGCATTGTGGAGGATTTCGAAATACGCTACGCAGCGTTCCGCGGTTTGAATCTGACATTTGAGGTGCGGGAAGGTATCATCAAGCACTCCCGTGACTACTCTGCGAAAGACTACCCGGAACTCGCCGAGTACCTCCTCGACCAGCGCCCGCCGCTGGAAGCGCAGTTGATCGACCTGGCCGATGAAATCGCTTATAGCACCGCTGACCTCGACGACGGGTTCGAGGCACATTTGCTCTCTCTGAAGGCGATCCGTGGCGGCCTTCCGGTGTTTGACGCGTTCTTCCACGAAGTCGAGGCCCTCTATCCCGCAGCGCCGGAGAAACTCAAGTTCAACGAAACGCTGAAACGGTTGCTTAATCGCTTTGTGACGGGACTGATTGAAGGCACTACGGCACGCTTGAACGCCGCGGGAATTCAAAGTGTGGACGACGTCCGTCGCCATCCGGCGCGGCTCGTCGGCTTCAATACCGGTGTCGACCGCGACCGCCTCGACTGCAAAGAGTTCCTCTACAAGAACCTCTACTTCAGCAAAGCCCTCGAACCAGAAAAAGAGGAAGCCGAACGCGTCATCCGCGAACTCTTTGCCCACTGGATGCGCCGCCCCAGCGACCTGCCTTCCGCCTATCGTGAAAAGTCCACCCAGGAACCGCTGCCGCGCGTGATCTGCGACTACCTAGCCGGCATGACGGATCACTTCATTCTGGAACAGTACGACAAGTTCTGCGGGTGAGAGGTTACTGGGGACTGCCGCCCCCGGCCGTCCAAGCTCATGTCGGGCAGGCGCCCCCGCCTGCCCAGACGAGGCGTCTGGGCCTACATGTGTATCGACCGCGCCAAAAGATACTCTTACTTCTGCCACGCCACCCGGTAGATCACGCCACCCTCATCATCGCTGATATACATTGACCCATCCGCCGCAAACACAATCCCAACGGGCCGTCCCATGCGAACGCCACGCTTGGTCTCTCCCGGCTTCAGCCACCCCGTGATGAAGTCTTCCACACCGCGCGGTTCGCCCTTGTCATCCATGCGCACGCGAATGATTTTGTATCCCGTGGGCACGCTGCGGTTCCATGATCCGTGCAGCGCCACAAACAAGTCCCCGCGATACTCGGCTGGAAACATGTTTCCCTCATAGAACGCCAGTCCCAAGGGCGCGGAGTGCGCCTGGATTTCCACCTTCGGCGGAATCGTGTTTTTACATCGCTCCGCCCCACCGCCCAACCCCGCGGGATCGGGAATGCGGTTGCCGTAACACGCGGGCCAGCCGAAATCGCCGCCGCTTCCGAGATTGTTGATCTTATCGGGAGGAATATCGTCCCCCAGCATATCGCGCCCGTTGTCCGTTCCCCAGATGGTATCCGTCTTCGGACTAACGGTCATGCCGACGGTGTTGCGCACCCCGCGCGCGAAGATTTCCTGCCCTGTGCCGTCGTCATTGAAGCGCATAACCGCGGCTTGCCGGGGGTCCTTCTCCACACAAACGTTGCAGCTCGACCCCGCCGACACATACATCTTGCCTTTATGGAATAGGATCGTCCGCGTGGCATGGAAGGTGGCATCCGGAAGCTTTGTGACAACTTTCCCGTTCGTCGCCTTAAGGCTGGCCTCGTCCCAATCAAATCGCTGCACCTCATGGAGTTCCGCCACGTAGAGCTTGCCGTTATGAAACGCAAGGCCGTGTGGACGACGGAGCCCTTCAGCCACCACCAGAGCGTCGGCATGTCCCGTATGTCGCGGATCCGGAAAGGCCAGAATCTTGTTTTCCGTTATGTCCGAAGCCAGCAGCACTCCTCCCGGACTGAACGTCAACATGCGCGGCTCGGAGCTATGCGCAAACACGCTTATGTGGAAGCCAGCTGGCAGCTTCAATCGCTCCAGCTCCAGCTTCTCCGCCCGCGTACAAGCGGTGAGAAGCATGAGAACGACAATCGCCGAACACTTCTGCATCGACCTATGCATATCCGACTCCTGTTCCACTAAGCGCCTTTAGATGCAGTGACTTCCCATCCGGCACCGCCGTTTGTCCCGGATCGCCGTCGAAGCCTTGTAAACCATACAAAACACAACAATTATGGCATTATCACCCGGCATTAAGGACGCCGCATGCGTCCTCCAAACCCACTCCAAGGCAAACCGTAGTTTTTATATCAGCTTTCGGCAAAATTACCATGCGCAAAGCTTTTTCCCTGGGAAACCTGGCAGCCTCGCGCTAGAATACCCTTGTATAACAATCAGTTACGGACACCCGTCTCAAGGTGAGTTTGGCATTTCACATGATATTCACCTTATGTTAGATACGTGGGACGGAAGACAAGAACTCTGTCCAGGAGTACCAGACCACAGAGTTACCAGATCAGATGTACGATTAGCAGTTATAAATCATAGCCTTAAGCAGGCTCTTGCGGAGGAGTTCCAAACTCCCCCTCTCTCGGAGGAAACACACATGAAGAACCGTATCGTAACCGTTCTGCTTGTAGCGCTGTTCGCGCTGCCAGCCCTAGCCCAGACCACTACCCCTGCGCCCGATGCTACTGCACCGGCCGCTACCGCATCCAATAACGCGACAGGCAAGCAGCCTCTGGCCATCGAAACCAAGGAAGGTTTCTGGGGACGCGTCAACCCTTTCGCCCGTAAAAAGTACGTCCAACGGCAGATGCAGCCCGTGGCCGATCGCGTGAACGAGCTCGACGAGCTGACCGCTGGCAACACGCGCACCATCAAAGACACCGATAGCCGCGCCCAGGCTGGCATCAAGCTGGCTTCTGATCGCGCCAGTGAAGCCGACCAGCACGCCATCGATGCCGGTAACCGCGCCAACGCCGCCCAGACCACGGCGCAGCAGGCCAACACCCGCCTCACCGGCGTCGAAACCGCCGTGGGCAACATCGACCAGTACCACGCCATTAACCAGGCTGAAATCCGCTTCCGCCCCGGCCAGACTGTCCTGAGCAAGCCCGCCAAGGAAGCTCTCGACGGCATGGCCACCACGCTTAAAGATCAGCGCGGCTATGTGGTTGAAGTGCAGGGCTTTTCTTCCGGCCACGGGCAAACCGCTATCGGCAATTCACAAAAGATGGCCGACGCTGTAGTCCGCTACCTCGTTCTGAATCATGAGATTCCGGTCTACCGGATCTTCGTGGTCGGAATGGGCAACGCGCCGAAGACGGACGCAGACGGCAAGCCTATCCGCATCAGCGGCGGCCGCGTCGAAGTCAGCCTTCTCAAGAACAACCTCGATCAGCTCGCGTCTGGCACCACTCCGGCGGAGCCGCAAGCTAAGTAAGTTCGCCGCTCGGACAATCCTCCCCGTCCAGAAAGAGCCTCTCGCAAGAGAGGCTCTTTTATTTGCGCCGGGTCATGGAAGATTTCAGCGCGGCACGCGAAAGATTCCCTGCATCAGATACTCCCGCAGCTCAGGGTGGCCCGGGTACTCGGTGTGCGCGAGTAGGGGGAAGAATCCTTCGCGATCTTCCACGTTTTGCACCATTTGTCGCAGCCGTGCCGGATCTGTTTCCAACGGATCGTCGTAGTTTTCGAGGGAGCCACTAAACCAATCCGCATGGTTATAGATGTTGACCCATCGGGCCGGACGAGCGTCATATGTAAGAATCATCGGCTGCTTGGTCGCGGCCAGTGCTTCGCGGAAAATCGCTCCGTGCAACTGGTTGCGAAACAGGAACGCCGTTTTGTCCAGGGGCGACCCGAAAGTCACGAGCATGGGCGTTCGGCGCAGGACGTCAATCTTATTGTTTTGTAGTAGCACGTCGTAATTGAGAAACGCATTCAGGGTGTCATACGTCAGCACCGATCCCAGCGAATGCCCAGTAACGACGATGGTTTCATACTCATAGTGACCGTCCACCTGCGCCCCGTACACGGCATTGAACACTTTGAAAGCAACCAGCTGAATCTGGCTGCGGAGTTCATAGAACTTGCTGACGGTATGGGCCGCGACATAAGCCGTCACATCGCCCACGTATTCGATGAGAAAGCTGCGTCCGACCGTGAAAACCAACCCCAAGAAAGCGGCTGCTGCATAAAACCAGGTACGGCTGTGGCGCTGAGTTACGCAAGCGACCCAGTCCTCGAACCTTGTGACACCGTTGTAAACGAGGGTTAGCATCCTGGTAATGCAACCTGGTTCGGCTGACCCGAAGGTCACAAACACATGGTGGCCGTAGAGCACCAACACACAAAACCCCAGCCCGCATGTGCATAAGAGCACAGCAAATGCCACGAGAAGAATCGCACTATTAAGTATCCCGGCTACGAATCCTGGCCGTAGACTACGGCGGCAGAGCCACAAAATGAACAGGGCCGCTGCTCCAACAACCAGCATGGCTGCAAACGCTACCAGCGTGGTTCGTAAGTACTGCACGAGCTGCGGACCGAACGATTGGATTCCACCGCCGAGCAGATAGGCCAGAACGCTCCAGGCAAATGCCCCGTACAGCAGAATTAGGGAGGAAATGACCAGCAAAGCCAGTAGCAGACTAACGACCTCAACTACGCGTACGCGCATCCAACGGAAGCCGCCAAACATCCAGCGGTCGAAGCCGAGGGACCCTTTCAGTGCGGCCTTGGCCATCGCTATCAATCCAAAAAAGGCTGCCTGTAGAAGAAACCACGCCACATCCCGCAGCGTGACTTTTCCCGCGGTCAGCGGCGCCCAGTAAGACTCGTATAGGTGGACTTCGCGCTTGTGGCCATCGCGTTCCACCGTGATTTCAGCGCGGCCCAGCAAGTCATCGCCGAACTTGACCTGCCGTACGTGAGAATTGGCGGCCCCGGCGCCGGCCCCGCCAAGCAAAGATCCGGCAATCATGTCGATGGTCTCGTAGGGAACCTGCTGCCCCATGCCGTGGCAGACAATCACCGCGACTTTCGGAGGAGCGTCTTGTGCCCGCGTTTCCCGTTGCACGCGGTGATACGTCTTAATTTCAGGAGCAGCCCCCGCGGGCCTGGCGGGTTGTTCCGTCTCAGGGCCAACACGGTATTCCATTGGCTCTTCGGCGTGAACCCTTAGCTCCTCATCGCCAGGCATAGCGGCTCCTCCGCGGTGCAAAATCGGAACGCGGGCAGACTACTCTCTTTTAGAGGGATGTCAACAGGAAAAACATGGTGGAGCAGCATGGCCCACCATTCTCCGCACATATCGCCTGACTCTTGTGGCAGCCGATTTCGACGCGGCTGATGTGTTTCACATTGGTCCGCTTATTTTACCGGCACACCCTCCAGCGTTGCCAAGCGGCCCACGGGATAGAGCCCCTGCCGCTGATCACGATACGGCGAGCGATCATAGAAGAAGCTGAGGCGTGCATAAGAATTTCCGGCGAAGTCTTTGTCTTCAGCCAGTTTCTTTTCGAATTCCGCTTTCAGCGCAGGGTCTTTGGCGAGCATCTCGCGCGCCAGCGGCTCCAGCACATAGGGTTCTCCATATTCTTTCTGCTCGAAGATGGCGTCGAAGAATCCCCATTGCACCGCGGAATCCGGCGCGTCCGGTTCCAGCCAGTGAACAGCGACCTTGGCCGCCCGCTGATCGAGCGGTACCACCGCCGACCCCGCCGGATAGAAGATCTTCTCCCTCACCGTTTTGCAGATCGGCTGATAGTGGCTGATGTCGAGGAAGTCGCCAATCATCATGGGATGTCGCCCTTCGAAGAGCGTGTTGTGCCAATGCGGATCGCAACGATAGGTTTCGACTTCAGCCTCCCAGGCAGCCGTGGTCAGTTGCATCTGCACGCCATGTACGCGCAGCACTTGGATCACCCGCGTCCATTGCGCAGGAACGATGTACGCCCGCGGCGGCGCTACCGTGAACGTAGGCTGGAAATCGTTGTACAGCGGGATGTCGATGTTCTCCGGTTCGTGCGTGTACTGAGTCCACACAGAGCCCGAAACTTCACTGAGCACCTGGTTGCGCTTGTACCCGAGAAAATGGAACGGCACGGAGCGGTCGCTGGGAGCCGTGCGAAGCGCCATCTTCCGCCCCGGATCATACGTCTTCCCCGCGGCGATCATGGCCGCATCGGCGGCGCGATTCATCTTCACCAGCTTGTCGGTGTCGGCGTTCACTTTTTCCAAAATGGCGCGCAGCAATTCGTAATTTCCAAGCACACGCATTTTGTAGTCTTTCAACATGTGCATTTCCACCAGCAGGCCCGGCCGGTTCTGCAGGATCATGTAGCCAGTGGAGAAGCGGGGCTCGTCCTGCGCCAGTTTCAAGCCCTTCATCGGATTGGCTTCACCCACTCCCACGTAGAGCCCGATCAAATGACCCGTGTCGTTGACCGACTTCTCAATATAGGGACGCAGTTCGTCGCGTTGCCACGCCGCCAGCGCCGGGTCCACGTCGGGACCGAAGTCGATCGAGTAAGTAACGTCATATTGGTAGTCGGCCCCGTCGGTCACATGGTCATCAATAAAGAAGTCGGGCAGCCATTTCGTGAAATATGCCAGGAACTGCCGCGTCTCCACGGCGTCGGCTTTCACATAGTCGCGATTCAGGTTCAGATTGTTGGACTGCGTGCGCCAGCCCATCTCCTCTGGCCCATTCTGGTTGATGCGGTTGTAACGGGAAACGCGCTCGTGGCCATCGATGTTGTAGACGGGCACGATGATCACGACCGCTTTCTCCAGCAGGCTCGCGCGAGTCTTGGTCACCACCATGTCGCGCAGCAGTGCCAGAGAAGCGTCTTTACCTTCGATCTCGCCGGCATGGATGCCGTTCTGGATATAGACCACAGGCCGGTCGGCTTTGTGAATGGCAGCCGGATCGAAGACTCCATCCTTGGACACCACGACGCCCACCAACTCGCGCCCTTCTCCCGTCTTTCCCCAAGATTCAATCTTGACCTGCTTGGGCGCAGCGGCCACCACGCGGCGGATGTATGCCAGAGTCTCGTCGTAGCGCGGAGTGCAGCGGTAGTCACAGATCTCCGTAGGCGTACGCCAATCCGCGGAAGCAGGCGCCGGCTGCGTTTTGCTTTGCGCCAGCATGAGGGGATGGACGGATGGAGAGAGGAGCGAAGAAATGGTCAGCGCGAGGACTGCGAGCAAGGCCGAATGAGTCTTCATGGTTCCTTTTCGTGATTGTCGATGCAGTGATCATTGATTCAATGATCTCGATGCAATGACTTCGAGCGTAGCAGTTTGCCCGTTGTATCGCTATCCCAGGTCCCTGCTTGACACCGCTCAATTTCCCCGTTATTGTAGGCGAACAAAATACGAATATCAATGCTGCAAGATAATTTCCTGGATGACTGAATTGAGGGCTGGGCCCAGCCCTCAAATACTACCCGCCGGGGTGCCCCGTCCTTGTCGCGTTCTGTGCGACAGGGCGGGGATTTTTGTTCTAATCCGTGAAACCTTGCTTTCAGGTCGCTGACGCACTTATTGGACGGGCCTATCCCTGGGAGCTCAAGTGGTTTCTTCGGTCTGGGCCAGCCCGTTTCAATAGCGCGTAAGGGGTGGAGGACCCCCACTTAAGAGCTGTTCCAAGATCGATTTGCCTAAGTCAAAGTGGGAACAATCAAATGGCTGGGCTACTCCCCTGGGGCGCAAACTCATCTCAACTCCTGGGCTTCTGCTGACCTGTAGTCTGTGTCCGACCATCAAACTAGAACCAGGAAGATTCTCGCATATGCATCTGAATTCTTTGGTTATTAAGAATTTTCGTTCTATAAGAGAACTTCGGATGGACTTCAAGCCGGGAGCTAATCTCATCGTTGGCCCAAATGCAGTGGGTAAGACCACAGTGTTAGAAGCCATACGTCTGGCCAAAGCGGTGCTCGCCCCCAGAACTGCGCAGGAGAGTACGCAAGTTCTTCTTAGTCTTGGAGCAATATCTCAACAATTGCCGCAGATGTTCAACTTTGCGGCTATCGCAAAGGACAAAACGCAACCGGTCGAGGTCACGTGTAACTTTAGATTGGCCGACGCCGAGGTAGCAGATCTCCCTCAAATGTTTAACGAGATCTGCCGAGCGACGGTGGCAGCGCAGCACGGGATATCTCTCGATAGGGGTGCCCTTGGTCTCGTCCAGTTCATTTCGTCGCCTTTGGGACAACAAGCCCTTAGGAACGCGGAGCAATCCGTAAATCAGGATATTGCTCGAGTAGCGGCTGATCGCTGCTGCAAGCTGGCACTCGTGATAGATACAACTCGCGGTATCGCAGGTCACGATTACTTCTCCCAAATTCTCTTTACCGTGTTCGAGGCGCGGCTTAGCCCGTACAAGACCCAATTTAGCTATTTCCCAGCAGACCGGGCCCTCCCTCCGGGCGAAATGCCAATCCAACTCGGCACGGTTGACGCACAGCAGCAGTTGGAGTCGCATAACTCCACGCCAGCAATCAAGTACCAGCGCTTGAAAAATACGATTTTTGCGTGGTTGGCCGAGAACCCTGAAAGCCGAAAAAGTTTAGACGCCGCGTTCAAAACTATCTTCGACAAACTGTTGACCGGCAGGGTGATCGAGACGTTCGGAGTTAACCGGCACGGTCAGGCGTCGATAGTCATCAAGGATACGCACACCGGGGAGTCTTTCGACATCGATTCGATGAGCAGCGGCGAGAAAGGTCTAATTCTGACCTTTTTGGTGATAGAGAGAACGGTAGAGAGAGGAGGGCTTATCCTGCTGGATGAACCAGAACTTCACCTCAATCCAGCGGTCTGCAAGTCGCTTTTAGGATTCTTGCTAGATCACTACCTCCGACCGAATGACATTCAGGCGATTATCTGCTCTCACTCAGCTGAAATTTTCAGCACTGCCATGCGACGCGACGAGTGTACTGCATACCATCTGAGACAAGGGAGCGTGGTCTCTGAAATTAGAAGGAAGGATCAGCCAGAGGTATCTCAGACGCTTCGTTTGCTTGGAACCTCTGAAGTCGAGGAAATGCTTTACGAGGCCATCGTATTCGTGGAGGGCGAAGACGACGTAGAACTCTTGGAGGAGGCATTTCCCGAGAGTCTGGCTAGAATCAAGTTCAGAGAGCTCTTTGGCAGGGGCGAGGTCGAGAAGCACATCGAGAGGCTGCAGGAAGCGGAGCGCAAGGGACAAAAGGAAAACATTTCTTACTTCTTGTTCGACCAGGACGGAAGACCAACATCGTTGCAGAGCACGGCGAAGGTTCGGATACGACAATGGGACAGATATTGCGTTGAGAATTATCTCCTTGAGCCCGAGATCATCTTCGATCTGGTTCAGAAAGAGAACTATGCAAAAAAGCCATTCCCCTCAAACATAGGCGAAGCCAAGGCACTGTTTCGAAAAATCGCTAGCGCTCAATTGGAATCGCGAGTCATTCGTGAAGTCTACAAATCCTATAGCTTTGAAGATCCCCGACTCCGCGGACGAGATATTGCCGCTCAGGATTTCCCCGAGGCGGCCCAAGTGTTGTTCAATCGCCTCGAAGCTATCCAAGGGCAGTTACTTAACCTGAAGAGAGCCGAGTGGGAACAGGACTTCGTCAGCAAGTGTCAGACCCTGCTCCAAGAGCGGGAACAGGAATGGCTAGACGCTTGGCACACGAAGTGCAGTGGCAAGCAGTTTTTCAAGGACTTATACACCCAATGCAGCATCAAGATCGCGCCCCTCATCTTCAAGCGCCAGCTGCTGACTCAATCCAAGCTCACCGGTGCAGAGGGATGGAAGTTGTTACAAGCGACCTTCACTGATTTGGTCGGCAAGGCGTCTTAAATCGCCTTCCCCTGCGGGTGGACCACCCGCCGCTCAGGTTCCTAGCCGACGCCGCTTCCCGAGACCTGACAGATGGGCAGTAACCAATTTCATTCCCACTCGTCTGTAGCAATGGTTTACCCTATATCGCCATGCGACGTCTCGCACTGCTGTTTACCCTGCTCGCTGCCGTCGTCTGTTTTTCGCAAGAGCCCCTTCGCGTCAAGGTCAACCTTGTCAATGTGTCCTTCTCGGTACGGAATTCCGGTGGGGCCCTGGTCGAAAACCTGACCAAGGATGATTTCGAGGTTCTGGAGGACGCGGTTCCTCAAAAAGTTGCTTTCTTCTCTCGAAGTTCCGACGTGCCGCTTACCCTCGGATTAATTGTGGATGCCAGCGGCAGCCAGGATCATTTCTCCAAGCAGCATAAGCACGACCTGGAGGTTTTCCTGCAAGATGTACTTGGGCCAAAGGACCGTGCTTTTATGTTGTGCTTCGGCAACCATCTGCGGCTCGTCAGCGACTTCACCCAATCGAGCGCCCAAATCCTGGATGGCTTGAATCGCTTCGAACACAATGACACGCATTTCCCTGAACTCGGTCCGAAAGAGTCGCGCGAACTGGGCACGGCGTTTTACGATTCCATCTTCTACTCTGTTGCGGAAAAACTGGCGAAGGAGGACGGACGGCGGGCTCTCCTGATCTTCAGCGACGGCGAAGATAACTCCAGCTCTCACGACATGATGACGGCCATTGAAGCCGCGCAGAGCGCGAACGTCACCTTGTTCTCCATCCGCTATACGGAGAAAGAACACGGCAAGCTCACTGCCCGCAATAAATACGGGATCAGCGTGATGGATCGTATCGCAAAAGAAACGGGTGGCACCGCGTTTGACGCGCAAGTCGTCGACCCGCACGCGTACTTTCATCAAATCGGCGAGGAACTACACAGCTCCTACGACCTGGCTTATTATCCGAGCAATCCCATCAAAGACGACTCTTTCCGCAAGATCGTCATTCGGCCCAAGCAGGATGGACTCAAGGTGCGCTCGAAGACTGGATACTTTTCGCGGTAGATTCGTGGCTGTGGGCAGGTGGCCCAGCCTTCGGAGCTCGTTGTCATTTCCAGTGTCGTCTTTTCCAGTAACGGCACAAGGGATGCCAGCGAGATCAATGCTTAGGCCACCCGCCCCGGTTAGCGTCTACCGATTAACCCCTAATCGTCAGGGGCTGTGCGAGCTTGAAAGTCAAGCGCCGCTCCACACCAAACCTAACGTCCTTCTTGCCGGTTCCGTAGGCTGCCGCGGTTCCGCCGCCGCCACCGATGAGACTGCCGATCAGGACACCAGTCCCGCCCGTCGCGATCCCACCAATGAGCGCACCGGCTCCCGTACCGCCGCCGATGAAAGCCAGGTTCCGTTTCTTGTGCGACTTGCCCTTGGCGTAGATGTGCGAAGTCTCCAGCGGCACGTCCTGGCCGCGCACGCTCACCGAAACCAGCGTCAGCCCGAGTTCTCCGGGATGGCGTAGACGACCCGAGTGCCGCGCGATCGTCACTTTGCCGCGCACCGTTGCGCCGCGAGGCACAACCGTTAGCCCGTCGGCCAACAGGGGCTCGTCGAGCACGGCGTCAAAAATCTCGCCCGTCTTTGCCGCTGCGCTGGAGACCGGTGTTTGCAGACGCACCGTCACCGGCGTGCCCACGAGCACGCTGACTCCCGACCGTAATTGCTGGGGACCCGGAGAATCCTGGGGAGCTGGGGTGCCATCAGCGTTTGTGGTCGCGGCATTTGTGGTGGCAGCGCCATTCGGCGAAGAATCGCTCGCCGCCTGTGCGTTGTTGGATTTGCTGCTGCACGCAGCGAGTAAAAGAAAAGCCAGACACAGTGAAAGTACTGGGACAAAACGTCGTCTCATACTCACCTCCTGAGAGATTGCACTTACACATATTTAGGGCAATCGTCATGCCACTCTTTGTGTTTATTTTTCAACAACTTAGCCTTATGTCGAGAGGATTAGACTATGTAGTTTTTGGACTTTCGCCGAGGCGCAAGAAGCTGGCAAATGCGTGCTTGACACCGCTCAATTTCTTCGCTATTGTTAGCGAACAAAAAGCGAAAGTAAATGCCCAGCCTCCCACTTTTCCCCGACTCCGGACCCGCCCCTCTTGTCGGCATTGCCCGCCTTGCCGCCCACGCCGATCCTCTCCGCGAAGGTCACCACATTGAATACTTCGCTCTCCCCGCGCGTTCGCTCCTCTGCCGCGTGACGTCCGCGCGCCGCCACCCTTTCCAGTGGTCCATCAACCCCTATCGCGGATGCGAATTTGCCTGCAAGTACTGTTACGCGCGCTACACCCACGAATTCATGGAGCTGCGCGATCCGCTCGCCTTCGAGCAGAAAATCTATGTCAAACAACAAGCCGCATGGCTGCTGCACCAGGAACTCAGGAAAGTCCGCTCCGGCGAAGGCATCGGCATTGGCACCGCCACCGATCCCTACCAGCCCGCCGAGCGCCGTTACAACATCACGCGCAGCATTCTCGAAGAACTCGCCTTGCACCGCGGCCTGCGTCTCGGCATCATCACCAAGTCCGACCTTATTGTTCGGGATGCGGAACTCCTCCGCGAAATCTCCCGGCACAACAGCCTGCACGTCAGCGTGACCGTCACCACGGTGAATACGCAACTGGCCCGCATCCTCGAACCGCGCGCGCCACGCCCCGATCTTCGGCTAGCAGCCGTGCGCCAGCTCAACCTTGCCGGCATTTCCGTTGGAGTGAATTGCGCTCCCGTGCTCCCTGGAATCACCGACTCTCCCAGCGACCTTAGCGCTCTTGTTCTCGCGGCGAAAGAAGCGAATGCAAGATCAATCTTCGCCAATCCGCTGTTTCTCAAACCCTGTGCCGCGGCTGTATTTATTCCGTTTTTAGAAGAACATTTTCCCCATCTCGTCGAGTCTTACCGCCAGCGTTACGACAGCAGCGCATTCCTGCCGCCGGAGTATGGCAAGCGAATTTCCCAACTGGTGGCGGCGCTGCGCAAGAAACATGGCATGGCTGAGGCTCGGCAGCAGGATGCGGATACGCGATTTGGGGCAAAGCTGCCAGTGCAGGATGCTTTGTTCTGATTGTGGACCGCGAGAGCGGTCTTAGTTGCCGGGGTGGGCTACAGGGAGCTGGAAATCCATACCGCGCTCGTCATTGGCTTTTGTGGTTGCCGCTACGTCGAGGACTGCGACGGCAATTTTGCGCCGGCCAGCAACCGTGAAGTCGAAAAGTTCGTCGCCCACTATCGCGTAGTTGGTAACTTCTTCCTTGTGTCCGTCCTTGTAGACCAGCACTGTTTTGGGCTCGATGGCCGGAGCGGGTTGCTCTTTGTTGTCTCTGTCTTTGGTAGCCGCGGCAGTCTTCTTGGTCGTTTCCGGATTTGGATCGGCAGCTCTCTGAGCGGCGCGCTCTTCGCGGGCATCGAGGGCGTCTTCCGCTGCGGCCCGCCCCTCTTCGTAGCCACGGCCGTAGGCGGCTTCGGCGCTATGCCGGCGCGGACGCCGATGCTCGAAAGTGGTCGGCCCGCTGGCGTAGTCATAGTCGTCAGCCTCGTCCTCGCCCGCTTGATCTCCCGTCTGCACGACAATCACAGGTGTATATCCCGGAGTGTAGTTCGGGGTATACAACGGCACGAACACGGGAAATACGCCAGGATGACGGGGGCGAAATCCGAAGTTTCCCGTCACCAGATTTGGATTCGAAGTCACCGGAAACATTGGATTGATGCAGCACTGAAACCCGCGCGGTCCAAGGGAAGTCACGCTGGCGGGAATACCCGGTGCCATGCTGCGACTGCCACCAAAGCCAAAGGAAGTAACCGAGGGAGGAACGCCGTTGATTTGCGCCGAACACACGCTCGCCGCGAACGCGGCAAACAACAAAACCGAGGCTGCAACTCTAAACCTCATACACAGCGCCTCACACACAGCCAATCTTACTCCAGTTCTCGCCGGAGAGAAATGGGAAATTCGCTGTCGGCTATTGGCTATCGGCTCTCGGCTAACTGCTTGATGCGAAAGCTGATAGTGTATTGAGAACAGCACGGCTCTCCAATCAGAGATTGTCATTCCGAGCGTAGCGAGAGCCTGCCCTAAGCTTGCCGAAGGGAATCCGTTCCTACTTTTAGATTCGCGCCAGAGAGACCACGTTCCATAGCGCGTAAGCCGACAGCACCGCGGCCATGGCCAGCCGCAGTATTGATGCAAAACGCGTCTCCAGCAGATCGGCGAAAACTCCCGCCACGAAGGTGAACAGGAAAGGCATCGCTACCAGCAAAAATCCCTGTCCCGGATAATCCGGCGCTGCCAGGGCCAACGCTATGCAGAGCGCGGCCACTAACAGAGGAGCCGTGTTGCCAAAATAGCGGGTTCGACGCCATAGCGCGTACGCCACGAACGCGAGTGGCAGCAATACGATTAACAAAGGGCTCGCTTTGACGATGTGCGCGATTGCGTTCTGGTAGTTCGCTCTCATCGCCAGCGCCGCCGGCGTTCCGTCCAATAGTTTCGCCGCGCGCAGCCCGCGCCAGAACTCCCCCGCGTGAAAAAAGTAGCCGGCCACCAAGATCATCGCCGCGAGACCGCACGCCGCCGCCCAGATTATCCCCGCCGCACGCCGCCGCTCCGGAGCCAGATACCAAAAGAATCCGAGCGTGACCGGCACCAGCACCGCAAGCGAAAACTGCGAGCCGACGGCCAGCGCCAGGGAAATTCCCAGCAGTCCTATTCGCCGCCAGTTCCACAGCACCACTTCGCGCGGAGCATAAAGCGTGTGCGCCAATGCAATCGCTGTAAAGATGGCGCCAAACGCTCCCCAAGCCGCGCCCATTTCCGAATCGCGGCAAAGCTCACTGCTACTCTGGATCATTCCTGGCGAAAAGCAATAGAGGACGAGCGCGATCAATCCGCCCGCGTTTCCATACAATCTCCGGGTCACAAACCAGAGCGACGCTCCCAGCAACACTCCGAATGCCAGGTAAGGTATCCGCGTAAGCCACAGCCACAATTTCTGGTGCGCGGGATCTACCGCCCCAGGCCAAAACACCACGGGAGCAGCGGCAACTAGATACGAAAGCGGAGAATGGTACGAGTCATATCCCCGGCCGCCAGTGCCAGACATCCCCCCTGGAATTCCTGCCGCTTCGACACCATTCCCCGGCGTCCCAGCGATGCGTCCTCCGCGCCATTGCGCGAGCCCGTCGGCGACCCGTCCCTGCCGTTCCATCGCGCCTGCGGGATAACATCCAAATTCAGAACGCAGCCCGGCATGAACCAGCCACAAGCACTGCGCCAGGAAAATCAGCAGCAAGAGTCCCGCGAAATTTTTGGTGCGGCACACAACCATAAGAAATCGGCTTCATCCAATCGAACTCTGTTTTGTATCACGTTTGCTGACGGCTCCTGCTGAAAATGCTGTAACAGCGCGGTTTCGCGGCTACCGCGGCGTTCGTCAACTGGGACTGCAATTCATTTCATGTCCCGATCTACTGCACCATTCCCGCTGCATTAACGAATCCGCCACTTGACAGAAGTTCTTTCGTGAGTTCTTTTTTAATGCGCAAGAATTTTCACCCTGAAGATTTCTGGCCCCGCAAATTATTTCGTGCTAGTATCTCGCTCTGTTACTTCGTCATTTGCGTCGGCAAATTTTGCTAGGTTCGAGGAGCAGCTTCCCGCTCCTGGATCTCCGTAAGTTTGGTTCTCCGTAATTACGGTCTCCGGAAATAGACGGCTTAAGGTGCAGAGAATTCAGCAGGTGTTTTAGACCATTTTATGGCTTCCATTTCTCCTACGATTACGAGCGCCCCCCCGAATCCCTGGCTTCGCATTCTCGAGGCTCTCGAGAAAAAGATTAACCGCCATTCTTACGAGACCTGGCTCAAGCCCACCCGTTACAGCCACACCAACGGCGGCATCATTTTTGTGCGCGTTCCCACCAACGAGTTCTGCCACGTCGGCGACAAATACGCCGACCTCATACAGGAAGCCATGGACGATTTACAGCTCGGCCTCACCGATGTAAAGTTTGTCGCGCCCGACGACGATCCTGCGGCCACACCCGTCCGGCACGATGGCGGACTTTCCCGCCATTCGGCCGCGCCTGTCTCGCAATCGCGTTTCGACTGGGATGGCATCGCGCAACTCAATCCGCGCTACACTTTCGACGCCTTCGTCATCGGCAATGGCAATCAATTCGCCTGCGCTGCCGCCCAGGCCGTCGCCGAGAATCCTTCCAAGGCTTACAACCCGCTTTTCCTCTACGGCGGTGTTGGCATGGGCAAGACCCACCTGATGCAGGCCATTGGCCACGAGGTCAAGCGCCGCCAGCCGCATGCTTCCATCTGCTATCTCTCCAGCGAAAAATTTACCAACGAGATGATCAACTCGTTGCGCTACGACAAGATGTCGAGCTTCCGCGACAAGTTCCGCAATGTCGATGTGCTCATCATCGACGATATCCAGTTCCTCGCCCAAAAGGAGCGCACGCAGGAGGAGTTCTTCCACACCTTCAACGCGCTCTACGAATCGATCAAGCAAATTGTCATCGCCAGCGACCGGCCGCCCAAGGAGATCTCCGAAATTGAAGACCGCTTACGCAGCCGCTTCGAGTGGGGCCTGATCGCCGATATCCAGCCGCCCGATCTCGAGACCAAGGTCGCCATTCTGCAGAAAAAGGCCGAGCAGGAGCGCGTCGCTCTGCCCACGGATGTTGCCCTCTTTATCGCCTCCAACATTCGCTCCAACGTCCGCGAGTTGGAAGGCGCGTTGATTCGCCTGATGGCGCACTCTTCGCTCATCGGCTCCGAAATCACTCTGCCCTACGCCCAGCAGGTGCTGAAGAACTTTATCGATTCGCAAGCCCGCAAGATCAGCATCGAATCCATCCAGAAGCTGGTCGCCGACCAGTTCGGTCTCCGCTTGATTGAGATCAAGGCCAAGAGCAACTCGCGCTCAATCGTCTACCCGCGACAGATTGCCATGTATCTGGCCAAGAGCCTGACCGAAGCCTCGCTCCCCGAAATCGGACGCCAGTTCGGTGGGAAGCACCACACCACCGTCCTGCACTCGGTAGAGAAAATTGTGAAGTCGCGCGAGAAAGACAAAGATTTGAACAGGCTGCTCACCAAGTTCACCGAACAGTTGGGCAGCTAAACATGCCGCTGCCAGCACCATCGTGTACCGGGAACCCTCAGCCTGCACCGATACCTTTGTGCAAAGCTTGTGGAAGCGGTGCAGAAGTAGGGACGGCATTCGCGAGTAGTCTGTTTTCGCGGTGATAGGTGCGGATCGAGCGCAGGGTTCTTAACAGGTCTTTGGCACGCAAACGTATGACGGAGTGAGCTTAAGCCAGTTTTCCACTTTTCCTCAGCCCCTACTGCTACTACTGGCTTTATTAGGTCTATATTTTGAGGTTTAGCAGTCTTAAGTAGCAGGCCTGTAGCACTGGGAACAGCAGTGTGGTTTACTTAGGAAATACAAAGTTGCAGCACCACGTGTGGGATCGCTTCAGCGGCGAGTTGGACCGGGACACAGATCCCGAAAGCTGAAAATCGGCGGAGGCCACTCGGTTATGCCCGTGGAAACTTTGACGGCAACAGGAACGGCAACGATGGAGATCACGGTCAGCAAGGCGGAACTCCTCAAGGAACTGACGGCGACTCAGGGCGTGGTCGAACGCAAAACCACAATCCCCATTCTTTCCAATTATCTTTTCGAAGCGGCCGGAGACCGGCTCGAACTCACCGCCACCGATCTCGACCTCAGCCTGCGTACGTCGTGCAGCGTTAAAGTGAAAAAAGAGGGATCGTGTACTATCCCCGCGCGCAAGCTCTACGACTACGTAAAGCTGCTGCCCGAAGGCGACATCTCCATCAAGCTGCTGGAGAATCACTGGATCAGCATCCGCTGCGGCCGTTCCAATACCAAAATGGTGGGAATGGCCCGCGCCAACTTCCCGACGCTCCCGGTGTTCCCCACTGCGGGGGTTGTGAATATTCCAGCAAAAGTACTGCGCGCGATGATTGGCAAAACCATTTTCGCCATCGCCAACGAAGAATCCCGGTACACCCTAAACGGCGCGCTAATGGTGCTGAAACCGGAATCGATCACCATGGTCGCGACCGACGGCCACCGCTTGGCACACGTTGAACGTCCGGGAGAGAAATTCGAAGGCATCTCCGGCGAAATGAAAACGCTCGTTCCCAAGAAGGCCATGAACGAGCTGCGCATCCTGCTCGATGCTACCGACGCTGACCACGTCGAGTTTGCCAAAGACGACTCAACGCTCTTCTTCCGTATTGGCCAGCGCCTCCTCACCTCGCGCCAGCTCACCGGGCAGTTCCCCAACTACGAAGCTGTGCTGCCCAAAGACAACAACAAATCCATCACCGTGCGCAGTGCGGACTTCTCCGCCGCCATCCAGCGCGTCGCCCAGTTCGCCGACGAACGCTCCGGCGCCATCCGCATGAAGCTGGAAAAGAACGAGCTCAAGATTTCCTCCAGCTCCACCGAAACCGGCGAGTCGGAAGATTCCCTAGAAACCACGTACGACGGCGACGTCGTCACCATGGGATTCAATTCCGCCTACCTGCTCGACTTCCTCAAAGCCTCCGGCGCCGACCAGGTCCGTCTCGAGTTCAAAGATTCCCAATCCGCCGGCCAACTCCGCCCCGAAGAAGGCGAAGACTATAAGTACCGCTACATCGTCATGCCCATGCGGATCTGAGGAAGGCAAACGCGGGGACGGCCGCCCTCGGCCGTCCAGAAGCAGCAATTGATTGTGTGGCGCGGGCGCCTCGCCCGCGTGGTCCTGGCCGCAGCAGCAATTCCGGGGAGACATGATTTTCATAAAAAGAGTGAGCTTCATACTCCTCGCCATCCTCTTCTGCACCCAGGCGGCACTAGCCGGCCCGAACCTCGAAAAAGAGTTACGCTCGACGCTCAAAGGCAAGACGCTTCCCCTGAAGAGCACCTGCCCGCAAGAAAAATTGAACTTCGACGCGCAAGGCGCGCTGACACAGCATTGCCCCGAGGGTTCTTGGACCGTTTACAGTCTGTTTCGTATTGAGAAAATCAAGCTCCACAAAACAGATCTTGAACTCACCGGCATGCTCGATGTGGACACGGTCGTTGCCACCCAGCCGGGAACTGCTCTCGCTATTCCGGTTTCACATGGGCTGGTTCTCACTTTCCAGCTCTCGGCAGCGTTGTCCGATATGCCCTCGGCTAACAAGATACTGGCTGCTGCTTTCGATTCGGATGCTGCCTGGAAGGAAAAACTTGCTCCTTACAAGCAGCCGCCACCTGTTCCTAAAGAGAAAGGGCAACAGCAAGAGGGCGAGCCTTCCGCGCCGGGGGATGGTGATAAGCGGGATGATGACAAGAAGGATGCCGGATTGCTGGGAATGCTGGGTCCGGACCGCCCGGTATACAGATTTGTTCCGCATACCATGCAACCTCCCGTCGCCACATTCCAGCCAGATCCGGAATACACCACTGCAGCCAGAAAGGCTAAATTGCAGGGCACCATCTTGCTGATGCTGGTCATCAATGAGCGAGGGGAGCCTGCAGTGATTAAAGTTCTCCGCAGGCTCGGTTCTGGTCTGGATGAACAAGCACTCCTCTCAGTGTCCGGCTGGAAGTTCAAACCCGGGAAAAAGGACGGACAGCCAGTCGCTGTCCTTGTAGACGTCGAGGTTGAGTTTCATCTTTTCTGAGGGACCGACTCCGCCGTCCCCTTGACGCCCCCTCCGCCAACCGCTTAAATTTCTCCCACGCTAATTCTGCTCGGGGAAACCACATGCTTTCAGCTTTCAAGCGAACCGGCTGGGCCTTTCTAGCTTTCTTCCTCTACGCACAGGCCGCTTTCGCCCAAACGAACCTGGAAGACCAACTCCGCGCAACGCTCGTCGGCAATACTTTCCCACTGAAAAGTCCCTGCACGTCGAATCGGCTTACTTACGGTCCGCAAGGCGCGTTGACGGCCGATTGTCCGGGCGGTCCCTGGAGGGTCTACAGTTTGTTCCATCCCGCGAAAGTAAAACTTAGAGACAACATCCTCGAAGTCACGGGCACGCGCGAGGTGGACGTGGTCGTGGCCTCAGACACAGACGGGAAAGGCGAATCCGTATTCCCGGAAGCTGACCCAACCGTCCTAACCTTCCAGCTCGCGGCGCCGCCGTCCGATCTTGCAGCGGCAAACGCGGTTCTTGGTGCAGCATTTGACTCCGACAAGGACCGCGCGGAGAGTCTCGGTCCCTACGCTAAAACTCTTGCGGCAACAGGCCCGGTGCCGCGCGGCGAGTTCCCCAGGGCCATTTTCTCGCCCAACCCCGAATACAGCGAAGAAGCCCGGAAGACAAAGCTTGAGGGAGATGTCGTCCTCTCGGTCGTCGTTAACGAGCGGGGACGGGTTGAAATCATGCGCGTGGTGCGCAGGCTGGGTCACGGGCTTGACGAAGAAGCGATGATTGCCGCATCCCGCTGGAAGTTTGAGCCCGCGATGCACGATGGCGAGGCAGTAGCGGCCAAGGTAGCCGTGGAAGTCAGCTTTCGTCTCTACCACGGGCCCCGGCAGACCCGCCCTTGACTCTCCCCCACCAACCGCTTAAATTTCTCCCACCCTAAATTCTGCTCGGGAGGAACACCATGCTTTCAGGCTTCAAGCAGTTCATCATGCGCGGCAACGTCGTCGATCTCGCGGTCGGCGTGGTCATTGGAGGCGCGTTCGGCGCCGTGGTAGCGTCGCTCACCAAGGATCTCCTCACCCCGTTGATCGCGGCCATCGTGGGCAAGCCGGATTTCTCCGCCATCCACTTCACGATCGGCCAAGGTGTTTTCGGCCTGGGCAACTTTCTTAACGCGGTCGTCGGCTTCCTGCTTGTTGCCTTCGCCATTTACTTCTTCGTTGTGGTGCCCATGAATGCGGTCACCGCGCGCATGAACAAAGGCCAAGCCCCTGCAGCGCCCACCACCAAGCCGTGCAAGGAGTGCCTCAGCGAAATTCCCATCGCCGCCCGCCGCTGCTCGCACTGCGCCCAACCCGCCGTCTAGGTTGTGTGGCGCGGGCGCCTCGCCCGCGGCTTTGTGAGGATGCCATGGAATGGAAGCGAAGAACCAAGCTCGGCCGCTCTGATTTCAGGGAGCCACATTTCCAATTTTGCAATCTTGGTTCGCCCTTTTCTTTTGACAATTTCGTGACAAAGATCCGGAGCCGCAAGGAGTACCCTTTGAGGTAAGGATGGCCTCATGAGATATCACCGAATCTTCTGCTTCTGGGCGCTTACCTTCTGCCTGACGGCGCCTGCTTTCGCGCACCACATCGCGGTCGTGACCAATCGTGACAACCCCGTGCACAATCTCACTTCCGCAGCTCTGGTGAAGGTTTTGAAGGGGGAAACCAAGAAGTGGAGCAACGGTACGGATATCGTCCTGGTGCTGCACAAGTCTTCGCCCGATGAGGACACAACTCTCGAACATCTGTGCAAAATGACAGAGCAAGAGCTGAAGGCATTTCTCGTGGCGCACAAAGATTCAATCCGCCTGGTCGCGACGGACTCCGACGTCATTGACACCGTAGCAGCAACCCCAGGCGCGGTAGGACTGGTCGAGGAGCACTCCATCAACGACCGCATAACCGTCGTAAAAGTCGACGGCAAACTCCCCCTAGAAAGCGGCTACCTGCCGCACTAGTATCATTGCCAGAAGAAATGTCGTACAGCTTGAAGCTGCAAAACACACGTGGGGGCAGGCGCACTCGCCTGCCCGCACTGCGAAAGCGATTCGTATCAGGGTATGGCTTCAGCCATATCCCACAACGCCGTTTAAGAACGCCGGGTGCCCCGTCCTTGTCGCATCAGCGACAGGGCGGGAAAGGCAACTCTTCCCACCAAAGTGTTTTCAGGGAGTCACTTTAAAGTTTTCTGCAGCACCAGCTTTTGGGCGGCGCAGCGCTTCAGCGCTGCGATCAAGCCTTTGTTTTTTCGAGGGCTTTAGCCCCTGAGGGAAACAGTTTGCGGTTGGATCGCCAGTGCTACCATAGTGTCTCGCTCGGAGGCACACATGAAGTCGTCGGCGGTTCTAGTTCTTCTCTTTTCCACAGTTTTCGCCGCCGCTCAAACGCAGCCTTCATCCCCAGCCGCCCCCGCGCACTTAGCGCCCGAAGCCGCCGCTACCCTCGCGGAAAAGAAAGTTCCAGCCGTCTATCCCGAGAAAGCCCGCGCCAGCGGCATCCAGGGAACCGTCGTCCTCAACGTTCTGATCTCGGAAACAGGAGAAGTCAAGGAAGCCACCGCAACCTCCGGCGACCCGGACTTAGCCCAGGCCGCCATCGACTCCATCAAGCAGTGGAAGTACAAGCCCTACACCGTGGACGGCAAGCCGGCGCCCGTGGAAACCCAAGTCACGTTCGGCTTTCACATCAAGGCCCCACCCGTGCAGCCACCTGCGCCGCCTCGACCCGCTGATCTCAGCAGGAAACAAGCATCCGACCCCGTTCTAGTGGGTGGAGTTGTGCGCATGCGCGTTTCGGCGGGCTTCGCGGCGCGGTTGGCCATTCCTCGATCGCATGTTGATCCCATGTATCCATGGGAGGCCAGGAATCAGCATATTCAAGGCACAGTCGTACTCCACGTAATCATCGATAGAGAGGGGAACGCTAGCGCGGTGACACCGGTATCGGGGCCGGACGTACTGATTTCTCCAACCGTCAATGCGGTGCGTAAGTGGAAGTACAAGCCCTATTTGTTGAATGGACAACCCATCGAACTCGATACCACGGTAGAGGTCCACTACTATCTTGGGGGATAGCAATCTTAAATGCAGCCCCTTTCCAAGTTCCGGTGCGCGCTCATCTTGGCTGTTCTCGTCCTATGCGTCCCAGTGCTTGCCCAATCCGATCCCGGCACCTACGACGAAGCCACTCGCCTCTACCGCAATCGCGCGTACGCTTTCTCCTGCAAAGTTCCAGCTGGATGGGTTCTCCGGACGGAACAGATGAAACCAGAGAGTGACCTAAGTAAGAATGCAGCCAGCAACCAAGTCCTCCTCGCCGCCTTCGAGCGCCCACCCGAAGCCGCCGGTCCCGCGCCCGCTTCCACCATCCTCATCGCTGCCGAAAGTCAATCCTCCTACCCCGGGCTGAAAACCGCGGAAGACTATTTTGCCCCGCTCACCGAAGTCGTCACCGCTAAAGGCTTCAAAACCGTCAACGACCCTTACCCATTCCACCTGGGCCCAGTCACTCTCATCCGCGCCGACTTCTCTCGCGACGAGAAAGATAGCCCTACGAAAGATCGTCCCACCATGTATCAATCCACCTTCGTCATTCTGCAGCACGGCGTCGTCCTCTCCTTTACCTTCCTCGCCGCCAGCGAAGACGAAATCGACCACCTCATCGAGAACCTGGCTTTTTCAACGAGCCCCGCTAAAACCACTCCAAAAACTGGTCCAAAATCCACCTCCAAACCGAAACCAAACCAGCCCTCCCAACCCAATTTCTAACCCCTACTAACAGAAAGGGTTACACCCTACTTTCGCCCCTGAGAATTACCCCATTTCGTGCTATAATCTTGACAGTCGGGAAAGTCCCTAACTAGGTTGAATTTCAATCATTTGACGTGATTTGAGGACCATCCGGCTCTAGCGCTTCAGGCTCCGAAACTTTCGCACTTCCACGGTAAAGAATGGCCACCAAAGAAACCATCGCAGACGCCTCCGCAGAAACGAAAAACAAGAACGGTAAAGTCACCCCGATCAATGGCGGCGACTACACTGCCGATTCCATCAAAGTCCTTGGCGGCATGGAAGCCGTGCGCAAGCGCCCCGCCATGTACATCGGTTCCACCGGCGATATCGGTCTGCATCACCTGGTGTATGAAGTTGTCGACAACTCCGTCGACGAAGCGCTCGCTGGCCACGCCGACAAAATCGAAGTCACGATCCATCTCGACAATTCCATCACCGTTGTCGACAACGGGCGCGGTATTCCCGTGGACACAATGAACATTGACGGCGAACAGATTCCTGCTGCCCAAGTCGTGATGACCACGCTGCACGCTGGGGGAAAATTCGACTCTTCTACTTACAAGGTGTCCGGTGGACTGCATGGCGTCGGTGTCTCCTGCGTCAACGCTCTTAGCGAAGAATTTAATCTCGAAATCTGGCGCGACGGCTTCACCTGGGAGCAGAGCTATTCCAAAGGCGATCCCACCAGCAAGCTGAAGAAGGCTGGCGCATCGAAGAAGCGCGGCACCAAAATCCGTTTCTTGCCCGATCGTTCCATTTTCACCGCTCTCGAATATAACTTTGACACGCTTGCCCAGCGTCTGCGCGAACTCGCTTTCCTCAACAAGGGCCTCGTCATCACGCTTACTGACGAACGCACCAATGATGCCAAGACAGGCGAGCCCAAGGCCGTCGAGTTCAAGTACACGGGCGGCATTGCTGAGTTCATCAAGCATCTCAACCGCGGCAAGCAGGTTCTCCACGAGAAGCCGATCTACATGGAAGACGAGCGCGACGGCGTCGCCATGGAAATCGGCATTCAATACAACGACGCGTATTCGGAGAGCGTCTTCAGCTTCGCCAACAACATCAACACCGTCGACGGCGGCACGCACCTCACCGGATTCCGCCAGGCACTGACCCGCACCATCAACTACGCTGGCCAGCAGATGGGCCTCTTCAAAGACGTCAAGGAAAATCTGACTGGAGACGACGTGCGCGAAGGCCTCGTCGCCGTCATCAGCGTCAAGCTCTCGCAGCCGCAGTTTGAAGGCCAGACCAAAGGCAAGCTCAATTCCGATATCGCGGGAACAGTCCAAGCCTTCGTCAACGAGAAATTAGGTGCGTTCTTTGAACAGAACACGACCGTCGCCCGCAAGGTCATCAACAAAGCCATCGACGCCGCCCGCGCCCGTGAAGCCGCCCGCAAGGCCCGCGACCTCACCCGCCGCAAGGGAGTACTCGATGGTGGGGGTCTTCCCGGCAAGCTCGCCGACTGTTCCGAGCGTAATCCCGAACGCTGCGAACTCTACCTCGTCGAGGGAGAATCCGCCGGTGGCACCGCCAAGCAGGGCCGCGACCGCCGCTTCCAGGCCATCCTCCCGTTGAAAGGCAAGATTCTCAATGTGGAAAAGGCCCGCTACGACAAAATGCTGGCGCACGAGGAAATCCGCTGCATGATCACCGCCCTCGGCACCGGAATCTCCAAGGACGACTTCGACCCGACCAAAGTCCGTTACGGCAAAATCATCCTTATGACCGATGCCGACGTCGACGGCTCGCACATCCGCACCCTGCTACTCACCTTCTTTTTCCGCCACATGCAGGAGCTCATCAAGCGCGGCAACATCTTCATCGCGCAGCCGCCGCTCTACTCCATTAAGAAGGGCAAGTCGCTCCAGTTCATCAAGGACGACCGCGAGTTCGTCAAGGTCATGGTCAAGCGCGCCTCCGAGGGCATTACGGTCCGCTACGGAGAGGGCGCGGCTAAGATCGAAGGCCCAGCCCTCGCCAAATTCATCACTTTGCTCAACGAGTATCTGGGCTTTGCCGATAAAGTCGGAAAGCGCCTCCGTGACGAAAAAGTCACCGAGCTGCTCCCTGGCCTGGACCTCGCCAAGCGTGCCGACTTCGAAGGCGACAAGAACACCCTGCCTCCGAAGCTGCAAAAACTGGAAAAGGCTCTCAAAGCCATGACCAAGGAGCGCGGCTTCAAGAGTGTTTCCACGCGCTTCGACGAAGAACACAATCTCTGGGAAGTTTCCTACGTCAGCAGTCAGGGCGCCGAGTACTTCATCCGCTGGGAGCTCGCCTCCACCGCCGAGTACCGCCAGATGATCACCAAATACCGCCTGATCGAAGCCAGTCTCGAGCCGCCGTTTGTGGTCGAACACGTTCGCAGGGCCGCCTCCAACTCAAAGAGCGATGAAGCTGAAGATGAAGCCATAGATTCCGAATCCGCAACGGAAATGACGGTTGAAGAAAAGGTCGACAAGAAATCCACCAAGGCTGTCAAACGCGGCGTCGATCGCGAGCCAGTAGAGAAATCCACGCCCCGCGAGCTTCTCGACTATGTTCTCGGAGAAGGCAAGAAGGATTTCATCGTCCAGCGCTACAAGGGTCTCGGCGAGATGACCGCCGAACAACTCTGGTCCACCACCATGAACCCGGAGACGCGCACCCTGCTCTCCGTCAAGCTCGAAGACATCGCCGAGTGCGAAGCCATCTTCACAACTCTCATGGGCGAGGACGTGGAATCCCGCCGCAAATTCATAGAAGACAACGCTCTCGACGTGAAGAATCTGGACATCTAAATCTCTTCTCTAGGGTGCCCCGTCCTTGTCGCGTCAGCGACAGAGCCTGTCCTGAGCAAAGTCGAAGGGACGGGCAAGGTGCGGCATGGATGATTCGATCAGAGTTGAGACTGATCTATTCGAACATCGGGAAGTGAAACCACACTTCATCAATCCCTGTTGCTTCGGGGAGGATTTTGCTACATGGGTGAAGCAAGAGCTCTCACTTCTTACCGGTGTTGATTTCGACCTCTCAGAGGTCATTCAAGAGGACTACGGCTGGGGTTTTTGGGCCTCACGTGGCAAGGATCCTTTCTGGATTGCGTTCTCGTACGTTAGCGATGGACCGCAAGAAGAACCTGCCGAATGGGTGGTCTCGGTCACTTACGATCCAGGATTCAACGTGTTCAAGCGCCTATTTCATAAAGCCGATCACAAAGCATTGGGACGTTTGCGAGAGAGTGTCAGGCAAATCCTGGAATCGAATGATGCTCTTAGAATAATCAAGATGTAAGACTCACGTGGGACGGCCGCCCTCCTTCGACTTCGCTCAGGACTCGTCCAGCGAAGTAAAACTGTGCAGTCGCTAAACAGAACGCCCGCAGTTATCGAGCTAGGCGTGACCTATGACAACGAAAGTATTGACGAAAAGACCGGCTTCGAACTCATGGCTGTTTGTTCCAATAATCCTTTTGTGTTTACCCGCAGCCTATTTGGGAGTTTTATGGATCGGCTCCCAGCTTCTGGGCGAAAGCAGAATGCCGAATGGCCAGAATTTCTATATTTGGGTCTTTATTGCCTACTTGCCCGTTGCTGCTTTTGGCATCTATATGGAAGGCCTGGCACTGATCCTCTGGCTCTTTTTGGTGTTTGGCAAAGGACGGATTCGTCTAAAAGCGATTGCTTCAGTCTTGCTTTTACTCGCATGGCTCGGCACTTCGAAGGCTGCATGGGTAATTGGGTTTCGGCATTAGCCGCAGACTAGCCGGGCGCATCTCAAAGCCCAACATAACAACCCATTCTTGTCTAGATTCCCTTGCTCCCCCTCCACCCGCTACAATATTAAGTCCCCTGACTTCGCACTAAATCGAGACACGAACCCGAACAAGGAAACCACCATGCGAATTCTCAAGTTCCTCCTGATGTGTTCCATTCTCAGTACAGTCGTCTCTGCCCAGTCCTTTGCCAAAGCCCCAGCCCAAGCCAGTGACGAAGGCAAACTTCAGCACTTCAACCCCGACCAGGCCGACCGCGCGCTTGATCCCTGCCAGGATTTTTACAAATACTCCTGCAGTAAGTGGTTCGCCGCCAACCCCATCCCCGCCGACCAGGTTGTCTGGGGCACGGGCAGCGGCCTCAACATCTGGAATCTCAACGTCTCGCGCGAGACCATGGAACTAGCCGCCAAGAAGACTCCGCGCTCCCAGGTTGAGCAGCAGGTCGGCGACTACTGGACCGCCTGCATGGATGAAAAAGGCATTGACGCCGCCGCCCTCCGCGACCTCGCCCCCGAACTTCAGCGTATCCACGCCATTAAAGATAAGGCCGGCCTCATCGACGAAGTCGCGCACCTCCATCAAACCCTTCCCGGCGCCTGGCAGGGCGATGACAATCAGACCAGCGCGCCCATGTTCGGCTTCGGCTCCTCCCAGGATTTTGACGACGCGTCCCTCGTTGTCATCGCCGCCGATCAAGGAGGCCTGGCCCTTCCCAGTCGCGATTTCTATCTCAAGGACGACGCCAAATCCGTCGAGATCCGCAACAAGTATCGAGCCCACGTCGCCAAAATGTTTGAGCTTTCCGGCGAAAGCAAGGATGCCGCCGCCAAGAACGCGGACATCGTTCTAACCATGGAAACGGATCTGGCCAAGCCCCAAATGGATAACGTGAGCCGCCGCGACCCTAAGAAGCTCAACAACAAAATGTCGCTCGACCAGCTTCAGGCGCTGACTCCCAATATCAATTGGGCGCACTACATCGAGCTCGTCGGCGCGCCCCCCACGCACCACTACCTCGTCACCTCGCCCGATTTCTTCAAGGCGCTCAACCAGCTCATCGATGCGCATCCCCTCGATCATTGGAAGACCTACCTGCGCTGGCATCTGATCCACCAATCGGCTCCGTATCTTTCCGCCGCCATGGTGGATGAGAATTTCTCTTTCTACGGCCACACCCTTGCCGGCGCTGAGAAGATGCAGCCCCGCTGGCGCCGCTGCGTCCGCGCCGCCGACCGCGATCTCGGCGAGGCGCTCGGTCAGGCGTATGTCGCCCAGGCCTTCCCTCCCGAGAGCAAGCAACGCGTCGTCAATCTCGTGCATGACATCGAAGCCGCTCTCGATCAAGACATCAAGTCGCTCGACTGGATGAGCCCCAAAACCAAAGAAGAAGCCGCTAAGAAACTGCAAGGCATCGAAGACAAGATCGGCTATCCCAACCAGTGGCGCGATTACTCCTCGCTCAAAATCTCTCCCGACAGCTACCTGCACAACGTGCACGCCTCCACCGCCTTTGAGTATCGCCGCCAGCTCCTCAAAGTCGGCAAGCCCGTCGATCGCGGCGAGTGGGGTATGACGCCGCCCACCATCAACGCCTACTACGATCCCCAGCTCAACACCATCAACTTCCCTGCCGGAATTTTGCAGCCGCCGTATTTCGAGAAGCAATATGATGCCGCCGTGAACTACGGCGCAATCGGCGCCGTCATCGGTCATGAAATTATTCACGGCTTCGACGACACGGGCCGCCAGTTCGACGCCACCGGCAACCTTCGCGACTGGTGGACGCCGGAAGATTCCAAGGCCTACGACGAGCGCGGCAAGTGTATCTCCGATGAATACACGCAGGAGATCCCCGAAGCTGGCCCAGGAGTTAAACAAAACGGCCGCCTCACCCAGGGTGAAGATACCGCCGATAACGGCGGCATCAACCTCGCCCTCATGGCCCTCGACTCCGCGCTCAAGAAGGAAGGCAAGTCTCTCGACGACAAGGGCGAAGACGGCTGGACCAACCGGCAGCGCTTCTTCCTCTCCTTCGCCAACGGCTGGTGCGACCAAATGCGTCCGGAAGCTCTCCGCACGCTGGTCCTCACCAACCCGCACTCGTTCCCCAAATACCGCGTCAACAACACGCTCGCCAACATGCCCGAATTCCAACAAGCTTTCGGCTGCAAGAAAGGCGCGCCGATGGCGCACGAAAACGCCTGCCGCGTCTGGTAGGCGGTTGTTCTAAATATGAAAGTAACCTGGGTGCCCCGTCCTTGTCCGCGTTCCTTGTGGACAGGGCGGGGCTTTTGATCGTGTGGCGCGAGCGCCTCACTCGCGAACCGCGCTAAAATATCGCGATGCCCTCCCACGCACTAGGCGACTTCGAACTCTCCATCCTCTCCGACGGCACTTACTTCCTCGATGGAGGCGCATTCTTCGGCGTGGTCCCCAAAGTCTTATGGGAGCGCCGCGTCCTGGCCGACGAAAAGAACCGCATCACCACAGGCCTAAATTCCCTGCTCATTCGCACGGGCGACAAAAACGTCCTAATCGAAACCGGCATCGGCAACAAGCTCAACGAAAAGCAATTGAAGATTCACGGGAACCACCCCGAACTCCTCGACAACCTCCACAAAGCCGGCCTGGCTCCAGAAGATATCGACATCGTCATCAACTCCCACCTGCACTTCGACCACTGCGGCTGGAACACCATCCGCCAGGGCAACGAAATTGTCCCCACATTTCCAAAGGCGAAATACTACGCCCAAGCCGGAGAGTACGAACACGGCCTCCTCCAGCTCGACCGCGATCGCGTCAGCTACCTCGACGACAACTACGGCCCCCTAATCCGCAGCGGACAAATGACACTCCTCCGCGGTGACGCTGAAATCCTGCCCGGCATCCGCACCCGCCTCTACCCCGGCCACACCGCCAACATGCAAGCTGTCTTAGTCGAAAGCCAGGGCAAGGTCGCCTGCTTCACAGGAGACCTCGTCCCCACCACAGCCCACCTCGACCCGACCTGGGTCATGGCCTTCGACCTCTACCCTCTAGAAACCATAGAAAACCGCAAGCGCCTGTACGCGGAAGCCATCCCCGGCGAGTGGCTCCTAGTCTTCACACACGACCACAAAACCCCAATGGCCTACGTTCGCAGAAACGAAGAAGGCAAACTAGCCGCCGTCCCTGTCTAGACCTGCGTGGCGCGGGCGCCCGCGCGCGAGATCCTCGGTCACCACCACACTCACTGGCACGATTCGTATGAAGGCATACCTTCCCCCTGGCGCAAATTCTCCGCGATACGATTCTGTCCTCTACAATACCGGGACAGAGCACAGCCCATGAATTCGTCTGCCATCGCCGCCTTGCTTGTTTCATATATGGAATCAGCGCCAAGCGGTCCAGCCACCACCGATGCCCTCCTCGCACAAGTCTCCACCTATCTCGATCTCCTACTGCGCTGGAACGCTCGCACCAACCTCACCGCCGTCCGCGCGCCGGAAGAGATCATCACCCGCCACTTCGGCGAATCACTCTTCGCCGCCTGTCATCTTTTTCCAGATCGTTCGCCGAGAAAAGGGAACTCCTCTGAGACTCTAGCCGACGTCGGTTCAGGCGCAGGCTTCCCCGGTCTTCCCATCAAGCTGTGGGCACCTCAGATCCACGTCACGCTCATCGAGTCCCACCAAAAGAAGGCGACCTTCCTTCGTGAGGTGATTCGCGCCCTCAAGCTCACGGATATCGAAGTCCAGCCCGCTCGCGCCGAGCACGTCACCCAGACCTTCGACACCATCAGTCTCCGGGCCGTAGAACACTTCGACCAAGTCCTCCCTATTGCCGCAAGTCTCGTTCGTCCCGGCGGACGCCTTGCTCTTCTCGTCGGTGAAGAACAAACCGCCGCTGCCAAGACTCTTCTCCCCACCTTCTTGTGGGAGACCCCGCACGCCATCCCCAACTCGCAACACCGCGTCCTGCTGATAGCCTCCGCAACACAAGGAACCTGATTTGTTACATGTGATCTGCGCGTGGCCTGAAATTGCCCGAGTAAGGGGTGAAAGTGGTATTTATTCACTCGTATGAGCCTGATTGGTCTCGCTGCTTCATTTCCTGACGAGGTATCTGCGCGAGTACGAACCAAACTTGCCAGGAACCTCCGCCGCCAACTGGTGGGAGAAAGTCCTCGTTCCAGCGTCAGAACGAGGGAAATCCCACGATGGTTCCGCAGAACCATCTCTCGAACGAATCCGCGCCGCCACGAACCAGCCTCGTCAACATGTGGGACAAAGTATGTGTTTTATGGCCTCAGGGACATGTTTTCGTCCCACCGATGCCCATATAGGCCCGTGCGCCCACTGGGCGAGCCAGCGGAGGCTTTCCCCCCTGTACAGTACTTGCTCGCCCAGCGGCATTGCCTGCGAATCGCGGAAAAATGTTCCACGTGGAACATTTTTTCAAAGAGTCTATTGGTCGCGTCCATGTGGCGTGAATCCCTCGGCTGGTGGTCGAACCGCAGGCGAGCGTTGCTCGCCTCCCAGGCGGGGTGCCCGGGCCCACGTGATTGCGAGTGGGGCAGGGTTTCCTGTTCCAAAAAAATGTTCCACGTGGAACAATTTCCAATAAGTCACATGGATTCAACGACTTAATCTCAAGAATGCAAAATGTTCCACGTGGAACATTTTTTCAGGCCGTGGGCATTGGACGGATTTCAGCCTCTGCTGGCCGGTCCTGCGATTTTGGGCTCCTGACGTCTCTACCAAGGCATTTTCCCACACGAAAATCACACCTTGCCTGTGGATTTGCCTTCCGAAAAAATGTTCCACGTGGAACAATTTCCAATAAACCACATGGATTCAATGACTTAATCTCAAGAATGCAAAATGTTCCACGTGGAACATTTTTTCAAGTATCCCGTTGCCATAAGGAGATTGAGGAATTAGTCTGCGAATAGTAATGCTCTCTGGGTTCTCCCGGTTCAAAAACTATGGCTCGAATCATCGCTGTCGCCAACCAGAAGGGTGGCGTGGGGAAAACCACGACCGCCATCAACCTGGCCGCATCCATTGCGGCTGCGGAAGTCAACAGTTTATTGATCGATTGCGATCCGCAATCGAACGCAACGAGCGGCTTGGGGCTGGGCAAGGATCCCGAGCGCATCAGCACTTACGACGTGCTGATGGGCGAGGCCAGCGCGCAAGAGGCGCTGCAGCCGACCGAGCTGGAGCAGCTTTGGCTGATTCCTTCGCATAAGAATCTAATTGGCGCGAACATCGAGCTGGTGGCGGCGGAGCGGCGCGAATTCCGGCTGAGAGATGCGCTGGCTTCGATCCGCGATAGCTTCGAATACATCGTGCTCGATTGCCCCCCGGCGCTGGACTTACTGACGCTCAATGCTTTGGTGGCGGCGGATACGGTGCTGATTCCGATGCAGGCAGAGTATTTTGCGCTGGAGGGAATCAGTGAGCTGATGGATACGATCGAAAGGATTCGCGTGTCGTTGAATCCAGGGCTTTCGGTTGAGGGCGTGGTGTTGACCATGCTGGATGAGCGGACGAATTTGGCGCAGGCCGTGTCGGCGGAGCTGAAGAAGTTTTTTGGAGAGCGGGTGTGCGCGACGACGGTGCCGCGGAACATTCGGCTGGCGGAGGCTCCGAGCCATGGGAAGCCGGCGCTGCTGTATGACGTGCGGTCGCGCGGGGCGGAGAGTTATATCCGGCTGGCGAAGGAGATCTTGTCGCGGCATGCGGCGCCGATTCCCGCTGCGGGGGAGCTGGAGCGAGCGGGGTAGTTGTTTCATTTAAAGAACAATTTAGAAGTCAGATTGCAGGTTCATCTAGCGTGAAGGCGGAATGGGTCACGAAGCTTCCTCCACGGTGGGTGCACGGCGAGAAAGCCATGGAGAGTGAAGCGAAGTCGAGGGTGCAGGGGTCCTTCGCTTCGCTCAGGATGACATGGTTTTAGAAAATTGATAGGAGAAGACGATGCTGACGGAGAAAACGGCAGTGGAGAGGGTTATGGATAAGCGGCGGGCGTTGGGGCGGGGGCTGGAGTCGTTGTTGCCGCGGGCGGTGGCGGAGCCTGGTGTTGTGGACATTCAGGCGCAGGCGGCACGGCAGGCAGGGCAGGAAGTTCTGCAATTGAAACTAGATGAGATTGTGCAGAACCCGTATCAGACGCGCCTTCGCCTCGACCAGAATTATCTGGCGGAGCTGGCGGCGTCGATTCGGACGCATGGGGTGTTGCAACCGGTGACGGTGCGTCCGCCGAAGAACGGGAAGTATGCGCTGATTGCGGGGGAGTGCCGATGGAAGGCGTCGTCCATGGCCGGAAAGGAGACGATTCCGGCGATCGTGCGGGCAGTGTCGGATCAGCAGTCGCTGGAGCTCACGATCATCGAGAACCTGCAACGGCAGGACTTGAACTGCCTGGAACAGGCGATGGCGCTGGAGCGGTTGAGCCGCGAATTCCAACTGACGCAGGAAGAAATCGCGCTAAAGACGGGGATGGAGCGCTCGACGGTAGGCAACTACCTGCGGCTGATGCGGCTGCCGGAATCGGTGCAGGAGTTGCTGGCGCAGGACAAGCTCAGCTTCGGCCAAATCAAGACGATCATGCGGCTGGAGGAGCGGGAGCTGATTTCCCGCGTGGCGCTGAAAACGGCGGAAGAGGGAACGTCGATTCGCGAGCTCGAGGAAATCGTGTTCAACCTGAGTGTGCTGGCGGCAGGCGGACGGGAGCCGGGACAAAAACGGTATATCGACCCGAATGTGCGCCAGGCGCAGACGGATCTGGAGCGGGCATTGGGAGTAAAGGTGAAGATCCGGGACACCAAGGGGCGCGGGAGCATTTTGTTGCAGTATCGGAACCTGGAGGATTTTGACCGGGTGGTGGGGATGTTGAAGGGGAAGGGCTAGACGGGGAACAGCAGGTCCTTCGCTTCGCTCAGGATGACAAATACGCTCAGGGTGACAACATTGATGTCGTGCAGAACGCGACAAGGACGGCCGAGGGCGGCGTCCCCACGTGATTATTTCCGATTGAACAGAGTCGTGGTCGAGGGTTTGGCCAGGTAGAAGATTAGGGCGGCAGCGAGGATGATGGGGACGCCTTGGAAGGCTAGGCGCAGGTAGCTCAGAGCGATGGCGTCTTCGGAGACTTTGGGGACTGTGAGGAAAGCTTGTAGCGCGGCGATGCCGATGGTGACGTGACGAGACCAGTTGCGGAGGGTCCAGAGGCCGTAGGCTGTGAGGGCGTACACGGCAGCGCCGATGAGGAAGGCGAATGGGCCCGCGGTTTCAAAGCCCGCTAGGAGCCGGGATCCAGTGGTGAATGAGAACATGTCCCAGTTGAAAAGCATGGTGGCGCCGGCTGTGGCTAGGAATGCTGCGGCTGCGAGGGCCAGGATGCTGAGTGCGGTGATGGGGATGGGGCGGGGCATGTTGGGATTGTTACGTCTATCGTAACCCGGTGGAGAGAGAACTGCCCTTTCCCTAAGTTCCCCCCGGTCGTATTTCCATAGCGCCTTCTCAAACGCACGGGCGGGGACGCCCGTGCCTCCATTTTCTGTTCAGAGAGCGGATCTTCACTCGAAAGCGAAGAGCAGGTCCTTCGCTTCGCTCAGGATGACAATTCTTATGAGGGGTGGTGGATTGGTAGCGGAGCTTTGCTCCGCTTGGGCAGGCGGGGCGCCTGCCCCCACGTTAGTTTACTCGCTGGGTTGTTCCATTACTATGGGTTGCGGTTTCTTGATTTCTGTGGCCGGCTGTGGGGGACGCGGCTCGGGTCTGGAGGTCTGGTCTGGGCGCTGCATCATGCGCTCGTCCCATTTTCCGAAAATCATTTTGCCCGCCGTGGTTTGCAGGACCGAGGTGACAGAGATGTCGATGGTTTTGCCGATGGCCTTGCGCGCGTTGTCGACTACGACCATGGTTCCGTCGTCGAGATAGGCGACACCCTGGTTGTATTCTTTGCCTTCCTTAAGGATGAAGACGTGCATGATCTCGCCGGGGAGGACGATGGGCTTGAGGGCGTTGGCGAGCTCGTTGATATTGAGGACTTCGACGCCTTGCAGTTGCGCTACCTTGTTTAGGTTGAAATCGTTGGTGATGATTTTGCCTTCGTAGACTTTGGCGAGTTCGATGAGTTTGAGGTCGACTTCGCGGACCGAGGGGAAATCGTTTTCGACAATTTGAATATTCAACGACGCGACTTTTTGGAGGCGTTGCAGGATATCCAGGCCGCGGCGGCCGCGGTTGCGCTTCATGGAATCGGCGGAATCGGCGACCATCTGTAGTTCGCGCAGGACGAATTGCGGGATGACGATGACGCCATCGAGGAAGCCGGTTTCGGCGATGTCGGAAATGCGGCCGTCGATGATGACGCTGGTGTCGAGAATCTTGTGGACCCTTTGACCTTGCTTCTCGCCTCCGAAGAGGCCTCCGAGGGCGGCGAGGTTGAGCAGGTCGCCCTTATTGGCTCCGACGACCAGGCCTACGTAGGCCATCAGCAGCATGATGAGAATTTGCAGGAAGCTGAGGGTGGGGCCGGCAGGGATGTTGTTGCGCAGGACCAGCGTGAAGAGGTACGCGCCCAGGATTCCGAGGATGCTGCCGACGGCTGCGCCGATTAGGCGAGTTAGGCTGGCGCGGCGCAGACGCCATTCGAAGAGGACAATGGCTGCGCCGATAGCTGCGCCGATGGCTGCGTCGATGTACTTGGGCAGAGCGTGTTGCGGCAAATCAAACGGCTGAAGAACGAAGCAGGCGACCGCCACAACAAATACAAAAATAAGCCGAACCAGGAATAAGTCCATGGCCAAACCTTTCAGGAAGTTCGGCGCACCCCGATAGAGTCAATTTCGATCACGGAGTGGGCGACTTCCCTCCGGCAGCCCGGAAATCCGGACGCCGGATCTCATATATGAAACTTGTATGAATATTTAAAGAACTACTACCGTCGTAAAGCCTGGGACCTTAAAGCTTCCAAAATACGTACGTAGTATATACCTGCCGGGGTGACTGGTGGGGCGAGCAAACAGCAGGTCCTTCGCTGCGCTCAGGATGACAATTTCTTTTGGGGATTGGGGAGTCGAGCTTTGCTCGACTGGGCAGGCGGGGGCGCCTGCCCCCCACGTGAGTATTGATTCCTCACACGGGCTTCTACTCGGTGAAGACGACCGACTGTAGGCTGGTGATTTCGAAGCGTTTGCGGCAGCGGATGTTTTTGCATCCTAAGAGGTCGTCGCGGCGGACCATGTAGGTGCGGAGCTTAGCGTAACGGGCGCGGTCACGTTCGTCGGCGCGGTTGGGAATCTGCTTTTTCTTGGTACGGACGAGCCAGGAGACGTCGTATTCCGCTTCCTGGCGGCAATGCGGGCACATGAGGGTGTGCTTGCGGGTCTCGGCTTTTTCGTCGAAAAAATCGCGTTCTTCCATGAGAAGTCTCGTACCGCTAGCTTCGGGGCTGTAGCCCTCGGCTGGCGGCACACCATTATGCCATTCTCGCGGCGGAAGCGGCTATGGCAAGATGGGTGAAATGGCCAAGAAAAAGAAAAAACGTTTTGACGTGACCAAGGCGGTGAAGGCGGCGTCGCGGGCGAATATCGGGCCCGTCCCTGCTACGAAGCGGGTTCCAGTGAAGAAAAAGGAGCCGGGGGAGAAGTATCGGCCTTCGCTGGAGAGGTTGTTGAGCGAAGGGGAATGAGCTGTAGAGCTTTGCTCCGCTGGACAGCCGAGGGCGGCTGTCCTCACGTGATGCTTTCCCGGTCTCTATGCTCCGACGATTTCTCTTACAAACGCGGTGAACTGGCGGATGTCGTCTTCTGTTGTGTCGAAGGAGCACATCCAGCGGACTACGTTTTCTTCTTCGTTCCAGACATAGAAGAAGTAGCGCTCTTGAATCTTCGGGATGGAATGTTTGGGAAGTTGGACGAAGACTCCGTTGGCTTCGACTGGGTAGACGATTCTGGCTTGCGGGATGCGGCGGACTTCCGCTTCGAGCAGGCGTGCCATTTGGTTGGCGTGTTGCGCGCTGCGTTGCCACAGGTCGTTGGTGAGGATGGTTTCGAGCTGCACGGAAAGAAAGCGCATTTTTGAAGCGAGCTGCATGCCCTGCTTGCGCCAATAGAGAAAATTTTTACTCAGTTCGCGACGGAAGAAGACGACAGCCTCCGCGCCCATCAATCCATTTTTTGTGCCGCCGAAGGAGAGAACGTCGACGCCGAGATCGCCCGTGACCTGACGTAGTGTGAGGCCTTGGCTGGCAGCGGCATTGGCGATGCGCGCGCCGTCGACGTGGAGGAACATGTCGTGGGCGTGGGCAAAATCCGCCAAGGCGCGGATTTCTTCGGGCTTGTAGACCGTGCCTACTTCGGTGGCTTGAGTGATGGAGACCACGCGTGGCTGGACATGGTGCTGGTCGCCAATGCCGTGGTAATGGTGCTCGACTGCGGCGACAGTGAGCTTGCCGTCGGGCGCTGGAATTGGAACAAGTTTGCAGCCGGTGAGTTTTTCCGGCGCGCCGCATTCATCGCAGTAAATGTGGGAGGCTTCGGCGCAGAGTACGGCCTGGAATGACCGCGTCTGCGCCTGCAGGCTGAGGCAGTTGGCGGCGGTGCCGTTGAAGACAAAGAATACGTCGACATCGCCGAAGTGCTCGCGGAACTTCGCCCGGGCGCGTTCGGTGTAGACGTCGTCGCCGTAGCCGACGGTGTGTCCGGTATTGGCGGCAGCGAGCGCCTGCAGCACTTCGGGATGGACGCCGGCGTTGTTGTCGCTGGCAAAGCTGCGGATGGGCTTCATGCAGAGAGTTTTATATCTTAAGCCATTTTCCCCCAAGGGCTAAAGCCCCAGTAATTCGAGGGCACCTATCGCAGCGCTAAAGCGCTGCGCCGCCCAAAAGCGTCATTGGCATTTTAGTGAAATCCCCGCCCTGTCGCTGAAGAACGCGACAAGGACGGGGCACCCAGGTTTCGGTCGGTTGTCATCATTCAACGGTTACGGCACTAGGAGAATTTGGCTTTGACTTCGGGCATCATCAGGTAGCCGATGATGCAGACATCGATTACGAGCTTGGCCAGGCTGAAGCCTATGTGCGGGTGAAAGAGCACGCGAAACGAGAACAGTAGGCTGAGCGCGGCGAGGGCGATGGCGAGGATTCGTCCCCAGTTTTTCATCAGCCAGACGCCGAGTCCGGCGGCGGCCGTTAGAATTGAAAGGCCGCCCACAGCGATTCCGAGGAACGCGCCGAGGCCGAGTAAAAAGTGGGGCAGGGCGGTGCCGGAAGAAACCGTCGACGAGAGCTTTCCGGCGAGACCGCCGACGAAGAGAAAGCCAAGGCCGAGCAGAATTCCAAGGGCACAGCGAATCCAGAGCCAGATCGCGATCAGGGTAACGCCAAGTGGGCGCATTGGTTCGTCCTCCTAGTGAAGCACTTGAGGGTAAACGGTGGGGGGAGTCTGGTCAATGCGGGGGCGCTGAGCTCATGGTTCGGATGTTTTTACGGGAGGAGCACCTTTCGTGGATAGTTGGTAAGCTGGCGACATATGCGCTTTTACTCGAAACAAGAATGTGAGGAGTGGCTGGCCGGCAGAAAGCGGCAAAAGCCGGATGAAGCAAGTTCGCACCGCATAAGAGTTAGTTACCCTTGTGGACCGCACCGCGTGTTTTTCCTTGCGCATTGGATCGCTACGTCGATGACATATCGTCAACCGGCTTTGCTTTGGATGACGGAATGGGGTATTTGGGGTAGCAGTGAGAATTGGCATCTCTACTACAAGCTTCGTCACGCCTACAAAGATCAGGGTTTGCTTGATGAAGCGCCAGGGCATCTATTTTTGGAGCACGAGACCGAAGACTTGGCATCTTTTCTGCAAATAGCTATGTTGAACGGGTGGGGTGGCTACATTCTGACGGGGGCTGACTATGTGAACGCGTTCTTCAGTCATGACGAGTACATCGATTTCTTTGCTGGTCTTGAGCCGAACCTCGCGAGCGTACGGGAGATGTTGGAGGATGGCAAATTCAAAGTCATCTGATCTTGCGAGAACCTCTCGTGCTTGTCGTTGCTCCCAACTCGTACACCGCACTCGGTAAACATGGCGAGGAGGTGTATCCGGAGGAAAGTTGCGGCGTGCTCATCGGTCGGTTGGAAGGTAGTAGGCGCGTTGTGATATCTGCGATTCCCTGCGCCAATGCCCGACGCGATTCCGCACATAACCGCTATGCTATTGATCCGAAAGACGTTATTCGCATCCAGCGGGAGGCTCGGGATCGTGAACTAGAAGTCGTCGGCTTTTACCACTCGCATCCTGACCATCCTGCACAGTGGTCCTCCACCGACCTTGCCGAGGCGCACTGGCTTGGGTGCTCGTACGTGATCACGAGCGTGATGGGCGGACGTGCTGCTGAGACGAGGTCGTTCCTACTAACGGGTTCCGCGGACGAAGCGGAGAAAGCGTTCGTGGAGGAGGAAATCGTCCGACAGGGCTCGGAGAACATCGGCTAAACGGCTTGGTGAGAACTCAAAATCGTTACCTCGGGGGCTAAAGCCCGCAAAGAAAAGAAGGCTGGATCGCAGCGTTAAAACGCTGCGCCGCCCAAAACCGGAGTTTATTTTCGCAACCTGCAAGACCCGCCATCCGCTTTGCCGATGGCAGCTTTGTTGATGCGCCCCAGCGAAATTTCTCATGGCTGCGGAAGATGCCAAAATTGACCCTTTGGCCTGCTCCTACTATCCTTAAAGGGAGACCCGTTTACGCCTGGCGTTGCCGCCCAGCATTTTCGGCAAGCACTCATCGCACCCAATCTAGAGGAAGCTCCATCTAAAGGAACATCATGGCCACAGTTGTTGAAGCCAACCCGCGCACATTGCCTGCGCTTACCAAAGAGGAAGTCCTGCGCTACTCGCGCCACCTGATCTTGCCCGAGGTGGGTATGGAGGGGCAGCAGAAGCTGAAGGCTGCGAAGGTGTTGTGCATCGGCGCGGGCGGGCTCGGCTCGCCGCTGGCGCTGTATCTGGCCGCGGCGGGCGTGGGGACGCTGGGGATCGTGGATTTCGATATTGTCGATGTCACCAACCTGCAGCGGCAGATTTTGCATACCACTGAAGACGTGGGACGGCGCAAGCTCGACTCGGCGGCTGACAAGCTGAAGGCGCTGAATCCGCACCTGAATTTGCTGACCTATGAGACGCGGCTTACCAGCGAAAATGCGTTGGAACTCTTTCGCCAGTTCGATATGGTCGCCGACGGCACCGACAATTTTCCCACGCGCTACCTGGTGAATGACGCCTGCGTCCTTACGGGCAAGCCGAATATTTACGGATCGATTTTCCGTTTTGAGGGCCAGGCCAGTGTGTTTGCCACGGAAGGTGGTCCGTGTTACCGCTGTCTCTATCCTGAACCGCCACCGCCGGGACTTGTGCCATCGTGCGCTGAGGGTGGGGTGCTTGGCATCTTGCCTGGGCTTGTCGGCGTGATTCAGGCTACCGAGGTCATCAAGCTCATTCTTGGCCAGGGTGATTTGCTTGTCGGGCGGCTTCTACTTGTCGATGCGCTGGGCATGAAGTTTCGTGAGCTCAAGTTGCGGAAGGATCCGGATTGTCCGGCGTGCGGTACGAATCGCACCATCCGCCAGCTGATCGACTACAACGAATTCTGCGGTATTCGCGGGCAAGAATCGGCTGCTGCCGGACCGAGCGTTCCTGAAATTACTGTGGAAACCTTGAAACGCAAGCTCGATGCTGGGGAGAACGTGCTTGTGCTCGACGTGCGCGAGCCGCACGAATACCAGATCTGCAATATTGGGGGATACCTCATCCCGCTGGGCGATCTGCCGAAGCGCATTGGCGAACTCGAACCTGGGCGGGAGACGGTGGTGCATTGTCGCTCTGGCGTGCGCAGCGCGAAGGCGGTCTTTCAACTGCAGCGCGCGGGCTTTGGTAATGTGACCAATCTGCAAGGCGGCATTCTGGCCTGGGCGGACAAGATTGATCCGGCGATGGCGAAGTATTGAGGGCGGGGGCTTGCGTGGGAGAGCGTATGCTCTTTGCAAGGCGATTGGTGGGACTATGACAACTGCAAGTATGGTTCACACCGAGACTGTTCCGGCGAAGCGGAAAGGCAAAGAGATTCCGAAGGGAACTCTCGGGCTATTCTTGATGAACATAGTGATATTTTCCTTTAACGCAGGAATGTTCATCGCTTCGGGTGCTCGGGGTCTTCGTCATGGGTCGGCTAGCGACAACCATATGTTTTCCCTCATTGTGGGGTGTCTTTCGCTGTTTGTGGCGGTCGTTGCAAGTGTCCGCATATTCAACAGTGCGCGTTGGGTTCCCGAAAAAACAAGCTAGAGTTGGTTTCATAGATAGTCCTTGAGGAGCAAGGACCCGACCTCGGGGGCTGAAGCCCGCACTATTCAAGGCTCTGGTTGTCACGGCTGAAGCCGTGACCTACCCCAAAGCACTTACTACCAGGCAATCTCCCTGCTACCCTCCCACCCGGCAAAGTGCGACAATAGAAGTCTCCCATGAGCACGACGCAAAACTCAGCTATTACACCCGAAATTCTCCGCGACCACGGCATTACGCCTGACGAATACCAGAAAATCGAGAAGCTTCTCGGACGCGAGCCTTCGCTGACCGAGCTGGGCATTTTCTCCGTGATGTGGAGCGAGCACTGTTCGTACAAATCCTCCCGTGTGCATTTGAAGCGGCTGCCGACTCGCAGCAAACTCGTGGTGCAGGGTCCGGGGGAGAACGCGGGCATCATCGACATTGGCGATGGTTGGGCCTGCGCGTTCAAGATTGAATCGCATAACCATCCTTCGTTTATCGAGCCGTTCCAGGGTGCGACGACCGGTGTCGGCGGGATTTTGCGCGACATTTTTACTATGGGAGCGCGGCCGGTTGCGGTGATGGATTCGCTGCGTTTTGGGCCGATTACGGAGTCTTCAACCGCTGATCCCAAGCCGAATGCCACCCAAGCCGAGATTCACCGCAATCATTCCATTCTCGAGGGCGTTGTTGGTGGCGTGGCGTCGTACGGAAATTGCTTTGGCGTCCCCAACGTGGGCGGAGAGGTGAAGTTTGAGCCTTGCTATTCGGGCAACCCGTTGGTGAATGCGTTCGCGCTCGGTCTGGTGAAGCGCGAACAGATTTTTTACGCCAAGGCTGCTGGAGAAGGCAATCCGGTGATTTATGTTGGCTCGAAAACTGGGCGCGACGGCATTCACGGCGCCACCATGGCTAGTGAAGAGTTCAGCGAAGGGTCCGAGGCGAAGCGCCCCAACGTGCAGGTTGGCGATCCCTTCCTTGAAAAGCTGTTGCTCGAATCTTGCCTCGAAGCCATGCAAACGGGGGCCATCGTTGGTATTCAGGACATGGGCGCAGCGGGGCTGACGTGTTCCACATGCGAAATGGGAGCGCGCGGTGGCGTGGGTGTTGAAATCGAGCTCGATCTGGTTCCGCAGCGCGAAACCGGCATGACGCCCTACGAGATCATGCTCAGCGAATCGCAGGAGCGCATGTTGCTGGTTGCGGAAAAGGGCCGCGAGGAGGAAGTCTTTCGCGTGTTCTCCAAGTGGGGACTCGACGCCGTTACCATTGGACGCGTTACTTCGACGGGACATCTTCGTGTATTGGAACATGGGAAGGTCGTGGCGGACATCTCCAACACCGCCCTTACTGACGATGCGCCGCTCTACAATCGCCCCATGGCGCGCTGGGAGCCGCCCGTGCCGCGTGAGAAGCCGGAAGAGATTCAATTAAATGCGGCTTCTGATTCCACATCTGACCTTAAGCGTTTGCTCGCCAGCCCGAACATTTGCAGCAAGCGCTGGGTGTGGCAGCAATACGATTCCATGGTGCAGACGAATACGGTGGAAGGCCCCGGCGGCGGCGATGCTGGCGTGATTCGCATCAAGGATTCGCGCCGTGGGCTGGCCATGGCGCTAGATGGCAACGGACGCTGGTGCTATCTCGACCCCAAGCTCGGGGCGATGCACGCCGTTGCGGAAGCCGCGCGCAACGTCGCCTGCGTAGGCGCAACGCCCGCGGCCGGCACGAACTGTTTGAATTTTGGAAATCCTGAAAAACCCCAGATCATGTGGCAGCTTTCGCAGGCTATCGATGGGATAACCCGCGCTTGCGAAGAACTTGAGATCCCCATCACTGGCGGCAACGTCAGCCTCTACAACGAGACGCTGGGCGAGGGCATTTATCCCACGCCAGTTCTGGGCGTCGTAGGAATTTTCGAAGATGTCGAGAGTACCGCGCGCATGCACTTCCGCGAGTCCGGCCGTACGCTAATTCTCCTGCGCGGATCGGAATCTGGCGACGCTACCGACGCCGAAGTTGAGTTTGGGTCCTCCGACTATGCCAAGGAGATTCTTGGCGCACTTTGGGGATTTCCGCCTGCGCTGGGACTCGAGAAAGAAGCTGCTCTCATCAAGTGCCTGATTGAGATCATCCAGGCGCGCCT
>Ga0210384_10000849_pt1 | contig 44384 bp, 36 predicted proteins | sample IncBWH2MmetaG_FD_160574 | JGI IMG/M metagenome (GOLD analysis project Ga0210384, IMG submission 160574) | Forest soil microbial communities from Barre Woods Harvard Forest LTER site, Petersham, Massachusetts, United States - Inc-BW-H-2-M | ecosystem: Environmental > Terrestrial > Soil >... | reverse complement strand
CCAAAATTCCCAGCATGAAGCTGGCGGAAATAGCGCAGGCCGTCGCCCCTGGTTGCGAAGTGGAGTACATCGGCATTCGCGCTGGCGAAAAGCTGCACGAAGTGCTGGTCTCGGAAGACGAGGCGCGCCACACGCTGGAAGCTGACGACATGTACGTGATTCAACCGGCGCACTCCTGGTGGCGTCGGGAAAACTGGGAAGGTGCCCGCCCGCTGGCGGATGGATTCCGTTATACCAGCGATTCCAATTCGCGCTGGCTCACCGCCGACGAGCTTCACGAACTCATTGCGGCGGGATCTACGCCGTCAGAGAAGCTACGGATCGTCGAATCGCAGCGCGCTTGGGCATAAGAATTCATGACCGTGGCGTCGACAAGCCGGGAAGTGCTGGCAATCAACGGCGGATCTCCGGTGCGGAATACCCTGCTGCCTTATGGTCATCACAGCATCAGCGAAGATGACATTCAGGCCGTGGTGGAAACGCTACGCTCGGACTGGCTGACCACTGGACCCAAAGTCGCCGAGTTTGAGGAAGCCGTGGCGGCGTGGGTGGGAACGAAACACGCGGTCAGTTTCAGCTCTGGCACTGCCGCATTGCACGCTGCCGCGTTCGCCGCCGGATTGAAATTCGGAGACGAGGCGATCACCTCGCCGATGACCTTCGCAGCCACGGCTAATTGCCTGCTGCACCAGGGAGCGACACCGGTTTTTGCGGATGTCTCTTCGGATACGTTAAATCTCGATCCCGACCTCGCGAGTGCTCGACTCACGTCCCGGACAAAAGCAATTCTCCCGGTTGACTATGCCGGCCATCCCGCCGACTTGGATTCCATTCTGCAGCTCGCGGAGCGCCACGGTTTGATCGTGATCGAAGACGCATGTCATGCCTTGGGGGCCGAATATCGCGGTCGCCGCGTTGGCAGCATTGCCCACATGACTGTTTTCAGTTTTCATCCGGTGAAACATCTGACCACCGGTGAAGGCGGTATGGTGACGACCGACAACCCAGAGTTTTCTGAAACCTTACGCCGCTTTCGCAATCACGGCATCAGCAGCAATGCCCGGCAGAGGCAAATGTTGGGTCAGTGGCATTACGAAATGGTTTTGCTGGGTTTCAACTACCGCCTCACAGACATCGCGTGCGCGTTGGGGCTTCAGCAACTGGCCAGACTGGAAGTGAATCTGGCCCGGCGCAGACAAATCGCAGCTCAATACACGGCCGCCTTCCAGAAACTTCCGGGTGTACTTCGGCCCCAAGTCCGCAGCGACGTGAATCCCGCCTGGCACCTCTATCCCATTCGGCTAGAGTTGAAGAAATTTTCTGCCGGCAGGAGCGAGGTCTTTCGCGCGCTGCGCGCTGAGAATATTGGCGTGAACGTGCATTACATTCCGGTTCATCGGCATCCCTATTATCGTGACCGATTTGGTTACCGCGGTGGAGAATATCCAGTAGCCGAAGCGGCTTACGAGTGCCTCGTCAGCTTGCCGATGTTTCACGGGATGAGCGATCAGGATGTCGAAGATGTGATCGCCGCAGTGAAGAAAGTATGTTCGGCTTACTCCGATGATTGTGAAGTACCAGGAGACTGATTGTCGACCAAGACCGCATTTGTCCTAGGGTCCAAAATCTATCTTCGGCCACTTTGCCGCAAAGATCTGAACGAAAGCTACCTTAGCTGGCTGAACGATCCGCAGGTCACCCGTTATATGGAAACGGGAGTGTTTCCCACAACAATGGAAGAGTTGGAGAAGTATTACGAAGAAGTGAGGAGCTCCCAGAACCAGGTATGTTTGGGGTGATTGATAAAAAGTCCAGCCAGCACGTTGGGAATGTGAAGCTTGGGCCCATACATTGGGTCCACCGTAAGCCGACTTTGGGCATCATGATTGGGGTAAAGAAGTTATGGGGCAGTGGGATTGGCAGCGAGGCCAGTCGGCTCGCAGTCGAATACGGTTTTTACCGGCTGAACCTGCAACGAATTGACTTGGGCGTGTTTGCGGAACACGAGTCCGCAGTGCGCTGCTACCAGAAAATCGGGGCTTCGTGAGCTGCGGCTCCCGGCCGAACTTTGCAAGAGTGCCGAGCAGCGCTTTGGCGCGCGCTTCGGTGGCTTGGAGCAGTTCTTAACTTTCGTCCTGCAAGAACTGCTTCGTGACGATGCCGCTCAGATGGATCAGGCTGAGCAGCGCATTATCGCAGAAAGATTGAAAGATCTCGGATACATTTAGGCCGAATTCGTAAATGTTCAGCTCCCACTCCTGCCTTGCCCGCCGCGCTGCAACCTCCTATCATCAAGGGTTGACGTGGAGTAAACATGCCCCAAAACAAGCCTCGTAAGCCGCCGGTTGTTGAGAGCCCGATTTCCGACGTTTTCGACGGTCGCCATCCTTCCGCCAACGAAGAAAAATGGGCTGAGAAAATCCTGGCGCCTACGCTCGAAAAATCTCCCGAGAAGCCCATCGGGGCGCCCACCGGCGTGAATCTTGACGAGCACGGCCACGCCCGCTTTACCACCATTTCTGGTGTTCCTGTCCGCCGGCTTTACACCGAGGCTGATCTACCCGAAGACTGGAGCGCGGAGAAATATCTTGGCTACCCGGGCCAGCCGCCGTTTACCCGTGGCATTCACGCCAGCGGATATCGCGGGAAACTTTTCACGATGCGGCAGTTTTCAGGATTCGCATCTCCCGAAGAGACCAACCAGCGCTACAAGTATCTTCTCGAGCACGGCGGCAGCGGCCTCTCGGTCGCCTTCGACTTACCGACCTTGATGGGCTACGACTCCGATCATCCCGCCAGTGAGGGCGAGGTTGGAAAGTGTGGAGTGGCCATCGATTCGCTCGAGGACATGGAAATCCTGTTCCACGGCATCGATCTGGAGAAAACCACGGTCTCGATGACCATCAACTCGCCGGCTTCCGTGCTGTGGGCGATGTATCTCGTGGTCGCCGAAAAGCAGGGCGCGGACTGGAAAAAGATTTCCGGTACCATACAGAACGACATTCTCAAGGAATACATCGCGCAGAAGGAATATATCTATCCCCCCGCTCCTTCGATGCGGCTGGTAGTGGACACGTTCGAGTTTGGCTCGAAATTCACGCCGAAGTTCAACACCATCTCGATCAGCGGATATCACATCCGCGAGGCTGGTTCCACCGCATTGCAGGAACTGGCATTCACTTTGTACAACGGCGTGGAGTACGTCGAATGGGCGCGGCGGCGCGGCCTTGAAGTGGACGAGTTCGGTCCCCGCCTCAGTTTCTTCTTCAATGCGCACAATGATTTCTTCGAGGAGATCGCCAAGTACCGCGCCGCCCGCAAGATTTGGTATCAGGTAACCAAAGACCGCTTTGGCGCCAAGAACCAGCGCACCTGGCTGATGCGCTTCCACACCCAGACTGCGGGTGTTTCCTTACCGGCGCAGCAACCCATGAACAACATCGCGCGCGTAGCCCTACAAGCTATGGCCGCGGTGCTCGGTGGAACCCAATCCCTGCATACTGATTCCTACGATGAAGCTTTGGCACTGCCGACTGAAGAAGCCGCACGGATCGCGCTGCGGACGCAGCAGATCATCGCCTATGAATCCGGAGTCACGCAAACTACCGATCCTTTGGGCGGGTCATATTTCTTAGAAACCCTAACGCTCCAAATGGAAAAAGGTGCGTTCGACTACTTCGGCAAACTCGACTCCATGGGCGGTATGGTGAAGGCGATCGAGCGAGGCTATCCGCAGAAAGAGATCGCCGAAGCCTCATACCAATACCAGCGTGCTGCCGAAGCCAAAGAAAAAATCATTGTGGGCGTCAACGAGTTCGTGATCGAAGAGGAAACGCCACATATTCTCTACATCGATGAAAGCGTGGCCCGGCAACAGAGTGCGAAGCTGAAAGCTTTGCGGGCGCGCCGGTCGAACGAGGAAGTCCGCCGCCTTCTGGATGCGTTGAAAAAGGCCGCCGCCCAGGAGCCTAAAGCTGCAGCGAACGGCGACATCTCCCCCGCCAACACCATGCCCTACATTGTGGACGCCGTCCGTGCTTACGCCACCGTTGGAGAGATTTGCGAAGCCCTGCGCGAAGTGTATGGAACGTACACGGAAGTTAGTGTTACGTGACCTAATGTAGGCGCGAGCGTCCTCGCTAAAGCCACGCACTTGATCCTGAGGAAGTGCAAGCCTTCGCTCCTCAGAATGTTCACCCGTCACAGGCTCAACTCCTTAACCCCTGTCATCCTGAACGGAGTTTGCGTTTCTGCAAAGCAGAAACGCAAGCGAAGTGAAGGACCTATGCATTCCTCGCCTCATTTCTACTACGTCTACATCATGACCAACCGGTCCAAAACGCTCTATGCGGGCGTAACGGGCTACCTGGAACGCCGCGTATTCGAGCATAAGCAAGGAATAAAAGGCGAATTTGCCGCGCGCTACAAGATCAAACCGATTGGTCTATTTCGAACCCTTTGGTGACGTTGACGCAGCCATCGCTCGCGAGAAGCAAATCAAAGGTCTGCTTCGAATCGAGAAGATTGCGTTGATCGTATCTATGAACCCAGGATGGAAAGACCTGAGCAAAGACTGGTACCTCCGGCATCAATATCAGCCGGAAAGTGCATAGGTCCTTCGTCAGGGCTTTCGCCAAGCGAAAGCCTCATTCCTCAGGATGACAGCGGTTTTACCGATCTGCTCGTGTAGACTCACCGGCGTCGCTGGGTAGGTTGTCATCCTGAGTGCAGTCTACCGTTTGCGAAGCAAACGACAGCAAGCCAAAGCCGGAAAGTGCCGAGTGCCCCACCCTTCGCGGTTTTCGAAGGGTGGGAAAGGGGTTAAAAAGCATAACAGCCCCGATAGCCAATCGGAGCGGTTTCCCGAAGCAGAACTGGTTTCAACTATCACGGACGGAAGGGCACGAATTCCGCTTTCTCATCAAAAGCAAAAAGGGCGGCTCACGCCGCCCCCCTTTAATGTTATTCCAGGAACTCGCGGGCGAGGCGCCCGCGCCACAAACCCTGCTCTACGTTCCCTCACTCCAGCCCGCCAGATACTCTTCCTGCTCCGGCGTCAGCTTGTCGATCTTGACCCCCATCGACTCCAGCTTCAGACGCGCCACTCGCTTATCCAGGTCATCGGGCACGCGGTGAACTTTCTTTTCCAGAGTCTTGTAATTCTTCACCATGTACTCGACCGAAAGCGCCTGATCGGCAAAGCTCATGTCCATCACTGACGCGGGATGGCCCTCAGCGGAAGCCAGGTTAATCAGACGGCCTTCGCCCAGCAGATTGATTTTGCGGCCGTCTTTCAGCGAATACTCCTCGACGGAATTGCGCGTGGTGCGCTTGGAGGATGACATCTTTTCCAGGGCCGGAATATCGATCTCCACGTTGAAGTGGCCGGAGTTCGAGATAATTGCGCCGTCCTTCATAGTCTCGAAGTGGTCTTTGGTAAGCACGCTCTTGTTACCAGTCACGGTGCAGAAGACATCGCCGATTCTGGCCGCCTCAGTCATGGACATCACGCGGAAGCCGTCCATCACTGCTTCCAGCGCCTTGGTCGGATCGACCTCAGTGACGATTACTTCAGCGCCGGCACCGCGCGCGCGGCTGGCAAGCCCGCGTCCGCACCAGCCGTATCCGGCGACTATGAACTTCGATCCCGCCAGCAAGAAGTTGGTGGCGCGAATGATGCCGTCAATTGTTGACTGACCAGTTCCGTAGCGATTGTCGAACAGATGCTTGGTGTCGGCGTCGTTCACGGCCACGATCGGGAAGCGCAGCACGCCTTCCTTCGCCATGGCGCGGAGACGAATCACGCCGGTAGTGGTCTCCTCGGTTCCGCCAATCACGCTCGTGAGCCCGTCTTGCCGCTTGGTGTGAAGAATGGTCACGAGATCAGCGCCATCGTCCATGGTGATGTGGGGCTTGTGGTCGATGGCTGCCAGGATGTGGCTGTAATAAGTGTCGTTGTCCTCGCCCTTGATGGCGAAGACGGGAATGCCGTGGTCGCGCACCAGGCTGGCGGCGACGTCGTCCTGGGTAGAAAGCGGATTAGAGGCGCACAGCACCACATCAGCGCCACCGTCGCGCAGACAGATGGCAAGATTCGCGGTCTCCGCGGTGACGTGCAGGCATGCAGATACGCGGATGCCGGTCAATGGCTGATTCTTGATGAACTCTTTACGGATGATTTGCAGAACTTTCATCGACTGGTTGGCCCAGTCGATTCGTTTTTTTCCAAGATCGGCGAAATCCAGATTCTTGATGTCACAATTCAGTTGCGGCGCTGTCGTAGACATACTTCTCCTGTGGCGCTTAAGAAATGATGAAAATTCTGTTCAGATTACGGTTGAACATCTACAGCCACTCAGAATACACGAACCGGGAGAAATTGAAGGGGCACGAATGGCACCCGTACCTTTGTCCAAAAATCTCAGATGCTATTCCCGAACGATTCCTACTTGCTCACCGCATGAGCCACTGGCTCGCGCAAACCCGCGTCGGTAGCCAGTTTAGCGGCCTTGTCAGTGGCTTCCCAGGTGAAATCCGGATCAGTGCGCCCAAAGTGCCCATAGGCCGCGGTCTTGAAGTAAATCGGCCGGCGAAGATTCAGCGAGTCGATGATGCCCTTGGGCGTCAGCTTGAAATGGGACCGGATCAGAGCAGGAAAACTTGACGGATCCACCGTGGCGGTCCCAAAAGCATCCACCAGCACGCTGACGGGTTCGGCGACGCCGATCGCGTAGGCGAGCTGCACTTCGCAACGGTCCGCCAGGCCCGCAGCGACAATGTTCTTGGCAATGTGACGCGCCATGTATGCGGCCGAGCGGTCTACTTTAGTCGGATCCTTGCCGCTGAATGCGCCGCCGCCATGACGTCCCATGCCGCCGTAGGTGTCGACGATGATTTTCCGCCCGGTGAGGCCAGTGTCGCCCATGGGCCCGCCGATCACAAAACGTCCGGTGGGATTGATGTGATATTTCGTGTCCTGATCGAGCAGGTGGGCCGGGATAGTGGCTTGAATTACGTGCTTCAGGATGTCACTGCGTAGTTCGTCATTGCCGACAGTTTCGGCATGCTGGGTTGAGATCACGACCGCATCCACGCGCATGGGCTTGTGGTGTTCGTCGTATTCCACCGTGACCTGAGACTTGCCATCGGGCCGCAAGTAGGGCAGCTTCCCATGTTTCCGCACGTCGGAGAGCCGCATGGTCAGCTTGTGCGCCAGCGAGATGGGCATCGGCATCAGTTCCTGCGTCTCGTTGCACGCAAACCCAAACATCATTCCCTGGTCGCCGGCGCCGCCGGTATCCACGCCCATGGCGATGTCGCCCGATTGCTTGTTAATGCTGGAGATCACGGCGCAAGTGTTGGAATCGAAGCCGTAGAGCGCGTTGTTATAGCCGATGGAAGAGATCGTCCCGCGCACCAGCGCCTGGAAATCGACGTAAGCCTTGGTTGTGATTTCCCCGGCGATCACCACCAATCCGGTGGCGGTCAGGGTTTCGCAAGCCACTCGGCTGGTTGGGTCTTCGCTCAGGCAGGCGTCCAGAACCGCGTCGGAAATCTGGTCTGCAATTTTATCGGGGTGACCCTCAGTTACGGATTCAGAGGTAAAAAGATAGCGGGTTCTTGATGACAAGCAGTCTCTCCTTCAAGCGATCAGGACATCGTGTCTGGCGGGGGTAGTCAGAGTGCAGAACGACCGCAAAATGAATACCTTACGGTCTATTTAAGGTACCAGAGAAGGCAGGCAAGCGCAACGATTTTTGGCGAGACGGTTCCAAGTCGCGCCAGGCGGTGAAAATCTCTGGTCAAAAGGTAGTTAGGGGCATGGATTCTGTTGAGCACAAACTACGATTGAGGGGGCGGCACGGTGGAGGAGTCGGTTCTCGTTGGGGAAGATCGCAGGCCATTGGCATCGAACACCAGAGTCTTCACTTCGTCGTAATCTCCTTGAATTGGAAGCTTTTTGCCGTTGAACGAGAACTCCAAGGCACCTACATCTCCTGCACGGATCACGACCTCTTTCTGGCCCTCCACTGATTTCTCGCCTGGGGCGACCAGGATTTCGTTCATGATCTGTTTGCCGTCGGCCGTGATCGTGAGCCAGGAATTTTCCCGGGCAGTAATCGACACTACGAACGCACCAGGCGCAGGTCCCTGGTTTACTGCCGCCGCTGCGGGGGGTTGCGCGGGAGTCGCCCTGGCATTGGCTGCCACTGCGGCTGAAGACTCAGGCGCAGCGAGCTTTGGTATTGCCGGAGTGGCAGGGGCCGGCGATGAAGGCTTGTTGTCAGCAGGTGCTGTGACTACGGCCGGAATCACGGGTTTTTCCCGCGAACGGAAACCCCAGAGTGCGAAGCCCAACGCCACAAGCAGCAGGGCTACCGCCAACATACCCCACGGAATCCGAGCCGCTACTGGAGGCTCCGGTTCCGCGGGGGGAAGTTCCAACTGCGGTGCCTCCTCCAGCATCTTTTCGGGCTGGGCGGCTCCCGAGGCCACCAGGTAATCGGAGATGGTTTGTTCTTCGTCCATACCCAGATGGCGAGCGTAGGCACGAACGAAGCCCTTATTAAAGATGCCGCCGGGAAGTTGCTCGAAGTGCTCTTCCTCCAGAGCGCGCAGGAAGCGGGTGCCAATTTTGGTGGACAGGGAAATTTCATCCAGCGTGACTTTTCGCTGCTCCCGTTCCCGTTTCAATCGCGCGCCAAACGATTCCAAGCGGCCGCTGCCCTTACCGGACGGTCATGACTTCAGTCCGGTTTGCCCATAAATATATGATAAATCGCGGCTCGCGGAACGGATGAAAATAGCTGGGGAGCGAACCGGAGTATTAACTGTCACCAACAAATCGGAGCCTCTTTCCGGAACCGCGCCCGGTGCCCTTTTGACACGTGGCCTCTTGACACGTGGCGTCGAGGGTACGCGTTACTTTGGTTGGTTGCCCGCCCGTTCTGGCGCCCCTTATAATTTCAGCACTTCCCGCTCGCATCGAGGACCGCTGTTCATGACCAAGGCCGCCGGCGCCGATCGCAAGGTTCAGGAACTGGGCATTTTTCATGATGTTGCCAAGGCCCTGACTTCTTCGCTCGACCTCGATTCCATCCTGCAAACCATCATGGAAAAGATGGCGGAATACTTCCGCCCCGACACCTGGTCACTACTGATGGTGGACGAAGAAAAGGACGAGCTCTACTTCGCTATTGCGGTCGGCAGCGCTGCCGAGGCGTTGAAAAATGTACGCCTCAAAGTAGGCGAGGGAATCGCCGGATGGGTCGCCAAACACGGCGAGCGACTGATCGTCCCTGATGTGATGACTGATCCGCGTTTCGCTAAGCGCATTGACGAAATGACTAAGTGGGAGACGCGTTCCATCATCTGCGTGCCGCTGCGCTCCAAACTCCGAGTCCTGGGCGTCATCCAATTGGTCAACGTCGACATGGACCACTTCACCGACCAGGAGTCGTTTTTCCTGCAGGCGCTCAGCGATTATGCCGCTATCGCGATTGAGAATGCCCGCTCGGTAGAAAAAATTCAGGAACTCACCATCACCGATGATTGCACTGGCCTCTATAACGCGCGCCATCTTTACAAGACGCTCGAAACCGAGGTCTACCGCTCGGCGCGCTTTGGCTATGAGTTCACCGTTCTGTTCATCGATCTCGACCACTTCAAGCAGGTCAACGATACGCACGGGCATTTGATCGGAAGCAAGCTGCTGGCTGAGATCGGATACCTCATCAAGGCTCAGCTTCGCTTGATTGATTACGCTTTCCGCTATGGTGGGGACGAATTTGTGATTCTCTTGCCGCAGACCGGGAAAGATTCCGCATTAGTAGTGGCGCGCCGTTTGCGCGATAGCCTGCGCACCAGCACATTCTGTCAGGAAGAAGGACTCAACCTCAATGTCCGCGCCTCCATCGGCGTGGCCACGTATCCGCACGACGCCAAGACTCCGCATGACGTAATCCGCCAGGCTGACGAAATGATGTATCTGGTGAAGAATACGACCCGCGACAATATAGGTATCGCCCAGCGTGGAGTGATGAAGTAGGAGGCTTTTAGCTGCTGGCTCGAACCCGGCATCGCTCAAGCGGGGCAGCCGCTCCCGGCGGTCCGGCCGACTCCAGCCACTCCAACTACGAAAAAGTCCACGATTGCTAAATCTGGCGGTAGAAATACCTAGACGCATCCGGTGGTGCTGCCAGCAGACACAGGTCCCTCGACTGCGCCGAGCGATTTCGCTTGGCTCCGCTTGGGATGACAAATCTAGGAGAGAAGAACTAATCCACCGGAGCAGTCGCTGGCTGTACCACTGCTGGCTTCCTTAGTTGCGCACGGCTTGGTTCGAGCGGTAGCCACTTGCGAAGCTCCGGCAGCGCGGCGCGGGCCACTGTCTCTCCCGCACGGATCAGTTCGGTGCTGTGCTCGAAGTCATCGTACTTGTAGCCTTTGACATCAGGCTGGATGATCACATCAGCGGCCTGCTTCCAGCGATCGCCGTTCGTATCTTGGGCGATGGAGAAACATTGCCCGATCACATCAAACAAATGCCGCGGTGCGTCTCCGTTAACCCACGTTCCCTTCAAGTGCACAGCCAGCACGTGTTCGGCTCCCATTTCGCGCAAAGGAACTGTTGGGACGGGGTGAGCCAGCATGCCATCCACCAGTAGATGTCCGCGAACCTTTATCGGCTGGAACATTCCCGGGTACGCGCAACTTGCTCGCACTGGGTCAACCAGCGGTCCAGAGTGAAACACCACTCCGGCGCCAGTGGAAAAATCCGTGGCCGTCACCGCCAGCGGAATAAGTAACTCTTCAAATGTTTTGACCTTCAGAACGCTGCTGAGAAAACCGATCATGCGCTGGTTGCTGGCGAAACCGTAGCGTGAAAGAGTCCAGCGGGCAAAGTGCTTGAAGCGCACCCGGGTTGCCATGAGTTCCAGTTCGGCGATGGAAACTCCGCTGCAATAAGCCGCGCCGATCAGCGCGCCGACGCTGGTGCCTGCCACAAAACCAATTGGGATATTTTCTTCTTCGAGAACTTTGAGTACGCCGATGTGAGCGATGCCGCGGGCAAAACCCCCGCCGAGAGCCACTCCAATGCTCGCTGTAGCCGGTGCCGACTGCGGCAACCCGGAAAGGCCGCGCCCAAATGCCCGCACCGAACGAACAATCTTGTCCAGACTCTTCACGGGAACCCCACATCCTCCCGGTCTTGCCCGGTACGTACTATCAAATACCTAGCAACTTAGATGCCAGCGAAGCCCCACATGTTTCCACACTTCGGTGCGTTCCTTGGGTTACCTTCGGAGACACGCTGCCGGGGCTCTCCGCCGATGACTAACTCCCGTGATCCTGATAACTTGTGGCCCATGGCACGGGAGATCTCCGCGGGAGGGGTGGTGGTGCGCCATACTGCGGATGGCTGGACAATGGCCGCCATAGAGCCGCAAAGGGAGTCGGCGGCCTCCGGGGCTGCGAAGAAAAGGTCACAAAAAGTGTTACTCGCCTTGCCTAAGGGGCTGGTCGATCCCGGCGAAAAGCCCGAGCAGACGGCGATTCGCGAGGTTCGCGAGGAGACCGGAATAGTGGCAGTTCCGGTCGCAAAATTGGGCGACATCAAATATGTCTACGTGCGCTCCTGGGGAGACCGGCAGCGTGTGTTCAAGATAGTTAGCTTTTATCTATTGCGATACCAGTCCGGTCGCATTGACGATATTTCTTCCGAGATGCGAATCGAGGTCAAGCGGGCTGTCTGGATCGCTCTCGACGAAGCACCGCGGAAGCTCGCCTATCGTGGGGAACGTGACATGGCTCGCCGCGCTCAGGAATACCTGGAATCTCATCCGGAGGCTTAACGGTAATGATACGAACCACGCACATCGAGAAACATTTCACCGCCGGCAATTTTGTCCGTGATGTGGTGATTGGAATGTCTGACGGGCTTACCGTGCCCTTCGCCCTGGCTGCAGGACTTTCCGGAGCGGTCGAGAACACGCGCCTGATCGTGGTTGGCGGACTGGCTGAGATTGCCGCTGGTTCGATCGCCATGGGACTGGGTGGTTATCTGGCCGCCCGCGGTGACGCGGAGCACTACGAGCAGGAGCGGGAGAGAGAAGAACGCGAAGTGAGAGAAATTCCAGAAGAAGAGAAAGCCGAGGTGAACCAGGTTTTCCAAGCCTACGGGATGACAAAGGAAGAGAGCACGCCGGTGGTTGAAGCGCTGAGCCGCCGACCCGACGCGTGGGTGGATTTCATGATGCGCTTCGAGCTTGGGCTGGAACAGCCGGACCCGCGCCGCGCGGTGACCAGCGCCGCGACTATCGCCGGAGCGTATGTTGCCGGTGGCATGATTCCTCTCTCGCCTTACGTCGTGCTGTCCAGCGCATCGCGTGGATTGGTGCTTTCGGCCATCGTTACGCTGGCCGCGCTCGGCATCTTCGGATACATGAAAGGACGCTTCACGCGCACCCATCCCCTTCGCAGTGCGTCCCAGACCATGGTGATTGGAGGACTCGCGGCTGCGGCTGCTTTTGTCCTGGCGAAGATAATTGCTTAACTCGGAGGCATGGCCACTGATAACTTGAGACCCTCGAAAGCGGCCTCGAATCCGCTACCTTCCGGCGATGCACACATGACACCAACTTCAGCAGCGCGTCCGGGAACCAGATAACCTTGCCGGACTGACGCGTACTTCTTTCCATCAAGGGAGCAAAGAAGTTCGAGCGAATCTTTGGTTCGTACCGCCCTCCACCAGACTGGTCCGTCGTTTGACAGATCGTTCATGGTAGACCAGTCGGAGAATTCGCGGGTAAACACCGCACTCGCGTGACGCACGCCGTCCACTAGTTCAGTGCCGCATTTCATCCAATTCTCAGCATCCACTCGGACCATCAGTCCGGCCTGGTCATAAAGATCGCGGTAGTTTCCTCCGATGCGAGCCTCGAAAGTGAAGTCTCCTGTGACCGGTAAATGAAGAAAGTGGCCGTTGTCGGTCACGTATCCGTAGAAGGTTTTGCGCCAGAAATCAGTTTTCGGCCTAGTGTGCACAACAATCCGGCTACCAGAAACCCTCCACGACGCCGGCTCGTTCATCCACTTCATGCGGGCAATCAGCGCGTCGGTCGAAGGCTGCTCTTCCGCAGCTGCAAAGTTCAACAGACCTGAAGCCTTCATCACGGCAGCCCCGCTCAGTCCGGATAACTGAGCAATAAAATCACGCCGGCTCGCGTTGTCCATGGCAATTCTCCTTCATTGTCGGCAAATCGTAGCGGAACCCGTTTCGAGGCGCAAACCTGAAGAGAACCTTGGTCGTATCTTGGACGAAGTTTCTAGATCCCCCATAATGAAACTGTGAAAGTGCCATTTTCCGTGCGTGCTGTCTCGCTGGGTATCGCCTTCTCGATATTGTGTTCGCCGCAATTCTCTGCCAAGACCAACACGCCTACTGCTGATCCCAACTACGTATTTGCGCTGGCGGCGGCCAACCGCTTTCTTCGCGCCTGGCAGACACAGGACCACGAGACTGGCCTGGTCATGCTGACTGATGCTGCGAAACACCACACGTCTGAAGATCGCTTGCAGACTTTCTTCTCTTCCGAGTCCACAGCGCAACCAGCATTCGAGATCAATCGTGGCAAGAAGCTCAAGGCTGGACGCTACTCTTTCCCCGTAGTCTTGTTTGATGTCGCCTCTGCCTCGCGAAAGTCGCAGTATCCGCGCCATTCCCAAATTGTCGTCGTCAAGACTGGCAAAGATGACTGGGCCATAGATAAACTGCCCTAGCCATGAAAAGTATCCATAAGGTTGCCGTCCTTGGAGCCGGAACTATGGGCGCTCGCATCGCCGCGCATTTTGCCAACGCGGGTGTTCCCAGCCTTCTCCTCGACATCGTTCCGTCTGATGCTGCCGGCAACCGTAATAGGTTAGCTGCCGCCGGACTCGAGGCCGCCAAGAAATCCAAGCCCGCGGCTTTTATGGATCCTTCGCTTGCGCGCCGGGTCACAGTCGGCAACTTTGAAGATGATCTCAAGCGTTTGAGCGACGTGGACTGGATCATCGAAGCGGTGGTCGAGAACCTCGATATCAAGCGAACTCTGTTGAAGAAAGTTGAGGCCGTTCGCAAGCCCGGCACGGTCATCACGACGAATACCAGCGGCCTTCCGGTGGGCAAGATCGCTGAAGGTTTTTCCGAGGACTTTCGCCGGAGGTGGTTTGGTACGCACTTCTTTAATCCGCCGCGCTACATGCGGCTGCTCGAACTGATTCCGACACCCGAAGCCGACCGCGCCGCGATGGACGCTGTTGCGCATTTTTGTGACGTCCAATTGGGCAAGGGAATTGTTCTTGCCAAGGACACGCCTAACTTTATCGCCAACCGGATTGGGACATTTTCCGTGCTCAACGTCATGCGACTCATGCAGGAGATGGATCTCTCCATCGAAGATGTGGACGCGCTGACGGGGCAATCTGTGGGCTGGCCGAAGTCTGCCACTTTTCGGACGATCGATCTGGTCGGCCTTGACATTCTCGGCCACGTCGTCAGCAACATGATCCAGAACGTACACGATGAGCGCAGTGATCTCAAGCTTCCGGACTTCTTTCGGCAGATGCTCGAGCGCAAGTGGCTGGGCGATAAAACGAGGGGAGGCTTTTACAAGAAGGCAAAGCGCGCTGAGGGTAAGGAAGAGGAACGCCTCGCCCTCGATTGGAAGACGCTCGAGTATCAACCTGCCAAGAAACCGAAGTTTCCAAGCCTCGAGATGGCGAAGAATGTCGAGCAAGCCGGACCGCGTCTCCGCATGCTGTTGGGGCTCGACGGCAGTGCGCCGCAGAAGGGCCACAAAGCCGGCGCGTTTCTTTGGTCTGCTCTATCGGATCTTTGGACCTACTCCGCCAATCGGATTCCAGAAATTTCCGACTCCATAGTCGAGATCGATCGTGCCATGCGGATGGGGTTCAACTGGGAACTCGGTCCCTTTGAACTTTGGGATGCCGCCGGGGTCGAAGCCATAGTCGCCCGAATGAAAAAAGAGGACCAGCCGATCGCCGCGAACGTGGCACATCTGCTCGCTGCTGGGAAAAAATCCTGGTACCTGGACGATCCGAAGACAGCCTCGGGCAGAGTCTACTGGGACCTGAGAACTGCGAACTACGAGCCGGTTAAAGTTCCGGACGGTGTATGGTCGGTAGAAGTTGCGAAGAAGTCTAAAGGCGTGGTCAAGAAGAATTCCGGCGCATCTCTCATCGACCTCAGTGACGGCGTGGCCTGCATCGAGTTCCACTCCAAGATGAACGCAATTGGCGCCGACATTGTCCAACTCATTCTGCAGAGCCTCAAGCCGGGGGGCCCGGGCGATAGCTTCGATGCTTTTGTGATCGCCAATGACGCGGCGAACTTCTCCGTCGGCGCTAACGTGATGCTGTTGCTGATGTCGATCCAGGAGGAAGAGTGGGACGACATCGATCTCGCGATCCGGCAATTCCAGGGCATGAGTCAGGCCATCAAATTCTCGCCCAAGCCCGTGGTGGCGGCGCCGTTCGGCATGACTTTCGGGGGAGGCTGCGAGATCTCTCTCCACTCCGCTGCCCGCCAGCCTCACGCGGAACTTTACGTGGGCTTGGTCGAGGTTGGTGTTGGTCTGCTGCCGGGCGGAGGCGGCTGCAAAGAGATGCTGCTGCGCGCCGTGGACACCGCAGAGTCTATTCGCCCGGGTGGACGCGGCGAGTCGATCGAGCTGATGGAAGCCATGAAGAGAGCGTTTGAGATCGTAGCCACAGCAAAAGTTTCAACCTCTGCCCATGAAGCTCGCGGCCTGGGTTTTTTGAGCCATTCCGACGAAATTACGATGAACCGCGAGCGCGTGCTCTCGGATGCCAAGGCTCGCGCCCTGGAACTGGTCCGCGCAGGATATGAGCCCCCGCAACCTCGGACCGACATCTCCGCCCCCGGAGAGAACATTCTGGCCGCGCTCAAGATGGGCGTCCATCTCATGCGCCAGGCCGAATACATCAGCGACCACGAAGTAAAAATCGCCACGAAGGTAGCTGAGGTTCTCTGCGGCGGAAACGTAACTTCAGGCACGCCCGTGAGCGAGCAGTACATTTTGGACTTGGAACGCGAGGCGTTTAAGTCGTTGTGCGGCGAGCGCAAGACGCAAGAGCGAATTCAGTACACGCTGAAGACGGGGAAGACGCTAAGGAACTGAGTTCCTCCGTGACAAACCGACTTGATCTGACGAATGAAACTCAATGAAAGTCCGTGACGTGATCAAGCGTCTGGAGCAGGATGGCTGGCGGCTGGCTCGGACGAAGGGCAGCCACCGGCAGTTCCACCAGCCCTCAAAACCGGGGACAGTTACCGTCGCTGGCCATCTGTCAGTGGACATTCCGCCCGGAACATTGAACAAATATCCTGAAGCAGGCAGGTATGAAATGAAGTATCTGGTTGTTTACGAAAAGTCGCCTACCAGTTGGGGTGCTTACGTTCCCGACCTTCCGGGCTTGGGCGTTGCCGGAACAACGCTAGACGAAGTGAAAGAGTTGATCCGCGAGGCAATTGAGTTCCACCTCGAAGGCATCCGCGAACATGGCGACGAGATCCCCGTCCCTAGCGCGACCACAGAATATATTACCGTTTGAGAAGTGGCGACTCGCCCGCCATTAGCGGGTGCGACCACCCCATCGGCACCAACAAACCCAATGAGAGTACACAGTTAAGGTATCATCCTGGACTAAACCGCAGGAGGTTATCGCTTGCCTTCGCAGCGCTCTACTCTCAAAAGTGAAGTGGTCGCGCTAAAACGGAAACGTATTGTTGAGGCTGCGCGCCGCCTGTTTTATGAAAAGGGATACTCGCGCACGACGCTGGATGACATTGCCGCGCGCCTCGAGGTCACCAAGCAGTTCATCTATTCGTATTACAAGAACAAGGGCGAATTACTGCACGAGATCGCACAGCAATGTATCCGAGAGTGTCTGGAGGCCCAGTCCCGGGTGCTGGCGAGCAAGCTATCAATCCCGGACAAGCTCGCTAGGATTATCGAGGAGGTTGCCCAAGTTATTATCATGAACCAGTCCAACACCATCATCTATCTGCGTGAGGAAATGAATCTGGACTGGCAGATCGCGCAGAGAATCCGCGAGCAACGGAACGAATTCGACCATCGAATGATGAAGTTACTCAAGGATGGCATGCGAACTGGTGTGCTGCACGTGGTCGACGAGCGAGTGGCGGCGCGATGCATCGGAGGGATCCTGGTCTGGTGCGCCCTGTGGTACCGCGACTTGGGCGTGCTCTCCCCCGAGGCGATTGCGCAATTGATCAGTCAAAATGTAATGAGGATGGTCTCGCGGAATTCCAAAAAGATGGCGAAGAATGCCTAAATTTGACATTGGCCTCGCTCTGCCTGACGAAACTGGCCGCAGGCCTCGCCTTCCGTAATCTAAGCCACTATTTAAGTAAGATTAATATACTGGACAGTATGCCGCTCGTCGATTATCTTGCGTACCTTCAAATATGCGGCTAGCCAATAAAGTCGTGGTGGTCACAGGCGGCGCCAACGGCATCGGACGGGCGCTCTGCCGTCGCTTCGCGGCTGAAGGCGCAAAGGCCGTTGTGGTCGCGGATGTGCAGGCCTCGATGGCCGAGCGGGTGGCAGACGAAGTTGGCGGCATTGCCGTGCAAACCGACGTTGCGCAAGAAGCTGACGTAATCCGACTAGTCGAGCTCGTCACCAAGAAATACGGCGTCATCGATTTGTTCTGTTCCAATGCAGGCGTCGGCGTCAGCGGAGGAGTGAACGCTCCGGATGTCGACTGGGAGCGGAGTTGGCAGGTCAATGTAATGGCTCACGTGTACTCGGCCCGGGCCGTGCTTCCTGGCATGTTCGCACGCGGCGAAGGCTATTTGCTGCAGACTGTGTCTGCCGCTGGTCTGTTGACGCAACTCGGTTCGGCGCCCTACTCGGTGACGAAGCATGCGGCGCTGGCTTTCGCGGAATGGCTGGCGATAACCCATGGCGATCAAGGAATTAAAGTCTCAGCCTTGTGCCCCATGGGAGTGCGGACCGATATGCTGAAAAGAGCGGAGTTCGGTGGAGGGGCTTTCTTGCTGGAATCCGCTCTCGAGCCAGAACAAGTGGCCGAGCATGTAGTCAAGGGATTGGACGAGGAGACCTTCCTGATTTTGCCCCATCCGGAAGTCGCCGAGTTCTTCGCTCGTAAGGCGACTGAGTACGACCGCTGGCTGCGCGGTATGAGACGCTTGCAGGCCAATACACAGCCGTTGAAAACGGTGGTGTAGCCGCCAATGTTATACGAGCTGGGCGGAGAATTTATCCCTGTACGCGGGTGGCCTTGCCTTTCCAGAAATTCTCCCGGAGTTCGCGTTTCAAGATTTTTCCGGTTCCAGTTTTTGGCAACGGACCTTCTGTGAATTGCACGATATGGGGTATTTTGAATTTCGCCAGCCGAGTCTTTAAGAATGACAGCAGTTCCTCTTCGTTGAGGTGCTGGCCCGGCTTGAGCACGACGATGGCTGCTGGGACCTCGCCCCACTTGGCATCGGGCGCTGATACGACCGCGCATTCCAGTACCGCAGGATGGGCAAAGATCCCCCTTTCGACCTCGATGGACGAGACATTCTCGCCGCCGCTGACAATGATGTCCTTCTTTCGGTCAACAATGTAGACATAGTTTTCTTCGTCCCACACCGCCATATCTCCGGTGTGCAACCAACCATTCGTGATAGCGGCTTTGCTCGCCTCCGGTTCCTTGTAGTAACCGCACATTACGTTATCTCCGCGAATGACGATTTCCCCCACTGCCTGCATATCGCGCGGCACTTCTCTCATCTGCGAATCCACGACGCGGACTTCGCACCCAACGATTGGCCAACCTGCGGCCGACAGGTGCGTCAGCCGGTCCTCTTCGTCACGATACTGCACCGTGCCTTTGGTGTGGGCGGTGGTGGCTACTGGACAAGTCTCAGTAAGACCGTAGCCCGCAAACACCTCACAGGGGAACGCCTTTTCCATTCGAGCGATCAGTTCGGGAGACGAGGCGGCCCCGCCCAGCGTGATCTCCTTGAGACTGGAAAGATTGAACTTGCCAAGTTCGGGACAATTGAGCAGAGCATTCGCCATGGTGGGAACTAACGTCATTCCGGTTGCCTGTTCCTCCTCGATCAGGCGGAGCACGTAGGCGGGTTCGAATCGCCGTACCATCACGTGCTTAATTCCACTCATCGTGATGCTTTGCGCCCGCCCCCAACCATTGGCATGAAATAAGGGAATGGTGTGCAGCTCCACGCGCGTGTCTTCGTGATGGTAGGAACTCAGTAACCCCAGGGCGTGGAGATAGAGCGTGCGGTGCGAGAGCATCACTCCCTTCGGAGTGCCTGTGCTTCCGCTGGTGTAAAACAACTCTGCGATGTCATTCTCGTCAAAGGAGAAGAGATCGGGTCGCGCCATGCGGTCGAGCGCCAGTAGTTCCTCCAACACTAGGTCCGCCTGCGCGACTGGTTTGTCGAGGCTGACATAGCGTTTGACGGCGGGGCAGGATTTTCGCAACTCTTGGACGATAGGCGCGAATTCACTCTCGAAAAACAGCATGCTGGGGTTGGCATGGTTGAAGATTTCAACCAGCTCGGCCGGTTGGAGCCGCACGTTGAGGGGCATGACGATGGCGCGAATCAACGGCGGTCCATAGTAACCCTCCAAAAGCTGATTATTATTGAAGCTGAGATAGGCGACCCGGTCGCCGGGACGGATGCCTTCCGCGAGAAGCCCGGCAGCGAGGCGTTCACAACGTTCACCAAACTGCGCGTAAGTGTAACGGTTGAGGCCGGAGGCGACGCCGGTCTTATGGCCGTAAAGGTCGACCGCCCGGTAGAGACATCGGATCGGCGTGAGCGGCACGTTCATGTGTTAGCCCTCGAACCCTGAGTAGAGTCTACCCTGCACCACCGATGACGGGCTGCTAGCTTGCCTCAACCGGGAGAGCTTGTGGCATGATACACGACCATGGAGATGTATACGTCCCAGTATATTTCCTACACCATCGGGCAGAAATAAATTACAGGTACTTTTGTGGTCGCGGTTCTGCAGCAAATACCGGTTGACAAATCTTCAAGATCGGGAATAAAGTTGCGCGTTTTCAATCTTGCTTTCCTGCCGTTAGAGGCACAGCTAAAGTGGCAGTCGTAGCAAGACTTTTAGAAAGCCATCCTCATCGTGAGGTTCCCGACGTCCTACCCCAAGGAGAAACCCATGCGGAGATTGATCAAGCCCGTTGAAACATTGATGGCGGTGTTGGTGATGTTGCTTGCCTTTCTCGCAGGCGCGGAGGCGCAATCAGGGGTTGTAGCTTATAACGGCACGCTGCCGGATGGCGCTACTTTCCTGATTGAAGTTCCACCAAATTGGAACGGGACCATGGTTTTATATAGCCACGGATATGTTGTCCCAGGGTCGCCGAATTCCGCCACTGACGTCGGGGACCCGGTCACCGGCGGTTTTCTTCTGTCGAACGGTTATGCCTTGGCGGGCTCTTCATATGCCACGACGGGCTGGGCGCTGCAGCAGGCATTTCCCGATCAGATTGCGGTACTGGATCAATTCCGCTTGCTGGTGGGCAAAGCCAAACGGACCATCGCTTGGGGCCACTCCTTGGGTGGCATGATAACTGCGGGCCTCGTCCAGAAATTTCCCCACCGATTCGATGCAGCTCTTCCCATGTGCGGTGTGTTATCCGGAGGGGTAGCAACTTGGAACACGGCGCTTGACGCCGAATTTGCCTTCCAGACTCTGCTCGCGAGCGGCAGCGGCCTACAGCTTGTGAACATTACAGATCCCGCGACCAATCTTGCCATTGCCGAGGGAGCGTTGGCCGCCGCCCAGGCAACGCCGCAAGGTCGGGCGCGGCTAGCCTTGGTCGCAGCTTTGGGGGACATTCCCGGCTGGTTCACTCCGACTTCGCCTCAGCCTAGCCCCACCGATTACGCCTCCCAAGAGGCGAACCAGTTCCTTTGGGCGCAGCAGGTCACCTTCCCCTTCGTTTTCGCGTTCCGCGCTGAGCTCGAGGCGCGTGCCGGCGGCAATGTTTCCTGGAATGTGGGCGTCGACTACAAGAAACAACTGGCCATCTCCAGCGACCGCGCCGAGGTCCAGGCGCTGTACCTGCAGGCGGGACTCAATCTCGAAGATGACCTGAATACCCTGAACCAGGCAGCACGGATTCCAGCAAAAATCTCGGCTGTTATCTATCTGGAAAGATTCATTATCTACGACGGTCAGATCCATGTACCGGTCCTGACCCTGCATACGAGTGGCGACGGTCTGGTGGTGGTTCAAAACGAGAGAGCTTACCAGACCACCGTCACAGAGGCAGGTAACCACGGCTTCTTGGAGCAGGCTTTCGTGCATCGGGCAGGACACTGCGCATTCACGCCCGCTGAAACTATTGTAGCTTTCCAGACCATCATTGATCGTTTGGACACAGGGAGCTGGCAAGGTGTTCATCCTGGCGTATGGAACAAGGAAGCTTCCGCGCTTGGACCTGAGTTCAATATTTTCGTTGTGGGGGGAAAAGTGGTCCCGCAAGCGCCCGCCTTCTTTGGTTTCGAACCGTCGCAGTATTTACGACCGTTCGACGGGGTCACTTTCTAGCGTGAAACGGGTTCGCTGGCAACGGCAACCCAATTTGCCGTGAGATAGTGCTATTCGAGTAGATCGGGTTGTTCACGCACAATGCGCGCCCACAGCGGCTGAAACTGGAACCAGCCCGCGGCGTGGCTCCCAATCTGCTGTTGCGTGATTGCGGCGCTCGCCGCATCAATCTTCACCGGTGTGCCCACCGCTTCGGCCAGAAGCTGCGCCTGGCAGCTTCGTTCCATGGTGATCAACCACCACGCCGCTTCGTCGACAGTGTGTCCCACGGTAAGCATTCCATGATTGCGGAGAATCACGGCCTTTTGGTTGCCTAGAGCTTCGGCAATGCGTTCTGCTTCTGATGTTTCGTAAACCACCCCGGTGAAATCGGCGAATAAGCCATGATCTCCATAGAAGGCGCAGGAATCCTGCGTGATGGGATCAAGCAAACGGCCCAGTGAAGACCAGGTCTTTCCATATAAAGAGTGAGCGTGAGCTGCGGCAACGACATCAGGACGGGCCGCATGGACTCGCGAGTGAATGGCAAAAGCCGCCCCATTCACGGGATATTTTCCTTCCACAACTTGGCCGCGATCATTGGCCAGAATCAGGTCGGAGGCGCGAATCTCGCCGAAGTGCATTCCGAAGGGATTCACCCAAAAATGATCGAGGCGTTCCGGATCACGGGCCGTGATATGGCCGGCCACTCCCTCATCGAACCCGAAGCGCGAGAACAACCGGTACGCGCCGGCCAACCGTTGCTTGCGATGACGACGCTCTTCTTCCGCGGTGGCAAAAACCGGCGGTGCGGGCAGGTTGAGAGGACTTTGTGTAGCGACTGGCATGCTATCTCCCCAAGATTACGAACAAACTATAGCGCCGCTCTGCGAGGCTCGCAACGACAGTGCGTCAGGCTTCTATGGATAGTAGCGGACAACCCATTCCGCCACACAGCAGGGCTTGCTCGCACTTTCGTCTTCCACGACCACCGAAAACACAGCTTCGAGTGCGTCGGAAACCTCTTTAAGCGACTGCAACGTGAAGCGCGCGCGGATTTTCGAGTCTGCGCGAACCGCTGCGGGAAATCGAACTCGATTCAAACCGTAGTTGACGGTCATTCGAACACCGGTCCGAATCTGCAGGGCCTGTTTTGACAAATGACTAAGCAATGAGAGCGTCAGAAAACCATGTGCGACGGTGGCGCCATAAGGCGACTCTCGTCGCGCCCGCGCCTGGTCCAGATGGATCCATTGGCGGTCTTCCGTGGCTTCGGCAAACTGCTGGATGCGGTCTTGCGTGATCGTAAACCAATCTGTCGTCGCGATCTCGCGCCCTACGAAACCTTTGAGGGAGTCAAGATTTTCGGCAAGCAGCGGCGGCACGAGAGTCTCCTTTTGCATTCAGTTAAAAGCGGAGGCGCTATATCCGGCCGGTGTCGGGGATGCCTCTGGCTGTATCGAGCAACATGTAAGTCACGATCGCAGTACCGATACTATTGGCCTTCGCGTCAGTGAGATCGACGCTGGCAACGCACAGGGTTGAGCCGATGCGAAGCAAGTGGGAACGGGCAAAGATTCGGCCTTCGGTCACGGGCCGGAAGTAGCTAACTTTCAGCTCTACAGTTGTCGCGCGACGCTTACCGCCAAAGTGTCGGTTGAGGGCCATACCCACCGCCACGTCAGCCAGTGCCGCCGCTACTCCGCCGTGGGCCACTCCGGCACCATTCTTCAGATCGTCGCGAACTCTGCACTCCACAGTCACGCCATCGGGATGAAGGCGCGTCAGTTTTACTCCGAGCAGCTGATTAAAAGGGATTCTGGCAAGAGAGCCGCGAAGTTGACGAGCCGTAAGTTTCGGAGCCTTCATCGCGGATCGGATAATCAGAGAGCCGATTCTAGCATTTGGCTCTGCTGGGAAAAACTGGTGAACAGACCTCGTATGAGTATGGCGCGAATGCAAACTCCAATCCCCCAATACTAGCTACTCTGCTCGGAAAGGAAGTCAAGAATCGCGTCGAGTGCCGCATCCGGCTGATCCGTGGTGAAAATGTGGCTTGCCTGCGGCAGCACCACGAGCCTTGCACCGGGAATGCCCTCTGCGATCAACCGGCCGTTGGCCGGCGGAACCAGACGATCGGACTCACCATGGATCACCAGAGTCGGAACTCTGATCGTGGATAAGCGGCTATAGGCCTCCCAGGAAATGATCCCCTGCAGCTGCGCCATATACCCTTGCAGACTTGTAAAACGCTTCCTGCGAACGGCAAAGTCCTCCTCAATCCGTGCGCGTGGAGTGGTCGGCGCGTAGATATATGGCACCGAAGCCTCCATCGCCTGGTCGGGAGTCATTTTGCCTCGTGCCATCAGGAGATCTCTGGCTTCGGGTTCCGCCTTGACTGCGTTGGGCCCGCCTGGCGCGGTACAGCCCAGTACCAGGGAATACACCCGGTCGGGGTATTGCAACGCAAACTCCTGCGCGATCATGCCACCCATGGAAACCCCGAATATATGAGCGCGCTTCACGCCTGCGGCGTCGAGTACTGCCGCTGCGTCTGAGGCCATCAGCGCCATTTGGTACGGGCCTGGGGGGACATCGCTCTGCCCGACCCCGCGGTTGTCCAGCGCGACTGTCCGATAACGGATAGCTAATCCGGGTCTGGTTCGGTGCCACATGCAGGACGGGTAGCCGAGCCCCATAATCAGCAAAACCGGCGCTCCGGCTCCCTGCTCGTCCCAATAGATGTTGACTGCATGGTTCTCAACGAATGGCATTGAAAAACCCTTTCCATCTGGACTATCATCCGCCCGACATTGGAGCGCCTACAGCTCCAGCCAACTTAACCGCGACTGTGCGCAATACGTCAGATTTATACACGCACGGATTGTCATGTTACCGACGACAAGACCGGGTTGCTGGGTTCAAATCCCAATTTCAACTCCTTGGACTGGGAACACTAAGCATACTTAATTTATTACCGTCAGTAATAATTTTTATTCTTTCGATAAAGTTTTTTGCTATACTGCGCGGCGGCCCAGACTGCTAATCGGAGAAAAGGAGGGCCCCGAGACTCGCGCAGTGGCGTGTGGTTGGAATGGAAAAAGAAGGCATGGCGACTCTTGGATTAGGAACTCCCGGAGCGGGCTTGCCTCCAGCTCGAAGGTCTACGATGCGAGGAAATATGATCCACAAAATGAGAGTCAGCGGTTTGACTTGCCTTCTCGTTACTTGCATAGGATCTTGGCTCGGTTTCGCAGCGCTATGCCTGCTGTTGCCGGGGGGAGCGTATGGCCAGGGCGTCGGCTCCTCGGGAGATATTATTGGGACCGTGACGGATTCCTCGGGCGCTGTTCTGCCTGGAGCTACCGTAGCGGTCGAGGATCCCCAGACGGGCTTTCGCCGCACCACGCTTACTAATGACGCTGGTCAGTTCCGGATAACCGGACTGCCTCCCACTAGCTACGATGTGACCGCCCAACGATCTGGTTTTAGTACCAAGATTCGGAAAAGGGTAGTGGTCGCCGTTGGAGAGACGGTTCCAGCAGACTTCAGCATGACTATATCGGCGGAAGCTGTCCAGGTCGAGGTCACGGGAGAGCCGCCGGTAGTGGAAACAGAGAGAGGGAGCCAGGCCAATAACATAAGCCAACGGTACATCACCGACCTGCCGATCGACCGCCGCGATTATCTTACGTTTACCTTGCTGACGCCGGGGGTCAGCAACTCGAACACTATTGCAGATAACGCCGACTTCCGCGTGAAGCAGACCCCCCAAAGCGGGCTGTCATTCTATGGAAGCAATGGCAGAGGCAACAGCGTAACCGTCGATGGCGGCGAGGCCAACGATGACGCGGGTGGTGTCCGCCTGACCCTGAGCCAGGATGCGGTGCAGGAGTTTCAGATCAACCGTAGTAATTACTCGGCGGACTTGGGCGGAGCCAGCGGCGCTTCCATCAATATCGTGGCCAAATCCGGCAACAACAACTTGCACGGTGGTCTGTATGGATTCTTTCGTAACGACGCGATGGATGCACGCGACCCGTTTGCGTTCAGTCCCGCTCTTGCTCCTGGCGAGGCCTTCTCGTCGACTGCCCAAGGCAGGCCAATCAAGAATTCGTTGAGCCGCCAGCAATTCGGGGGCACTCTCGGTTTCCCCATCAGCAAGAACAAAACCTTCCTGTTTGTCGCATACGAAGGACTGCGTTCTAATGCCGAGGATTCCGTCCCCTTGCTGACCAACAGCAATATCTTTAATCCGACGGTACCACAGCAGACAATTGCAGCAGGTCTCGTGGCCCAAGGTTTGGGCACAAACGTTCCTTGCCTCAGTGGTCCCGTTGGCGCAGCAGTTGCAAAACAACTGGGTCTACCCGCCCCGACTCCGGTCACGTTCGTGCCGGCGGCCGCTTGCGCGCAGATACTCGGCGGCGTCCTAAGCGTAAATCCGGCTGCAGGACCGTTGAGCGCATTCGTTGTGAATCAGTTCGAGACCAACGGAGGGTTGTTCCCGTTTCCCATACGCCAGCACGAAGGGTCCGTCCGCCTCGATCACCGATTCAACGATGCTAACCAAGCTTCCCTCCGTTATAGCTTTGCGCATCTTGAGGAGACGGACCCAGACGTGCAGGCTTTGATCGGCTTTTCACGCGGCAATTCCGTCCTAAGCTGGGATAGCACGCTGCAAGGCTCGTGGTTTCACCAGTTCAGTCCGACTGCCCAGAATGAAGCCCGGCTGCAGTGGAACTGGTACCAATTTAACGTGGACACCAATGATCGCGGCGGCCCCGGACTGGACGTTGAGGGATACGGTTTCTTCGGGCGCGGGATTTTTCTTCCCAGCCATACCACGGCGCGACGCTATGAGTTCGCTGACAATTTCACCCTCATTCGTGGCCACCACACAATGAAGATGGGTTTTTATGAGCTGATTCGAGGCAACAACACGACCTCGCAGACTTTCTTTCCCGGACGTTTTGAGTTTCTGAATTTACCGGGTAACCTGCTCAGTCCATGCCTGGAAGCACCCATCGCTTGTAATCTGCCGACAACAGCCCCGACCCCGATCAGCACTCTTCAGTCGTGGAACCTGGGGTTGCCGGCGTTCTATGAGCAGGGTTTTGGTAATCCCAACTACGTCCAGATCAGGCCGTTCACCGCCGGCTACTGGCAGGATGCCTGGCAAGTGCGGCCCGGCCTCACCCTCAACTACGGCCTGCGCTATGAAGTGGACTCCCAATACGGACCCTTAAATACCTATAAGAAAGACTTTGCCCCACGGGTTTCTTTTGCGTGGGACCCGTTCAACAACCATAAGACCGTCGTTCGCGGTGGGTACGGGATTTTCTACTCCCCAATCTATGCCCAGATCCCCGGAGTGGTAAAAACCCTCGGCAATGTCAACGGAACCCGGCTGATTGCCAACACTTTGGTATCGATTTTGGGCGTTCCGGGAGGCACCAACCCCTTCCAAAACTCTGCGGCGATCTACCAGATCCTATTTGCGGAGGGTAAGATTGCCTGTGGCACGCCGCCCGCAGGACAGGTCGCCTGCATTTCGGCTGCGGATGTACAAGCGCCCCCCATTGGCTTAACGATCAGTAATACCGGACCGCTTCCGCCCGGAACGGTGCTCTTCTCCGGGCAACCGAATTACCGGCCCCCGCAGTCGCAGCAGGCCTCATTTGGCATCGAACGGCAGATCGGAAATAGCTTGTCTATCTCCGCCAGCTACATTTACGTTCATACCACTCACTTGCCGTGGGCGGTGGATCAGAATCTTCTGCCGGGGGCACCGATCGTTACCGGCACCCCTTGCTTTGCTGGATCCCCGCCAGTATGCGGCGCGGATGGTCTTCCCACTAACGGCCTTCCTTTCCAGGACTGGGGAGCAGTGCAGTGCCTTGTCAATCCCGGCTTGTGCTTTGCTGATCCTACACACACGATTCTTCAGAATAATCAATATTCCTCCATCGCGAACGCGATCTATCATGGCGGCATTCTGGAGGTGAAGAAGCGATTCAGTGACCACTTCACCCTGATCGGGAACTACACCTACAGCAAAGCGATCGACGACTCAACCGATTTCAACAGCGACTATTCGGCGTTTAACGAGGTCAACTTGACCGCCGAGCGTTCTTTGTCGGATTTCGATCAACGACACAAGGTGGTGCTCGCGGCAATACTAGACAGCCCGTGGCAGTCACGCGCACTTTCTGGATTTCAGTTGTCGCCGATTGTCTCCTACAACAGCGGCCATCCCTTTAACCTGCTCGCCGGCGCTGACATCAACGGCGACGGTCATTTCACCAATGACCGTCCGCCAGGATCTGCGCGCAACAGCGGCCTGGGTCCCAATTACGTGGACTTCGACATGCGCCTCAGCCGGGCATTCAAGTTCGGGGAGAAGGCGAGCCTCCAGTTTATTGCAGAAGGATTTAACCTCGCGAACCACACCAACTATGCCAGCGTGAACAACATCGTGGGTTCTGCCTTTGCTCCGCCCTTCAACGTGCACGGCACCGCCCACCTTTCACCGAGCCAGCCTTTGGGCTTCACCGCGGCCTTCCCGAAGCGTGAAATCCAGCTCGGCGCGCGCTTTAGCTTTTGATCGGTGTTCCTGCGAAGACTGACTTTGACGGGCCATCCGGATCAACATACTAAGTGCCGGAGGCCTGTTTGGAGTTTTTGCGCGCGTTAGTGGCTAACTGGCGGTTGGAGCGTCCGAGATCTGAACGATCAATTTTCCATGGTTGGAACCATCGAATAATTTATTGATCGCCGTCGGCGCAGCCTCCAGTCCGCGGACGATGTCTACTCGATACTTGAGCTTTCCCAAGGCGTGCCACTCGATGAAGTTGCTGACCATTTCTTTCATTTTGGCCGCGTGGTCAAACGCGAGAAATCCCTGAATCTTGAGTCTTTTGCTGATCACGGCCGCGAAATTCGAGGGACCTGGAACCGGGGCGGTGGCGTTGTATTGCGAGATGAGTCCACAAACCACTACTCGGCCGAAGTTGTTCATCCGGGAAAGCGCTACTTCCAGGATTTCTCCGCCGACATTCTCGAAGTAGAGATCCACGCCTTTAGGACAGGCAGCCTTTAGCTGTTGCTTGTAGTCACCTTCCTTATAATTCACCGCCGCATCGAAGCCGAGGTCTTTCACCAGCCAGTCGCACTTCTCTCTGGTTCCGGCAATGCCGACCACGTGAAGCCCCTTAATTTTGCCGATTTGGCCTACCAGTGAGCCCACCGAACCAGCAGCCCCAGAGACGAGCAGAGTTTCGCCCTCCTTGGGCTGCCCGATCTCTAACAGTCCGGCATACGCGGTCAATCCCACTAATCCAAACAAGCCCAAGTTCGCCGAAAGCGGAAAGGTGCTTTGCGGCAGCTTGGTCACGCCCTCGCCATTCGAAGCCATGTACTCCTGCCAGCCGAACATCCCTTGCACTTTGTCACCCACCGCAAAATTCGGATGATTCGATTTTTCGACCACGCCGACACCAAATCCGCGCATGACTGCGCCAATCTGTACTGGTGGAACGTAGGACGGGCGGTCGACCAACCATCCCCGCATCGCAGGATCAAGCGATAGATATATGTTGCGAATCAGAAAGTGTCCTTCTTTCAGCTCCGGAATCGGTTCGGTGCCAAGATCGAAATCGCTGCTCTTGATGAGTCCGACTGGGCGCGACTTGAGCCGCCATTGGCGATTTACTCTATGGCCGTTCATCATGTGATCTTCCCTAACTCCTTATGTCGGCGCGGGAGCGGCGTTAGGCTGCCGCCGCTTTCTGTTTATCGAGATCGGCGAAAGTCCGTCCTTCCGCGGCCAAGCGCTTCAGCAGCGGGGCAGGTTCCCAGAGTTCGCCATGCTGGCGTTGAAATTCGCAGATGCGATCATGGACTTTCCGGAGTCCCACTGTGTCGGCGTACCACATTGGCCCCCCACGATATGAAGGGAAACCGTAACCGTTGAGATAGATGATGTCGATGTCGACTGCCCGTAGCGCGTAGCCTTCTTCTAGAATGCGCGCTCCTTCATTGACCAGGGCATAGATGCAACGGTCGACAATCTCCTCGGCTGGGATCTGCCGCTGCGGAATGCCGATCTCGGCGGACCAACTGCGTACCATCGCAGCGACTTCGGGATCGGGGATGGCACGCCTGTTCTCGTCATATCTGTACCAGCCGGCGCCAGTCTTCTGACCGTAGCGTCCCATTTCGCACAAACGATCACCCGCAAACGCCTGCCGTATGCCGGGCTTTTCCAGGTGGCGATATTCCTTGCGAATGCGCCAGCCCACGTCTAGTCCAGCGAGGTCACCGGTCGCGAGCGGACCCATCGCCATACCAAAATCGTATAGCACTTTATCCACGGCCTCGACGCTGGCCCCTTCTTCCACGAGAAAAACGGATTCGCGGACGTAGGGATGAAACATCCGGTTGCCCACAAAGCCGCGGCAATTACCCACCAGCACACCAACCTTGCCCAGTTTTTTCGAAAGCTGCATACAGGTTGCGATGATTTGTTTGCTGGTCGCCTTGCCACGCACGATTTCGAGCAGGCGCATGACATTGGCAGGACTGAAAAAGTGTGTCCCGAGAACCGCTTCAGGCCGCGAGGTCACCGATGCGATTTCGTCGATGTTAAGCGTCGACGTATTACTCGCCAGAATCGCGCCAGGCTTACAGATGCAGTCGAGATCGCTAAAGACCTCCTTCTTGAGCGCCATACCCTCGAATACAGCCTCGATCACCAGATCCACGTGGGCAAAATCGTCGTAGCTCAGGGTTGGCTTTATCAATTTCAACCGCTCATCGACGAACGGTTGGGTGAAGCGGCCGCGCTTAACGGAATTCGCGTAATTCTTTTGGACGTTGGCCAGCCCACGATCCAGCGCCGCCTGATCCGCGTCCTTGAGCAGGACTGGAATGCCGGCATTGGCGAGCACCATCGCGATACCGCCGCCCATGGTTCCGGCACCCACTACTGCCGCACGGTTAACCGGGGTGACTGCGGTGTCCTTCGGAATGTTCGGAATTTTTGCCACTTCGCGCTCACCGAAGAACACGTGAATAAGCGCCTTCGACTGGTCCGAGAAAAGACACTCAGTAAACAGTTTTCTCTCGACCTGGCAGCCTTCCTCGAAGGGCAGCGTGGTAGCGGCTTCGACGGCGTCAATCGCCGCCAACGGCGCTGTCATGTTGCGGTGTTTCTTGCTGGCATTCTCACGCGCGGCGGCAAAGATTGGGGTGTTCTGCTCGAGGGTGCCGAGCTTGTGGTTGCGCTCGCGAGTTTTCGGTGCACGCTCAGATGCGATCTCGCGGGCGAACGCAATTGCGCCAGAGAGCAGATCGCCTTCAATCAGCCGATCGAGAATACCGGCCTTCAGGGCCTCCTCTGCTTTGACCGGATTGCCCTCCGCGCACATCTCGACCGCCTTTGCCACACCGGCTAGGCGGGGCAACCGCTGTGATCCCGCCGCGCCGGGAATGATTCCCAGTTTCACTTCCGGCTGCCCGACCTGGGCGCTGCGAGTGGCGACCCTGTAGTGGCCAGCCATCGCCACCTCCAGCCCCCCGCCATACGCGACTCCCTGAATGGCCATTACGACCGGCTTTGGGCAATCCTCGATTTTCAACAGCAGCGACAACAATCCGTCGCCGCGTTCGGTCATGCCCGAGGTCATTTTGCCGAATTCCTTGATATCGGCTCCACCGATAAAGGTTCGGCCGGCACCGATGATTACTACTGCTTTGACTCCGTCGTCCTTGGCAATCTGGTCGATGGCGTCGGAAATTCCTTCCGGTACGCCCGGGCTCAAGGCATTTACGGGTGGGTTGTTGATTGTGACGATGCCAATGTCGTTGTCTTTGGTGAATTGGACTAGCTGGCTCATTTCAGCGGGCGCTCCAGTCGGAAGTCGAACGCGCAATCATATGACCTTGGCCGATAGAGCGTCAACGGTTCTATTGGGTTTGGTTTCCGATCATAATTTGACCGATCGGTCTATTTTCATGTGCTGATCTTTGCAGGGCATAGTATATTATGCAGTTTGTCTTTGGCCGGCCGACTCTGGATAAGAGAGTACTTTGGGCGATTCCGCCGACCAGCGCAGGAGAGCGATCATGACTACAGCTACGGCAAGTTCTCCCAAAATCAAAGGGGGTGGATTTCTTATTGAGGATCTGGCGCCCCATGAAATCTTTACGGCAGAAGACCTCAGCGAGGAACATCTAGCAATCGCCCACACCACAGACGAGTTTTGGGCGAAAGAAGTCGAACCTAATTTAGAGGCGATTCGCCAGCAAAAGCCGGGTGTCGCTCTGGCGGTATTGCGCAAGGCGGCGGAACTGGGTCTGACTGCCATTTCAATTCCCGAACAGTTCGGAGGAATGGAGATGGATCTGCCGTCCCTATTGATAGTTACTGAACACCTGGCTCGGGATGCCTCCTACGGTGGCTGGCATTCGTCACATACTGGAATCGGCACCTTGCCTGTTCTTTTCTTTGGAAACGAGCAGCAGAAGCAGAAATACCTGCCTAAGCTGGCGACGGTCGAAATGTTGGCTGCGTACGCGTTGACGGAACCGTTGGCCGGATCCGACAGCTTGGCCGCCCGCACCCGCGCCGATCTGAGTCCAGACGGCAAACACTACATCCTGAATGGACAGAAAATGTGGATCACCAACGGTGGCGCCGCCGACCTGTTTACCGTCTTTGCCAAAGTGGGCGGCGAGAAGTTTACCGCTTTTCTCGTGGAGCGCAATTTCCCCGGCGTAAGCAGTGGCGCTGAAGAGCACAAGATGGGGATAAAAGGCAGTTCGACCACGGCTGTGTATTTCGACAATGTTCCGGTGCCGGTGGAGAATCTGTTGGGGGAGATTGGGCGAGGCCATATCATCGCGTTCAACATTCTGAATCTCGGGCGCATGAAGCTCGGATCGGCGGTTGTGGGCAAGGCGAAGCAGTTGCTCTCCATATGCATTAAATATGCTCGCGAGCGTAAGGCGTTCGGGTCGTCGATCGCGCAGTTCGGCGCCATCCAGCACAAACTAGCCGAGATGGCGATTCGCACTTACGCGACGGAGTCTGCAGCGTGGCGAATCGGAGGCCTTATTCAGAGTCAGTTGGAGGGCTTTTCCTGGGACCAGTCGGACGCTTCGCAGACCATGCTGAAGGCGGTTGAGGAATATGCCGCCGAATGCTCGATGATCAAGGTGTATGCATCGGAAATGCTGGATTACGTCGTGGATGAGGGTGTACAAATTCACGGCGGTTATGGCTACCACCAGGACTATGAAGTCGAACGTGCGTATCGTGATTCGCGCGTCAACCGTATCTTCGAGGGCACGAACGAGATTAATCGCCTGCTCATACCTGGAATGCTGCTGAAAAGAGCTGCCCGGGGTCAATTGGATCTCCTGCCAGCCGCGCAGGCAATACTCACTGATCCGGTCACAGCAGACGACGGCGATGAAGAGATACGGTTGGTGCGCAACGCGAAGAAGATTGCGCTCGCGACTATCGCCATCGCCTTACAGAAGTACAAGGCGGAGCTGGAGAAGCAGCAGGAAGTGCTCATGAATATCGCGGACATTATTATGGAGGCTTTCGCGATGGAGTCGAGCCTGCTGCGCAGCCGCAAGCTTTCAGCCAATGCACACGGGACGAATGCTGCCGATATGACGGCCGTTTATTTGCGCGACGCGATGGCCCGCGTCGAGGTCTCGGCGCGAAATGTTATCGGCACTTGCGCAACGGGCCAGGCTCTCGGTGAGGCAATGGCAATCCTGCAGCGCTTCGCCAAGTACGACCCGGTGGATGCGAGTGGTCTGCGACGGAAGATTGCTGGTCGGCTGCTTGACGCAGAGCGATACGTGATTTGAACGATCGCTCGGGGACGCTGGCGGAATTTGACCGTACGGTCAGCACGTGAGACGCACTGCCTCAGCGATGAGTTCGCAACTCCGGAGTCGTCAAGTGCGGCACGGCGTTGAACATGAACAGTTGCAAGTGTTCGTCCCGAACTCGTAGAACCGTATAGGAAGCGTTGTACAACACGCCAGCCAGTTGCATCACGCGCTCATCAGCAATATCAAGCGCCATTCCGGTCCAGATGGCAATCGGCATCGCCGACGTAAACACTACGATGTTCTCATTCTTTTGCGTCCCGCGGATTGCGAGCCGACATGCTGCTACGCGATTGCGAAAATCCTCCCACGTCTCACCAGCGGACGAATAGTGGCCTCCCATCCATGCCGAAACCACCTTCGTGTCGCATGGCATCCACCGGCGATGGATTCGCGCCTTAGTTGAACCGGCGTTGGCGCGAATCTCCTCGGTAAGAGCCTCGAGCTCACGGCGAAACCCGGCATCTGCGATTGATAACTGCGTTCCTATTTCTCGATATATGCGGTCGAGATCGAACTCGTTCCAGTTGGGTTCGACGACAATGTCAGGGAAGTTGATTCCGGAGGCTGCGTAGGCTGCACGGACTTCGGCGGCTGTCTTCTGATGCCGCAACATCCCACCGGCAAAGGCTCGGGAAAACTCAATTGTCTGCGAGACGAAATATTCGCCCAGCAAGCGCGCTTGCCTGCTGCCCAGCTCCGAAAGCGAATCATACGAGTCACGCGTGCCCGCCTGCCCGTGTCGAACTAGATAGACCGTGCTCAACTGGACTGTCCCGTCAGTCGAGCGGCCAGCGTCACGAGCCCGTCAACGCGGTCGCCGAAATTCCGGAATCGCGCGTCCTTTGTTTGCCCACGATGAAACCGATAGTAGATCTGCTGCAAGACCACCGAAAGCTTGAAGATTCCCAATACTTCGTAATATCTGATGTGGGTCAGGTCACGCCCGGTTCGTTCCTCGTAACGTTTGATAAACTGCTCGCGAGTGTACCAGCCTGGATGGGACGTGATCGCGGAAATGCCATTCGTCTGTAACTGCGACACATTTACCCATGACCAGTAGCAAAGAGTCAGCCCCAGGTCGGCCAGGGGGTCGCCCACCGTCGCCATCTCCCAGTCAAGAACAGCTTCAATGCGATCCGCCGAACCGTGTGGCAACATCACGTTGTCCAGTTTGTAATCGTTGTGCACCAGCGTCGGAGCTGGCGATATCGGTAGGTGATCGACAAGCCACTGAATTACGCTGTCCACCTCAGGCATGTCTTTGGTCTTTGCCCGATTCCAACGCTCCGTCCAGCCTCGCACCTGGCGCTCCACGAAGCCTTCCGGCTTTCCCAACGCGGTCAATCCCTTTTCGGCAATATCGATGGCATGAAGTCTCACCAAGCAATCGATGAAAGCTTCGCTCACCTGCCGAGCGTAGTCCGGGATCGTCGCAACTTCGAGAGGAACGCGGTCGCGCAGTATGACTCCGTGTCGACGCTCCATCAAGAAGAAGGCCGCGCCGAGCACTAACGGATCCTCACACAGGTGAAAGACCTCGGGCGCTTGAGGAAAGTGCGGATGCACCGCCTCCAGGACGCGATACTCTCTTGCCATGTCGTGGGCCTTCGCCGCCACCGGCCCTAATGGCCCCCGCCGCAGCACGTACTCGCCTCCACCAGCCCGCAACAGGTAGGTCAGGTTGGAATGCCCGTCTGGAAATTGTTCGACGGTAATTCCTTGCTCTGCGCCATCGATCTTGCCCTGCAAATAATCGCCGAGCGAAGCAACGCTCAGTTCTTCTCCTAGGCGGACGGGAGCAGTGTCAGAGGGCACGATCGACATAATGTAGACCGGTCGGAATAATTTTTCATGCTAAACTTTTCTTCGGTTCCGCGGCCCGGACTATCTTTGTGCTTTGGGGCAAGTTTAAAGAAAACTATGTATCTGGCCGACAAATTCACCAAGAAGAAGCTCGAGATTTTGAAATGCGCGGCGATCCAGTTTCGCCGGCATGGCTACCACGGCTCGAGTCTTACCGCGATCGCCCGCGCTTCCAAGATGACCAAGAGCAATTTCTACTACTATTTCAAAAATAAGCGGCAGGTTCTTTACTTCTGTCACGACTACGTGATGGATTGTCTTCTCGAATTACTCCACAACGTGGAGGAGAACTACTCCTCTCCCGTAGATGAGCTGCATGCTTTGCTGATGTCGTTCGTTCGCCTGATGATAGACGAGCTTCCGCTCCACGCCGGAACTATGCTGGCGGGAAATTCGACCGCGCTGTCGGCGTCGCAATACGGCAAGATATGCGCCAAGCGCGACGAATTCGAGCAGGGCATTCGTCGCATTATTAAGCGGGGCATGGACCGCGGTGTTTTCCAGGCCGGCGATCCTAAACTAATCACGTTTGCGATCCTCGGCGCGGTGAACTGGACGCCGACATGGGTGGATCCATCGGGACCAGCCGATTCTGATCAGATCAGCCGTTCGTTTGCCGATTTCCTCGTAGCCGGATTGCTGAAACCGCAAAACCGACGCCGGAATAAGGTGGGACTTACGGCGGCGGGCGCCTGGACAACTCTTTCGAAACGCGCCAACGATAAATTCAGAATCCAGGCTACTGGACGTGACGTGCGAGTTCGGGTCCCGGGCAGGACGCTAGCCAAGAAATCCGACCGACATAGCCATCTTGTTGTGTAACCGTGATCCTCACCTGTCGGAAGAGGCAATCCCAATGGACTTCGAATTCAGCGACAAAGTGAAAGCCCTACAACAGCGTTTGTTGGCATTCATGGATGAGCACATCTATCCCAATGAACAGCGTTTCGCCGACGAAGTCGCACGCGCCCGATGGTCCCCGACCCGCGTAATTGAAGAACTTAAGCCGAAGGCTCAATCTGCTCGCCTGTGGAATCTGTTTTTGCGCGACGCTGAACAAGGCGAGGGACTGACGAATCTCGAGTATGCGCCGCTTTGCGAAATTATGGGCCGCAGTGCCATGGCGCCCGAAGTTTTTAATTGCTCCGCGCCGGATACGGGCAACATGGAAGTTCTGGCCCGATATGGCTCCCCGGAACAGAAGGAACGGTGGCTGAAGCCGCTGCTCGCGGGTGAGATTCGCTCTTGCTTCGCGATGACCGAGCCCGCTGTTGCCTCCTCGGACGCAACCAATATCGAGGCCAGCATCGTCCGTCACGGCGGCGAATACGTCATCAACGGCAGAAAGTGGTGGTCGTCTGGGGCCGGTGACCCCCGTTGCAAGGTAGCGATTTTCTTGGGAAAAACAAATCCCACGGCTCCGCGGCACCAACAACAATCGATGATCCTGGTCCCGATGGACTCCCCAGGAGTGAAGATCCAAAGACGGCTGACCGTGTTCGGCTACGACCATGCCCCGCATGGGCATGGCGAGATCACATTTGACGATGTTCGCGTACCGGTCTCGAACATCTTGCTTGGCGAAGGACGGGGCTTTGAGATCGCTCAAGGCAGGCTGGGCCCGGGCCGCATTCATCACTGCATGCGTTGCATCGGAGTTGCCGAGCGAGCGCTTGAAGCCATGTGCAAACGTGTGAAATCGCGGATCGCTTTCGGTAAGCCTCTTGCCGAGCAGGGAACGATACGGGCCGACATTGCGAACTCTCGCATGGAGATCGAACAAGCCCGCCTGCTGACGCTGAAGGCTGCCTACATGATGGATACGACTGGAAACAAGGCGGCCCGGGCCGAGATTGCGGCCATCAAGGTCGTGGCGCCCAATGTTGCGCTCCGAGTGCTGGATCGGGCCATCCAGGCGCATGGAGGCGCGGGTGTTTCGCAAGACACATTTCTGGCTGCCGCGTGGGCTGGTGTACGCGCACTGCGATTGGCCGATGGCCCAGATGAGGTGCACAGCGAGGCAATTGCCAAGCTGGAACTCGAGAAGGAAGGCTAGCTTAAGCTCGAATCGGCGAAGAGCATACTAGCCGGCGCCCTATTTTCGCTTTCAATTCCTGGAGCGGTTCGCGCGGACGATGCGCTGGAAAAGGGATTTCTTTGTCTTTAGTTATTTCTTTATCCTTGTCATAGAACGAACGATCGTGCTATTATGTGGACGAGTTCAATTGACCGAGTCTCGCACCATTTCGAAAAACGGGCGGCCGCGCGGGCAAAAAACGCGCGATGCCATCTTGCGGAGGGCTGTGAATATTGCGTCGGTGGAAGGCCTCGAAGGGCTGACGATCGGGAAGCTCGCCGCCCTGCTGAAGATCAGCAAGAGCGGGCTCTTTGCTCACTTTGGGTCGAAGGAAGAATTACAGTGCGCGGTGGTGGACGAGGCGAGCCGGATCTTTGTCGAGGAAGTGATTCGTCCGGCCAACGGCACGCACGGGCTCAAACGGCTCGAAATGCTTTGTGAACGCTGGGGTCTGTATGCAGAACGAAGGGTGTTTCCGGGGGGCTGTTTTTTTTCCGCCGCGTCGTTGGAGTTCGACGACCGGCCCGGAAAGGTACGCGACCGGATCGTGCACTGTATGAACCACTGGCTGCTCTTGCTCGAAGACGCGGTGCGGGAGGGCCAGTCCAGCGGCGAAATCCGCAGAGATATTGGCGCACGTCAAGTGGCATTCGAAATTCACGCGCTGGCAATGGGCGGAAATTGGAGGGCGCGGCTGTTCCGGGACCAGACGGCGTTCCGCTTGGCAGGACGCGCGATCTTCGACCGCATCCGAGAAATCGCCGGCGCGACGCCTGCGAGGAAATAAATGCGACAGAGGTTGGCGCGAGCGGGGTCGATTCTTCTGTGGCTTACTCTGATATCGATCGCGCCGTCTGTCTGCGCCCAGACGCATCCTTCCATAGAAATTCCTCTGGAGCGCTGCGACCGCCTTCCAATTGTGAAACTCAAGATCGGCGGGGCCGAAGCGCGATTCCTGGTGGATACGGCGGCGACTTCGATGCTCAACATCAAATCGATTTCGTCGGGGCAGTCCAAGAAAGTACAGATCACTTCGTGGACTGGCACCGCGGTAACGAACGCGCGGGAGGTATTCGTACGGGAGCTTTCGCTGGGCAATCACACGGTCTACGATCTCACGCTCGAAGCGGTGGATCTGACCCCGATTGCGCACGCATGCCGCGGACAAATTGATGGAATCCTCGGTGTGGACCTGCTGGAGAAATTGGGAGTAACGATCGACCTGCAACGAAGCGTGGCGCGCATGGAGCCGCGGCATGCGTTTCCGGAAGCGTCGGTTATTTCAGACATGGAGTCGGCCATGCAGGGTTGCTGGAAGGCTTTCAACAACGCGGAGACCGACACGTTGGAGCAGTGCTTCGACCGGGACTTCGTAATGACTGTGCCGACGGCTGAGTACCGAGGACGCGAACAAGTTGGGCAGTATCTTCGTGAGCGGTATTTTCAGGGAGCTCCGCGTGCGCACCTGGAGATGAAAATGAGCGATCAGCGGGCGGTGGGCAACGTGGTGTGGGCGCTGTACGATTTCTCGGTCGAATCGGAAGCAGTGCACGAGGCCGGACGTGGAATGATGATCTGCCGCAAGTCCGGCGATCGCTGGTACATCTTGAGTATGCACGACGCGCCGGCTGCGTCAGAAGCTCCGAAATGAGGAATTCGGCGCCAGTCTGGCGAATCTGGCCCGTCCCTACGGTTCGCCATTCCCTGCCAATCGTCGTAACCTTTTATCAGCGTCAGAATCTGACGGCGCTATGGCGCAGATCGGAGCACATGGGATGAAAAACAAAATCGCGCTCGTGACCGGAGCTAATGGCGGGCTGGGAAGTTTCGTTACACGGGCACTGCTCGATGCCGGCGCAACCGTCGTTGGAGTGTCTCGAAAGATCCAGCAATCGGACTTTAACAATCCGTCCTTTACGGCCCTGCCCGGGGAGATGTCAACGACAGGCGGGGCAAAGAGTGTAGTGGACAGCATCGTCGCGCGTTTCGGCAGACTGGATATTCTGGCCCACACCGTCGGTGCTTTCTCGGGCGGAACGTCCATTGCGGAAACCGATGACACGACGTTTCAGCGAATGTTTGACGTTAATCTGAATAGCACATTCTATGTTTTGCGTGCCGTGCTTCCAGTCATGAGGAAGGCCGGCAATGGACGCATTATCGCGACAGGCAGTCGGGCGGCGCTGGAACCCGGCGCGGGCGTCGGGGCCTACAGCGCATCCAAGGCTGCCATGGTGTCCCTGATACGCACAGTGGCCGTGGAGAATAAAGATGTTGGAATCACGGCCAACGTGATCTTGCCAGGTACGATGGACACGCCGGCCAATCGCCGGTTCATGCCCAAGGCGGATTTCTCCAAGTGGGTTCAGCCAGCGACGATTGCGAGTCTGATTATTTGGCTGGCGCGTGATGCCGGCAAAGACGTCAACGGAGCGGTGATTCCGGTGTACGGGGACGAGATTTGAAGCACGCTGCTGAACTTAGTCCGCGGGGATCGCCATAGCATGCATCGGCCTCTTCCGGCGGGGTGATTCACCACTTTGCTGCATCAGCTTGGTGACGATTCCGGTCCATCCGGTCTGATGGTTGGCTCCGATGCCGGCACCGGAATCCCCGTGGAAGTATTCGTGGAACAGCAACAGGTCGCGCCAATGGGGATCGGTCTGGAACTTCTCTAGATTTCCCAACGACGGCCGGCGACCGTTCTCATCCCGAACAAAAATGCTGGTCATACGCCGCGACAATTCGCCCGCGACCTCCCACAAGGTCAGCATCTTGCCGGAGCCGGTTGGAAACTCGACGGTGAAATTGTCCCCAAGATAGTGGTAGAACTTTTGCAGCGATTCGACTAGCAAATAGTTTACCGGGAACCAGATCGGCCCTCGCCAATTGGAGTTCCCTCCAAACAATCCGGTTGCGGATTCGCCGGGCTCGTAATCCACGCGGTGCTCCATTCCGTTGACCTCGAGCTTATATGGATGGTCGCGGTGAAACTGGGACAAAGCACGGATGCCGTAGGGCGAGAGAAATTCGTGTTCGTCGAGCATGAACTTGAGGATGCGACGGAGCTGGTCCGCGTTGGCAATCGAGAGTAACCGGCGTTCGCCGCGTCCGGGTTCGTTCATACAAGCCACATTGTCCGTGAGGTCAGAACGGTTTTCGATGAACCACTCCAGCCGCCGCTTGAAATCCGGCAAGCGCTCGAGCACTTCCGGCTCCAGGGTTTCCACCGCGAACAGCGGAATCAATCCCACCATGGAGCGGATCTTCATGGGGAACTTGGCGCCGTCGGGCAGCCGCAGCACGTCGTAGAAGAAGCCATCCTCTTCGTTCCACAATCCCACGCCATCTTGGCCGCGATGGCTCATCGCATGAGCGATATAGATGAAGTGCTCCCAGAACTTGCTGGCCACGTCTTCGTAGGCGGGATCGTCTTTGGCCAACTCGAGGGCGATGGCCAATAAATTCAGTGTGTACATCGCCATCCAACTAGTTCCGTCAGACTGTTCGATGTAGCCGCCCGTGGGCAAAGGTTTGCTGCGATCGAAGACCCCGATATTGTCCAGACCCAGGAAACCGCCCTGGAAGATGTTCTTGCCGTCCGCATCCTTGCGGTTTACCCACCAGGTAAAGTTCAGCATCAGCTTGTGGAAGACGCGTTCGAGAAAGGCGCGATCGCCTTTGCCTTTACGCTTCTTGTCGATCTTGTAGACGCGCCAGGCAGCCCAGGCATGCACCGGAGGATTGACATCGCTCAACGCCCACTCGTAAGCAGGAATCTGCCCATTGGGATGCATGTACCACTCGCGGAGCATGAGCGTCAGTTGTTCTTTAGCGAAGTCGGAATCCAGGAGTGCGAGCGGAATGCAGTGGAATGCCAGGTCCCACGCCGCGTACCAGGGATACTCCCACTTATCGGGCATCGAAATTACGTCTGCGTTATAAAGATGGGTCCAGTCGCAATTGCGGCCCGTGAGACGCTCCTGAGGTGGGACCGGGTTACCCGGGTCGCCTTCCAACCAATCCTTGATGACGTAGTAGTAGAACTGCTTGGACCAGAGCATACCGGCAAAACCTTGGCGCATCACGTTTTGTGCGTCCGGTGAGAGATGCTGCGGAATAACGGTCGCGTAATACTCATCGGCTTCCCGATAACGGAGTGAAAAAATTGCGTCGAAATCGGCGAATGCATTCTTGTTTTTGAAATCGGAGTCCGCCAGGCGCATGCGGAGGACTACCGATTCTCCTGCTTCCAGGTCGAGCTTGTAATGGGCCGCGGCCTTGGTGCCGAAGTGCCGAGGATTGACCGCATCGTTAGCGCCATGCACGATGTAGTCGTTGATGCCATCCTTCACGTAGAGAGTGTGATTCTCCACTCCAAAGATGCGGCGAAAGTTGGTTTCATTTTCCGTGAACAGCAACTCCGGAGAACCTTCGCAATGGAGCCAGCGGGTACCGGGCTGATCAACATTCAGTTCGATCATCGGGTTGGGTGCAAGGCGCGCCTGGCGCAGTTCGGGTCGGTAATCTTGGCGTCCCCAAGACCAAGTGTTGCGGAGCCACACCGTGGGTAGCACGCGAAGATTGGCGGGCTCTGGGCCACGGTTCGTAACCGTCATCTTGATCAGAATGTCCTCAGTGTCGCCCTTGGCGTATTCCACAACCACATCGAAGTAACGGCCGTGGCTGAACACACCGGTATCGAACAGTTCGAACTCAGGCTGGCGTTTATCGCGACGGCGATTTTCTTCCACCAGTTGGTCGTAAGGGAACTCCGCTTGAGGATACTTGTAGAGATACTTCATGTAGGAGTGAGTGGGAGTGCTGTCCAGGTAAAAGTAATACTCCTTTACGTCCTCGCCATGATTACCTTGGTTGCCAGTCACGCCGAAAATGCGCTCCTTCAAGATAGCATCGCGCTCATTCCACAAAGCCAGGGCAAAGCAGATCATTTGACGGCGATCACAAATTCCCGCGAGCCCGTCCTCGTTCCAGCGGTACGCTCGCGAACGGGCGTGGTCGTGCGGTAAATATTCCCAGGCGCTGCCGTCAGGGCTGTAGTCTTCGCGCACCGTGCCCCAAGCGCGCTCACTTAGATATGGGCCCCAGCGTTTCCAGTGCTTTCTACGCGCACGCGACTCGGCCAGCCGAATTTCTTCCTGTGTCATGACCTTATTAGAACACTCCCGAAAACTATTTTGCGGCTCGTCTATATCGATGACGGATCTTTCGAGAAGGGACGATGAATTAGTGTTCCGCGGTTCCGCTCCCCACGGATTTCTCGTCTGCTGCGGTCCGTGCGGGGCTATCGTGTTCTTCGTCGCTCTTCACGACGTATTGCACAATGAGGGTGATTCGACGGTTGGAAGGGTCGAGAGGATCGCTCGGTTTACGCAGCTTCTGATCAGAAAAGCCCCTGACTTGCGATACTTGGTCCTGCCTGAGCCCGCTCTGCTGCATTAGGCGGCGGGCAGCGTTGGCTCGATCCGTTGAGAGCTCCCAGTTTCCATAGTCGCGGGTACCAGAGTACGGTTTGGAGTCCGTGTGACCTTCGATAGATATCTTGTTTGGAAGCTTGCTCAGTTCTTGGGAGAGCATGCTCAGTAACTCCGTGCCGTCGCGGTTCGGGGAATGACTCCCGCTGTCGAAGAAGGTACCGGAAGCGGATTCCAGCAGTTCGATGCGCAATCCCTCAGAAGTCACAGTCATCTCAATCTGGTTCTTGAATTTGTCAAAGTCGTTCATCTGGCGGATCGACTTCTGCAGTTCCTCCTTGAGCTTCGGCATGTTGTCTTTAGATAGGGAGAAGTTTTCTCCTGAGCCGCTCTGATTGGTTCCGACTTTCTTGGCCGTGGCCGAAGGGTCCTTGAAGTAGCCGCCCACAGCCTCGCGTACGGGTTTGCTGGTATTGAGCAGCCAGAGGACGATAAATAGTGCCATCATGGCGGTGACAAAATCAGCATAAGCTACTTTCCACGCTCCTCCGTGGTGTCCAGTATGTCCGTTTTTCTTTTTGACGATGATGATAGGGCGAGCGCTGTTTTCCATGCAATTTGCTTCCGGTCCTATGCGGGGGCTGCTTCAGCTTCGGTAGCGGCGGGGGCGGCAGCGTCAGTCGCGCCCCCGCCACGGCAAGTCTGCTCAACTTCTTTGAAGGAGGGGCGGACGTGCCCTGGAATCGCACGACGCGCTACCTCCGCCGCCATGATGGGGGCGGTTCCTTTCAGAAAGGTATACATCAACACCCGGAGAACGTGCAGATAGGCGCGCTCGTCTTCGGCGGTCTTCATCATGTTGGCGGCTAGTGGACCCACCAATCCATAACACAGCAAGATGCCGAGAAATGTTCCCACCAATGCGGCCGCCACTTTATGGCCGATTTCTTCTGGTGGTCCACCCAGTGCTCCCATAGTGATGACTACCCCGAGCACTGCCGCTACTATACCCAGGCCGGGGAGAGAATCGGCCATGCTGCTCAACGCGGCGATGGGTTGACCCGCTTCATGGTGATGGACTTCCATGTCGAGTTCCATAAGCTGATCGAGGTCGAAAGGCTCCATCCCGCTAATCGCCATCCGCATGGTGTCACAGAAAAAATCTCTTACGTGGTGATTCTTGAGAAAGGCCGGATTTTTGGAGAGGATCGGACTTTTGGCGGGATCCTCAATGTCGTTCTCCAGCGCGACCAAGCCTTCCCGTCGCGCCTTGTTGAAAAGTTCATACATGGTTTTCAGGGAATCGAGATAGAGTTGCTTAGTGAATTTTGATCCTCCAATCACACCTAGAATCCCGCCGACAATCTCCTTTAGGATGTGCAACGGATTTGCGACCAGCACGGTTCCGATGGCGGCGCCACCGATGATGACCAGCTCGGCGGGTTGCAT
>Ga0210384_10000848_pt1 | contig 44410 bp, 55 predicted proteins | sample IncBWH2MmetaG_FD_160574 | JGI IMG/M metagenome (GOLD analysis project Ga0210384, IMG submission 160574) | Forest soil microbial communities from Barre Woods Harvard Forest LTER site, Petersham, Massachusetts, United States - Inc-BW-H-2-M | ecosystem: Environmental > Terrestrial > Soil >... | reverse complement strand
GAGCCGGTTGCCTTCCTCATTGGAGATCTCTCGAACCCGGAGCACCATGCCCGGGGAGGGAGCACTCCCCGGCACTAGCCTTTGCGGTCCGGCAGAACCTACTCTACCGCCCTAGAAATGACACTAGGAGGAACCCTTGGCTGAAATGGAGGGTCCCGGCCTTATCGTACAGCGTGACCACGTCGGCGTAGATGTAGTTCAGCGTCGCGAATGCCCAGAGCGTCGAGAGCCGAGTCCTCGTCGCCTCCATCATTGAGGTTCCACCCGGGGCGCATTGCGAAGTTCGTGCGGCGCGTCCGTCGCTGTCGACATCGGCTCGACCGTCGGTGCGATCCGGTAGACGGTCCGCCCCAGCAGCAACGGGAACACGACGAACGTGAGCGCGGCAGGAATCGCGAACATCGCCGAGGTGACCGGGAACAAGGCCACTCCGAAGATCCCGACGACCCCGATCGTAGTGGTCACAGCTCCGATGGCTCGGCCGTACCCTGCGGCCCGGAGCATCCCCACGCCAAAAAGGATGAAACCGACGGAGAGGAAGATGTAGGCGCAGGTGTCGAACTCGTTGAATATCCCCTGCGTGGCCTGCCATGCGACGACGGCGGCATCTTGCTGGGCCGCCGTGGCTCCGACGGCGTGGTACTGGGCGGAAATTTGGGCCATGGCGACGTTCGGCTCGCTCTCGACGGCGAGGACGGCGAGTCCGAGAAAGCTCAGGCCGAATCCGAACAGGGCCGGGGCCAGACTCGAGGTCCGGAGTGTCCGGTATATCGACACGACGAGGGGAACCATCAGGATCGTTCCGATCAGGAACAGCGTCTGTCCCGCGGCGATCTGGGTTTGCAACCCGGGAAATCGCATGATTGGACCCGCCCCGGAGGCCGTCGTCCCGGTTCCGATGAACGCCACCTGATAGATGATCGACGCGACGAAGATGATTCCGCCCAGGATTCCGGACAAACCGCCCCATCGGACGACGGCGGCCTCTTGTGCCGCGGAAATCCCAGTCTGCCCAATCGGCCCGGGGTGGTCATCCGCCAAAGGGGATAACCTCACGCCGAGGTGCGTAAAATGCGGGGTGAGCGCACTTTCAGTCTGGGATATCGGTCCGAGCCCTGCCCGAGAGCCTCCTAATGATAGATCGTTGTTCCGGGATTCGAGGTGGGAAAGGGAGCGCCACCGAGGTCCCTGCACCGTCGTGGGGACCACGTCGCTGGGTTGGTCCGGGGCCGGAGGGGAGGAGGCGACCGGGTCTGATCTGTTTCATGGGGGGGCGACTCGGACCGGCCGATTAACGTTCCCATCCGGCGACATCGCCTATACGGGTACTGAGCCGGGGTCGAAGTTGGGTAGGGGAACATCGACGTGCAGCCAACCTCATTGGGGGGCATCTCATTCGATCTCGGTCGCCAGGAACCGGCCCACTCGGCAGGCGGGCGGAACTCGGCCGAATTCGCCGCTCGGAGCTGGGGGCGAACTCCCGTCTGAAGGGCGAATCGGTTTTCTCGGCCCTGCATCGGGGTCAGGAAGGGCTCTGGAGGGGGGTTTTCCTCGGTGACCAGCGCGCCCCTCCATTCACGCAAGACACCTTCCAGCTCGCGGCGGTCGGCAAGATTCTTAACCATGAGCGTCATTGACCATCACTACCATGGCCTCGAACACCCTCACAACCATTCCAGTGCACGCCGAGGTCGTCAAGCGCCTGCGAACTCTGAAGACAGCGGACCAGACTTGGGACGACTTCCTCCTCGAGCTGGCAAGCGACTATGTGCCCCGATCCTGGGTGGAAGAACTCGAGCGTCGGTCTCGAACCTCGGCCTCCAAAGATATCGCAGGCGACGACGTCTTTCACCAGAGCCGTTCGATGCGTAGACCTCGGCGCTGACCGTGCCTTACGCGCTATCCTTCCACCCAAGAGCACGCGAAGAGTACCTAGCCCTCTCACGACAGGATCGGTACGATTTCGAGGACGCTCTCCGGCAAATGGTCGAACATCCGTTTAGAGGGGGGCCAGGCTTCGTTGTCGAGGAACTCTCTGGGGCGGACGGCCTGTGGAAGCTCAAACTTCGCCACCCTCAGAGGAGAGCGTACTTTCGTGTCGAGGGTGGTGTCATTCGACTCCTGGGTTTCGGCCCAAGGGCCGATTTCTATCTCAAGCTGCGGGACCGAGCTCGACTCTACTCCGGCAACGCGCAGGCGAGCGAGTAGGCAACCCACGCACCTCCCTCGCGAAAGTTGCAATACACCTTGCACCCGAGTTGGGTGCGCTAGATTCTCTACTCCCCGGAGGGCGGCAGTCAGCACCTAGTGTCGCGTCCAGAGCGGCCGACGATGTTTGCTGACCTTGTGTTGGGTGCTCCTGAACTCCTTCCCTGATGCCTTGTGCTCTCGCGTGATGAGTTGAGCCGCCCTCCGGAACGCCTCGTCCACCTCGCCCCAACTCCACCAATCACTCCCGGCCATCGCCGCCACCTGGAGTGGTCCGGCGTGGCACTCCACCGGGTTCATCCAACTGGCGTCGGTGGCCGTGGAGACGAGGGATACCTTGTGGACCCTCGCCCACGCTCTCACCTCAGGAGTCCAGTGGGCGCTGAGTCCGTCCTGGATGATGTAGACCCTCTGGTCGGGAGAGTATTTCGAGCGTTGGTACTTCATGAATCGTAGCCAGATCGCTCCGCCCTTGTGTTCCTCTTGCTTGACGCTCAACGTCTGATGGAACACGTTCAGACAGGTGTACTCGTAACGTGTCCCGCTCTGTTTCTTGTAGGTCGCTGGGATCCGTCCCGGCAGCCCCTTCTTGAACCACCCCTTGCCGCCGTGGGGCTTGAGGGAGATCGGGCCGATCTCATCCATACTGAGGACGACTGGGGGGTTGTGCCGCTTCGCCGTGAGGCGGTCGATCCGCGCCCTCTTCTCCTCGAACTTCGGGTCCTTGCTCTCCTTCCATGTCCGGATCGATTGGTGCGTGACGTCCGCCTCGTCACAGATGACCCTCAGCCACTCGAGGGAGATCGAGTCCACGATGCCCCTCGCCACCGCGGCGTCCCGAAGGCGTCGTAGGCTCCACTGACCGAAGGGGAGCCCCAGGTCCCGAGGTCGGCCGGTGGCCAGCGCCACCAGCCGTGCCCGAGTCTCCTTCGAAAACTTGGTGCGATGTCCTGGATTCCATCGGGGCTTGAGCATCGCGAGCCCCTCCTCGTTGAACGCGTGAATCAGGATCCGAATGTAGCCGTCGGACATTCCCGAGAAGATAGCGATCTTCTGGACGGTGAACCGCTGAGCTGAGCCCAGGATCACCTGGGCCCGTTTCATCTCGATGAGGTCTTTCGAGTGTCGGATCGCGGTCCGGAGCCGGTTGCCTTCCTCATTGGAGATCTCTCGAACCCGGAGCACCATGCCCGGGGAGGGAGCACTCCCCGGCACTAGCCTTTGCGGTCCGGCAGAACCTACTCTACCGCCCTAGAAATGACACTAGCGTGCGCCTGGGCCAGTCGCGGCCAGACGAACGCATCCGACATTACTCAGCCTCGTGTTACGCATGAGTAAGTTTAATCTACCGATTCAACTCTCCCTTCCCCGCCGATGCTCAACTCGAGTCTCCCCGAGATGCACTGCTACCGGTGCGTCTACACCTGGACCCCGAGACGGACTCCGGTTCGGATGTGCCCTCGGTGCAAGTCGAGACTCTGGAATACTCCGGTGATACGCCCGACCGAACTAGGCAGCGGCCTTGGAATCAAGGAAGTCTTGGGTCCGAAGCGGACGGAGGTCCTGACGCTGTTGAAGAGTTACGGGGTCAAACAGGTCCGTGTCTTCGGTTCAGTCCGTCGGCAAGAGGCGACCGCGGCAAGCGACGTGGATCTCCTTGTGGACGCGCTACCCCGAATGTCACTTCTGGATGTCGCCCACCTGAAGATCGAGCTTCGCAAGGTTCTCGGGCGCCCCGTCGACGTGGTGGAACTTTCCGATCTTCCCTGGGCCATGCGCCCCCAGGTCGAGGCTGAGGCGGTAACACTTTGAAGGCCACCGAGGAGAGGACTCGACTCCTAATCGACCGGATGCTGCGCGAGGCCACGGCCGCCGGACGGTACGTGTCTGGCGGGAAGGACCGGTTCTTCGACATTCGCACCCCGGAATTCCGGGATGCGGCGGAGCTTCGGGCGCTGCATTTCACCGAGACCGGGACAAAGATAGGTCAATCTTTCCGCAAGGCGAACCCCATGGTTCCGTGGGAAGATATCGACCAGCTGCGGAACGACCTGGTCCACGAATACCCTGAAATGAAGGCTGAACGGGTGTGGCGGTTCATACACGACGATCTGCCCTCCATCGTCGCCAAGTTGAAGCGTGCGAACTACCCGGACACCGAGGACTAACACCTTTTGTGCAGCCTCACCGAGAGCGCGGTTCCGGGGCCAGGGATTCGCTCGTGTACACTGCAACGTAGTTCACGACCGCTCCGATGTTAGATCGCCCAGTTCTCGATACCAGTGCACCGGTCGGTGGGACCCCTTGATCGACGGAACAACCATCACCGGCAGCGCCCCCCGATCCTCGAAAGTCGTGACCGACACTTCGACAGTCTTCGAATCCAAGGTGAGGGCCTAGTTCGGCGAGCAGAGACCTGCCTTGAGAAGTGTCGCTGCATGCCACGACATTCATCCCCGCGCGCTCCAAGTTGCCGTCTTGGGCAAATAGGCGAAGTACGTCTTCGGGCAAGGGTCCCCCGCTGACATCGAGGGGTCGACGTCCGACGATGAGTGATGAAGCGCCGGTAAGGGCGAAGGGTCCCAATCTTCCGAAGCGGACGGCAAGCCCTGATCGGACAGCGGGGAAGCTGATTACCGAAACCTTCGATTACGACGGCGGCCGGGAAGTCACGGCCTACATACCGCCGTATCCGCCCGAGTTCATCGTTTTTGCCGGCGATGGACAGAGGATTTCGAGCTGGGGTGATGGACTCACGGGGGAGGGCGTTCCTTCCACGATGATCGTGGGCGTCCACGGGCTGAGCGAAGCGACGCCTCGCCTCCATGAGTACTCACCGGCCTTTTACTCGGAACGCTTCGCGCGCCACGAAGAGTTCTTCGTAGCGACCGTCCGTCGATGGGTAGCCCTGCGCTTCGCAGTAGCGCTCCCCCCGGAGCGAACCGCCGTGTTCGGTGTATCGGCTGGCGGGGAGCTCGCCCTCGCTCTCGGGGTACGCCATCCGGCCGTGTACGGTGTGGTCTTTTCCGGCTCGCCGGGCGGGGGTTACAAACCGAGTGCAGAGCTGTCGAAACCGCTCCCACGCGTCTACCTCGTCGCCGGCACGAAGGAACCGTTCTTTCTCCAGAATGCGATCCGATGGGCGAGCGCACTCCGCAGCGCGGGTGCGGACGTCGTCCTTAGGGAGCGGAACGCGTCACACGGCGACCCGCTCTGGCGAAGCGAGTTTCCCTTGATGGTTGCTTGGGCGTTTGGGTCACGATCATCGCGATCTGTGAAGTCCTTTGTCCGCCCGACCCCCTAGGGCTTCGATCACGAAGGTCTCCCCTGTCCGGAAACCCACCCGTTACGGGTGGGGTCATGTGTTCCCACGGGGTCCCTCGATTACCCAGCGAAACTGACCAGGTGTTCGGCCGGCGCCGGTGGCACAGTCGTAAAGGCCTGGTGACCGAGCCTGGCGGGTTGGTCATGCGGACAGGCTCCCAATTTCCGCATCTCTCTAGTCAAGTGCAATACACTTTTCACCCATCCCGAGGCCTTGTCACGTCGTGATCAGCGACGCCCTCGAGCCGTGCAGGGGGACTTTCGGTCAGTAGCCCGTCACCGTCATTGGACTGACTTCATCGGACACCTTGCGCGCGAGATGGCTTCCCTGGGGCATCGCGAGCCTTTCCCCCGGCGACCGGTTTCCCCCAATCGGGCCTGCGGACCGTTCAATCCCGCCCCGAGGGGGGCCTACTCAACCCCGACGCCCCTCAAAGGAGCGGGGCACGAGAGACTAGAGGGGGTCCCGCATGGTTCCCTGTTCAGGGCAGGGACCGGTGCCCGGAAGCGCCTTGGAATTCGAGCTATCGCGAGCCTATGCGCGCCCTCGAATCGACACAACCTCGTTGATTGGCCACTGGGTGGGATTCACCGTCTCGACCTTCATTCCCGCAGAGCTTGCTGCGTCTATGAGCGTTTGGAACTCGGTCTCGCGCAGGAAGAGTGGTGGCTTCCATCTGAAGTAGGCGACTCGATAGTCCACACTCTGTTCAGGGTTCAACCACCTCCTAACTTTTTGAAATCTTAGCCGGAAAGTGGGGTCATCCCATCTGAGCAGGAGAGGGCCAAACCAAGAATACCGGATTTGGATGCCACCTCCGTCCAAGTCCAGACCGATCGCAGGTTTTCCCTGCCTGGTGAATGACACCCAGGTCAACACTCCGACGAACCCGTAGAGGAAGACGCCAATCCCAATCAACTCCGGGAGGTCCGTCCAAAATTGACCGTCGGGCCACTCTCGTTGTGCAATCGCCAGAAACCCCCAGACGCCGATAGCCGACAGCAAAATTGACAGAACTACGGCGCTGTAGAATCCAAATCTTCCCTGCTTTCCCGCTCCAGCCCATGCCTGCTTCGGCACGTCGTGAAGATCAATGGCGTTTCCCAAGATGAACCCTCGACGTTAGCGATCGTCCGACCACGGATAAGGGGCCGACTTCGTGTCAGGCTTACCACTGATTAAGACCTATCCGTCGTGGTTGAACGGAAGTGTCTGATGTGGACCTCGGGGGCCTCATAGAAAACGCACCCGTTGAGGGTGGGGGCAACGGTTCCCTTTCGCCCGTCTCCTCTCAGTGCGTGACCGGGACTCCGAGGAGCCTCCCCCGCGATGATCGGAGCACCACTGGGACCCGGGCTCAGAGCGGAGGTCGGGCGTACCCTATCGGGACGCGTCGTTCTTCGCCATGGAGTTGCAATCCGCTTTGCACCTCTGAGTCGAGTCTTTCTTACCTGGGTCGGAGATCCTGGTTCCAAGGAGAATTCATCCGGTTCCCTCGCGGGTGCCTCATCACTCGGAGAATTTCAACCCGAACAACCTCCTGAGTGCCTTCTCCACGATGTCGGCGTAATCGGCGATCTGATTGTCCGATATTGAAATAGAAGCCTTTCGATGGATGAGATCGCATCTTAGGTTGTAATAGAAGCGAATCTGAGCCAGCTCCTTCCTTGGGAACTTTGCGACCTTGTGAATCTCGTCGTCAACAAGCCTGCGATTGGAAAATATGGCCTGCAAGCGCGTATCTGAATATCCTCCACCCCCCCGGTTGACCAGGAACTCCTTGAACCCTATCTCCAGGGTCGAATCCAGCACAATCAGTGCAATCCTGTTCCCTTGTTCGTAGCGGCCAGATGCGATCAGCCGCGCGGCGGCCACGCCCTCAAACAGGCCTCGTGTCCAGGGTTTGGCTGTGGTTACCGGTTCGTTTAGTTTTGCAAGGCGTTCGGCCAATCTCGGTTTCGACTTGGGGATCGGTGGAAGATGAAGTCGTGCGACCTGAGGCGAATTGCCAAGCGGACGCTCCTCGGGAGAACCGTGGTCAAACTTGAACACGTTTTCGCGCCAAGAACCATCGACTTTCGACAACCCCCGCGATACCGAAGCGAAAGACTTGAGAATCGGGATCGTCCAACCCTGAAGCAATTGGAAGATTCCGCTCTGGGTGTTAATTCCGGACTTGCTGCTGTTCCAAGGCATGAGTTTAGCCGGACCGTCCAACAAGACGATTAATCTCGTAAGAGATATGTCGGGATGTGGCATGCCCACAAGCCCCTTCGTAAAGCCCACATCCGCGCCCTTGAGCGCGCGGCCTACCAAGCGGCCGTTGCAGTAGACGTACAAACCATACTCCCCGGTGCCCGGACTAGATTCTTGAGTTAGGCCTCCGGTCATGTCGACTCTGACCTGACCATCGACGCCTGCGTCGATGGTACCTCTGTATCGTCTAGGTCGATACTCCGGGGGGAAGGCCCAAGCTTCAAAATGGATGGACTCGATTGTTTCGCCCTGAAACTGAATCCCCAACTTCGACGAATCTATGAATCGGGCGTAAGTCGCCCCGAGATGGGCCTTGAGTCCTGCTAGCTCCTCTGTGGTTATGGGTTTCCTTAACCTGCTCAGCTCGATAACGGTGCTATTCGGGTCGATGTCTCCGGCTACCTCGTAGGGCAGGTCCCAGGACTGGAGTTCAAGCCACGCTTGGTCAAGGCGGATCTTGTAGGTCGGCTTTTCCTCAAAGCGCGTCCTGATTTGAGTATCTTCGGCGAGCGCAACGACTGCTCGCTTGGTCCCGACCCCGAATATGCCGATCGAGGGATCCGCGGGATCGTTGCCTGTATGACCCGGTCCGACGATGTATTGCAATTCATTCCGAGGAACACCCCCCGCATTGTCTGCAATCTTGATGGTCTGTTGGTCGAGATCGATATCGATCGTGACACGCGCCTTTCCCGGTCGCCCTCGTCGGGTCCAAGAGTCGACCACGTTATCCACGAGTTCGCAAATCGCGAGGTTCAGCCCATAATCGGCAATTATGGAGTAGTAGACCCGCTTCGTCGGGGACGTATCGAGTATCCACTCACCTGACGGCATTTGCTCCGAAGGGCGTTTCCTCCAACCCGGGCCGCTTTATGAAGTCATGTACCGCATTTCGATGTAAGTTACCTCCCCAGCCTTACGCGGGACCACTTCATGGTTGATCCATTAGCCGTTGAGAGCCTTGGTGATTTCCGGCAACAGGTCGGTGAATTGATGGTATGTTAGCAGATATGGGAACTGACCGGTGCCATCTGCCGCCTCGGCTCCAAAGCCCAGCATCCTACGAATGTCCTTCACCTTGCCGAACCAACCGATCCCGTCGGTGAGGAAGAAGAGATGGAAGCTGTCCGCGCACTTCGCCCGCAAATCTTCGAAGTGCTTGATCACCTCGCCGATTTTCGACATGGAAGTGGAGTAGTACGTGGTCTCCACCACGAACCGCACCTCACGCTGGTTGAAGAGGGCGAAGTCGAAGCGCTTCTCTTTCTCCCAGTTCACCTCGCTGGCGAACAGGGGTCCCACCAGCGCATTTCTCTTCGCGAGTTGAGGCAGGTCCGAGATGTCGCTCTGCTCCCCCTCGTGGTCGGTCGAGGTGAATCCTCCCTCCTGGAGGATTCGTCGTATCTTCCCAGCTCCAAATGTTCCGCGGAGGGACTTCACCTTCTCGACATTCGTAGTACGTAGGCTCCTGCGAAGGGCTTGTTCTATGGCACCCTCCTGTATCAGCTCCCCTAGATCTTCATGGTCGAATAGGTAGTCGATGACCCTTTCCCTTGTCTCTGGGTCAGATCGAATCCGTGAGAGCCATAGCTCCCAACACCTTTCTTCAGAGCCCATGTAGCCGCTGATGGCCTTCTTGCCCGCCGCTAGGGTTCCGGTCCGCGAGTTCACCCCCGAAAGCTCGAGTTCTCGCCACTTTCGGGCCTTCGAGTACGCCCTCCGAAACTCGGGGTCGCGGGTGAGTGCTCCAGTGTAGTAGTCGGGGTCATCGAGCCGTTTCGGGTCGAACAAGGTTCGAGCTATCTCTACGTTGGTGAATCGAATCTGTCTATGCAGATGGGACAGGACCAAGAACAATCGCGGGTCGTTTTCTAGGATTAGAGCGAGGATGTGCTTTTGACTTGGCACGTCGTGTGCTCTACTGCCAACGGCTTGCACTTGGCCAAGCAGGTCGTAGAATTCTTTCGCGTCGGGGAAGGCTGGCCTAAGGGTTTCGGGAAGCGCTCCCGCAGGCTTTCCTATCGGCTCATCGCCAGCGACGTCAAGAGTCGCGAAGAACTCGGTCAGCCGCTGTCCCGCCGAAGACATCCTTAGGATCGAGCCGGCCGTGGTTGAAATGCTGATTGCACCTACTAGGACGGACCTCGGATGGTGGTTCCCCGAGTCACCCGTTCAGGCTATACCCTCCTCTCAGGCTGACCAGCTCTCATCGTTCATGACCCTTGGAAAGACCAAGCCACGGCCGAGGAAGCGGAGGGCAATGTCCTCTGCCGTGCTTGAGACGGCCCCCCAGCCTATGCTGGAGGTGACCCAGGCCGACTACGTGCGATTCAGAGCGACCCACGGGTCGGTCGGTATAGAGAGCGTCGAGTTGGGTCTCCGAGGCCCGTACACAATTGACTCCATTGGCCCCCCTGCCGAGTACAAGCCGGAGCGGACCACCGTCTGGTCCTTCCCTGACCGAGGAGACTGGGCAACCCATTCGGGAAACTACCGGGGAAACTGGTCGCCGTACATCCCGAGGAACCTGCTCTTGCGGTACAGCGCCCCGGGGGAGCTGGTCCTCGATCCGATGGTCGGTAGCGGGACGACCCTGACCGAGTGCAGGCTGCTACATCGACGTGGTATCGGGGTGGACATTAATCGCGATGCCATCATGGTTACCCGAGATCGGCTGAACTTCGCCTTGGGTTCGCTGGACCCCGATCACGTCGAACCGGAGATCAGGACGTACGTCGGGGACGCGCGGGATCTCGACGAGATCCATTCCGACTCGGTTGATCTATTGGCCACCCACCCCCCGTATGCCAGCATTGTCGCCTACTCGGGTGACCGGATTGCCGGGGACCTCTCGCGCATCAGAAGCGTGTCGGAGTTCGTCGACCAAATGCGTGCGACTGCGGGCGAATTCTTTCGGGTCGTCCGACCGGGGCGGCACTGCGCCATCTTGATGGGGGACACTCGAAGGCATCGGCACTTCGTTCCCATCTCGGTCCGGGTCATGCAGTCGTTTCTGGAGGCGGGGTTTGTCCTCAGGGAAGACATCACTAAAGTCCAGTGGAAGATGAAGTCCACACGCGAGAGTTGGTCAGGATCGAAGTACGACTTCCTCCTCCTCGCTCATGAACACCTGTACGTATTCCGGAAGCCAGCCCATGGAGAGTCGGCGTCAGTGTTTCGGGAGAGCTCGAAGTGGTGGTGAGGTCCGAGGACGAGGGGCGTGGCCGAATCGGATTGCGCCTATGCGACAACGACCAACTCTTCAACCGCGGCCCGTTTCGAGCCGACCGAGTTGATCGCCCGGGGAGCCCGAACCGTCTCCATTCGCATTCCGATGTAGAGCCCTTTTACGAAACTCGTCGACGAGTTGCTCAGCACGATTCTGCAGCCCCGGGCCACCGCTGCACGGACCGCCGCCGCGAGGCGTTGCTGTTGTTCGGGGCCGAATCCTGATCTAGTGTAGGAGGTGAAGCTGGCGGTTGCAGAGACCGGCTGGTAGGGCGGATCGAGGTACGCCAGGTCCCCGTCCCCAGCCCGGGCGAGGCTGGTCTCGAAGTCGAGGCAGAGAATCCTTGCGTGGGTTCCGGAAAGCAAGCGGCTCACCGCGCGAAGGTTCCCCGGCGAGTAGATTCTCGGGTTTCGGTACGAGCCCATCGGAACGTTGAACTCCCCTTTGGAGTTCACCCGGTAGAGACCGTTGAAGCAGGTGTGGTTCAGCCAGATGAAGCGAGCCGCCAGCTCTCTCTTCGCTCCTGGCGATCGAGCCCCCGACCTCGATTTGAGCTCGTTAAAGGTCGACCTCGTCTCGTAGAACTCTGCCGAGGTCGGGTGTGATGGCAGGGCGGCTAACGCCCCAATCAATCCCTCGACATCGTCTCTTACCACTTGATAGGCCACAATGAGCTCGCGATTGATGTCCGACAACACAGCTCGTTCTGGGCTTAGGGCGAAGTAGACCGCTCCGCCACCGAGAAACGGCTCATAGTAGGTTCCCTCCCGGAGCTCAGGAATGAACTTCCGAAGGGAAAGATAGACCTGGGCCTTTCCCCCAGCCCATTTCAGGAATGAACCCGCCTCTGCCTGACGGCGGTCAGGCGCTAAGTCTCCCCAAGTCTTCATTGACGCATGGGGCCTAGTTAGCGCCAAGTATATACCGGCTCGGAGAGGGATCGAAACGGTCGGATCCTCGTTCTCCGAGAGAGCGTCGTGTACAACCTCAGTTCCCCTCTAAACTCGGCGACTGAGTGCCCGTCGAGACGCCCGCGTCCTTGTCGCCCGGCGTCCGACAGGGCCCGGTCATTCTCCGACGACATTCTCGAGAACAGGGGGGCTATGGGTAACTTCTTCTGGGGCCGCGTCTGGTCGAACAGGCCCGTCCCGTCGGGTCAGACCGCCGGAGCGGCAGCGGGGAGAGGGTCGTGAAGGGAGGCGCCAGTACGGCCTCGGCGCTCATTCGGCCTCTAGCAACTGCCACCATCCTGGATGAAACGAACCCCGAAGGCGCGTCCAGAGCCACTGAAGGCACTCCTTGGGAAGCTCTTCCGGAGTCGCCTTCGTACGATCACGAAGTGACTCGCCTCAAGGTTGAGGCAGTACTGGAGTCATACCGGCAACGTCGATCTGAAATTCTCTCAAACCAGGTGCTCTACTCGACCTACGTTCAGATCTTCCTGTCCGGGATCTTTCTCCTGCTTGGCTACTCCATCCTTACTGGGACATCCGAATTGGTTCTTCTGCTTCCCCTCCTGGTCTTGACGCTGTTTCACCTAGTTGCCCACCTCTTCGACACCAACACCACCCAAGGGGCAGCCGCTCACGACGATGAGGAGAAGATCAACAATCTACTTTCGAGCAACGAGCTTCTGAACTACGAGCGGAAGTGGGGAATGCTGCGCGAACCCGATGGGGTCGAGGGCAGCCGTAAGCAAGTTCTAGGACACAGATTCCTAAACACGACCGCGTTTGCTGTGGGGCCTATCCTCGGCTTGTGCGCAGTCATCTCTGCGTTGGTGGCGTTCCGGGCGTTCGGTGCAATCGACGGACTTGCCCTTGGCCTTGGGTACGGGGTAGTCTCTGCCTTCGAAACACATTATGTTGCAAGCGCCGCGACTCGCCGGAAAGCCCTGCTCGGCCGTATAGTCCCCTAGATTCGACGGGGGGTGCAACCTCCGATGCGCCTCTCACGGGCAGCCGAGCTAGCCCGAAACTTGGATGTGGGATCGGCGGCTCACCATCAAGGTGAGCGACCCTCTCGACAGAGTCGTGGACCTCCGCCTTCGTGAAGCACTCCTTCAGATTCGAGAAAGCTTCGGTCAGTCTTTCACGAGCGCGGAACTTCGATCGAGGATTCCAGGCTTCAAGACTCAAGTCGGGATCTACAAGCCTGCTGGATCCCCTCACGCCCTCTGGGTACGACAGACCCTGAAGGGACCTTACTCCGACGAGGACCTGTATTGGCATCCCGACGGCAGTTGGACTTACCGGTATTCCCCCGAGGAGCGAGAGGGGAAGTCTATCGAAGAGCTCCACACCAACCGAGGACTGCTTCAGTGCCAGGCCGACAAGACCCCCGTGGGCGTCTTCCGCCAGGTCAGTGACCCAACTGGGAACTCGACGTACAAGGTAATGGGACTCGCTTACGTCGAAGGATTCGACGGGACCCACTTCGTCCTCCGCGGGGAGGCTCTGGACTGGACGGCCTTGCCGGTTCCCGAGCAGGTGACCCCAGTCTTCCAACGTTTCGAGGTCGAGTCACCGAGTCTGGTCGAGTCTCTCCGCATCCAGCGAGATCGCCGGTTTACAACGGTCATCCGGGAACTCTACCGAGGCAAGTGCAGCCTTTGCACGCTGGGTTACCGAGTACGGGGAAGAAGCGTCGGACTGGAGGCGGCCCACATCATTCCGATCAAGGATCGGGGGACCATCGCCGACGTCCGAAACGGATTGCTCCTTTGCCAGAACCACCACGCATTGTTCGACGAGTTTGGGTGGACGCCTGATGAGGATCTTCGCGTCCGGATCGCGGACGACCCCGAATTCAGGAGCTCCGCTGCTGCCAATCATGTCCTGGACTGGGAGGGGAAGACATTGGCGAATCTCCCGCGCCGGTCCGAAGATTTCCCCGCCCAGGAGGCCCTCAAGTGGCGCTTGGCCGAATTCGATAGAGCTTGGGCGTAGCCGAACGGCTTCGAGGGTAATCCAGGGTGCCACGGAAAACTTTGCCCCCGTTCCTTACTTGGTTGCTACCCCCACAACCTGCCCGGTCCGAGCTGCAGGTGCCCTTCCATCGACCTGACGATGCTCGAAGGGTGGTCTGCGACCGGACTCGCGCAGGTCGGATGGGACTGGCTCCCACGCGGGGGCTGGTTTGTGTGAGGCACGTGTGCGAACACGTGTACATTATATCCTGGCACGTGCTACCCCACGTATGCCTCCCGAACTTAAGCAGAAGCTGACGCTGACCGTTGATGGCGACACCGTAGAGGCGGCCAAGAAGCTTGGCCTGAACATCTCGGAGCTGACTGAACGCATTCTGAAGGGCTACACCTTCGATCCAGAGCGCCTGGAGAGGGGAGCGACACGGTCGCAGTACGAGGAACTACTCACGAGCATGGATCCCCTCATTCAGAAGTTTCACTGCGAGGTCGTTGTTGGAACATTTTGGGACGGGGCGATCCAAGAATCAGTTCCCGTCTCCTACGGCGTAGATGGCCTCCTTTGCGAAGATCCTACCCGGTCCGATGACGATGACACCGTGTACAACGTTTCGGTCAAGGCCGCATCAGTGAGCTTCCTGAGGCCGAACCAGATCCTGAAGAACTTCTTCACAGCGATAGAAGCGGAAAAATCCCGTCGTCGCGAGGAGGTCGAGTCGCTCGTCCTCGCCAAGAAGTTCGTCGAGGCATTGACTGAACAGGAATCGCGGCGAACCAAGGCCGGCCAAGTTACGACTGGCCGCGGAGGTCAAAGGAAATGAGCGCTGGGAAGCCGTCCGTCGGGCCTGCGCCTGCATCTGAACCCATGGATCCGACCCCCAGGGGCCGTCTGCTCACTCCGATCACCGCGGGAGTCATTCGCCAAGCCCTACAGTACTACTGCCATGATGACTCGGACTTCACCGCCGAATACTTCCCGAACGTTTCCACGCGTGGCTTTGCCAGGTACGACGACGTTTTCAACCTCGATCAACGTCAGGCGGAAGCTCTGGTCCCGATGCTAGAAAGTAGCGTGAGGCGACACCAGCGGCTCGATGGGAAGGAGCGGGCAAGGAACACGCATTTGATAGATCGGGTCCCAATAGACGCCGACTTCAAGTCAGCCGCTGCGCAGAAGGCGGAGATGTGGGCGGGAGGGCTTCGCGACCTCTGCCGGAGATTCGACATGAGATGCCCGGTTTAGCTCCCACGGCAGCAGCCAGCTGGGAACCGTCGTCATCTCGATGCCCCTCGTCAGAAGGTTCAGGCGGACTTGAACTCGTCCGGTTTAGCCGCCCCGGCCACCCACGATTCAGGTCGGCCCTCGGTTCCGGCTCGTCTGCTCGCGCCTGTTCCTGACCCGATCTCTGGGGTTTCAGTGGAGTCGGGCTCGAGCCAACAGGCGAGACCTTCCCGGCCCCAGTACTCTGTTCTCCTGCGACCCTTGGGCGGGGCCCGGGGGGGGTTGGTCGAGGCGAAAGTGCAAGGCGACCTCTTACCACCACCCGAAGGGCCCGTAAGGATCCAGGTGGGTGCAAGTCTGGTTGCACATTGGGGACTGACCGATAGGGCCGATGCAAGCCCGATTACAACTCGCCGCCCTCGGACGCGGTCGAAAGGCTAGCTCGGCGGGGCACCTCCCCGGATCATCTGAGTTATCTCGCCGACGTAAAGGCGTAACTTGACTTCGTCGGTTCGTGACAAGTCCCTTGCATGCGCGAGGTCGATGCGAATAGGTTCGAGCTCTCGAAGTTTGACGCGAATCACCTCCTTGTCCCCAAAGTATGGCTTGAATATCTCCTCCCAATTCCTGTCTTCGGTGATGATCCCAGCGTAGTCCTTGAAGTCAACGAAGTGAATGGGCGCGTGATCATTGTTCTTGGACCAAGGCCAAGTCCTGTCGCGTTGTCGCATCCTACGCTCCGCCTGTTCCCTTGCTAGTTGAGGAATCCTTTTCTCCCACCAATCCGGAAGTCTCGCCGACAATTGACCAGCGATAAACTGCCTCAATTCCTGCTCGAACGCCCTGAGATCAAAGCGGCCCAGCGAGCTGACACGTTCGGATCTCTTAAACGGCGGTTTCGGCGCCCTTCTCGCCTGCGGCTTAGCCTGTTCCAAGTGGCCAACGATTCGTAGGCATGCACGCGCGGCCGAGCTCGCCTTGGAAAGAGTCCTCGCCCTGCCTATCGCCGAACGAACCGATCGGAAGGTGCGAGCGTCGATTTCGCCCTTGACGGCGATAACCTCATTCTCGAGTTGTGCGAGAACACTCGATATCCTGGAGCTGGCGGAGCTCTCCAACTGGGCCCGTTGGTTCCTCCGACTCTGTTGGGAAAACTTCCTCCCCACAATTCTGCCCAGGCGTCGCGTGCCGAACAGATAATCAGTGAAGGCCCCGCCCAACTCTGACGCGACGAGGTCGGAGGCCGTGGTTCTGGTGTCGGAGGAGCTCGGTTGACCGGCAAGCAACGCGAGTATCGACTCGGCTTCGAGGCGAAGCGAGCGTAGCCTAGATTTCGAGCTGTCTAGCGCTGTCGTATCCATTCTACGGTAGGCGGGGTGTCGACCCGATTACCGGAGCAATCGCCGGCAGGCTTTAGGTCTCCGAAGGGTGCTTGCGTTCTCCAGAACGGGTCGAAGGCAATCGAGGCAAAGAGGGCCATCGTGTTTGCAAGCGTGATTGCGCCCTCCTCAGCCCCGATGATCGATGACCGACTCCGTTCGGTGCTGCAATCGTGGGAGCTCGCCGCGCGCCTGATGAGATTCGAACGAACGGTCGAATCTCGAGGGCGAAGATGAAGCCTCGGCGGGTTCACGCTCCGCTCGAATGTGCAAGGACGACTGCACCGGGATTCCCCTCCACGCCGTCGACTCCTAGTCCCACATGCCTCATCGCGAGAGCTGAGTCCCTCCAGTGGGTTCGAGGCAAGAGGGAGGAAAGGGCAGCGGGAATGTCTGACAATGGTGTGCCCGCAAATCCACGCGGTATCCCTCGAACCCCGCCTGAGGGGTCGTACTGCTTCGGGGCCTCGACTAGCAGCATCACCTTGCCAAAGGTCTGGCGGGATACCTGGTGGAGTGTAACCACTAGATGCAAAATCATCGGGTTGTCAAAGGTTGATGGTCTACCTCGAGGCATGATGCTGGGAACATCTGCTGCGGCCCAAAACACAGGCGAGATTAGATCAACCAATACCTTCTTGGAACGCGATGGTCGCGACCGAATCCGAAGTTTCGAGTCCAAATCTGGAATTCCACGAGTCGCTGTGGCATAGCTTCATTCCCCACCGCGTCGAGGTTTCCGAGAGACCAAACTGGCCCGCGATTAGCACCACCAGTAACACGTAGAGGGTCGCGATTGACCACAGTTCGGGTATTCGGACAAACCAGAGGACGGCAGCAGCGGCGGCCCCATACCCCGCCCAAATGGCATGCGAAACGACCCACCCCGAGAAGATGTAGCGAATCTCTATGGGTGGTTTGGTATCTCCAGGTCGCCGAGGCGGATACACCCCGCGTGTTACACTATCAATCCACACACGCTGAAGAACATCAGTGTCGATCTCATTGCGATAATGGTGACGAGCGAGTCGGGGGCGAATCAGAGTGACCACCGATCTCAGGAGAACAAAGAATGAGTATACGGCGAAGCAGACGAACCACGCTACTGGAAGGACGAAGATGGCCAGAGAGATTAGAAGACCCCCTAGGGCGGCGATGACGGCGTCGATGATCACTTCCAGCGCATTCGCCTGAAGAATCTCGGTTTTGAAGATTCCATCCTTGGAGCCCTGATTTGGCGCCCCTGAATAGTACTTCCATGCCTTGTAGAAAATGGCGAGTGTCAGGGTCCCGAGGATGGCGATTGCGGCGTACCACCCCGCACTCTGCGGCTCGAACAAAGCCCAATGGAGGAACCAGACAGGGTAGTGGGGAGCTTGGGTGTACTCGAAGCTACCAAGGAGCGCCGCGGAAATCCCCACCACAGCGAGCGTAATGCCGTCGGCTACCTTCGCGATGCCGAGCCCCTCCGGGTCCTTGATCGGAGTCGTCCAGCTCCTCACCAGTAATGCCTTCAGGATCCCTCGGAGCGGTTTCGACGATACTCCCGCGGCCGGGTTCACTTTTCCCTCTTCCTCAGAGCTACCGGCCCCGGCACCGTCGTACTCTGGTCTCCCAGGTACCCACCAGAACAGCGGTCGGATAGGGGTAGAATCAAATCGATGTATACCGGATGCTGGGTGCGGTCAACTCGTCCGCAGTCGCTACGAAGTTCAATGCTTCTCTGACCTGCCGTTGGCTCTCCGGAAATCGGGTTGGATGCGAAGCCGGAACATGCTCCTGGTATTTGAGATTGAGTCCGACACCGCCAGGGCCCGAGAACTCGAACGGCCCGGCGAGCGGAGTATTCGAGGAACTCCATGACACGACGCGCGTCCTGGAATCGAGAGTTTCCGCTGATGAGGGCGTGGTCGGATTCAGGTCTTGTGCGCGATCTTGCGGACACCGCGGACTAGCTCCCTCGGCAAGGGAACGGGGGCTAAAACTCGGTCGGCGCGAGAGCTTAGAGAGGAGAAGCATTTCCTCGCGACTTACCGTGATACCCCGGGGCGGAAGGCAGACTTCCGACTGGCGAGGCCATATACAAGGAACGCTCCGAGGCAGGAACGGGATGCCAGGCAAGGAATCGGTTGCCCTACCGGTAGAGTCGGCCACACGCCGGCAGTTCCTTGAGGCCGCGTCCCGCCTCAGGATCGATGATCCTATGGCCCGGGTTCAAGAGCTAGTCATCTACGAGATGACTGACGGGACCCGAACATCATCTCTGCTCAAAGGGGCCGATGCCTACGTCGACGGAGGTATCTTCTGTGTCAGGTTGATTGAGATTCTTCGACAGCTTGGGGTCAGAAATCTTTACGTGAACGTCATCCACACTAGACACAAGCTCCGGTCCAACTACCATGACATATACCAAGGATTGACGAAGCTCCTGGGAATCTACGGCTCTTATGCGACCGACCACGGCGTCGCTCTGAGATTCATCGGTAATCACGAAGAAAGTCTAGACCCGAAGGGCTCTCGGGCACTCGACCTGCAGCGAGAACTTCGAAGCCTCGAAACCTTGACTTCGGTTCCTAGGGCCTCCAAGTTGACGGTATTTTTCTTGATGAACTACTCGACACGCTGGGACGCATATCATCCCACCAAACATGCGCTTCCACAAGCCAACGTCATCGTCCGACACACTAAGGGTTACGTAAATGGTGACATGTGGCTTTTCGACAAACTCGACGATAACACGTTCGTCTACGTCCAGAACGGTTCTTCCAGCCAGAACTGGACAGACGAACAACTGGTCTGGCTCGTGACTTTGGCACTGCGGAGCAAGGTCGCCAACGAGGGGACTCACTACTCCATGGACTACAAGGGAGATGCCAAAGTGCGCATCCGCTCCGCTCGGGAGGTGGCCTTGGAATTCACTCGACGGAGACTTCGGCGCAACCCCACGAAGCGAGTGGTACTGTTCAGTCCCACAGGCCCCGAAGTGTACGAATTTTAGTTCGTATGACGGGTATTGATGAGAAGCGCCCCTCTTTCGGTTCGAAGCTGCACGCTGGCACGGCTCTCGTTCGACTGAGCACCGCGGGGTTAGCCGGGCTCGGGGGAGTAGCGGGCTTAATCGTAGCGGCGGGCAGGAAGGTTACCACGAGCATCCTACTCGACGTCTGCCTATGCTTCCTGGTTGTCTTCTGCAGCGTTGGCGCAGGGAATACGCTGAATGACTACCTGGACATAGAGGTTGACCGAATCAATCGACCGGATAGAACCCTTCCCAGAGGGGCACTGAGTCCGCGAGTCGCGCTCGCGATTGCGATCTCCCTATTTGCAATCGCCATCGCTGGCGCGATCTTCCTACCTCGCGTTGCACTCGCGATCGTAATCCTGGCCATAGCAATTCAGATGTGCTACGAGTTTGCCGCGAAGAAACTGAAGTCTGTCGGCAATGTTGTAATCGCCGGCCAGACCGGTCTTCTGTTCTTATTCGGTGGTTCGATCGTTGGCAATCTTACTCCGGTTCTTTTCTTCTCCACGCTTTCATTCCTCTCGATACTAGGACGCGAGGTCGCGAAGGATATAAGCGACGTCGAGGGAGATGTCGACCGCAAGACGATTCCGCGGACATACGGCCTTCCCTTTGCTCGAGGGATTTCTGCGTCGATGGTCTTGGGTGCCGTCTTGCTAAGTCCGATCCCTTTCTTTCTGTCCGGAATCGTTAGCATCACCTATCTCGAAATCGTCGCTGTCGCGGACGCGATTTTTCTCTACTCAGTCATCGTACTCTTCCAGGGAACTCCGCGACGCCCCGAGTCGCTAATGAAGTACGGGATGCTGATTGCGCTCATCGCCTTCATTGTCGGTAGGTTCATCTGACCCGCCCTTCGACATATTCACGGATGTCCTCCGAATTCTCGAAATAGCGAGCTATCCCCCGCGCGCCTGCGCCAACGAGGTCCTCAGATTGTTGACTCCCGAGTCGTCTGCCGCCGGTGACGATCAACGGCAAGCGGGCTATCGAAGAAATCGCCTTGACTAGCGAGGGTTCGGCCACAGAATCCACCCCCGGGTCGATGACCATCAGAAGGTTCCTTGCGAGGCGGGCCACCGAGGAGAGTCGGACCGCTTCGTCGATGTCCCGCATAGAAATCACGTGTTGTGATCGGGGCCAGCCCCCCAGAGTCGCCCGGCATGGCTCGACCTCCAAGCATGCTACGCCAACATGACTCACCCCTTTGTCCCGGACACTAAGAGCCGCCGCCGCGTGTATGGGGGTGATTACCTGCGGGTACTGATTGAGAACGTAGCCGAACAAAATGCCGTCGCTACCCGCGACGACTGAGTCGATGTCTGAGAGAAAGGTGAAGACCGGGAACCGTGGTCGGCTGCCAAGGCCCTCCATGACCCTGGGGTACATTTCCGCCATCCTACCACCACAGAGAACAAGGCAGTCGAGATCGGATTCCCTTAGCAATGCCGCCGTTTTCGGGACGCTCGGGTCCTTCGAGCAATTGTAGAACCCCATGTTGATCGGGGCTGTTTGCGGAATCAGTGCCCGGAAGAACTCTTCAACTCGCATCGGGACCGGCAGTCTCAGTTCAGTCTTAGACTTTGCCGACGATCCAAGATGTGACGCCCACGCAGGGTTCCCGAGGGACAATCAACAAAGACAACGAGCCTTGTCCGGCAGAGCGAGAAACCCGTTCGTTGCCAAGGGCGATGGGGGCGCAGGCGGCGACTTACCTCGACGCGAGAGGTTTAACAGCCGCCGGCGGTCCAGGCATCGGCTTCAAGCCGGGTCAGATCGTGCGAAGCGGCGCGTGTACGACGAATTCCGGAACGATCACGCCGGGCAACACCGCCGGGTCACCGGGCCGAGGGTTTGAATTTTCATGGAGTTCCCCCTCCCAGAACCCAGCTCGCCGACCCCAATTCGGTCTGGGGAAGCTGCAAGTGGCGTTGCAAGTGGACGTCGGTCGAAGCATGGTGTGCGCAACCTCCGATGCACATTCAAAGAGAGACGCCGACCAACAAGCTGCAGGTGCCTGATGGCTCGGTTGCTGGCCAGGGAATCTTTAAGGAAACTCCAGCTAGACATTTGGGTTTGGCTGCCTTGCTTCTACAAAGTACTTTGTTAGACGACCCCCGAGGGAGAACGAACGGGACACCGACCCCCTAAGTCGGGGTGGGGTTGGAATCCGCATATCCAGGACTGTCCCCGCTAGGACGACGGGGCGGGGACCACCCAGAAGACGTAGGACCTTCTCCTCATCGCTTACCCCGTTCAAGTCCTTTCGAGGCGTTGATCCAACCTTGATTTCACAGACCCAGGGGTAAGGATCTTCGGGGTCGTCTGGGTGAATCACGATGTCGGGTCGCTTCGGGTATCGTACCTTGTCCCATCCATAAATCGGGTGATCGATCCTTACGCGTCCAGCATGACCACAACTGCAATGAGGTTCGGAATAGGTTTCCAAGTCATCAAATGGAACCTTACTCCGCCGCGGCCCGAGCGCGTCCGAGATTCTCCGTGAAATCTCAGCCGCTACATCTCTCTCGTACCACCATCTATGCGGCTGGAGGCTCCACTCTCGGGCGAACAGTTCCACTTGTCGACTCGCGACCGCGATTGTTCCGCTGGCACGGGATTTCATGGCTCAGTCCGCGACGGGCAAGGTCGGGCGCATTCGTTCCATGCAGTCCGCGACTTGGCTGAGTGGCGATGCACTGGGTAAGGCTCGAATGGAGATCGCTTTAGGCTCGGGGTAAACCCAAACACTCCGACTCCTCTTGATCCTGTCTTCATGGCAGGCTTGGTTCCCTTCGTGGCTCGTAGTCCTGTCGTTGGTAGGGTCATGGCAATCCCGAGTCGTACTGAACGTCTCCATCAAGAATGCGGAGTCAGGGATCAATGCCCGAACACCTTGTCTGCATCGTCAAGGAGATTCCGGAGGTAGTTCACATACAAAGAGGAGAGCGACGCGGCCGAATCATCCAAAACAGGTTGTCCCAGATGCAGCAAGGGGGCGCCTCTAATAGTCATGTCGACCACCCCGATGTCATCCGGGAGATCCACGTAATACGGCACTTGCGTTCCATTGGGCAGCCTCACCAACCATCCGGAGCCGCCCGCCGAATCTCCGATGAAGAAACCGGTCGTTCCGGGAGGCTTCGGTCCCATCCTCGCGAGGTCTTTTGGGAGCTCAAGGTGCTTGATATGGGTTCTGTGCGCGGTAGGAACGCGTCTAGCCGTCTTGAGCACCTCAGTTCGGAGCTCGTAGAAGAACCGGAGCAGCTTGTCCGCCCGCATCTCGAGTACCTTCGGAGCATACCATGGGTCAAACTTTTGGTCTACGGACCTAAGATTCTGGAGAATATTGGTTACTGCTCGCCCGAAAACGGCGACGTTCAGAAGTCCGGGTAACCACCGGCTCGGGTCCTTTCCCCTGAGGTCCTGTACGCCCTTCTCAGCAACTGCCAACGTTTGGCGTGCGCGTTCGAGGATCTCAATTGCGCTGGCGTGGTGCTCCATGGGGGGTCACCGTAGAGGCTGGCGGCTGATAAGCGGTCCGAGACTTGGGATGGAACTCTAGTCCGTTAGGAGTCGAAAGGGTCCGGCACCATCTCGAAGCTACGCAGGTGACACGGTGGGCTGGCATGGTTTCGGTCCCTTCCTCTTGACTCCCCTTCACCGACCCCATGCGATCGAAAGGACTAGCGCTTGAAGAGGGTGACCGCAATGACTGTGCGGGCAAGGGCCGCCGGGAGACTAGTCTTTCTCGCGGCGATCGGGTGCGATCCGAGTCTCGATAAGTGCCTTCAGGAGCTCGCGAGATGAGTTCTCCAAACCGCCCAACAAGCGTTGCACGAATTCTGGTACCTTGCGCTGCGGAGGCAGGGACATTCCGCTTCTCTTGCGCCGAGGGTTGCAATTGTCCTTGCACCCACCTCCCCGATGGGTTGGCTCAGGCGAGTTCTAGCACGAGCCGGTTTTCCTTCTCAGGGCTGACCATGACTTCCTGGCCCTTCTTCAATCTCAAGTACTGGGCTAGGGGAGCCGGGATTCGAACTACGAGCGAATTGCCCGATCTTGCGACCTTGACCTTGGAGGCGAGACCCCAGAGGCCCAACTCCCTGGCGCGCACTTCAATGGCCCGCATACTTTCGGTCGTGAGGAATGTCTCCCCGCAATTGGAGCACACCTCCCCAGGGTAGTTCCCGAGCTCCACCCCGAACATCTCCTCATGGACCATTGCCGGCTTCAGCCTACCCTTCCCACAGACCGGGCACTTCTCTGCCTTCGCTACCATCTTGGTTTCACCGTGATCACGATAATCTTGCGCCCCCTTACCAAATAGACTACTTCGAAGTAGCTATGCGCCGCGACGACTCTGGGGCCTTGTCGGGACTTCGCACCCGTCCGAATGGCAATCTCGACCTCATCGCTCGAAATGCCCCGCAACACCATCCTTTGCCTTGCATGTCGACTGTAGAGGACCTCGAGGGCCATCTGTTACGCGTATTACGTGGCATCCCTTAAAGACGCCGGTTCGGACGGACCTCTCGCGTGCGGTGCAACCCCCATTGCACCTGTCGGGCGCAGGCGGCACCTAGGCGCAACTCCGACTGAACTCTCCGACGACGGGGCCCCTGGGAGTGGGGAGAGGTGCAGCGAGAGTTGCACACGCAAGCGAATAGGTTGAATCCAGGCTTGCCACCTCGGAGCAATGCCTGAACGACGCCCGTCGGATGGCATCGAAGCAAGAGTTCTCGAGGGCGTCGGAGACTTTTGCCGAGTTATGGGCGTGCCGCCCCTCGCCGGAGAACAACCTTGAGCAGTGACCGTTCCTGGGATGCGGCAAGCTGAGGGCGTGCGGGCTTTCGTGGCATAGGGCCGAGAGGTCGGAAGGACGCGATCTCGATATTGGTGAAAATCATTAATACAATGATGTCCTGAGCCATGCCATGTCGGCCGTCGACCCGATTACGAGCGTGCCGGTCCACACGTCGACTCTCCGAGTTCTTCAGGAGTTCAAGACGGGGGCCCAGAACTGGGACGCATTCCTGCTCGATCTTCTCGAGCGGGAGATGGACCGAGAGGATGCAAAGCACGCTCATCGGGTCCTCGAGGATTTCCGGAAAGGAAGGGTCAAAGGAGTTCCTCGTAGAGTCAGCCGACGGTCTCGATCGAGTAGATAGAGCCGCAAGTGAGCCGTATCCTCTTCCTCGGAAGGTCTGGCCTTCAGCGAGATAGTTTGCCCCCCGCTGCGAGGCGCATCTTGGAGTGGGCTCTTGACGAACTCGAAACCCACCCGCTGGTTCCCCCCACCGACCTGCTTCGGGGATACGAGACCAAATCCCTTGAGGGACCACACATACTCTCCCGTATTGACATTCGACCGGCAGCGAACGATCCTGGCTACCGGGCCATATATGCTGTCGTTGAAGGAGATGTTGTAGCCTTTATCCGAATCGTTCGCAGGGATGCGACCACCTATCCAGGTCTCCGACGTGCGCTCCGACTCTTGGGCACCCGCCCCCAACGACCTTGAACCGGGCGTCTGGGTGCGTGAACCGTCCCGCACCACGAACTTCCTGGCCATCGGTTCAGTAGACACCCCAACCCGTCCCACCGCCCTGGGCGTCGGCCTTCTTCGTCGCACAACCCAGTCTTGACACTCTTGGATAACTCGAAGTTCAGCGGGCACCTGATTCCCGGATCCGGTGGATTCGGAAGTGACGAACGATTTCTAGGAGCCCGTGGCAGGCTTCACGACTCCTGGCCCGGTCGGAGACGGACCCATCTCCCATGGTCACCCCTATTCACCTGGCCTCGTTCCGAGCCTGATTCGGTTTAGGCCAGAGCGCATCTCGTCTGCGTCGATCCCGATGTAGTGGACCGTCATCTCCACCGAACTGTGGCCGAAGAGATTCTTCAGTTGGATGAGATCCATTCCCGACTGATGAGCCATTCTGCCGAATGTTCGCCGGAGGTCATGATGGGAGATTCGGACCCCCTCTCCCCCAAAGCCGGCCGCATCGACCGCCCGGCGGAGCATCCCGTCTGCGCCAGATTGACTTACCGGAAAGAGTCTGGCTTCCGGATCCAGCTTGATGACGAAGTCGGACAGGAAGGACTGAACCTCTGGATGCATCGGAATCGTCCGCCACTTCCCGCCGTCCCTCCCCTTGCCCAGAACACGGAGACAGCCTTCTTCCAGCAGTACGTCCTTCTTCCGCAGGCGCAGGACCTCTACGCGTCGCAGGCCGTTCAGCCCTTCCAGTGCTACGAGAGCCTTTGCGGGACCAACTGCGGCGGAGAGCAACCGTTCGAACTGGTCTTTCGTTAACCACCTCCGCCGGCTCGACTGTCCAGACGGCAACCTCCAAACGCTCTTCCGGGTCGCGATGGGATTCCCGGCCCACGCGAGGAACTGCCGTAGGGCCGCGAAGTGGAGAGCGAGAGTGGCCTTCTCCCAACCCATCCCCGTCCGGAGAGCAAGGACGTGATCTGAATTCAGATCGGCCGCCCTCGAGGGCGTCGTCGCCGGGCTGAGCCTCTGGAGGAGGTCGGGAACTCGGGAGAGCTCCCATCGCATCCGCCTCTTCCAGTTCTCTCCGACCGGACTCTCCTTGTCCTTGGCAGCCAGAAATCGGGTGACTTCCGACGTCCATTCTTCGGTTCGGGGCGGGGCCCTGTCCAACCCAAACTCAACCCCGGAATGACCTCCGGTCGGGAAGGAACCGCTCGCGCTCGACGACCCCCCGCCCAGCAGCGAGCGGGGATGCCCCTGGTGGCGTTGAGTCCTCGCCCCCCTCGGGGTCCTGGACTGCGACATCGAGGGGTGCCGTGGAGACCTGCGGTCTTGGACTCGCTCCCTCCGCTGAACGATGGCTACTGACCGAACCGACGTGCTCCCCGAGACCGACCGGTAGCGAACGGGACGGTAGAGCAGGTCGTCCCAGGATGGTCAGCAGGCCCGTGCAAACTCAGTTGCGTGTTCAGAGGGGCGCGCCTCTTCCCGAAGAACATCCCCCACCGTAGCCCCTCCCGGCCCCGAATCAGAACGGGGTCCCTGCAATCACGTACCGACCTACCGGACGCCTCTGAAGCGGACTCGGAGAATCGGCCTCGCGACAGCAAGGTCGGAAACGTTGCCGGCCGCCGGGGGGCCCCCACCCCCAACGGGTCAGGTCAATGGCACCAGGTGGTAGGGACCCGCGGCGCGAGTTTCCTCGGCGATCGCGAGGACATACGACGGAGACCAGGGCCGCGTCGCGTGGAGGATGTAGCGACCCTTGTAGGCCCGCAGGTTGAGGTGAAGGCCCGCATAGCTGCGGATCGTATCGAACAGCGGTTCCCCGGGCCGCCCGATCGCCACCCCATGCGCCCTATCGCCCACCAGATAGGCCCTCAGCGTGGAGGCGTAGGACTCCGGGTCCATCGGGAACCCCGTGGCCCGCCCGATGGCGAGGTTTCCCTCGGCGAACCCGATCGAAAGGGACCGCATGTGATTCTGCCGAGACCGGACGACGAACGACTCGAGCTCCGGAAGTTGGGCAGCGAACTCTTCGGGGCCGCCGCGACGGGAGGCCTCGGTGGAGCTGGCTTCCCGAGGAGCGACGAACTGGAACCCTGTGGGGCGGGCCCCATCCGATGCATGGATGGCGCCCATCCAGGGGGACCCGGGGTCCTTCGGCCTCGAGGTGACCACGGCGAACACCTGTTCCGCAAATGCGGAGGGCGAGATCGAATCGGAGTATGGTTTCCACAGCTCCTCCGGCGTGAGGCTCGGCGGGGGAGCGATGATGACCGCCGCGTGGGAGGTGATCGCGGAGGCCATCATCGGAACCGTCAGCATCCGAACGACATCGAGGGGCACGGCACGGTCCGCTTCGATCAGCGTGAGACCCCCCGGGGGCAGCCGCCCGAACACCGTGGCGAACTCCCGCGAGCCCGGCCACATCGCCGGTGAGGTCGGGTCCGGGTCCGGGTCGGTTCGGCGACTTTCCAGGGGGTATCCGTGCGGGGCGATCGAGAAGCATCGGAAGTGGCCCTCCGAGACGGTAAACGGATACTCCATCGATCGGCCCGCTCGTCCGCGTAACTTCGAGAACTTCAGCAGTCGCAACGGACGCTCGTCGAGTTCCGAAAGCTCGAGCAGACAGGAGGCATCGGCAAGGTAGTCGAGTTGGCTCCGAACGGTGTCCGAAGAGACGACGACCAGGTGGGCCGAGGACTTGATCCAAGCGGAGAAGAGTTTGCGTTCGAGCTCGAGGCGGGCGGGGCCCCCTCCGGGGTCGCCTACCGAGGGTCCCCCCGGGTCGTTCGCAAGGCCCTCCCACGAGTCGAATACAACGAGGGTGGGGGGCGCCGAGCGGAGCGCCCGCAAAGCCACGTCGAGGAACCCCGGAGGGGGAGGAGGCGGGGGGGAGCCCCGGTCGACCCGTACGTCGGAAGTGATGGTCTCGCTCGCGACGAGGCCGTTGAGGTCGTTCGGAGTGATCACCTGGACGGCTCCATATCGCGAGCTCACCCCGGAATGTCGGGCCATGACGTCGGGATCCGCTGCGCGGGCGGTCACCAGGACCCGACGTCCCTCGAACAGGTGGAGCAGCGACAGCGCGAGCAGGGACTTTCCCGTTCCCGACTCCCCTCGGATCAGGAGGCTTGCCGGGCCCGGGCGGAGCAGGAAATCCTCGAGCTCTTCCGGGATGTCCAGGGAGAGGCTCATCCGGGGGACCCGGCCCCCGAACAGCGGTCGGAGCGTAAAGGCCTCGGTGACGTCGGGTAGACCCGACTCGGCCCCAAAGCGGCGGTTCCGCCCCCCAGGCGGTCGGGTCGACCAGCGTCACCTTGCGACACCCTTTCTACGTGAGGGACCTGACCTCCGGGCACGCGGGACCCAGGTGCGAGCCGACTACGGGACGACGCCTTGACCCCGACGGACCACCCATCGGCCGATGCGGTCCGGAACATCCGCGCGGCCTATCGACGGTTCGCAGAGGGGTTTCCCCACGGCCGCAGCCGGGAGGACGCCGAGCTCCTACTGATCGACTCCGGCAGCACCCTGACCGAACTGAACGTGGCGTTCGTCACGTCCCCTCCGGGGGACCCTGAGCGGACCGTGGAACGGGCCGCGGAGTTCTTTCGAGAACGCCCGCAGCATTGGCGGCTCGAAAGCGACGAGTCCCTGGCGCCGAGCTTGAGTGGCCCTGCGACGGGGGCGGGTCTTACCCAGGTGGAGAGACGACCGGCACTGACCGTCCCGATTCCCCTGGTCGGGGTCCCTGCGTTGACCAGCCAGCACGTAGTGAGCCCAGTGGCCACAACCGAGGAGTCGAAACAATTCGCAGACGTCCTCGCCCGAGGATCGGAGTTTACTCCGCCCGCAGAACTGTTCGACGTGCCCTTCCATCGTCTTCGGCCCATGCGATGCTACCTCGCCTGGGAGCGGGAGACCCCAGTGGCCTGTTCGATGCTCCTCCCCGACGAGTTTTTCGGCGGGATCTACGCCGTTGCCACCTTGCCGTCCCACCGACGACGGGGTCTCGCCCGATCGTTGACCGTGGGGTCGCTCACCGATGCCCTGGCGGCTGGTTGCCGGGCGTCCTGCCTTCAGGCGAGCCCGATGGGGCTCCCCGTATACCTTGGTCTCGGATACCGGAGACGGTTCGACGATATCGTTTGGACATCCCCGCTGGGCTCCAGCTAGGAGTGGTCACAGGCGGCTTCGTTACGAATCAATTCGCAACGGATGGACCGGCGCCGGGCAGCGCCCTATCCGGTGCAATTTCGATTGCGCCTTACCCATGATTCCCCCCGTAACGGAAAAACCGACCTGCGGGTGACGCTGAAGTGCCGAGCAAGGGTCGATGAACGCCGAGAGGTCGCCAACGGCCGCGCGGGCGCGGGTGCGATGCACTAACCACGGACGAGCTTTATCTGGTGGTCCGAGGACCGACGCTCGGGGGACCTTCATGCCGCGTCGACCTCCGGAGCCCGGCCTACGTTACCTACGACCGCGGTTCCAGTTCTCGTCCGACTCCCCGACAGCATCGGGGAGGTTCTATGGCTCTGTTTCCCGAATCAAGGTCGCGGAGAACCGAGCAAGCGTATTCCAAAACAACGAACGTGGGGGAAGAACATGAGAGGCGGGCTGCACCGCGGTACATGGGGGGACACGACGGGCCGATCAGGGGCAAGGACGGCGATGGGTGCGAGCGTCGCGGTGGGGGGTAGCTTGGTGCTGCTGCTCTCGATGTTGGCTCCTGCCGCCGGAGCGGCGGTGCATGCGAACACGGTGTTCGGACATTGGACCAGCATCTCGAATACGAGCCGTGGGCCACCGACGGCGCGGCAGGCGTTCGGAATGGCGTACGACCCGGATATCGGGGCTGTCGTGGTGTTCGGTGGCCAGAACGCCGGTGGCGGCGCGCTTGGAGACACATGGGAGTGGGCCAGCGGTCACTGGCACCAGATCAGCGCCGGCACGAGCAGAAACGGATCACCCGCCCATTCCCCGTCGGCTCGGTGGGCACCTGGACTCGTCTATGACCCGGCGCTCCACGGCGTCCTGTTGTTCGGCGGCCAGAACGGGTACATCTCGTACTGCGGTGCCAGCTGTGCGTTCAGCGACACGTGGTTGTTCGACGCGAAGGGATGGCATCGGTTGAGCCCGTCCGCCTCTCCCCCGGCGATGTCGCCCGGGACCCAGATGGTCTACGACAGTCTGGATCACTACGTGTTCCTCCGTTCAACGGTCGCCGGTGCGATCCCGATGAAAGTCGTCTACAGCTTCGCAAATGGGACGTGGACCAACCTCACCTCATCGGTGTCGGGCGGTTTACCTAGCGGAGTGTTCTGGGCCGCGGACGATATCCACGATGGGTACGTCCTGTTGTTTGGCAACTCAACTTGGACCTGTACCGGGACGGGCGCGACCTGGGCGTACCACGCCGGGGTGTTCACAAATCTCGGGGCGAATTCGTCAAAGATTCCCACCGCCTACATGGGGTCGGGTGCGATCGGGTATGACCCGCTCGCCCAGGCGGTCGTGATGACCGGCGGATACACGGCGTCGTGCCAAGTGGTGGACCAGACGTGGATGTTCCACAACGGGAAGTGGAGCGACATTACGAGCCGAGTGGGGACCCTGCCGGGCCGGTGGGACTCCCGACTGGTGTTCGACGCGGCGCTCCAGGCCGACTTTACCTTCAGTGGGAACGAGGCCATGACTGGCGGCTGGAACAGCTTCGGGAGCGACACCTGGATGGTGCACCTGTAGTTCGGTCCCACATGCCGGCCCGGCGGAACCGGGCCGGCTCCAACCATTTCCGATGGCGGTTCGCGCGACCGAAGTCGAGGAGTTTTGTCCCTTGCGATCGTCCAGGTTCCCCGCGAGAGGGGTCCGAGTTGCTTCTCAGAAGGTGCAATCCCGGTTGCGGGTTTGGAGGGGCGCGCTCTCCGAGAGGGAAAAGGTGCCCCCCGGAGCCCGCGCCGACCCCGATTCACGCGAGGAAAACTGTGCGTCCGACAGGGGCTGAGAAATTCGCCATCTCGTGGCCCGCGTGCCGCGACGTCTTCCTTCGAGGATGTCGATCGCTGGGCGGCGCGTCGAGGTCAGGGATGGCGCTATTCGGGTCCGATCGGTTTCGAGCGCTTCCAAGCGTGATTGAAGTAGGTCAGATGGCCGCGAACGAATTCGGGAGTGTCCGTCCAGATCGCTACCTCCTCGCCCTGCTCCTGAACCTCCGGGACGAGGTAGAGGAGGATCTCCCGGCCGTCCACGATCGTCATCCGGGTCGGCTGGGGGGCGGATTGGCGAATCTGGGCGAGGGGGCGGGACCTGGTCGACCGGACGAGTCTTCGTAGCAGAGGTTGGAGCCGTGGGTCCTGCTCGACCAGCAACCGAAACCTCCCTCCAGAATCGAGGAACGCCCCGATGCGACGTTGAAGCCCGAATCGGAGGGATTGGTGGAGGGCGCGTCGCGTGATCATCGTGTCCACGCTCGTTTGCGCGCGGGTCACCATCTCGGTGAGCGTCGGGTACAACATTGCTCCCCCGGTGAGCACCTGGAATTTGGGGCCCGAGCGATCATCCGAGACCATACGGGGAAGCTGGTCGGCGAGTCCAGTCGCCAGCTGCTCGTCCGCGGCGAGGGCGGCCCTCCGCGCCTGAAGGACCCGCTCGAAGAGGAGTCCTGGGCTGATGGGGACGAATAGTCGGGGCCGCTGGGCGGTGATCTGGAGGACCCCCCGGTCGTGGAGGCCCTCCAGCAGACGGTAGCCCAGCACCCGATCGAGTCGTCGCTCCCGGGTCAGTTCGCGAGCGGTCGCCTGGCCACGGCGGATCAGGGTCAGGTAGAGATCGGCCTCCTTCTCGGACAGCCCGAATCGGCCGAGGGCCGAGATCATCTCGCCCCATTCGAAGGTCAGACGCTCAGGCGTCACGGGGGTTCGTTCCGGGCCATGCCAGAGGGGTCCCTAAGGCTTGGGGAGCCCGTCCCGAGCGAGGTGGGACGAGGGGAGCCCTCGTAGACCGATTCGCCCTGACCACAATCTCCATCGCGCCAGGAGCGCAGGGAGGGAGTAGAATCGGGCGCTGTCGGACCACGCGAGGGCGAGGTACGCTACCAGATAGATCGGGTGGGGGCCTACATCCGTGCCGCCCGGTATCGAGAACGTCGCACCCCATTGGGCGATCAAGAGGCCGAGAGAGAAGGCACTCCCCACGACGCACGCGACCCGTGTCGTGACCCCGAGTAAGAACGCGAGGGCGAGGTAACCGGTGGCCAGCGCAATCGCCGCGGAGAACAGGACGGCGTTCGACGAGACGAAGCTGGCCAATCCGGGCCCCCCGAGGGTGGTTCGAGCCATCCCCGTCGCCGTCGCGGCGAAGGTGGGGAAGAACTGGTTGGCCGGGAGCAGAATGAACAGTAGGTTCCCGCCCCAGATGACTCCCATGGAGAGGCGAAGCAACGAGAGCGCTTCGTCCGATCGAGATCGCGTAGCGGGGCGTCCACGACGGACTAACGATCCGTAGGTCTCGACCATCACGCGGCGGAGGGGCGCCCACCGCATCGTTTCCGGCTGTCTCACGATGCCACAACTAGGCGGAAGAGACCGCGCCGAGCTCGGGCCCCCGGGGGGCCGACTCCAGCGCGATCCTCGCCGAGCCCATGACCTCGGCTAGCTTTTGGACCGACCCGTGCACCTCGATCGTGCGGAGCCCCCCGAAATCGAAGTGCCCCAAGATCTCGTCCACTCCCATTCGGCGGAACGGTTCGAGTCCGGCCTCGATCGCGCCACGACTCCCGAACAGGGCGAATCCCTGCTCCTCGAGCCGTTCGGCGCTCACCGGATGGGGTGGGACGGGGGTGGCGTCCCGAAGGAAGCTGCCTCGAGCGGTCATCCGCGAGTCGAGGTAGCGCTGGAGCGCGGTGCGGCCCCGCCTCGGGTCGATGCCCGCGCCAAAGTGGACGGCGACCCCCACCTGGGCGTTGGAACCCGGGGGCGACGCCCTACGAAAGGCGCGCACGACGCGGGCGAGGCCTGGGAGGTCCGGCGCGCTCGCGTAAGGGACCAGGGCCACGGAGAATCCCCGGGCCGCCACGAACGGCACCGCTTCGGCCCTCTGGGCGGCGATCCAGACGGGGGGGTGAGGTCGCTGGACGGGTCGCACGTTGATACGCACCCGTTGGCTCGTGGCGCGAGGGCCCCGAACGAACTTCCCCGACATGGCCGCCAGCACGACCGACAGGGAGGCGTCGAAGATCTCCCGCTTGCGTCCAGCGTCGATACCAAATCCGGCGAACTCGCGTGGCACGTATCCGCTCCCGACCCCCAACCGGAGCCGCCCGCCGGACAACTGGTCGACGAGCGAGTACTCCTCAGCGAAATGGACGGGGTCGTGGAGGGGGAGCACGCCGACCATCGATCCCAGACGGAGGCGATGCGTCCGTTGGGCGGCCGCGGCGAGGAGGACGGGTGGCGATGGGCAAACGCCGCCAGACTGGAAGTGGTGTTCGGCTACCCAGATCCCCGCAAGTCCGCATCGCTCCGAGACTTGCACGAGGTCGAGGAACTCCTGAAAGGGCTGCCGGCGACCACCCCCTTGACCGGGGTAGGTGTCGAGGAGAGAGAAGCTACTGAGTTCCACGTCCGTCGATGGGCGGTGGTCGGATTTGAGGGGATGTATTCCCAACGCGCCACAACAGCACGGGCCCATATCGGGCTCGTTGGAACGCCCCAAGGGCGAGGAGTCCACACAGAAACAGTTGGAGGGGGAGCCGTCAGGCTCCCCCTCGGGCGCTGGGAGGAGGGCCAATCCTACCTAAGGATTCACCTCGAAGTTCAGGTAGGTGTTCGTCGCGAGGTCCGCCGACGCCTGTCCCGCGGCCTGGGCGGCCGTCAGCGCCGCCAGGGACGTGATCCCATGGGACCCGTTCAGGTCCGGAAAGACGCTGCTGTTGGTCACGAGCACCACGATGAGGCTCCACCAGGTGTCCGTGAAGTGGGCCGACGTCGTGATCAGGTGGTCGTGGCCCGGCAACGGAACCACGCCGAGCCCCGAGACGTTGATCGTCGTCGGGTGGTCGTAGCAGACCGAGATCGACTCCGGGGCGCACATCAGCTTGATCCCGTAGGCGGCGGGATGGTACGCGGGATCGTAGGGCGCGCTCGACGGTCCCCACCATGGGACCAGCACGATGAACGGGGGCTCAAAGTGGTTCGCGATCGGGTCGTGGATATCGGGGGCGCCGATCCCGGGCTCACTGAGCAGTGGTTCCATCCCGAACATCGGGCTTCTCGAGGCGTTGCTGCTCGTGAAGAAACCGTTCTCGTAGAGGGTGTTGACGACCTTTCCTCCGAGGAACGCCGGCATGAGCTCCTGCTTCAGGAGCGCCGGGGTACCCGCGACGGGAGTAGGGGTGTAGCCCCCCTGGACCGTGGCGACCGCGAAGTTCAGGAAATCGTTCGTTCCGAGGGCCCCGCTCGCCGCCTTGGCCGTCTGGGCCGCTGCCAGGGCGGCGGCCGACGTGATCGCGTGGGTCCCGACTCCGTTCAGGTTCGGCCAGTACGTCTGGTTCAGGACCAGGACGATCTCGAGGTTCCACCACGTGTCATGGAATCCCGCGGCCGTCGTGATCAAGTGGTCGTGACCGGGCAACGGGACGTTGCCGAGCCCTGGCACGATGATGGTCGAGGGGTGGTCCCAGCAGACCGCCCGGGTCGCGGGCGCGCACATCTCCCGGATCCCATAGGCTCCCGGGTGGTAGGCGGGGTCGTAGGGTTTCTTGGCGGGGCCCCACCACGGCACTAGCGCGATGAACGGGTGGATGTTCGCCCGAGCGGTCGGGTAGACGTTGGGGGTGACCCCGATGGCGGGGAGACCGACCATCGGCTCCATCCCGAATGTGGCGTTGGTACCATTGACCGTACCCACGAAATTCCCCTGGAGGTAGATCGTGTTCACGATCGATCCATTGAGGAATGCGGGCATCTGCTCGGAGGCGCTGAGCAGCGGGCGAGGGGGTGGCTGGGGGGTCAAGGCGGGCATTTTCGGCGGTGCCGTGGCTCCGACGCTGGGGACGATCAGGAACATGGCCACCGCAAGCACGGCGAGCGCGCCGGCGGTTGCCCCTCCTGTCATCCGAATCCGATCTCCGGTCATCTGACCGACTTCCGGGCGGCGGGACCTGGTCGTCTGGGATAATCGTTGGTTGTTCACGCCCGTACCACAGGCCCTCGATCTCTCCACATGGGGCAGCCAATCCCCGATGCATCGACGTGGATCCGGCGAGGAGGGAGGTGCAACCCTCGTGGCAACCCCCTCCGACAGCGAGACAGGACCCGGCTCTAACTGAAGGAGACGGTGGACGGCTCACCCCGTCCGATCCGCGCCACGGTCGAGAGGTCCCCCTCGGGTTGCGCCCGATGACCGGAGAAAGAAATGAGAGAAGTGGTTGGGAATTCAAGTTCGGACGTCTCACGGTCCGTACGACTTCCAGGCGACCGAGAACGGGCTCCCCGGGAGGATGAGCGAGCTCGGGACGGCCTGGTTGTCGGTCCCCTCGTCGTTGGCCATCGTCATCTTGACGTTCGAGAAGCCTCGACGGGGCACCTTGGGGCGGTTCGCTAGCCCATGCCGGTTTCGCAGCGGGAGCGGAGTGAAAGGTTCCTTGCAACTCGATGTCCCGTGCCCGTCCCCTCTAGGCCGAGTCAGGTGGGGTGGACGGGCCGAACCCCAGGGTAGGGGACCCTCGCGACGGCCGGGGCCGGCGCGAGCGGAGCGGCTGAATAGCCCCTGGAGATGAGCGGCGCCGATGCCGCCTGAACCAGACCCCCGCCCCTCGGGGAGAATCACCGAGCTCCCGCCGGAAGATTATCTCGGTGCCATAACACAGCGGTATGTTTCGGGGGAGACCCCGTGGGATACCGGCGTGCCGAACCCCGAACTTGTTCGGGTGGTCGAGGCCGGCGGCCTTCCGGGGCGGTCGCTTCTCGAGATCGGCTCTGGGACGGGAACCAATGCCGTGGAACTCGCGAAGCGGGGCTACCAGGTGACGGCTGTCGACCTGGTTGGCCTCGCCGTGCAGAGGGGAATCGACCGAGCCAAGGAGGCCGGCGTGTCTGTCCGTTTCCTCACGGGGGACTTCACCAAGCTCGAGCTCGGCGGTCCTTTCGAGTCCGTTTTCGATTCGGGGGTCTATCACGGTATACGGCAACGAGATCTGTCCGGGTTTGTTTCGGCCCTTCAGCTTCTGACCCGTCCCAAGAGCCGATGGCTCTCCCTTACCGGAAGTTCGCGGGATCAGAACCCCAACGGGCCCCCAACCGTCAGCGAAACCGAGATCCGCCGAGAACTCGAGACGACCTTTCGTGTGCTCGAGCTCAAGGAGTTCCGCCTGAATCTCCGATCTGACCTGAGCCCTCTCTTCTGGTCGATACTCATGGAACGACGCTAGCCGGCAACGAATCGGGGCAGGTCTGTCTTCGTCCGATCTCAGTCGGGGGCGAGGTCCTCCACCTGTCGGTACCTGAAGCAGTCGATCGAGTGGTCGTTGACCATGCCGACCGCCTGCATGTGAGCGTAGATGATCGTTGACCCGACGAACCGGAACCCTCTCGAATAGAGCGCCTTGCTGAACTGGTCCGACTCGACGGACGTGGCAGGCAGCGCCTGCGAGCTCCTCCAGTGATTCTGCCGGGGCTTGCCGCCCACGAAGGACCACGCGAAGGTGTCGAAGCTGCCGAACTCCTTCTGGACCGCGAGGAATGCCCGGGCGTTGGTCACGGCTGAACCGATCTTCAGCCGGTTCCGCACGATACCACCATCAGTCCTGAGTCGCCGCACCTTTGCCGAGGTGAAGCGAGCTACCTTCGCGGGGTCGAACCCATCGAACGCCCGGCGGTACCCTTCACGCTTGTGAAGGATCGTTGACCAGCTCAGCCCTGCCTGAGCCCCCTCGAGCACAAGGAACTCAAAGTGCCGGGAATCATCATGGACTGGGACCCCCCACTCGGTGTCGTGGTACCGTCGCATCGCCTGGTCGTCCAGCGAACTCCACCCACAACGGACCCGGACCGAGCCACCCTTGGAGCGCGCCATGCCACGGTGGAGACCCGCTCCGCTTCAAGACGGAATCGGCGCGCTACTGCCGCACCCACAGACACCGTTTGACATCATGAGCGGGGACTGGGGGCCTCGTGTTCAGTTATCTCATCGGACTCTGGATCGCTCCGCCGAACGATCGCAAATCCCGATAGTCTGACCCAGTGAGAGCGATCTGTCGGATAGAGCGGAACTGGGTCTCGATCGGGTTGAGGTGGAAGGAGTCCGAGGGGATCGGCCCGAGTCGGAACCACCGACGGTCCGCCTCGCGGACCGCCTCGGGTATGAGGTGCGCCGAGAACGAGAACGGGGAGAGAATAGAGTAGGATGGTGGGGCACTGCAGCCAGTAATCGGGCGCCGGGATCGAGCCTCACGCTCGGCGCGAGTTCTTCGTCTGGTGAAGTCCCCGAAGGCAGGCCCTGAGCGCCATGAGCGTCGCCACCGCCAGGGGGGCAGCGGGAATCCTGGACCAGAGTATCCTCTCCTTCTTTGACCTCAGAGCCCAAGAACCGTACCGGGTGTCGTTCCCGAGACGGGACCAGGCGGTGGGAACACTGCGGGTTCCCGATATCGGCCGCGAAACCGTTCGTCGACGGGGCGGGACCATTCCAGCGACCCACCCGCGTCAGCCGGACGCAAAGTCCGAGTGGATCCCTGCACTCGGCGGACCGGCTGATGAGCTACTGGTTGGGCAGCAACCAGTCCCCACCATGGGGACCCGAGTGAGCCGGCTGGCCGAGAGCCCCCGTCGAGGAGCTGATCGGACCGGGCTGCAGTCGGCCGACCCTGCCACCCTCCCCCATAACGATCGAATCGACGGGGGTCGCTACCCCGCGGGCCTTATATGTATGATTTACCATACATATGTTGGAATAATCGAGCATGCGCTTCCGTTCGCCCCTGACGAAGATTCTCGGGAGCCCCATCCGGGTAGACGTCCTTCGCCTCCTCTGCCGGTCGGGGTCTCGCGGCCTGACGGGTAGGGAAGTGGCCGGGCTCATCGGCGCATCCCCCTCTCAGACCAACCAAGCGCTCGTGTCCCTCGCGAACGAGGGTCTGGCCGCCCACGAGGTGGCAGGGAGGGCGCATGTCTGGCGCATCTCCGCCGGTCATGTCCTTGTGGCGCCGCTCCAGCGCCTTTTCGAGGATGAAGCGAGCCTCCCTCGGCTCTTGAAACGGGATATTCAGAAGGCGCTGGAAGGTCTACCGGTCGACCGCGCCCTCGTGTTTGGATCGGTGGCCCGCGGCGAGGAACAGCCGTTCAGCGATATCGACCTGTTCGTTCAGGTCCGTACCGAGGCAGCTCGCGAGGTCGTCGCCGAGGCTCTCGCCAGGGCCAGCCAACGATTCGCCGAGAGATTTGGGAACAGCCTGTCCAACCTCGTGCTGACCCGTGCCCACCTATCGCGCCGCTTCAATCCCGCCCTTCTCGAGACGATCGAGCGAGACGGGATCCCGGTGACGGACTAGCTCATGTCCGACTCGCGTACCGCACGGGTGCCCCGCGCGAAGGCGAAGGTGTACCTGAACCGGGCGACCGAGTTGCTCAAGGCGGTCGACTGGGCACTTGGGAGTTCGAACCCCGACGCGGCAGCAGGGAGTGCCATACATGGGGGAATCGCGGCCGCTGACGCCTTCGTGATCTTTTTCCACGGACTGCGCTCAAAAGGAACCGATCACCACGAGGCCATCGGCTTGGTGAGGCGGTGCTCCTCGCCCCGGAGTGACGACGTGGCCCGACATCTCCAGCAGCTCCTCGATCGGAAGAACGAAGTCGAGTACGAAGACCGTGAGGTCGAAATGAGAGACGCCCGAGAACTGGCCACGCACGCCCGACGCCTCGTCGACCTCGTGCGTTCCGAATTTGATGAATAGATATGGCGCGAAGGGGCACCTCACCAGGATGCCGAACCCCCCCGAACGGTTGGAACAGTCGGCGCCTGGTTGGAGGCGGGCGCGCCCCGAGGGGGATCGTGCCCCCTCCCGGCGGCGTAGGAACCCGGCTCCCGAACCCGGATGGGGAAAACGGATGGACGGGGCCCGGGGGGCCTCCCACCGGCGGCAGGGTCTCCTCTGAAAACGAGGGGCGATCCTACCCCCCCGCAAGGGCAACATGAGCTGCCCTAGCCGTGCGGCTCAACCCCAACCGGTGCACGTTTGAGCCCATCGAACTGCAACCGGCCGTTTTCGTACCTTGGAGCGGACGAGCCCCAGATGGAGGTCGCCAGCCGAAAGATCCGAATCGCCCCATCTTGGAAGTCATCGGCTCAAGTCTGAATGAGCACGCAGTTTCCGCCGCAGCCTGGTTGCGCAGCGCATCGGGGGGAGGGGTCCGGATCCCCGCCGGGGCAGCCTCAAGCGAGGTCCTCGCCGCGCGGCTCGGAGATCTTGTCGGGAGCATTGGTGGATAGATTCCCGGCAGACCTCTCGCCCGGGCCTTTGCAGGCCGCGAGGGCGGCCGATCCACCCGTAGGTTACCTGGTGCTCCCTTTCCCTTCATAAGCCGGCGGGCGTAAACTCGAGTACGGGCCACCTCGGAGGTCAGCGACGGACCATGGGAGACGAACAGGAGCCGAAGATCGTCGTGATGAAGCGGGGGCCTTACCGAGTCCTCGGGAAAGTACCGCTTGCCCTGCAGATGATCACCCCGAACTCTGCAAGAGAGTCGTGGGACTGGACCGAAGGTCGATCGTTCGAGACCGCGAACGAATATTTTCTCTGTCGCTGCGGCCAGTCGAAGAACAAGCCCTTCTGCGACAACTCGCACCTGGCGGTCGGGTTCGAGGGGGAGGAAACCGCCTCCCGTCGGCCTCTGGCTCGCCAGTCGGTGCAGGAGGTAGGGCCGACCATGGTGCTCGACGATGCCGAGCAGTACTGCGCGTTTGCCCGATTCTGCGACCCGGGGGGCAAGATTTGGAGCCTGATCCGGCGGACGGACGACCCGCAGATCGCCGAGCTGGTCGTCCGGGAGGCGAACCACTGCCCGGCCGGCCGGCTCGTGCTCCATGACAAGAAGACGGGGGAGATGATCGAGTCGCCGCTTCCGCCGTCGATCGGGCTTGTCGAGGACACGGCCCTGCACTGCAGTGGCCCTATCTGGGTCCGAGGCGGGGTGCGCATCGAATCCCAGGACGGAAAGGCCTACGAGAGGAGGAACCGCGTCACCCTCTGCCGTTGCGGCGCGTCCGACAACATGCCGTTCTGCAACGGGAGTCACGCCTCCATCCGATTCCGAGACGGCCTCGTCCCCGAGCAGGGCCACCGGACCACGGCCCATCCAGAAGAGTCCCGACCTCCGTGACGGCGACGCAGGTCGACGGCTTGGGTTCAGCTCCCCCACCGATGCGCACTCGGGCCGGGGACGCAAGCTTCAGACGCCTTTCAGTTCACTCGAGGAAGAGGGAAGGTTGTCAATCGCTCGCGCTGTCGGGGGACGCTGCTGCGACCTACCAGCGCGTATCCACAACGCCCGAGTGGAGTGACTGGGTCGGAGAGCCCCCGGCGGGCCTGCCGGGAGGTCGTGAACTCAGGGATGCGCGGGCGGCTCACGGCCCATAGTCAGAATGGGAGAATACCGTGTCCGGCATCATATCGACCCTCCTGCTTCGCAATCTGAGCGACGTCTTTGGCGAGAATGACCCGGTACGTCGCCGCGCGGCGCTCGACGAGATCTTCCATGAGGACGCAGTCTTCCATGATCCACAAGGGGGGATGTTTCGTGGCCGAGAAGAGATCGATCGCATCGCGGGTGAGATACGATCAACCCACCCGGATTTCGAATATCGGCCCCTCTTCCCTCCCGAGGAGTTGGGCGATGCCGGGCGAGTCCAATGGGTTTCAGGCGTTCCGGGCGAGCCACCCGCCTACGCGGGAACAGATTTCATCATCGTCCGGAACGGTCGCATTGCGTCGGTCTATCTGTTCTTCGACCATCTACCTCCGGGCAACGGTGCGCAACCTCCCTGAGATCGGAAGCCACGTCAGATTCGAACGCCCCGGTGGAGGGGACACAACGCAGGTCCTCCGGGAGGTTGTCAACGGGTGATTCTGAGGAAAGTTCCGACGCACGAAGACCGCTGCGACGAACGCTCGAGACAAACCCTGATCGTTCGGGCCGCCGTGGATTGTCTCGGCCGGGCTTGAGGCGGGATCACGAAATCCAACGAATCCCCTGGTCACCGGTGTCATGTCGAGATCGTGTCCGTGAGAGGTCTCTGCCGCGGGGCCGGTCACCCCCCCCCGGCCCGCTGGGAACTCCCCCCGAACCAATCCGACAGCCGGTACCCAGTTCGGGATCGGTCTCGGCAATCGCCCCCGGTCCGGACATCCGATGGCGACCGGAGCCGCCCACGCCCCAACCGTTTGTGCCGTCGCGCCACGATACCCGGAATGGAACCCTCTATCCTGCGGTCAGATGACCTCCAGGTGACGTGACTCCGGCGTGGACGGAAAAGGCGGAAATGCCCGCCTCTCTCGGCCGGGTTCGATCCGTCAGGTGCTCCTTCTCGCTGGGCTCACCCTCCTCGTCGTTTTCCCGACGACTTTGTTCTCGGGCGACGGGGCTCGATCCTCTCCCCTGGGCCCGGCCCGGCTGGTCCCCGACCGGCAGTACCCGTCCACCTGCCCGTTCCACGCCACCGATACAGGGTCCTCCCGGGACGTTCCCCTCGCCCCTCCCGGGTTCCCGCTCTCCGCCCGCGATTCGCTGACGGTGAGCTACGAGTTCGCGATCCACAACGTCAGCCACCGAGCGGCCAGCCTCCGGCTGACCGTCCCGAGCTTCACCGCCATGTTCCCCCTGACGAGCGGATCGACCTTCGAGGCGTTCCTTCCGCCCCGGGCTCTCTGGCTGAACGGGACCGCGTGGTCCAGTAGTTCCCTTGCGAGCAAGACCAAGGTGGCGGGTGGGGTCACCTCGTTTGCCAAGACCCCGGCCACGATGACGAGCCAACTGGTGGCGATCATGGCGAACGCATCGTATCAGACGGCCACGATCGTCTTCCGATGGGATTGGGCGGTCACGTTCGCGACCAACGGGACTACGATATCGAGCCCGTGGAGCCGCGTCGCCACCAACGGGACCCAATCCGGCCCATTCTATCCGGCCCCGTACGTCGGGCTCGTGTCGACCTCCAGCACCTCCCCCGAGATCGGATCGAAGTTCACCGCCTTCCTGAGCGGAGCGACCTCGAACACGAACTTTCGTAGCGTGCTGGAGTACGCCTCCACGGGGCGCGAGATCCGGAACGACGAAACGATCACTGGGCCAGGGAACGCCACATCGGCCGGGGTCTCGGTCCTGATCCTTCCCTACCAATCATCGCTGGCGCCCTCGACCCTCCTCGACCACGTCCGCGACTACTGCCTATCGCTCCTCTACAGCATCAGCCTCCACGTCGTCTACGCCCCATCGGCGAACGTGACGCTGAGCGTGTGGCCGCCGCGCTGCGGGCCGGTCGTGTTCAACGGGACCGCCTTTCGGAACGGGGGGACCATCCGGGTGACTCCCTCCTCCTCGGGGGTCTCGATCGGTGCGCCTTCCTGTTCCGGTTGGCTCTTCCACGGATGGTCGCGGAGCGCGGGCGTTTGGGTCGGGAGCCCCGGGTTGGCGTCGACGAACGCGACGATCAGCGCCTCCGGCAACCTCACCGCGAGTTACTCGTAGGTAGGCCCCCGCAGAACTTCCTGCCGCCGAAATCGTCCGGAGATGTTGACCCCGCGAGATGGGGTGGCCTCGATGGATCGAGTCGGCCGCCTCCGTCCATCCACCTTCCAGGAATTCCTCGAGAAGGGTATCCCGGCCGCGGTGATCAGCCCGCTCGTCGGGATCTGCGAGGGAGGTTGCGCCCCTGCCGCCGATCCCAGTGAGAAGTCGGCATCGAGGGACTCCGGGACGCTTCCCCGCGTCCTCACGAGAGCCCGAGCCAGGGAACCTCGTCAATCGCAGTCCGCAGAGGACACGAAATCGCCCGAATTCGTGTGCGCGGCGGATCCGTGCCATCCTACGGCGGCGGACGGTCCAGGTGAGTCGGATCACGGCTCGCCCGGTGCTCGGGCGCGAGGCGACTCGGTCCTTCACATCAAGGACTCCGGGCGGTTCCGCCGATGTCATGTCGACTCCCTCAGGCAGGCGGACGACCCGGAGTTCGGCCTCGCCGGAATTCGGGTGCATCACTACGGGCGTACCGGCTGGAGCGAACGCTCCCGGTACCCCTCGATAGCCAGCGTTCACCGGCGGGAGAGAGCCCGGGCTGCGACGAACAATCTTGGGCGAGCATTCCAGGACGGGCGCCAACCGGGGGCGCTCTGCGTTGGCAACAGGAGCGGTTCGATCTCGGGTGAGTTCCGCGAGCCCGGCGCCGATCGGGGCGTCTCGATAATCTTCTGGTGGCCCGACGATTCTCGACGAGAGGGGCGCGCCTCTGGGGGCGCTCGGGACGCCGAGACCGGCTGGCCGTTCCACGGGCGACCGCCCCTGACTCCCGGCCCGTAGGCGGCGACGGCCAGGACGAGGATCTAAGCCGGGGGCCCGACCACGGATGGGGCGGCGGGGGTGGCCGGCGCATCGGGACGGGCCGATCCGATGAGCCCCATTCGGTCGACCACCGAGTCGAACCCCCCGATTTGGCTGAGCGTGAACTCGTCGCCACCCCGTAACTCGGCTCCCGGGGGCGCCCGGGCGCAACGGATCCTCGCCGACCCCCAATCGGCGGGCGCCGGTAGGACGTCAAACACGTAGTCGAAGGCGCTGTAGTCCCGGCGGAAGGTCTCGTCCGCCGCGAGGACGACCGAGAAGCCGAACTGCTTCTGGACCTTCATCAGACGGGCGGTCGCCCCGGGGTCGTCGGGGAACCGGCGGGCGACGACGCCCCCGTTGACGATCAGGATCGCGATGGGGGTCCGCAGAGGGAGACGTTGACGCAGCGCCTGGCCCGCGGCCTCCGGGGAGGCGAGGAACTCGGGTAGATGCGAGACCACGGCGTCCGGCCGGTCGGCCCGGACGATTGGCCACGACTGTACGGGATTCCCGGTCGGGTCGGCGCCGCCGGCGGGCTGGAGGGTGGTGATCATGTGACGCTCCGCGGGGACGAGGTCTCGCCAGGGAACATCGCCCGCCGGGGGGCCGGAGCCGTCCTCGCGGATCTCCAGCAGGGCGAACCGATCGGAACGGGAGGCGACCAGGGCGAATCCCGCGACGTTCGAGGCCCTCGGGTCGGTGGACCGAAGCACCACGTGGGTCGGAGGGTCCAAT
>Ga0210384_10000847_pt1 | contig 44457 bp, 46 predicted proteins | sample IncBWH2MmetaG_FD_160574 | JGI IMG/M metagenome (GOLD analysis project Ga0210384, IMG submission 160574) | Forest soil microbial communities from Barre Woods Harvard Forest LTER site, Petersham, Massachusetts, United States - Inc-BW-H-2-M | ecosystem: Environmental > Terrestrial > Soil >... | reverse complement strand
GTAATGGCCAGCGCCGTAGGTGCGGCACGCTCGGCTAGCAAGTCAACAGAGCCTAATATTTCTTTGCGGGGGAGCCATGACTCAGGTGCCAATCTGGTTTGAGCGCAAGTTTGATTTTTCGTTTCCGGCGGAACTCCTTCCGAATCTGTGCGCGCGCCTGCGCGGCACTCCGGCCAGGCTGGAAGAGGCGCTTCGTGGCCGTTCTCACGAAATCCTGATCCGAAAAGCGCAGGAAAAATGGTCCGCTCAGGAACACGCCGGTCACCTGCTTGACCTCGAACCGCTTTGGCTCGCGCGAGTGGGCGATTACGTCGCGGCCAGCGGCCAACTCACCCCGGCGGATTTGAAGAATCGGAAAACCGACGAGGCGAACCACAACGCCCGCCTGCTCGAACAGATTCTGGCGGAGTTCCGCGCTGCAAGAGGAAAGCTGCTGAAGCGTGTGGACGAATTGGACGCATCTTTATTTGCGTCGAGAGCCATTCTCCACCCGCGTTTGAAGACGCCGATGCGGCTCGTGGACCATTTGTATTTTGTCGCCGAACACGACGATCATCATCTCGCCCGGATCTGGGAACTGCTCAACGCTATCCGTTAAGTCGCGAGCCGGCATCTTTGGCTTTCGTAGGGCCGGGCTTTGCCGCGTCTTGTGCGGCGCGCCTTCTGCGTCCCGGTTATGTGTACCGGGAAGTCCCCGCGTCTCTTGGGGGGAGAGCCCCGGCATTCTGCAGCTTGCCTGCACTAAACAAACAGACTAGAAAATTTGCACGGCTTCTGCGGTGGCGGCCCGGCGGAGAGCGGCATCGGTGGTGCTAGGGGCAGCCGGAGGCGCAGTGCGAGCGAAAGATAGGCGGCGTCATAGTTCGTAAGACTGTGAGTTTGCGCGATGGTGGGCAAGTCAAGAACTTCAGCGGGTGCTTGTGGGGCGGCTTCAATCGGCAGGTTCTTCAACCTCGTCAAGAATCCATCGACCTGATCCTTGACAATCCGCTTTCGGCGATAAGCCATCAGAAGGCCGTTGCCTACTTCATAGAACCACAACACGGGAACAACTGCCTGCTTTTCGGAAAGGCTTGAGAGGACGCCAAGGCTGTATTTGCGATCGGCTTCGTCTTCAAGAAACCACTGGAGCGCCAGAGACGCGTCCAGCACCAAATCACTCACAGACGATGACCCTCGTGAATGAGTTCCTTAACGGAAATACCCTGCAGGGAAGTGCGATTCTTCTCGACGAATTCCATCATCTCGCGCACTGCTTCGCGATGACCGCCATTGTTCCCGCTTTTGCCTGAGGAAGACGTTGTCGTTCGGAGCGCGCGCAGAGCTTGTGATATCAGTTCTTCCGCCGTGCGGAAGTGGCCCGACTCCAGCTCTTCCTTCACGATTTTTTCTTGTTCAGGCGTCAGATGGATGGTCATCGCTCTACACTCCAACGGATCGCATGCTTGCCGATAGAAGATTATACACCCAGGATCCGCCTGCCCACGCGCCTCGACGCCCTCGCTTCCTGCAACCTCCTGCCGTTGTAGTGGCCGGTTTGCAAACCGGTGATTCTTGGTATAAGCCCCTGACTTTCACAGGCTGCGGAAAAAGCCGCGTGGCACAGCCAATCCTGGCTGTGCGCGGCAAGTAAATGCAACGGAATCAGCACAGGCAGGAGCTAAACTAAGGCTGAAACCGATCCAATCAAACTTTTTCCGCAACCTGTTTCAGTCAGGGGAGCGGCATCTTTAGGTGCCGCGAGAACGTCACGTCGCTCTTCAAGGGCTTCAGCCCTGGCTCTGCGCGCTCCCCCCGCGGGCATCTTTTGTTTTTGTAGCGCCGGGCTTTGCCGCGTCTTGTGCGGCGCGCCTTCTGCGTCCCGGTGATGTGTACCGGGAAGTCTCCGCGTCTCGTGCGGGGAGAGCCCCGGCCTGCCCGCCGTGGCGGGCTTGCCTGCTGTAGGCACGCCTCTTCCTCAGGCAGGGGGTCGGAGCTTTAGCTCCGACATATCGGCCCACCCTCCCCGGTGTCATTCCGAGCGGAGCGACCCGATTTTTTCTTGCGCCCTGGTTTGTGGGGCGTCGGGTCGCGCAGTCGAGGAATCTGCTTTTCGCTTACTTTTTTGCTGCTGCAAGCAGGGCCGGTTTTCAAACCGGTGGCCCTGGGACAAGAGAAAGATACTATCCTTCGATCCCGAAAAGTCATCCCTGACGCAAAAATACGCACTGCGTCGAAGGACAGGCTACCCGCCCAGTCAGCTAGCTGTACTCGGTTCAAGAATTCTTTTCACAATGTCAGTGGCATTCGATAGGCCTCGGGCACTGAGCACGTACGCGGTGCTCTTGTCTCCCGTGACTTCGGCTGAGAAACTCTTCAGGTAAGACGCGAAATTGGCCGCGTCGTAGGCCTTGTAGTGCAAACATGCCTCTTTTAACTGCTCATGCGTGAATCTGGCGGCCCCACTTGCGAGGTAAGCAGCGATTCCCTTAAGCAGTAGGACGGAGTGCATTCTGTCCCTTTTGCTCTTCCCGGGGATCGTTTTTGCGACCAGGTCGATCTCGTCACCTCCTAGGCTGAAGATTGTTGAGATTGTCTGGGCCTTCAAACCATTTCGAGTCATCCATTTCCTTGCCACCGGGCTGATACCTTCGAGTCCGTCTTCTTCAGCCCTCGCGCTGGCTGGTGCTCCTGCGTTCGCTGGCGGCGCTAGTGTTTCGTCGATTTCTCGGGGTTGACTTACTTGGTCGAATTCCGGTATCGGTGCGCTAATCTTCAGTTTCCCCGCAACATAGTTCAACACCCGAACTTGGGCCTCCGGGGATAATTTCTCCAGAGCTGCGTATACAGCACCGATTGCCACAATCTCCGGATCTGGTTCTGTGGCAAGTTTCTTGCTTTTCATGTGGATCCTCCGCTCTTTCATGTTTTCGGCCACAAACTGGCCCATTCTCGCTTGAAGAACTCGCTCGCAAACTCAGCAGCCATGAAGGCCGCGTATTCCTGCCATGAAGCTGATTTTTCCGCCGCAAAATCGCAGACAGCCTTGAATGATGCGGCTCGGGGTCTCGGTTCAGGTGACTCGTGGACTGCGCGATATACGCCGTACGTTTCCATCTCTACGCCGATGAGTTTCCTCCAGTTCTTTTGAATCTCAAGTACGCGCGTCGGGTCGTCAATAACTTGGTCCGCAGCCCCAACTGGACCTAGATATAGGCGATTCGGTTCTGTCGGAGTGGCGCCAGGCCAGCGATTGCGAATTTCCCCGAACAATTGTTGAGCGTTTCGATATTTCTGAAGGACACTGCGAAGACGAGGGTTCAGTCCAATCGGGTAGGGATCTGGCTGGAATTCCCGTATCCCATTTTCGAGGGCAACTTTTCCAGAGTTATAGTCAACGCTCGGATCGGCGACCAATATATCGCCAAACTGCTTGCCGCCAGACCGTGTTCCAGCGGCAATCCCGATCATGACAACCAATCTAGGACGGAATTGTAAGACGAGGTGCGTCGTAGCGATTGCGGCTGCCGTGAGACCCATTGACGTGGACGTGGTAGCTATAACTCGTAGCTTCGTGCCGTCCACGGTAGTCATGCTGGCTTCACGGTAGACGTGAGTGTGGCGGGCGTCGCCGACTTCCTTCCAAGCACCCTTGCCACCGAGAGTTCTTAGTACTGCATCGAGCTCGGGGTACTCCAGTGCACAGACTATGCCGATGTCTGAGTTGAATCTGTCGGCGTCTGCGGCAGTGGAGAGAGCAAGGCCACTTAGTAGTCTAAGATGTTCCACGCCCTCGGCGGTCAGAGACCAACGCAGAGGTGGTCCTTCGTCTGTCGGGCTAACGTAGGCCTTGTACGCTCGAAGGCTAGCGTTGATATTGGCGGGCCTTTTTGCCCCCAAGTGCAATTTCAGCAGTTCAGAGATTTGTTTTGCCGTCACCGTAGCAACGTGGGCGTTCAGAACGAACATTGCAGCGAGGATGACGTACTGATCAGACCGTTCTTTCGGCTTTACGGCGCTCATCAGCGTTGAAAACTGAATCATTGGGCCAAGTCCCGGCATCCTTCCGAGCCCAGCCGACTTATCCAGACGTTGGATTGGAAGGGGAGTAATCAGCGCGGGTTAGGATTACCCTGCGTTAGCAGATATGTTATCACATACTAGTAGAGATGCTTAGATTCACAACTGGCGGGTGGCTGCGCCTTAATTCCGAACAGCGCCCTAGTGCTGCATTAATTGAAAGTATGTAGCCCGGCACAGCTCATCGTGCATCGAATCTGTTTTAAGATGAAAGCTGCGTCTCTATTTTAGAGGGTTGTTTTGCCCACTCCGATTCAATATCAGATTAGTTGCGAAAAAGACGGTCCGACCGTGAAAGCCACTTATGACCTAACTGTACCGGTCGGCGGCCCGGCACTGATCGCGAGTTTCAGCTTGACGGTGGACGGCAAAGAACTAATCGACCAACCCCATTGGATTTCCGGACAAACACGCTTCAACGGGACGCAGTTCGCGCAGCTCGACCACCCCGATAAGGATGTCACCGTGGCTTTTTCCATTTCCAGCAACGAAGGCTGGAGCGCCGCCGATAGTGATATCTTGCGGGGAGAGAAGCGCTTTGACGAGGTGTCTTTCGACAATTCGTAGGCGGCTCACTATCGTCTGGGTACCGCTCGCTGCGGCCTTCAGGGTGCGGTTCTTGCCCCGCGCCTAAGCCGCCGCCGCCGATGAGGCTACGGCGTCCAACGCTGGCGGCTTGGCGCCCTTGATGACGAGCCACAGCATGAGCGCCACCTCCCCGAAGGCGGCGGGCTGAGTGTAGGTAAACACCTTTTCATAATTCTGCGGCGACAGTACGCCCGTAAGGCTCAGGATCACCCAGGCGAAGCAGCCCAGGACCAGCCAGACGCCCAGGAAGCGCGGCAGGAATCGCGACCTGTACACCAGCAGCCCGAGCGGAAAGAGCCACAGACCCCAAAATATTTCGTTGACCACATATCCGTAAAAATGCAGATTGAGGAACAGCATAGCCAGAGCATCCCGCTGAGGCTTCTCGAATAGGGACAGGAAATCGGCCCCGCGCACGAGAATGAGGGCAGCGATGTAGTTCAGCTCATTCAGAAAGGCTATCGGGATCTGGACAACAAGCAATATCACCATCAGCGAGGCGTGCCGCCGGTTGACGCCCTTGAGCAATTCGTACAAAGCCAGGGCCACGAAGATAAAGCCGGCCTGGCCGATGAGTTCGCACGCGATGCCGAGGCGAAAGACCGTCTCGTTGGCCGCGATGTTGCTGGCGGTCGCCGCTGCGTTTCCATGGACGATGAATTTGCTGGGAACATATATCATGGCGAAGAAGCCAACGATTGACGTGAGTAGATACAGCAAGCCTGCGAATCTGCCGGGGTTCTTGGTGGAACTCATGTTGCCTCCGTTGTTGTAACGGGCCCAGTGTGAGGGTCTATCAGAAGATACGCCGAACGCTGTCAAAGTGTTTCGCTACACGGGCAACAGGCGATTGTTGTGGGCAATGAACCCATCCCGTAACTTTTAGGATAAGGTGTCGCCCGACGGGCTGCCGGATGCGCTGAACCGATAGTATGCTCCGTTGTGATCCGGCATCCCAGTCACGGAGGTCACACCATGAAGTTACTATCTGCCCTTGGCGTTCTGTTGGTTGTTTCGGCGGCCGCTCACGCACAAGGAGCAAAGCCTTGTGAAGAACTGAAGGATGAAATCACCAAGAAGCTCGACGCAAAAGGCGTGAAGGGTTACACGCTCGAAATCGTCGCGAAGGACAAGGACGCGGAAGGCAAAGTTGTCGGGACATGCGACGGCGGCACGAAGAAGATCATCTATAGCAGGACCTCGGCCCCCGCCGAAGCCCCGGCGAAGGAAACACCCAAGTCCTAATCCACCGGTAAGCTGCACAACCTAACTCAGCCGGGTGCCCCAGCCGTCGGCGGCATTTACCCCGACCGGGTCGGGGCGCCTGGCTCCTTACTTTGTCCCAATGCATTCGCTCTGCGGCGATGGGATTGGACATGCACCAATTCTGTCCTTTCGTCCAGTTGTGACCGCGTGATTTCTGCAGCAACTTGAATCATGCTCGTCACGATGAGACCTTCACAACCCTGCCCCGCTCCACACTTCTGCGTATTCGGGTCTCCGCTTTTGGCGAACACCGTTAGGCTGTCCATTTCCTCCGCAAAGCCCTCGCTTTCTCGATCCGAACCTTGCAATGCGCCACGCTCATCCGTCTTAACTCCCGTGTTTTCACATTCTTGTGAACTCTTTTGCGCATCACGAAAAGTTAAGTCCTTTACCATCTACAACATCCGCACTCTTTCTCCAAAACACCCGGGGGTGCAGTACCCCCCACCGTACTTTAGACTTTCCCATTGCGACGTTTCCTTGTGTCCCGCTGGCTGCACATCGTTCTCACTTCGACACCGCACACCCAGAGCAGGGAGACGTTATGATCCGTTCGGTCTCCCAGCCCCATATTGGCTCAAGCACCTACGAGCGCAATCTGCCGGCACGTCCCGGAAAAGCAGCGGCGCTGAAATTGCTGTTACCTTTCACGCGGCAGCTTGTGTTGTTGCGTTTCGGCGCTTGCCGCGTGAATGTCGTAAGATAGATTCTTTCCAGGGAAGCCATGCCAAGTAGACGGAAAGACCCCGCAAACCTGAATCGGCGCCCGGTATGGGCGGAAGTTTCCATTTCCGCACTCACCCATAATCTCCACGCGATTCGCGATTTTGTGAATCCTCCGGAAGAGAAGCGCAAGGTTCCCCGAAAGGTTCTTTCGATCGTCAAGGGCAATGGTTACGGACACGGCGGCCCAGAAGTGGCGAAGGCGCTCGAGAAGGCAGGGTCTGAATGGTTTGGCGTCACCTGCACGGAAGAAGGCATCGCGGTTCGCAAAGCAGGCGTGCGCAAGCCCATCCTGGTTCTCACGAGCTTTGTCGCCGGAGAAGAAGGTCCGCTCCTTGAGCACGGCCTCACCGCCGTAATACATCGCTGCGAGCAGCTTGCGGTACTGGAGAAAGCTGCTGCCCGTCGCCGCGCCAAGCGTGGATCGGTCGCGTTTCACCTGAAGATTGACAGCGGCATGAACCGCCTGGGAATCGCGCCAAGCGACATCGACTGTTTTGCGCGGCAACTGGCGAAATGTCCTCACCTGCGTCTTGGCGGCGTTATGACCCACCTCGCTTCAAGTGAGGTTTTCACGAGCACCCTAGCCGGCGAACAAACACGGCGCCAGGAAGAACTCTTCTACGGAGCCCTCGACCGACTTCGCGCGCTGGGTATTGATCCCGGCCTCGTCCACTTGGCAAACAGCGCCGCGATTACCACTCGTCCCGATACCTGGGGAGACATGGTACGTCCGGGCGCGATTTTGTACGGCTATCATCCCGGCTACGAACCTGTCGAACGCAGAGCGGAGATCGAGGCCCGTTTGCCGCTGAAACCCGTGATGAGCCTGCGCTCGCGCATCATCAGTTTGCGAGACGTGCCCGCGGGCGAGGGCGTAGGCTACAACGCCAAGTTTGTCGCCAAGCGCCCCTCAATAATCGCCGTGCTCGCTGCGGGCTATGGAGACGGCATTCACCGTTCCCTGGGAGGCCGCGGCAGCGTATTGGTCCGTGGAACGCTTGCTCCGATTGTGGGAATCATCTCCATGGACGTCACCATGATTGACGTAACCGAAGTTCCCGGTGTGGAAATTGGAGACATCGCCACGGTCTACGGCGCCGACGGAAAATGCACGCAACTGGCGAGCCTTGTTGCGCGCAGCATCGGGACGGTTACTTCGGATCTGCTCTGCTTGGTCAGCCAGCGTGTTCCTCGCGTTTATCTTCGCTGACAAGTCCGTTCATCCCCGAACTCGCGCAACTTCCTGTCAATTTTTTGCAACCTCTTGACGCTCACGAAAATATGGAGTATATACTGACCTAGAACGTAACGATTTTTGTTCACCCCGCACCGGCTGAGTCCCACGCTCCTGCGGGAAAGCGGCACCGATTTTGCAGTGATTGCTTGATGCTGTGAGGTCGTATGAGCCGGACTTTTCCTGAAGTGCAGCGTCATCCCGAGGATTCTCCCGCGTCCCCAACGATAGCTGCATCCAAGGTGGCTGGAATGCGTACTAGTCTAAAGCTGTCTGCAAATGTGGGATGGGAATTCTGGGCCGTCCGTGCGCTCTTCGTCGTTGGCACCATGACACTCTGCTTTACGCTCGAGCCCTTCCACCTTTATGGAGTGGGCGCAGCGGGTCTGGGATTTTTGATGTCATTCGCGATTCTCTTTCTGGAATTCTGTTTGCGTCGCGCGACCACTCCGGATTTGTTGGGAGGAGCGCTTGGCGCCGTACTGGGCCTTCTCGCGGCGCTCCCTGCCGCCGTGATCCTTTCTCACACCGCGGTGGGAGAGCCGACGAAATCGTTTTTGGAATGTGCTGCTCTCCTGATTCTTGGTTATCTGGGCCTTGTCCTTGGCTGGCAAAAAGGGAGCGACCTGCGCGGGAGGCTCTTCGCCGAACATCCCGGGCCCGCGCTCTCGCTTAAGCTCCTCGATACCAGTGTGTTGATCGATGGCCGTATCGCGGACGTCTGCGAAGCGCAATTCATCGACGGCGTGCTCGTCATACCCCAGTTTGTGCTTCACGAATTGCAGTTGGTGGCGGATTCTTCCGATCCGCTCAAGCGTCAGCGAGGCCGGCGCGGCCTTGAAGTGCTGCAGCGCATCCAGAAGATCCCGCATGTGGAAGTGCGCGTCGTCGAAGATGATTTTCCCCAAGCTGCTGAAGTAGATCACAAGCTCATCGAACTGGCGCGGCGCGACGGAGCGAAGATCGTGACGAATGATTTCAACCTGAACAAAGTCGCCACCGTTCAGGGCCTCTCCGTCCTCAACGTCAACCAGCTTGCCAATGCGCTAAAACCCGTGGTGCTTCCGGGAGAGCAGATGCGCGTTTTCATTTTGCGGGAAGGCAAAGAGGCAAATCAGGGCGTTGCCTATCTCGATGATGGAACCATGGTAGTGGTCGACGGCGCGCGCCGCTTCCTCAACAAAACCATCGACATCGTGGTCACTTCGGTGCATCAGACGACTGCCGGAAAAATGATTTTTGGCCGCCTGGACGAACGTGTGGAACAAACTCCTTTGGCGGCGCGACAGGCCGCCGCTGCGGCAGGCGGGGCACGGAACGATACGCACCGGCGGGTTCAAGACGCCTCGGCAACGGATCGGGCGCCGCGGCCAATTTTTCCGGAATCTGATGTCGAGTAGGTGGGCGGCATCTCTGCGATTCCGCCCGAGCCGATCTTGACAAAAATCGCCGGTGGGCGGGCCCCGCGCTACTCCCAAACATCCCCATGATGTAAACTCTGAAGTTTGCGAAGGGGCCGCTGGACAGTCCAAGAACAGCGGTTGTCGCGCATCCTGATGACTCGAATAGCTGCAATACTGCCTGCCGCGGGCCTCGGCACGCGCATGGGCGCGGAGACTCCCAAACAATTTCTCGAACTCGATGGCGAGCCCATTTTCATTCATACCGTCCGGCGCATCGCCTCCTGCCCGCTGGTGACCGACATTATTGTGGCGACGCGAGGCGACGTTCTGGCCACGCTCGAAAAACGCATTCGCGGCGAGAAGTTTGCACAGTCGCTACGGGTGGTGCGCGGGGGCGATTCGCGGCAGGAGTCCGTCGCGGCAGCGCTCCGTGAAGTTTCGAACGACACGGAGATTGTGCTGGTCCACGACGCGGTTCGCCCGTTCGTCACGCGCGAGCAGATCGTGCGCGTGATTGAAGAAGCGCGACGCTGCCAGGCCGCGATCCTGGGAATCCCCGCAATGGACACCGTAAAAGAAGTCAAGCGGGCGAGCTTGCCGGAGGACGTGGCGCTAATTACCGGAACGATTCCGCGGGAGCGCGTAGTGCTGGCGCAGACCCCGCAGGCCTTTTCGACCAAGCTGCTCAAGGAAGCGTTTGCACGCGCGCAGGCTGACGGCGTGAATGCCTCCGACGAAGCCGGTTTGGTTGAGCGCCTCGGCCACAACGTGCATGTGGTGCTCGGCTCCGAGCGCAACATCAAGATCACGCGGCCAGCCGACATGGACCTGGCGCGCTTTTACCTCGAACTCGAGCGCCACAAGAAATGAGCACGCGTTGCGGCATCGGGTACGACCTGCACCGGCTTGCGGAAGGGCGCAAGCTCATTGTTGGCGGCGTCGAGCTGCCGTTTGAAAAAGGGCCTGTAGGTCATTCGGACGGCGATGTTCTGGCGCACGCGCTGTGCGATGCTCTTCTGGGCGCTGCGGGCCTCGGTGACATCGGCACGCATTTTCCCGACACCGATCCCAAATGGAAAGGCGCGAACAGCCTGTTGTTCCTAGAACATGCCAAGAAGCTTCTGGACGAGAAACATTTCGTCATCGAGCACGTCGACGCCGTCGTGATCACGGAGAAGCCCAAGCTGGGACCGCATTTTCCGAGAATGCGCGAAGCCCTGGCGCGCGCGCTAGGTGTGTCGAGCGAAAAAATTCACCTCAAGGCGAAAACGAACGAAGGTGTCGATGCCATCGGCCGAGGCGAGGCGATCGCGGCCCACGTTGTTGCCACACTCTCCCAGCGGTAATTCGCGTCCCAATAAAGGATCGGACTCTTCTGACTAGAGAAAAATCTGGGCTATGCATCCCGAACAATTACCAAATGCGGCGGGAACAAAAGCAAATCTCTTTACCGGTGCGGATGTCGCGGCCATTCTCCTCGAACGTGGCTGGCTTGCCGGCGAGCTGAGTGCAGAGCAACTCGCCTGGTGCGAACATGCGGCGGTTATTCTCGGCCCGCAAGCCGCCGACCGCGCTGCGCTGGTGGAACTCTTGTCACTCGTATTTCAATACGACGCGCGCGTGATTCTTACGCAAGTGGACTCTCACGTTGTTCTCTCGCGCTACGCGGCGCGCGACGTCTTGCGGCAGCTCGCTCTTCTGCTTCTCGACGGCTCCCCACTCACTTCCGAGCGTTTCAAGGAGATTGTCAGTGCCCTAAAAGAGCGCCTGGATCTCCGCGGCCGCGAACTTTTTCATCCTCTCCGCCTTGCCCTGGCGGGACGCGACGGCGACGGCGACCTCGACCGCGTCATTTTGCTTCTGGATGAAGCAGCAGCATTGCCATTTGCTCAACCGGTGAAATCGGCCCGCGCGAGGATTCTCGAATTCTGCACCGCGCTGGATTGATTGCGGATAACGGAAGCAGCGGAGCGGCGGGGGAGTTGATGACATGCTTAGGAGTGTTATTGCGGGAGCCCAGGCTAACGGCAGCAACCTTGCAAGTGCGCGCTCGCTTTTAAGTCAGCACGTGCGCTTGTAAACTGTGTCCCTCATGGACCGCTTGACTGGAATCCACGCGGTGCGCGAAGCCCTCGAGGCGGGGCGCGCGCTCGACCGCATCGTTATCGCGCGCGGCCGCCAGGACACGCGTGTCGAAGAGATTGTTCAGCTTGCTCGCGAACGCCATGTACCACTCCGATTCGAGGATCGCGGCCAGCTCGACCGGTTGGCCGGATCAAAGGATCATCAAGGCGTGGTAGCGACGGCCGCGGCGCGTGCCGCGGCCACTCTTGAAGAGATCCTCGCCGCCGCGAACTCCACGAACGCGCAAAAAGGCCTGATTGTCCTTCTGGACGGCGTGGAAGATCCGCACAACCTTGGAGCCATTATTCGCACCGCGCTGGCCTCCGGCGCGCACGGCGTGGTCATTCCCGAGCGACGCTCGGCGGGTCTTACGGATACTGTCGCGCGAGCTTCCGCTGGCGCTCTGGCACACTTGCCCGTCGCCAAGGTCACAAATCTAGTGCGAACGATGGAGGAATTGAAAGAAGCAGGGTACTGGCTCATTGGGCTCGACGAGAGCGCCGACAAGAGCTACACAGACACTGACTACACTTCTCCTGTGGGTATTGTTCTTGGCGGAGAAGGGAAGGGTCTGCACGAGTTGACGCGCAAACGTTGCGATTTCGTCGTTTCGCTGCCCACGACCGGTCCGGTGAAATCACTCAACGTTTCCGTAGCCGCGGGTGTGGTTCTTTTCGAAGCTCTCCGGCAGCGCCGCGCTCGGAGTGGGGGGGAGGCGTAAGAATGGAGTGTGGAGGGGAGTGTCGCACCTCCCGGAACGTCTTTCCTTATCGCCAACTTCGCTCCGTTATTTCTCAAAAACCACCCGCGTACCCTTTGTGACCAGCCCAGCGAGTTTGCTGGCGTCCCAGTTTGTGAGCCGGACGCACCCGTCGGACTGGGAATAGCCGATCTCCCCCGGATCAGGTGTGCCGTGGATACCGTAGTGTGGGTCGCTAATGCCAATCCATACGACACCCACTGGATTGTTCGGGCCCGGTGCGATGGTCGCCTTGGCACTCGCGGGATTGGGGTCCCAAAACAACTCGGGGTTGTAGTCGTAGGTTGGATTTCGCCGCACCTCAGTGACCTTCCAATTTCCGAAGGGGAGCGGAGCGTGCACGCTGCCGCTCGTCACGGGGGCGAAGAAAATAATTCGCCCTTTCCCGTCATACACTTTCATGACCGATGCCTTCTTCGAGACAATCACCTTGACCGCACCTGCGCGGAGCCGCTCGGCGCCCAAAGCCTCTCGTCCGGTACGCGCTACATTGGGCACTCTGATTTGCTCGCCCGCGATAAAACGGGCGCTGGGGTTTAGGCGCTTTACCAGGGCCGGTGCCGAGTGGAATTTCTCGCTTATCTCCTGCAGCACAGATGTGTAGTAAAGGCCAGGAAGTTTCGACATCTCGAGCATGTTTTTCGGAATCTTCTCGCTGAACGGACCTCCAGCGTCTTCCGCAGTGATCGTATAGGAGACAATCGGTTCAATAACGGCACCGGCGGCGAGCGTCTTGAGCAGCGCCTCGCGATTCCGCAAGCCTGGAGCAATCCCACGCGCGGCTTCGAAGGCGGCCAATGCCTTGCTGCTGTTCCTACCGCCGCTTCCGTCGATCTCACCTGGCGAGAAGCCGGCCCGATCGAGAAGGACCTGCATTTCGAGTTCCGCGGTCCCAGGGTTTGAAATCGCCGGCGCCGCGCGTTTCGTTGCGATCGATGTGGACGCGCCAAGAAGAATCGCCACGCTCGCGGCGAGACATGATAAGGTCCTGCGAGTGAATTTCGTGGCGCGTTTCGACGCGACGAAGTAACTTCTTCCCAAGATGTTTGACCTCACGCAACGCCAATTTATCAGCCCCCGATCTGACGCGTCTGTTCAACACCGCACACATTAGCCCGGACGATGGCGAGATTTACGATTCCCAGGGTTTCGTGGCCGAACTGCGCCATTTGGAGATCAAGCTGTACATCGCACAGGACGATACCGACCGTCGCACCGCCATGGATCATCGCAGAACGATATCAGAACATTGACATGCCTGACCTTTCGACTGTCCAGTCCGGCCTGCGGTGAGTTGGCTGTGTAGGTTACCAGAAACTTAGAGTCCACTTTTCCGGTTACCCCATTACCGGAAACTGACCCATTACGCAATCGAATCTGAAGTTCCTAGACTTGTTCTTCTTCAACGTCAGCCGTCCAGGTGACTTCAAATCCCTGTTTGATGCTTTGGTGAACGGGACAGTAGTCCTCGTGGTGGGCGAGGGCACGTTCGGCTTCCGCCTTTTTTCCTTTGGGAATTTTCAGGTGATACTTGAGACTTACGGCCGCGATGCGGAAGATTTTTCCGTCTTCCTCGATGCGCCCTTCCACATCCGCTTCCAATTTATCCGCTGCGGGGATTCCGCGCGCTTCCAGCGCGCCGGCAAGTGTGCCGGCCAGTCAACCGGCAAGGCCGGAGATAACGTGATCGACCGTTGTCGGCAGCGGTGCCGGGTTTTTCACGCCATAGAAGCTCGCGTAGCCTCCGTGCGTTCCAAACTGCAGCGGCTCCGCGAATCCTTCGATATGAGCTTCTCGCAGAGGTCGCTTCTTCTGAACCAGGCGGATCTTTGCTGTGTGAACGACTTTGCCCATGATTTACCCCTTTCGGATAGATGCTCTGGCCCACCGAGACGATTCAGGAAAGCCAGGTATTCTTTATTTATCGTATTGAATCAGGGAGAACACATCGAGACCGGGTAGCTTTGCCCGGCCCTTCAGAAAGGACAACTCTACCGCAAACGCAGCCCCGTCCACTATTCCGCCAAGGTTTCGGATCAGCTGAACGGTGGCCGCGGCGGTTCCCCCGGTGGCCAGCAGGTCGTCGCATACGAGTACGCGCTGGCCCTTCTCGACCGCGTCGGCATGAATTTCCAGAGCGTCTTTTCCATACTCGAGCGCATAGGACACGCTGATGGTCTTGGCAGGAAGTTTTTTGGGCTTCCTCACCGGCACGAACCCCGCGTTCAGCCGATAGGCCAATGCGGGACCAAAAATAAATCCGCGCGCCTCGATTCCGGCCACGAGGTCAATGTTGTGGTCCGCATAGTGGCCACAAAGCCGGTCAATCAATTGATGAAATCCCTGCTTATCCTTCAAGAGCGTGGTCAGGTCGTAGAACAGAATGCCGGGTTTCGGGTAATCCGGCACCTCGCGGATCAGCTTCTTCAGATCGTCCATTCGAACGGCTCCTCATCAGTCGTCATAGGTAATGATGAAATCGTTTGCGAAACGCGAGTCGACTTGTGCCGTCTCTTCACGCACTTCGGTTACACTGGCAAACCGCGGGCCGCGTTCCAGCGCAGACCGGAGTTCCGCGAGGTGGTCCGAGGCGCCGATGGCATACACTTCGACGCGGCCGTCGCGCAAATTTCTCACGAAGCCGGACACCTGCAACTTTTCCGCCGCGTGCTGGGCAAAAAAGCGATAACCCACCCCTTGCACCATTCCGGAAATAAAATAGCGCCTGGCCTGTGCTGCGTCGCTCACAAACTTGCGAATTGTAACAGAGACTCTTCGCTTCATCCTGCCGGGACCCGCGAATGAAATTGCGGTACACTTTTTTAGGACCGGCGAGGCTCAGGCGGCTTTGCAGCGCACTACGCGCATCTAAACATTCGTGAAAACGAACCAATACACACTTCGCGAGCGAAACCGAGGCGCGATGCTTCGCGCCGCTCTTTGCATAGCGGCTATCTTGGCCCTCGGCAACGTTGCGCAGGCCCAACAGGGTCCACAAGGGCCGATGGCGCCACCACCAGAGCACCGGGTTGCGCGCACGATCGGTACACGTCCCGAAGCTGAGGCTCCTCCCTCGCTCCCTCCGGAAGAAATTATCCGGCGATTTTCACAAAAGGAAGACGAGTTTCTCGCCGAACGCTCGCGTCACACGGCACGAAAGAGCATCCGCCTCCAGGAGCTCGGCGCGGACGGAAAAGTCAGTGGAGAGTTTTTTCGCGTGACCGAAACAGTTCCGGGAAGCGACGGCAGACTGGTTAGCAAGACGATTGAAAACCCGCAGTCCACGCTGCAGCACGCATTCCTCGCGCCCGAGGATCTTGCGGCGCTGGACCACATCCCCGCTTTTCCATTGACGACTTCGCAATTGTCAAAGTACGAAGTCAAATTTATCGGCTCGGAACAAGTCGACGAAATCGACTGTTACATTTTTCAGGTGAAGCCCAAGATGCTCGAGCTTACGCGCGGGTTATTCGACGGCATCATCTGGGTAGACGCGAAGTATCTCGAGGTCGTGAAGACTTACGGGAAATGGGTGACGGAGCGCGGCGACGCCCCGATTCTTGCCCAGTATCCGTTTGCGCTGTTCGAGACCTACCGCGAGAACGTCGACGGCAAATACTGGTTCCCCAACTATTCGCGCTCGGAAGACACGGTGCACTTGAAGGATCAGGACATGAACGTGCGGCTGATCATCAAGTGGAGCGATTTCAAGCCGCTACCTGCGGTCCCTCCTGCTGCTGTTCAGCCGGCGGCCGCGCAGACGCCGGCAGCGCCAGCCAAACCCCAATAAGCTAAACCTGAATGCCGGAGTTGAAGAGAGATTTCTCCGCTTCGGGACGGCAAAAGCGGCCGTCCCTCCGGTCGAAATGACAATTTTGCTTTGTTAAGGGGCTGAAGAAAAGCGATTTACGGTTATTAGTGTCTCGGCAATTTTGGAACCCAGACTCAGCCGGACAATCGTTCCAGAGCGTCCGGAAGTTCCTCGATGGATTTGAGGAGAAGCTCCGGCTTGGCGGCCCGCACCCGTTTTTCTGTCGGGAAAGGGCCCAGAACGGCGATCGCTCGGACGCCCGCGCGGCGCGCCATCTCCAAGTCTTCGGGCGCATCTCCTACATACAAGCAATCGCGCGCCTCGAGCTCCATGTGCCGCAGCGCCAATCGCAGAAGTTCTGGATGAGGCTTCTTGCGAATCGTATCCCCGCCGCAGCCCCGCGCCGCAAATAAGTCCGTCAAGCGAAACTCGCACAGCTGCCTCGTTACACGCCCGCGATCGCCGCTGGTCACCAGACCTAGTGCGTGGCGCGTTCGCAGCCGCGCCAGGACGCGCCTGGCCCCAGCGAGGAGCTTCGGCTTGTGCTTCGCGTACTGTTCACGCCAGGCGCGATCAGCGTCATCCCATTTCGACCTCGGAAGTTTCGCAGCGCGATAGACGCGATACCAGTCTGGCGAATAGTGTCGTTCGAGTTCCTCGACTCCCCAGGGGATGCCCATCTTCCGAAACATTGCGAGGTACGCGGCAGTATCGGCTTCATAGGAATTGAGCAGGGTGCCGTCCCAATCGAACAATACCCCCTGGATGGATTGTGTTTTTTTGGCCGCCATTGACATTCAGACTAGCAGAGATCCGTTATTCCGTCCGGCCAGCAACAAAAAACAAGAGGGGTGCTGGAGCGCCCCTCTTGCCCGCTGATGGCGGAATCGGTTCTGATTTTTAGAACGCGAGTCGAATGGAGAGTTGTGCTTGCCGCGGATCGCCCACACCTTGACGGATGAAACCGTCAAAGTCCTCAAGCGCAGTGCCGGTGGTAAGCGTGTTCACGTTGTTTTTGTTGTTGAACAGGTTGAACACTTCGAGTTTCGGGATAAGCTGGATGCGTTCGCCCAAATGAAAAGACCTCGCCAGCCCAAAGTTGAAAGCAAAGTAGCCGTTGTCCTTGCGCAAGAAGTTCCTTCCGCAATCGACGTTGGATCCACCAGGGCCCAAGCCCAGTTGGACCCGGTGCACTGCTTCGCTTGCGCTGCAAAGAGGACCGGTGCCAGTGCCGTTGGGGTTGGCGCTGGCCGGCTGAGCGGTGTGCGCTTGCATGCGCACATCGAGTTTGAAACCTGCCGGCAAGTCCGCATTGGTGATGAAGTTGAACTTATGCTTTTCGTCGCGGTCGGAGTACGAGTACTCCCTCGCGAGATTGAAAAAGTCATAGTAACGGTAGCTGAAAGGATCACGCTCATTGGAATCGTCGTCCAGATCCTCCGACCAGACATAGTTCGCTTCCATCTGGAACCGGTTGCTGAAGCGCTTCCGGACCCCGATTGTCGCGCCTCGATAGAGCGATTTTGCGGAACTAGCCACGTCCACCATGGCGCCCAAATTTGGGAACGGCGCCGGGCCCGTGTAGGAGGGTCCGCCACCCGCGTTGACGTCAGCGGTCGGGATTAAGTCCGCAGTAGAGCAGCAAACGTTGGGATTGGTCATGCGCGTCAGATGGACGCCTTTTGAGATTGTCACATCCAGATACCCAGCCCAGCCGGAGGCGATCTCCTGCTCGTAGCCCACATTGGTTGTGTAGATTCGAGGATTGGCGTAGTTCTTATCGAACACAGTTACGCCAGCCTGAAATGGGAAAGTCCCCGCCGGAAGCGGCGCTACAGGGTCCGTAAAAGGAGGAGCGTACGTTGGCCCTGGAGGAGCGGCTTTTGGATTCGCCGTATTGAAGAAGGTGCCTGCCGCGATAGTTTGCTGCTGCACGCCATTCGTGGTGATCACGCCTACCTGAGTCAGCATATTCTGGCGGGCATTGAAAATCCCCCAGCTCGCACGAAGCGCAGACTTGCCATTCCCTTTGATGTCCCAAGCGAAGCCAATCCGTGGCTGAAACATCTCATTTTGGTTTGGAAGGAAACCCGTCGACGGAAACTTTGGGTTGCTGAGATTCTGACCGTACGCGGTCTGTAGAGGCGGAATGACCGGATCGGGAAAGTGCTGCGCTTCCCAGCGCAGGCCGTAGTTGAGGGTAAGGTTTCGTGTGACTTTCCAAGTGTCCTGTAAGAAAAGAGCGAATTCTTCGTTGTTGATGGACGAGGCTCCAGACTGGTCTTTTGTCACACCAGCCCTTGTCGGTCCCTTTTGCAGGAAGAGCTTCAGTGGCCCGCCGGTGGGTGTGGAGCCCGCCGGGCACCCAGTCGCCAGGTCGGAATAACTCAGCGTGCCCGTCACCAGTCCGTTGGTTGAGCACTCCAAGGTCGTCGGGCCAAATCCCGGTCCTCCAGTCGAGGCGTAGTGCAGGAAGCCCGTTGTACTGTCGAAAAAGTACAGGCCATTGAAGAAGCCGCGAAAGACCTGCGTGTTGTTGCTGTGGACCCACTCACCGCCAACCTTAATCGTGTGCTTGCCGCGAATGACTGTGAAGTTGTCCCTTATGTCCGTCCGCCAGAAAAGTTCATTCACGTTAGGTTCCAAAAAGAAGGGCTGGCCAAACCGGAAGGCAAACCCCGCGGAGCCGATGTTTGTGTCCGGAACGCTCGTTGGATCCGTCGCAATGCGCGGCCGGTTCTCCCGGGCATAGGTAAAGTGGGCTTCGTTGAGCATGGTGTTCGAAAGGGTTGTGAACCAATTCGTATTAATCGCCTGGATTTTCGAGGGGCCTTCGATGCCGTTGGCGGTTGTTCCGTAAGCCGGGACATCGAACGTCTGGTTCGAGTTTTTCGAATAATCGTAATTGTACGATCCAAAAATCTGGTTTTTGGCATTCAAGTTGTAGTCGACACGCCCAAAGCCCGCGCCGTTGCGGACCAAGTGATCGACAGGGAGGCCATCTTTTTCGTTGAAATTCGTTTGCATGAAGTTGACGAGAACCTGCCGCTGACAATCCGAGCTTGCGGCAATCGCGGCGTCGGTGATGTTGCTGTTAAACACTGGGTTTGTTACTGCGCAAGCTGTTCCCATCGGCACGCTCAAATTCGGCCGCGTCAGGTTTTCGCGGATCCCCTCTCCTGCGCCGAAAAAGAAAAGTTTGTCCTTTATGATTGGGCCGCCCATGCTTCCGCCGAACTGGTTACGGCGGAAATTGTCGAGGGGTTTGCCGTCCGAAGTAGCTGCCGTCAGCGCTTCGGTACGGAAGTATTCGAAAGCGCTTCCATGGATGTCGTTCGTTCCAGACTTCGTAATGACATTCACAACGCCGCCGGCGGTCCGGCCGAACTCCGCATTGGCGCCGCTCGCCACGACCTGGAACTCCTTTACCGCATCGAGAGTAATGTCGATCGCCGCGCGCTGCCCGCCCTCCTGCTCGCCGAAGAATCCGTTGTTGTAGTCGCCGCCATCGAGGCTGACGTTGTTGAAGATGCCGCGTTGCCCGTTGAAGTTGATTTCATCTCCGTCCGGTCCCTGGGTAATGGCCACGCCAGGCGTTAAGGTGAGCAGGTCTTCGAACTTGCGTCCCACTACAGGCGTAGAGCTGACGGTCAATTCGTTCAGCGTAGAAGACGATTCTGTCTTGGTAACTTCCACCGTGGGCACATCCGTCACCACGATCTGCTGAGCCACCGAGGAGATTTTCAGCGTCACCGGGATGGTAAGTACCTGGCCCACCGTCAAATTCACATTTTCCTGAAGGACGGTCGCAAATCCCTGCTTTGTGATCGTCAAGGTATAGCGCCCGGGCGCCAGGCTTAGAAACGCAAAGTGTCCGTCATTGTTTGTAGACTCCGTTTGCAAATAGTTTGTGTCCAGATTCTTTGCATCCACTTTTGCATCCGGTACGCTGCCGCCTTTTTCATCCAGCACGTCGCCCTGCACGGTGCCGCTGGTAATCTGCGCCTGCGCCCATCCTGACGGGGCGCACAACAGAGACATTGCAGACACAAACAACACGCATAAGTATTTTTTCATTTCTCCCCCAGACATCATCCCCTCTTTCCGCAAACCCGGAATTTCCCCCAAGTGAGGGAAGATTTGCGGAAAGTAACGCTGACAAAGTGTAGGTGTACCGCCTGATAAGGCGCAAGACCTCATCCTGTGGAAACCTTGCGCAATTCAAGTTGGATTATGCTCGGAAGAGCTTTTTGGGGTTATCGGCTTTCGCTTTGGAGGAATTACTCGAACCGGATCGGGACTCGGTCGTCGCGGTCGAATTGCATGTCATCAAAAGACGCGGCGATTCCGTACCAATCGGGCATGGCCGCGGGTTCCACCCGCTGCACATGAGCCATCGAGGCCACGACCACGTTGCCGCGTCCCAGCGGCCGGCTGACGAGAACAATTTCCAGTTCGATCGAGGCGCCGACAGCCAAGGGTTTTGGGCAGAGAAAGTAGACTCCGGTGGAACTGACGTCCCGCGTCACCAAAGTTACAGGAAAACTTTCGCGCATAGAGTCAACGCCGCGCAGCTTCAACGGCAGCTTCAACACCGCGCGTGGATACTCACGATGTTCGGGGTACACGCCGACGGCGTGGGTGGGCACACGAGCAAATCGCCGAGGCTGATTCTCTCGCAGTAGCGGCACGACTCGCAGGGTCGGCACCTGCGCAGGTAAGGTGATTGGCTGGAGCCGGCGCGCCGCAGCTTTCAAGCGCTCCTCGCCAGCCGCATCTTCCTTTCTTGAAACAAATGCCACTGCGCGGATTGCGCTCATGTCGCCCTCAGCGATGCTGAATTGCCGCCGCCATCCCGGCCAGCGGCGCCCAAATTGTCGTCTTGCCCCAAGTACCCGATACTGCAGAGTGGGGGGCTAAAATGCCACTAGATGGGCTGCACGTCAACCTGTGGAAAAGAGTCGAAGTGTCTTATCGTCAAATACTTGGTAATAGTACTTGCTGCCGCAAACCGAGCTCTCCAATGACCTGTGATTTTCTTCACCCAAAATGGTTCTCGACACGGCTGCAGGCAAGTTCTAGTTTCAAATGGCAGGGCTGATCCCATGTCCACCAGCACCATGGAAACGCGCGACGAAAAGCCAATGGATCAAAAGTCAGGCATATGTGACCGCGAAGCGCCTGCTACTTTGCTCGTTCTGGCGTTCGGCGCTATCTATTTCATCTGGGGCTCTACTTATTTGGCGATTCGCATCGGTCTTGAATCGTTCCCTCCGCTGCTGCTTGGGGCCACACGCCATCTTTTGTTCGGATCGGTTCTTTATATCATCCTTCGTTGGAAAACCGACGTGCGCCCGATCGCAGCCCATTGGCGTACTGCGATCATCACTGGATTTTTACTTCTGTTCATCGGCAACGGCGGCGTCTGCGTGGCAGAGGGGACTGTCCCCTCCGGCGTAGCCGCGCTGCTCGTGGCCACCATCTCACTTTGGATCGTGCTCATCGACTGGCTCCGTCCGGGTGGGGCTCGCCCCCTTCCGCGAGTCGTTGCCGGAATCGTACTGGGCTTCGCCGGCATGGGGTTACTTGTAGGCCCGACTCATTTCGGCGACTCGGGCCGCATCGACCCGAAAGGCTCGGCCATTCTCGTGGTTGCCTCGCTCGCCTGGGCCTTCGGCTCGTTGTACGCGAAGCATGGCCAGCTTCCGGCGTCGCCATTGCTGGGCGTGGCGATGCAGAGTCTCGCCGGCGGAGTCGCTCTTTTGATCGGGGGACTGTTTATAGGAGAACCCGCCGCTCTTCATCTTTCGAGTGTTTCGCTGCGTTCGTGCCTCGCGATCGGCTATTTAATCGTGTTTGGTTCCGGACTGGGTTTTACAGCTTACCTGTACCTGCTGAAAAACACGGCGGCCGCGCGAGTGGGCACCTATGCGCTTGTCAATCCTGTCGTGGCCCTGTTTCTCGGCTGGCTTATCGTGGGCGAACCCATTACCCTTCGCACCGCCAGCGCCGCCACGGTCATTCTCACGGCGGTCCTACTTGTCATTACCGCGCCGCATCCGCATTCTCGTGAGGCCAGTGCGGAGCCGGCTAAAATCACTCTGCCGGAGGCAGGTGAAGCCTGACCGCTCTGGGTGTGCTTCCTGGCGCGGCCCTAGGTTGCCATTCTATCGATCATTTTTGACGCGTCATTTCGGATAGATTTGTTTCCCGGTCTGCGATATTTTTGCGATGTTGAGTATGACCACCATGACTATCAAGAGTGCGCACCGCCCGTCGAACATATCCCCGCGAACCGCCGCGCGCTTCTGGCGAGCCACGCTGGCACGCGACCCCCGCGCTGACGGCAGTTTCGTTCTTGCCGTGCGCTCGACGCAGATCTACTGCCGCCCTTCGTGCCCGGCCCGCCGGCCCTTGCGCAGCAACGTGGTTTTCTTCGCCACTCGGGAGGAAGCGAAGAGGAGCGGGTATCGTCCTTGTCTCCGCTGCAAACCGGACGAGGCATACGGCGCGGTAGTGCTCGTCGAACGCGCTGCGCGTCTCCTTGCCGAAGCGGGTGAAGAAGGCATGCGCCTCAAGGCTCTAGCCGGGAGGCTGAATACCACTACCGCGACGCTGCGCCGTGCGTTTCGGCAAGTCACCAAACTTACCCCGCGCGATCTCGCCGAGGCGCTGCGTCTCGAGCGCTTCAAGAAAATGCTCCGCGCGGGGACCCCCATCACCGACGCGCTCTATGAAACGGGCTACGGCTCATCGAGCCGCGTCTACGAACGGAGTAATGCCCAGCTCGGCATGACACCCGCAACTTATCGCAAGGGAGGAAAAGGAATGAGAATCAGATACACCATCGCGAAGTCGCCAATTGGAAAAGTACTTGTCGCCGCCACCGAACGCGGTGTTTCCGCGGTCTACCTGGGTGACTCGGAAAATAAGCTGATCTCCGCATTGCGCGAGGAATATCCACGCGCGGAAATCTCGCCGGCTACAGAATCATTCGAACGGTGGGTGCGCGAGATCGTGCAGCGCATCGAAGGCAAGGAGCCGCACTTCGAATTGCCGCTGGATCTCCAGGCAACCGCCTTTCAGCGCCGCGTTTGGCAGGAGCTGCAGCGCATTCCGCGGGGCGCCACGCGCACGTACAGCCAGGTAGCGCGGTCCTTGGGCAGGCCCCGCGCGGTGCGGGCCGTCGCGCGCGCCTGCGCCACGAATCCGGTGTCCATCGTCGTGCCGTGCCATCGCGTTATCCGCGAGGACGGCACTCTCGCCGGGTACCGGTGGGGACTCTCGCGCAAGGAGCAATTGCTGGCGCAAGAGCGCGCTTCCAGCGGCGGATAGCTCGTTTATAGGACGGAACTTTGCCGGCCGTTAGAAAGCAACCGAGCGCTGGGGATCAGCCCAGCGCTCGTCTATTTCCTGATTGAAATTTTATTACTCCGAAAAGCCTGCCCTACCCGCGCGGTTTTATCCGGCTCACGCCTTTCGGCCAATCCTGTTTGAATTTCGGCTCGCCAATCTTCAGATTCTTCATCAAGTTTGTGTAATGCAGGATCAAGTAATCGCCTGAACCCGCCTCGTAAAATTTCAGTTGAATCGGCAGCCATGCCGCCTCATCGATCCACATTTGAATGCGGGTGATTTGCGCCCGGACTTGATCCGATTTAGGGGTCAGTTCAATTACGACCACTTTGCGCCCATCGAGCTGCTCTTCTGCGTTCAATGAGACCAGATAGCTTTTTTTCAGGCTATCCGTGCGAGTGCCAAACCCCAGGAGCAGGTATTGATCAACCATGGCACGGTTCTTACCAAGGTCATATTCTTCGACGCGATTTATTTTTGGAGTGTAGATGTAAAGCGAATCACCACTACGCAGAATGGTCCTCGGGTCCGGTTTACTGAATTCGATTCGCATTTTTTCGTCTTTGCGAATCCACATCTGGCCAGATTCCGACGAATTATCGTTCACGACCGCGGTAAATTTCGTGCGCTGAACGTCGGCGGTGAGGCTGTGAAAATCCTGGGCGGACTTGTCCATCATCGCGAGCACGCCTTCGGCGGTCCAGTGCTGTTCATTCTCCCCAGCAAAAGCCGCAAGAGCGCACGCGAACGCACTTGCTGCGAGCAATGATCTAATCAAACTAGTGAGTTTCAAAATGGGCCCCTGCCGGCGGCGGAATTCCGGTTCTCTCTTGTTCACTAAAATCTTAACACAACGCCAGTGGCCACAGATGGACGGCGATTCCATTCACCCGCGGCCAGAGCACAACAATTCTAAAGATGCGCGAACAAGGGCGGAGGTTTCGTCACGAGAAATCCAGATGGGGGGTTCAAAGGGTTAGCGACGAATCTCGACTTTGTAGGCGATGACCGTGCCCTGCGCGTCGCGCTCCGCTTCGATCTTGGCAATTGCAAACCGTCCGCTTCGCAAATCCGGCAGCGATTTTTGCAACATGTTGTGGAGAACGTTTTCGAGCGCGGGTGTTTTCACCGGTGGCGCGAGAACACGCGCATCCACGCGATAAATCTGCGCGCCGCCGTCGTCGCTGACCAGATCAACTTGCCCGGGAGCAGTTGGCAGTCCTACTTCCGGCTGGTCATGAAACCATCTCGGAGGCGTCAAAATGACAAACAGCACGATCGCCACCACCGCCACGTCATACTGCCAAGTGCCTCGCTCATAGGCCCAAAAAAATATCCGCTTGAAAATCAGGCACGGGCTCGCCATGTCAGTCCGCCGGGACGCCGTCGACGATTACGCCGTCGCGCATGTGCACCACGCGATCGAAATACACGACCGCCTCCGGGTTGTGCGTAATCATCACGATGGTCTGTCCCAGGTCTTTATTTAGCTGGCGCAACATTTCCAACACAATTTCCGAGTTTTTTGTGTCCAGGTTGCCCGTGGGCTCGTCGGCCAATAGGATCTTCGGCTCGTTGATAATCGCGCGGGCAATCGCCACTCTCTGCTGCTCTCCGCCCGATAATTCCGAGGGTTTGTGGTGCAGGCGCCCTTCGAGCCCGAGCATTTTCGTCACCACATCGAAGCGGTGCGGGTCGAAGCCATCGCCGTGGATGAATTGCGCGATGGCGATGTTGCCCTTGGCCGTCAGCGTCGGCAGCAGGTTGAACCGCTGAAACACAAAGCCAATTTTGTGCCGCCGCAGCTTGGTGCGTTCCGCATCCCGCATCGCCGTCAGCTCGTTGCCGTCCACCAGGACTTGCCCTCGCGAGGCCTGCGCCAGACCGCCGATTACGTAGAGCAGCGAAGATTTTCCGCACCCAGAGGGGCCCATCACGGCAACCGACTCTCCCGGCATGACTTCGAAGTTCACGCCGCGCAGAGCCGCGACTTCCACCTTTCCCGCGCGGTAAAGCTTCCAGAGTCCTTCCGTTTTGAGTATCGGTTCTGCGCTCATTTGCCCAGGAAAAATCAACCTTTCGGCAGGTGCCCGTATTGTAGCTGCGATTCCCATGTCTGCCTAGCCGCACCGAGTTCCGGCCGTGCCCTCACTTTTCATCTCATTTTCCCGATCGATTTCGAGATCTTGCCTATCGCGCGCCAGCGGCGTTCCCGCAAATGAACCATTTCTTGCGCCAGGTTTCCCGTTCCCTCAGTCGTACGACAGAGCCTCCACCGCATCTTTCCGGCTCGCCATCCACGCCGGATAGCTCGCGCCAAAGATCGCTCCCACGAGCGCGATTCCGGCCGCGCGCAACAACCAGCCCGGTGTAATCAGGATGGACAGCGTCGGAAATCCCGCCACAAACGCCGCGCGCACCAGGTAACTCAATCCCACGCCCGCCAAAATGCCCAGTGCGCACAACGCGGCCGACTCCGTCAGCAGAGCCCGCACGATGAAGAGCCGGTTTGCGCCGAGCGATTTCAGGACGCCGATGTCGCGCGTGCGCTCGATCACCGTGGTGTACATGGTCAGGAAAATCACCAGCAGCCCGATGGATACGGCCAGCGCGATCATCGAATCAATGAACGCCTCCAACCCTGGAATATTCGTCGAGGTCATTAACGACAGGAAATCTTTTAGCGGGCGAACTGGGTAGCCGGGAAAGATCTGCCGCATTTGCGCCATCACGTCTTCGGTGTGCTCCGGACGCGTGCATTTCAAGAGAAAAATAGACGCCTTATCGTGTGCGCCGACCAAGTCTTGTAGCGTGGCAATCGGCACAAAGAGGCGCGCCCCTTTTCCATGCTCGATGATTGCAGCTACATGCCAGTCGTGATTGAGGAGTTTGTAAGTGCCACCGACTTTGATCTGCTTGGCTTTGGCCGCCCAGTCATCTACCAGCAGGTCATCCGGCCCTTCCATGTCGTGTCCTTCCAGAAACACGAAGCCGCCCGAGACTTCCCGGAAGCTATCACGGTCGATGCCATAGATCACATCCACCCCGCCCGAGGAGTTGAATTGCAGCAGTGCCGGCGCCACGGACTGCACATATTTCAGGGTCCTCAGTTTGTCGGCGATCTTGATGGGCATCGGCGAGCCGCTAAAAGCCAGAAACACTTGCGCCGAAGGCGACTGCAGCATAATGTCTGCGCCAATTCCTTCGATGCGCTTTGCGGTTTCCGTCAGCAGCCCCGTGGTCAGCCCCACAATCAGCACGACCAGCGCGACCTCGACCGCGACTGCCAGCACGCCGATCAGCGTGCGCAGTGGCCGGTGCAGCAAATTTCGCGCGATCAACTCCCACATCATGGCTTGGGATCCTTCGGAGGTTGCTTCTCGTCGCGGTTTTCCCCCACGTTCACCAACTCCGAGCCCGTCGGCTGACGCAATTCGAAGCGGTCCGCGGGAATCTCCGCGTTCAGCGCGAGCTTTGTAATGGCGAGTTCCAGGCGGTAATCATCATGGGGCCGGTCGATGCGGATCTCTCGAGGAAACGATGTTATTCCGGCCGGTGCCGCTGGAAGCTGTTCTTGATCACCAATGAGCGGCTGCCAGTCGGCAAAGTGCGCGTCGGAAAGCAATATTCCTCTCGGTCCATAGTTCTGTAATCGGGCCACCTGCAAGTCCGCGCGATCAAACCAGATTTTCCGCAAAATCGCAGTTTGGTAGCCTCCGCGCAGCACCGTCAGCACATAATAGCGGCCGTACTCATCGTTGAACTCTTCCTCGAGGACGGACTCTTCTTTTCGCACTTCCGGCCAGAGCAAGGCGTCCAGCAAGTGTTGCGGACGCAAGTTCTCGATCGGTTTGCTGCTCGTGCGTTCCGTGGCGACCTGACCCACGAGAAATTTGTTCTTCGAGGGGATCGACACTTGAAACGTCTGGCCGTCGCTGGTCATATCGAAGACCGTCGTTCCGATTACCGGTGCCTGCCCGATCATCCGGATTTTCTCCGGCCTCTCGGCGAGCAAAAAAGCCTTTACTTCGTGATATTCCTCGATTACCCCACTGTATTTCGAGCCCGCGGTCGGCTTCAATTCGACGGTTGCGTTGATGCTCTTCACGCCCCGGGCCATCATATTGTATTTATCAAGCAGCTCTTCCCGTGAGGCCTCCAGCGCCACCGGTCTGGCGGCGGGTGGAATTTTCGTTTTGGTGCTCACATGCGTGGCTGCACAACTGCAGGAAATCGCCGCCACTGTCACCACGGCCATCCATGTCCGCACACGTTTCATCAATTGTTTCCGTCTTCACGCATACAAAAGGAGCAATTTAGCAACCACTCGCATGCCCGTCAACGCGGCGAAATTAGCGTGCCCGGGGAGTTACTCAGTGCGGTCGTGCAATGTAGATGTCGAACGGCTGCGCCGCCGGGCGCACACGACGGATCACTTCGCTCGCCCAGAGATTTTCGCTCAACAGCGTCACCCAGCCGTCCTCCGGCTCGCAAACCGCGCAAAACGTGTACCGTGGATACGCCGCTTGGTAAGCATCCAGCCCGCGCCGCGATAGCTCTTCCTCGAGCGCCTTATCAGCCGTCCGCGCAGCTTCGCCAGCGCGCACACCGAATGTTTCTCCCTCGAACCGCTCGAAGAGCTGCCTCAACTGTTCCCGGGAAGGTTGCGCCAGGACCAGGCATCGCTCGGCGGCTTCGCAAAACGCCATGCCGCGCGTTTTGCAGAAATCCCGCACACGGTCGATGTGACTGAAAAAATCCACCACGAAAAAGTCGCTGGCCGTCAAGGCGGGGAACACGGCGGCCCAGATTTCCGCAGCTTCCTTCCCCCTGACCGGCTCCCGGCTCTCGGTTTCCTGCAGCTCCAGCCCCACTGCTTTTGTATCCGCGCCCAGATCCAAGGCTTGCACGTCGAGCGAAAGCGCCGGAAGCTCAAGCGCGCCGCCTCCGAGTTCCGCGTCGCCTGTCGCGCTCATTCCTCTTCCGTGGGCGGAAACTTTCTTTGATATTCCGGCGACTGCTTCCGCACTTCCAGCCAGTCAAAAAACGAATCCGGCGTCTCTAGCCAGATCCGGAACCAGCCGGCGATCTCTTCTTTCTCCGCGCGCTTCTGTGCTTCCACCTTGCGGTTCCGTGAGATCATCTCCGCGCGCCGCTTTCCTAACCGCGCCACGTCCAACACACGTTCGACCGCCGCGGGTTCTCCATGCGCCTTGAACTGCCGCATCAATTCATCCAATCGCGTCAAGCTGACTTCCGCATCCTCCAGCGTCTTGAAATGCAGCAAATCCTCAAACTCTTCTTCATATTCCTCTTCCGCCTCTTCCCGCTGCGTCAAAACCACTTTCCAGCCTGCGCCCTTCAGCACTTCCGCAATATAGTCCGACCCCGTCTTGCCTGTCTCGCCGTGTTCCGCAACGAGCCGCCGCCTGAGTTGGTCGATTTCAGCGGGCGTCCACTTGCCGGCGCCAATCTCCCGCGCGGTTTCCAGGATCAACGACTTTTTTGTTTTCAGCGATTCGCTCATCGAGCTTTGCCCTTGTGCTTCTTGCCCGTCGGCTTCTTTTTATGAGTTACTGGCGCTGGCGCCGGCGGCGGATCCGCAGGTTCACCCGCCAGCAGCCGGCGGTACTTCATCACATTTGTATTATGTTCCGCCAGCGTCGCGCTGAAAAAATGCCCTCCCAGCGTATTGGCAACGAAATACAGATAATTCGATTGCGCCGGCGTGATTGCCGCGCGCAGGGACGCTTCTCCCGGATTTCCGATGGGCCCCGGCGGCAATCCCCCATGCTCATAGGTGTTATACAGCGAATCGAAACTTAGATCCTTCCCGGTCAGGGTTCCGTTGTATTTTCCGAGCCGCTCCATGCCATAAATCACCGTCGGGTCGCATTGCAGCCGCATTCCCTTGCGCAGGCGGTTTTCGAACACGCTCGCCACCAGAGGCCGCTCTTCCGCCTTTGGCGTTTCGCGTTCCACAAGTGAAGCGAGCGTCACCAGCTGCGTCATCAATCGGCGATCGCCCTGCTCCATTGGCGTTCCCGTCGGTGCCACAGCAATGCGTTTCCACTCCTCTTTGAATTTGTGCACCATCTGAGCCGTCAATTCGCTCGCCGCCGGGTGACGGGGCAATTCGTACGTGGCCGGAAAGAGAAAGCCCTCGAGCGTCTGCGCACCCGGCGAGAAATCCCGGATCAGCGCCGGATCGCTCGCGGCGTATAGGAAATCGCCCGCGGGCATGAACTTTCCCGCTTCCAGTTCCCGCGCGATATCAAACATCGTCTCGCCTTCGCGGACCGTGAACGATTGCACGTACACTTCGCCGCTCGCGACCTTCCAGAAAACGTCTCGCCCCGTCACTGCCTTATCGAAGAAATATTCTCCGGCTTGCAAAGTGCGCTTTGGATGGCGCCGCGCGTAAATCTCAAACCCCAGCGCGCTCCGCACCACGCCGTTTCTCTCGAGCAGATGGGCCACAAACCGCTGCGAAGCGCCGCGAGGAACGTCCACGAAAACGCCCTCCGCTGCGAATCCCCGGTATGGCTTCGTGATTCCATACCACAGCCAAGCCGCCCCGCCGGTAGCGGCCAGCACCGCCAACACTAAAATTACCGCTAAGAACTTGAGTGCTCCCTTGTTTTCGCGACTCACGCCTCAGCTCCGCGTTTTTCTTTTTTCGCTTGCAGACCTTCGAGATACTCGCGCAAGATCACGGCCGCAGCCATCGCGTCCACCGATTGGCGAGCAACCTCTTTCTTTCTTCCGCGTTTCTCGCCGTGCTCGATGATTTCGCGGCGGACTCGGCCCGTTTGCTCTTCCAATAAACGTTCCGCTTCCCAGCTCGTCAACCGCTCATCCACCATTTCCACGGGCACGCGAATCTGCTTGCGCACGCGTTGCGCGAATCGTTCCGCCTCTTCCGCCATTTCCCCGCGAGTGCCGTCCAGGCGCAGCGGCAACCCTACGACAATTTGCTTTACGGCGTGCTCGCGCGCAAGCTCGCGTAGCCGGCGCATATCTTCGTTGCGGTTGATGCGCACCAGTACGCCGAGCGGTCGGGGCACGCCCGCGCTCGTTTCCGCAATTGCAAGTCCCATCCTCACGCGGCCGTAATCGACCGCCAGAATGCGCGCGCTATTGCCCGCACCGATTTCGCCGTGATTGGGCTGGTCTTTGCGAGTTTGCATACCTGCGGCGCCATCAGCCGTCTTGCGGATGGAGGATATGGGCACCCATCCAGTATACCGGGAGCACGGCTCGCCGCGCCCATTTGGAACGCGGGAGATGCCTTTTCCATCAGGCGCAAAACGTCTCAAGAAGTTTTCTGACCTCTGCGCCTCTGTGGCCAATCCCTTTTTCTTACGGTTTTCTTCCTCGCGTGCCCGAAGACCACGCCTCCCAATAACCCAGCAGCTTCATCTGCTGATCGAGGCCCGTCTCCTTTACCAGCGCATTTAGTTCCGCGCGCGACAACCTTTTGCCAATCGGCTCCGCGCGGTCCGCGATTCCCCACACTGTCAGCGCCGCAAGCGCGGTGTTGAGCTTCAACTCGCGGATGTCCACCTTGTCCATGGTGTCCGAGGCCGCGTGATAATTCGGCAGATAATTGGCCTCTTCCAAGTTGGCCACCAGCGTTGGCACACCTTCCAGCATGAAATCAAAATTGTCCGTGCCGAACGATGCGTCAAGGGTATGGTTGTTCGCTCCCCAGGATCCCAGCGGCTTCAGTACTTCGCGAACTCCGGCCTCGATGTCGCGCCGCCCGCCCAGCGAATAGCCGGTCATGCGGCCGGTGCCGCTGTCAAACGTAATCATCCCGCGGATCTTGTCCATCTCAGCGCGGTGGGCCTTCACGTACTCGAACGACCCCATCGTGCCCTGTTCCTCTCCGCTAAACAGAACGAATCGTATCGTTCGACGCGGCACGAGCCCCGTGGCCTTGATCGCCCGCGCCGCTTCGATCGTCAGCGCCGCGTTGCACCCGTTGTCCAGCGCCCCCGTCCCGAACTCCCACGAATCGAGGTGTGCGCCAAGAATCACCATCTCATCCGACTTCTCCCGGCCGCGAATTTCTCCCACCACGTTTTCCTGCTCGACCGGTCCGCCCATCTTGTTCGGCATTTCAAAATGCACGCGCACTTTCCCGGGATACGCTTTCACGGTGCGCGCCAGCAGCATGGCATCTTCGCGAGCCACCACGGCTTGCGGTATCCGGTCGATCTCCCCCACCAGCGAATTCGTGTGCCGGTAGAGCAGTAGCCGCTCCCGCGCGCCCATCCACAGAATTGCTCTCGCGCCACTTTGTAACGCGCGGGAAATAATCTCCGGCGGGCGGAGATATTCGTTGAAGAGATCCGCCCATGTCGAGCCAATGTCGCTGTGCACCAGCAGGATCGAGCCATTGATCGGTTCGCTTGCCCGCGCGAACTCCTCCGCCGTGCCGTATCCCACGTCCACCACATTCGCGTCTATCCCGCCGGCGGGTATCGGTGGCGACCATCCTGTGGACACGAGCCGCACGGGGAATTTCACCGGCCCCAGCAGCTCCAGCCGCGTCTCTCCCTCGCTCCATGTCACCGGCAACATGTACTTCTCCGTGTGCACTTCCACGCCGGCCGAGCGAAACGCAGCCACGCCCCACTCGATGGCTTCCGCCATTTGCGGCGAACCGGTCACGCGCCCGCCTACTTCGTCGGTCAGCCGCCGCAGATTTTCTTCCATTGGAGATGGCCCCATCACCTGCGGCAAAATTTTTGCCGCGGCCTCCGCGCAGGAAGACGTCTCCGTCGCCGAGCACGCGCCCGTCCCCTGGATCCCCGGCAAAGGTCTTCCTAGCGGATCCGTCTTCGCCGGGGGCAACTGCGCGAAGCTCGGCAATGACGAACCAAAAAAGCAAAGAAGGAAGGACGTACCAACGGTCAAGCGGCACCGCATCAATTCACACTCCCAAAGGAATTTGCCCGGTTTCAACAACCGCGGAGACCTGAGCGCGCGGATTATAGCTTAGGAAGAAGTCTAATGTGACCGATCTCGCTAGAAGCCTAAATTTGCTGGCGCTTCCACTTGCCGCGCCGGAACAAGAGAATGCTGACGCCGGCGATGAACCCCTCCGCCACCACGATCGAAACGTACGCGCCATTCGCCCGCATGTGCCCCGGGATCGCCAGGAAATACGCCAAGGGAATCTCCAGCAGCCAGAAGCCAAAGAAATTCACGATCGTCGGCGTCACTGTGTCGCCCGCGCCGTTGAACGCCTGGAGCATCACCATGCCGTAGGCGTAGCCGATATTCCCGTAGCTGATGATCCGCAGGCAGGACGCGGCCAGCGGCACCACCGCTGGATCGTGCGTGAAGAGGCGCACTACCGGCTCGGCAAAGAATACGAAGAACACGCCGACTCCGCCGAGAAAGAGCATGTTGTAAAAACCGGTTCGCCACACGGACGTGGCCGCGCGCTCGGGTTGCTTCGCGCCGAGATTTTGCCCCACCAGCGTCGCCGCGGCGTTGCTGAGTCCCCACGAGGGCAGAATGATGAACACCACGATGCGGATGGCGATGGTATACCCCGCGAGAGCCGCCGAGCCAAAAATGCTCACAATGCGCACCAGGCCGATCCAACTCGTGTGGGCGATGGCAAATTGCAGGATTCCCGTCGCCGAAACGCGCACCAGACGCCACAACACACTGAAGTTCAAATGAATCTGGCGCTGCAGGATGCGGATTCGCTCCGTCCCCCGCAACAGCCGGTAGAACTGGTAGAGCACGCCGATGCTGCGTCCGGTGAGCGTCGCCACCGCCGCGCCTGTGACTCCGAGCTTTGGAAAGGGTCCCCAGCCGAAAATCAGGCACGGGTCAAGGATCAGGTTGATGATGTTCGAGACCCACAGCAGCCGCATAGCGATGGCCGCATCGCCCGCGCCGCGAAAGATGGCGTTGTTCAGGAAGAGCATCATGATGACTCCGCCGCCGCCCAGCGCAATGCGCGCGTAGCCCGAGCCTACAGCGACAATTTGGGCAGACGCTCCCATGATGCGGAGCAGGTTCGGCGCAAAAAACAAGCAGGGAATTCCCATCAGGGCCGAGACCCCCAAGCCCAGCGCGATGGCCTGCACTCCGGCCACCGCCGCGCCGGCAGGATCTTTTTCACCGATGCGCCGCGCCACCATCGCCGTAGTGGATAGGCTCAAGCCCAACCCCACGGCAAAAACGAGGCTCAACAGCGACTCAGTGATGCCCACGGTGGCTACTGCGTCGGCTCCCAGGCGGCCGACCCAGAAGACGTCCACCACGGCGAACAACGATTCCAGCACCATTTCCAGAACCATGGGAATGGCCAGCAAGAGAATGGCGCGATTCAGGCTGCCCGCGGTGAAGTCCTGATGCGTCCCGCGAAGCGATTCGCGAATCGAGCTCCACAGAGTGGGCGGCGGTGATGCGATGACCGCTTGTTCCAAAGCCACAAATTCCTGCGCCTTCTGCGCGGGCGCGAAACGAAACTTTCGTCGCGCTGGCGCTGCCGAAAGAAATTAAAGGTAGAGGCTAGAGAAAAAACATCCGCTCAAGCGGCGGATGCAACGAGATGGGGAACTACAGTCGATCAAACATCTTCTCAGTCCTTGACGCGCCGCACGTTGCGGTCACGCCGGAAGCCCGGCGTACCTCCGGGCGAAGCGTAGATTCTAGCGTAGGAGAATTGACAATGGCCAGCGAAATCGAAAGATCTCCGCGACGCAAATTAATTTGAAGATATCAGGGCTCATTCCACCAGGGCTGCACGTCTTTGCCGTTCACCGTCAGGGGCTTGCCTTCCGCGTTTTCCTTGGCCGCCGCGTCGTCCAGAATCGTTGCATGCTCGATGGCACGGCGGGCATATGCCGCCGCGGTTTTCACGCCCGCGGCATACGCGGGATTGGGGCTGCGGACGCCGCCATTATAGGCGCCGATGGCTTTGTCCACATCGCCATCGAAGTGGTCGAGCAGATCACGCAGAAGCAGGCCGGCGTAGGTCGTCAGCACTTCATCATTCGTCGAGTTTAGATCGAGTTCCTGAGGCGGGCGAAGCCGCGCGGGAAGCAATTCGTAGTTGCGCGTATCCTTGCGATAAAGCTGGTGCGCGTAACGCAGCGTTTCGCGCGAGATTTGCCACGTACCGATCGAATAGTCGCTCACCAGCACCCTTTTGCGCTTGCGGCGGAGAACGATGTCGTCACGTTGCGCTCGTTTTTTCCAGACCGCGTGGGCCAGATCGCCGTTCGCGTCCATGTAATTGTTTTCCATGGCGCCCACGCCGAGAAAATAGTCCAGCGGCAGAGAATAAAAATAGGCGACTTCGAGAATATCGGCGGCCAGCAGCTTCGCTTGTTCGCGCGTCAGCGGCCGCGCCGCGCCTTCGTTTCCTCCGACTACGCGGTTGTCAGTTTGCGATTTGAAGATCAGGAATTCGGCCAGTGCGGGGAAGAGCTGGAAGGACGCGAGGCTCTCCAGTTTCCGCGTCGTGGGGACATCGTACGCGGTCTCGAACATATTGGTTTGCTGCACGTAGTAGTTTGCTTGTTTTTTCGTCCACGCATGGAGTTCGTAACGTGTGATCAATCCGCGGCTTTCCATTTCCATCAGCCGTGGAGTGGCTGTCAGCAAATCGTTTTCGACCAGGACATAAACTTGGTAAATGGGTTTTCCATTTACATGTGAGGCGGCCAAGAGTACCTGAGAGCCCCGGTCTCCTTCGTGCCCGCGCAGGTATTCAAAGCGGAGAAAGGCCTCGAGTTGGTCATCGAACGTGGCTACTTCCGCGGCCGCCACCTCGGGGGAAAACGCGAGAACGATCCGGTTATCCTGGAGCGCAACCGCTGGGAACCGGGGCTGAATGGAGACTTGCAGCTTCCGGGGCCACACGCGATAGGTAATCACCGCGCACGCCATCAAGCCGATGGCCACGACTGCTTTGCCGAACGCCAGAAGTTTCTTGAGACGTTTATTGGCTGGCATGGCCCCTCCAGTTCTGTTGGATGACAGCGCTCGTCTTCTGGGTAGCTCTGGCATGCAGCTTGCCAAAGGCAGTTCGTCCGAGCCCCCTATATATACGTGCAACTACAGGGCTTACTATACGTCCCCGCGAACCCTACAATGCGCGTCGCAGAGTTTTTGCGTCCCTGTTGCCACAGTGTGGCTTTCGCGACAGCCTAGCCCCTCGGGAAAACTTGGGGAGCGTGGTAGGCTGGGCCCCAATACAGCCAGCAGGAGTCCACGCCGATGACACGCGGTGCCCACCCATTTCCCATCCTGCGTTGGGTAGCGCTCGCTTGGATGATCGTTTGGTTGCCCGCATACATTCTGATTTGGGGCTGGCCGAACCTGCTGCACCTCTGCGACATCGCTGTCATCTTCGCTTGCGCCGGTTTGTGGTTCGGAAGCTCTCTCCTCCTATCGAGCCAGACCGTAAGTCTGCTGACCGCCGGAGCGCTCTGGTGCGCGGATGCGGGCTGGCGCCTGTTCACGGGGCGCTATCTCGTCGGCGGAACCGAGTACATGTGGGACGTCCACTACCCGCTCTGGGTGCGGCTCCTTTCTCTCTTTCATCTTGGATTGCCTATCGTTCTTCTTTATGCCCTGCGAAAAACTGGCTACGACCCCCGCGCTCTGGCTGTGCAGTCCGCGATCGCGGCGGGACTCTTGACCATCTCCAGATTTTGGCCGCCGCAGCTTAACTTGAATTATGCCTATCAGGATCCGCTGTTTCACCGTACGTGGGGCCCGGCGCCGCAGCATCTTGGCGTGACGCTGGCTGTTTTGATTGCTGTCTTGTATTTGCCGGCCCATCTTTTACTGAAGAAGTGTTTCCAAGCGACGGGCGGAAAGTAACCGCGACCTGCTCGCTGTCAATCCCGCGGGCGGTTCCGGCGATCAAGGAGGCAATCCGCCACTCTGGCTACTTGAACCATCTCGGCTACATCGTGGACCCTCACAATGTGTGCTCCGCCCAGGATGCTGGCGGTAACTGTCGCAGCGGTGCCCCAGATGCGCTCTTCGGGAGGAGCCGGCTTGCCATCGCGTGCCAGTGTGGCGCCCAAAAACCCCTTCCGGGAAGTCCCCACTAGGAGAGGAAACCCCAGTTTGGCGAGTTCCGGCAGTTTCCGCAGCAGCTCGTAGTTTTGGGAGAAACTCTTGCCGAAGCCGATTCCCGGATCGAGGATGATCTGTGATTTCCGGACCCCAGCTTTGCGTGCTGTTGCGATGGACCGACGGAGTCCTTGCGTCACGTCGCGCAGGACATCGCGTGCGAAGGAACCCTTCTGCATGGTCCGTGGCTTTCCCCGCATGTGCATGAGGATGAGCGGGACACCGTGGCGTGCGGCGACTTCTGCAATCCGCGGGTCACTTTTCGAGCCGGAGATGTCGTTGATGATTTCTGCTCCCGCCGCAATCGCGACTTCCGCGACTTCGAATTTTTGCGTGTCCACCGAGAGAGGAATTCTCACGCGGCCGCGCAGCCCCTCCAGCACCGGCAGGATGCGTGCCAATTCCTCCTCGGCCGCTGTTCCCCGGGAACCCGGCCGTGTGGATTCGCCGCCGATATCGAGCAGGTCTGCCCCATCCCGTTCCATCGCCAAGGCGTGTTCGATCGCCCGCTTTGTGTCCAAAAACTTGCCACCATCCGAAAAGCTATCCGGCGTGACATTCAGCACACCCATCACTAGCGCGCGCTTGCCTAGCGTTAGCGCTCCCGAGGAAGGAAGGCTCACCCGGAATATCCTTCGGCTAGGAATCATATTTGCACTAGCAGTGTAGCGCAGGTGCTTGGCACGCCGCTTAGAACGAGAATCGCTCCGAGAATATCCAGCGATGGTTGTAGGTGTGGAACTGGGTTATCGCAATTTGCAGGCCGGCCGCGGAAGAGAAACGAGATCTCTTCCCAAGGCGCACCCGGCCAAACCCGAGCCCGGGCGTAAGGAAGACCTGCTTTTTGCCGTCATTCTTTCCCGGCTTAAAGAAAGTGGAGTTCACTTCCAGTTCCGGCCACAGCTTCCACGGCGCTTCGTACTGGAAGGCAGTGTTCCATTGAATCTGCCGGCCGAGCTTAGCCGTATCGCCTGCTGGCAGGCTCGCTCCAAGTGTTGACTGAGCATCGAACCTCCCCCAGCCCTTTCCAAACGCAATGGTCGGCATCAGCAGTGCATCCCCCTGACCGTAACGGTGCGACCCAGTAGGCGCCGTCGCGCCTAATACGAACGTCAGCAGATAGTTGCCTTCTCGGGGTTCCGCCGAAACAATTCTGAATTTCAGTTGCAGCGGAATGTCGCCAAATCCTCCCGGAGGGCCGTTGGGAGATTGCAGCGTATAGGTCGGCACGCCCAAGAGGAGTTGCGTCCGCGAGCCAGCGATAAACTCGAGCCCTTTGTTTCCTCCAAACTGATATGTCCTGTTACCGAAAGACGAAGGCTGGTCAAAAATATCGTAGCGAAACTCCTGCTTCAAGCGTCCGGACGTGGTTGCCAAAGGAGAAAGCCAGTCCGGCTGGTTGGCTTTCTCCTTGTCGGCCATGCGAAGCCAAGAACGCAGCAGACCGTGCTTTTTCTTTTGCTCCTCCTGCAGGGAATTTTGCTGCTGACTTTCGTCCCGAAAGGCAGAGCATCCCCCGCCAGTTTCTTTTTCCAACTGCTGCAGGCACTTCGATTTCGTGTTCTCCGGCAAACCGTCATCCGCGCGCGTGCAGATTGTTGCCAAGGCCACCGCAACGAAGGTCAAACCAGCCATTCTCAATGTAAGTTTCACGTCAGTTCTCCAGGGATGAGGGTTTGTAAAAAGAAAAGCGGCCACGGCCAGATTCGCGTCTGGCCGTGGCCGCTTGAGACGAGCTTAGGAACTTTCCTCTACTTGGCCGTCATCAGCCTCCACGCGCCATTCGCGGAAACGGACAGCAACACGAAAGACCTTCGTTTACCGGCGAAGTTTGGTGGCGTGTGGGGTTCAAAATGATCCTCTGAGGAAAAATAGCCGTTAAAAGAATACGTGCGAGCGAGGACGACGTCAAATTAATTCCTTGAAGTGCGGGAAGTGGGAAGCCACAGACCCTCTTTGTTTACTAGTCTAGGTCGAAATTGCGTACCCTCAAATACTCCCGCGCTAAACTCTATCTTGAAGCAACGCAGGCCTTTCTTCTTTGTGAACTCTGCCTGGGACTCTGTGATCTCTGTGTTGAATCTTTTCTTCAGGATTAGTCGAGATCGAAATCGCGTATCGGCTTCTCCGCCGGCGCGTCCTTGGCTTTTTTCATGGCTTCTTCGAATTTCTTCGCCAGGATGTCTTCCTTGTTCGCTTCCTGGAACCACGAATCGCGGAACTTGTCCTCACGCTGCCGGTTCTGTTCTGCAAGCACACCCGCAGCGTCCGTCAGATCGATATTCGGTCCGGCCTTGGGCGGCGCTTCGTGCGAGAGCACCGCGCCGAAGACGGGATCCACCGTGAGCTTCGCCTGACAGCACGGGCAGGTCACGTGGAGGTTTTCGCCGCTCTTGTTCCCCATGAGCCCATTGTACGACTTTTTGCGAGACGTGGTAAGGAGCTAAGGGGAGAACAAGCTGAGGCCAAATCCGCTGCAAGCACTACAGAACCCTGCGAGCACGGGGCCTATCAAAACAAAAAGGGCGCCTGCAGTAGCAGGCGCCCTTACAGAATTACAAGCAGACTCAGTTAAGCTTTCGCCGGGCTGTCCCCGCGGGTGAATCCCGGAGCAGGGCGCAGCTCCGGCCGCACGACCTTGGGATCGGTTCCCGGCGCGGCCTGCGGCGGCGGCGTGGGAGGTGTGCGTGGCTTATCCGGCAGCGGCTTGCCTTCCATGAGCAGCTTTACTTCGTTGGCGTCGATGACTTCGCGTTCGAGTAGCGCCAGGGCGACCCGCTCCAACGTTTCCCGATTCTTTACTAGCAATGCCTTGGCCGCCTCGTAGCCGCCGTTAACGATCCGTTTCACTTCCTTGTCGATCTGGATGGCGGTGTCTTCCGAGTAGTCGCGGTGCTGTGCGATCTCGCGGCCGAGGAAGATGGCTTCGTCTTTCTTTCCGTACGCCAGCGGGCCGAGCCCGCTCATGCCCCACTCGCAAACCATGTTGCGCGCAATTTCCGTGGCGCGCTCGATGTCATTGCCCGCTCCGGTTGTGATATGACCTAGAAAAATCTCTTCCGCCGAGCGGCCGCCCATGAGTACCGCGAGCATTCCCTCGAGATACTCGCGCGTGTAAGTGTGCTTGTCCGCTTCCGGCAATTGCATTGTTAACCCAAGCGCCATGCCGCGCGGAATGATCGTCACCTTGTGGACTGGATCGGCCCCAGGCGTCATAGCAGCCACCAGCGCGTGGCCCGCTTCGTGATACGCGGTGTTCCTCTTCTCCTCGTCCGACAGGATCATGGATTTGCGTTCCACGCCCATCAGGACTTTGTCCTTCGCCATCTCGAAATCCACCATCAGCACGGACTTGCGGTTCTGCCGCGCCGCCCACAGCGCCGCTTCGTTCACCAAGTTGGCCAGGTCAGCTCCTGAGAAGCCTGGCGTGCCGCGACCGATCACCGACAAATCCACGTCATCGGCAATGGGTACCTTGCGCGTATGCACGCGCAGAATTTCCTCGCGGCCCTTCACGTCCGGACGAGCGACGACCACACGCCGGTCAAAGCGCCCGGGCCGCAGCAGCGCAGGGTCGAGCACGTCGGGCCGGTTCGTGGCGGCGATGAGGATCACGCCTTCGTTCGATTCGAAACCATCCATTTCGACCAGCAGCGCGTTCAGCGTCTGCTCGCGCTCGTCGTGGCCTCCGCCGAGCCCCGCGCCGCGGTGGCGGCCAACAGCGTCAATTTCATCGATAAAAATGATGCAAGGTGCGTTCTTTTTGCCTTGCTCGAATAGGTCGCGCACACGGCTCGCGCCGACACCGACGAACATTTCGACGAAGTCCGAGCCGGAAATCGAGAAGAAGGGAACATTGGCTTCGCCTGCGATCGCCCGCGCCAGCAATGTTTTGCCGGTGCCCGGAGGACCAACGAGAAGTACGCCCTTCGGGATGCGCCCCCCGAGCTTCTGGAACTTTTGCGGATCTTTCAGGAACTCAATAATTTCCTGCAGCTCTTCCTTGGCTTCGTCCGTTCCCGCAACATCTTTGAAGGTGGCTTTTTTCTGTTGCGCCGATAGCAGCCGCGCGCGCGACTTCCCGAAACTCAGGGCCTTGTTTCCGCCGGCTTGCATCTGGCGCATCAGGAAAAACACAAAGCCCGCCAGCAAAATCAGCGGCAGTGCGTTCAGCAGAATCAGCAACCAGTCTCCGCTGTGCACTTCTTTGACTTTGATCTGTACCGCTTTGTCGCGCAGGTTCTTGGCCAGGTCGGGCGCGGCTTCCTTGAACACCGTCACGCGAAACTTGCGGTTCGCCGGGCGAATGTACTCTCCCTGAAGTTCATAGCTGTTCGGAGATAGGTAGAGTGTGACTTCTTTTACGTCGCCCTGGTCCACATGGGCCATGAACTCGCTGTAGCTGGGTTCCTCATCGTGGGCCTGCGACCCGTTGGCCGACACCAACTTCCATAGCAGCACTCCCAGGAAGACAATGCAGATCCAGAACAGAATTGTTTTCGCCGTCGAACTGGAATTCACGTTACCCTCGCTTATAGCCTAAACCAAGTGCGGCTCGCCGCGCCTACTTTTTTCGGCGTTTGCTGCCTTTCGCGAAAGCTGCTCTCATTCCGGTTGTTAGTTGCCGGAGATTACGTCCCGTCCCATTGTCCGCGGCCAGGCCGTAGCCGACCCATACTTCCTTAGATGCAGTCCGGAAGCCAAAGTAATCGGGTTCCAGGTTGACCCGACGCCTCGCCGGCTTGTCCAGCAGCACCGCCATGCGGATGGACCGCGGCTGGCTCTCTCCGAGGCGGCGCAGAAGAAATTCCTGGGTGACGCCGCTCTCCAGCACCGCATCAATCAGCAAGACGTTTCGGCCCTGCAGTTCCGGCCGCGAACCGAAAAATACTTCGCGGCGCACGTGGCCCGCCTGTTCGACGTCGCGCACATCCTCGCGGACGAAGTGGCAGACCACAGGGGCGTCGATATGCCGGATCAAATCCGCCCCAAATACGAATCCACGGTCCAGCGTAATTACCACGTCTACCCGCCGTCCGCGATATTCCCGGTTGACCTCGCGCCCCAGCGCCGCCACGCGAGAGGCAATGCGCGCTGCGGAAATCGCCGCTCCTCTTCGCGCGCTCGCACGTAACGCCGCGCGCTCCCCTGCTACCTTGACCGCCAGGCGTCCACTCATCAAAAAGATTCCTCGGCGATCACGATTCCCGCTCGCGTACTTTCGTCGGCCGCAAATTCGGAAGCTACCGGCAGGCCGCGAGCCCAAACGAGAACTCCGCCGCTTGTCAGCACCGGCCAGCCGTCGCGCTCCCACCGGCTAACGCGCTTTTCGTTCAACAAGCGTTTCAGCTTGTGCGCATGTTGCCGCCCGAGAGCATGCAGCGTGTCTCCGGGTCGCCAGCTTCGCAGCACGAGGGGCGAACGCAACCGGTCGCGGTCCAGCACCGCGCCTCTCTCACTAGTTTCCCCTCTCTGTTGGGGCCAGTCAATCACCCTGAGGCGGAATACGCACCCCAGTTCCGGAATTTTCACGCATGTTTGGCCGGACGACAGATCAATCGCGTGGGCGAATTCGCGTGGGGCTGTATGTGACTTTTTGTTTTTGCTCCCGCCGGCGAGAAATTCGAGCTCATCCCGCTCGCGCCGCACTTCCACCCCGCCCGGTAATTGCAACGTTTTACCGTTTTGCCCGCGCAGCGCTAACTCCAGAGCCGAGTCCACATGTGCCGCGCCGATTTCCCCCGGGCGTGTTTTGAGGCCTCCCACGATACGGCGCACAATCCGTTTGCTCAGCGCCAGCGTCTGCTGATTCTTCTCTCTCTTCTCCCTGCCTTGCGTGCCCCCCGTCTTCTCCCTACTAGGTTTTTCCGTTTTCCACGGATCAAGCAAATCGCCGATCCCGATGCGGATTCCCCCGGCGCTTTTCTGCGTGAATTCCGCCATCCGTTCTTCGACGATAGCCTCGAAAAATGTCTCATCCTCTCGCGCCAGTTCCGCGAGTGTTGCCAGATGATTGACGACGCCCGGCTGAAATTGTTTCTCAAGAAGAGGCAGCAGCTTCTTTCGAATGCGCGCCCGCGTTCTGGTCATGTCGAGGTTGGTCGTATCCTCGCGCCAGGTTTGCTTGCGCGACTTCAGGTACGCGCGCAGCTCCTCGCGCCTGGCCCCAAGCAGCGGACGAATCACATGCCCCGCCTCAGGATGGATTCCTCCGAGTCCCGCGAGTCCCGTCCCACGCAGAATATGCGCCAGAACCGTTTCCGCCTGATCGTCCGCCGAGTGCGCCACGGCGACATAGTTCACGTGGCCTTCCGTCACCAGCCGTTCGAAAAACGCATACCGCGCCCGCCGCGCCGCATCTTCCACATTCGCCTTTTCCCGCTTCGCCATTCTCGCCACATCGCCGCGACCCACGTGATTCGCAAGCCCCAGCTTTTTTGCCAGCGCAGCCACAAATTTTTCGTCGGCGTCAGAGGCCTTGCCCCGTAACTGGTGATTGAAATGAACGACGCTTAGTACGATCCCGAGCTTCTCTCGGATCTCCAGCAGCAAAAGCAGCAGCGCCACCGAGTCCGCTCCGCCCGACACCGCTACGCTCACGCGCTGCCCCGCCTTCACCATCTTCTGCAGAAAGTGGAGCACTTGCTTCGCTAGCACGTCCTTGCCATGCGGAGATTCCGCGATGATCGGTTTCCCTCTAGTCACTAGTCACCAGTTGCAGGTAAGCCTTCTTACCCCTCTCTGCCGCAAATCGTAGCATGCAGGAGCATCGCGGAGTGCCCCGAAGCGGCCTGTGGATATCCTCAATCCATTTCTTGACATTTTTCCTTGCCCTTGCCATACTCACTGGGTTGTAGAAGTGCCTTTCTGCTGGACAGGGGGGCTTATCGCTCTTTGACAACCGATACGATGTGCCAGAATCCGTTCGAAATCCATTCGGCTTTCGAGCCCGAATGGTTTGAGTAAATCGAGCGACAATAATTCGCTTGGCAGGCTGCCTGGGATGCAAATCCCGGGATTTTTTTTCGCCAAGCAACAGGCTTCAAACGAGAGTTTGATCCTGGCTCAGAACGAACGCTGGCGGCGTGCTTAACACATGCAAGTCGAGTGCGCGTCCCGGTAGCAATATCGGGATGGCGCACGGCGCACGGGTGCGTAACACGTGGGCAATCTGCCCTCCGATGGGGAATAACCCCGCGAAAGCGGGGCTAATACCGCATAACATTCCGGGGACTTCGGTTCCTGGATTCAAAGGCGTAAGTCGTCGGAGGTGGAGCCCGCGCCCGATTAGCTAGTTGGTGAGGTAACGGCTCACCAAGGCAATGATCGGTAGCTGGTCTGAGAGGATGGCCAGCCACACTGGAACTGAGACACGGTCCAGACTCCTACGGGAGGCAGCAGTGGGGAATCTTGCGCAATGGGCGAAAGCCTGACGCAGCGACGCCGCGTGGGGGATGAAGCATCTCGGTGTGTAAACCCCTTTCGACTGGGACGAATGCCTCGCAAGAGGAGTGACGGTACCAGTAGAAGAAGCCCCGGCTAACTACGTGCCAGCAGCCGCGGTAAGACGTAGGGGGCCAGCGTTGTTCGGAATTACTGGGTGTAAAGGGTTCGTAGGCGGTGTAGCAAGTCGGGAGTGAAATCTCTGGGCTTAACCCAGAGGCTGCTTCCGAAACTGCTGTGCTGGAGTGTGGGAGAGGCGCGTGGAATTGCAGGTGTAGCGGTGAAATGCGTAGATATCTGCAGGAACACCCGTGGCGAAGGCGGCGCGCTGGACCACTACTGACGCTGAGGAACGAAAGCTAGGGGAGCAAACAGGATTAGATACCCTGGTAGTCCTAGCCCTAAACGATCAGGACTTGGGGTGCCACCCGTTCGGGTGTCGTCCCGGAGCTAACGCGTTAAGTCCTGCACCTGGGGAGTACGGTCGCAAGACTGAAACTCAAAGGAATTGACGGGGGCCCGCACAAGCGGTGGAACATGTGGTTCAATTCGACGCTACGCGAGG